>ERZ808037.130-NODE-130-length-78756-cov-14.426022_pt1 | contig 78756 bp, 74 predicted proteins | sample MGYA00380190_ERZ808037 | MGnify/ENA primary metagenome ERZ808037 (study PRJEB31490, sample SAMN06133399) | mouse gut metagenome | isolation source: J9 | host: mice | place: China: Chengdu | collected 2015-05 ... | reverse complement strand
CAAAGTAAAAGAAGGCACAAAGCTTGCTGTTTCATTGCCGATTTGTGCCTGAGCGAAGCGAAAGGAATGTAAGTTAACATGGAAAGAATGAAAGAATATATTGAGGAGGCGGAGCAGGCCCTGCTCCATACCTACAATCGTTATCAGGTGGTTTTGGACAAAGGGGAGGGCGTATATCTTTATGATATTGAAGGAAAAAAATATCTGGATTTCTGCGCAGGTATAGCCGTGTTTGCCCTGGGCTATGCTAATAAGAAATATAATGACGCCTTAAAGGCTCAGATTGATAAGGTGATTCACACCTCAAACTATTATTATAATGTACCGGCAATCGAAGCCGCCAAAAAGCTGAAAAAGGTTTCCGGCATGGATCGGGTATTTTTTACCAACAGCGGAGCGGAGGCAGTGGAGGGCGCCATCAAGGCGGCCCGCAAGTATGCCTGGCTCAAGGACGGCAGGACGGATCATGAGATCATTGCCATGGAGCATTCTTTCCACGGCCGTACCATGGGGGCTTTGTCGGTAACCGGGAATCCTAAATACCGGGAAGCCTTTGAACCGATGATCGGCAATATCCGGTTTGCAAATCTCAATGACTTCGCCGGCCTGACAGAGCAGGTGAATGAGAAAACCTGCGCCATTATTATGGAAACCGTTCAGGGCGAAGGCGGGATTTTCCCTGCGGAGGAAGGCTTTTTGAAACAGGTCAGTGAGCTGTGCAGGAAACGGGATATTCTGCTTATCTTAGATGAGATACAGTGCGGCATGGGGCGGACCGGAACGATGTACGCATGGCAGAGATACGGGGTTAAGCCGGATATTTTGGTGACGGCCAAGGCTCTCGGATGCGGGGTCCCTGTGGGAGCCTTTCTGATGACGGAGGAGACTGCCGCCCGTTCCCTGACCAGCGGAGACCATGGAACCACCTACGGCGGAAACCCTCTTGCGGCGGCGGCAATCAATATTGTACTTGATTTATTTGAAGAGGAACATATAATAGATAATGTAAAAGAGACAGGTGCTTATCTGGAACAAAAGCTGGACGGTTTGGTTTCCCGGTTTGATTTTATCAGGCAGCGGCGGGGAGTGGGACTGATGCAGGGACTTGAGTTTGACAGGCCTGTGGGCTCTGTGATCACCAGAGCTTTGGATAAGGGACTGATTTTGATCAATGCGGGAGCCAATATTATCCGTTTTGTTCCTCCCCTTATCATTACAAAGGAACATGTAGACGAAATGCTGGCAATTTTGACAGATTGTCTGAGGATAGAGGAAATGGAGTAAAGAATAATGACCCTGAAAAAGCGTCTTGCAGCGGCAGGCCTGATTGCCTTGGCGGCAGCCTGCACCGCCGGGATCGCCAGAGCAGGCTGGCAGATCAGTGAAAAACAGGAAAGCAGCATATTTTCAAGCGGAAAGGAGACGCTTTATCTGTGGTATACGGATGAAGCGCTTACTTCTTATTTGAGCGGCGCGGCAGTGACCTACAACGAGACCCATGATGTGAGGATTGTGCCTGTGCTTGAATCGGGTGCGGAGTATCTGGAAAAGATCAACCAGACCTCTTTAGAGAGCAATGCGCCGGACCTATATATCATAAGACATGATTCCCTGGAAAAGGCGTCTCTGGCAGGGCTCGCGGATGAGGTAAGGCCTCCCCAGGGCGCGGTGATGGAGGAGGAGTATATGGGAACGGGGCTGCAGGCAGCCAGCTACAGGGATAAGATCATTGGTTATCCCTTTTACTTCGAGACCAGCGCTCTTTTGTACAACAAGACTTATTTGGAGGATATGGCCCGTAGCCAGTTAGAGGCGGAGGCCGACCTGGCAGAGGGCGAAGCCGCCCAGGAGGAGCATGATTCGGCGGTGGAGGCGGGAGAGTCTGTCGCAGACGAAGAGGAGAACGGCTCGCAGGCGCCGGGAGGTGAGGAAGGCGCTGCCGGTGAGGGAGAGGCTTTGGAGAGCCGGTTTACCGATGAAGAGGTGGAGCAAAGAGTCCGGGAAATCCTGCCGGCTACCATTGAGGATATTGAAACCTTTGCGGATAACTATGACGCCCCGGAGCAGGTAGAAGGGGTGTTTAAGTGGGATGTAACGGATATTTTTTATAACTACTTTTTTGTGGGGGACGCCATTGAGATCGGCGGCGATGCGGGCTGGGATACGGGCCGCATCGATATTTACAACGTGGACGCTGTCAAAAACATGCGGGTGTACCAGGATCTGAACCAGTTCTTTTCCATGGATACCAGTGAAAGCGATTATGACGCCATATTGAATGAATTCATGGAAGGAAAAATCGTCTTCACCATGGCGACCACAGATGCGGTATTTAAGCTGGAGCACGCAAGAGACGACGGACTCTTTGCCTATGATTATGATATTGCCATGACGCCCGATATTGGGGAAGGAAGCAGGAGCCGTTCCCTGTCCATGACAAGCTGTGTTGCGGTGAACGGTTATTCTGACCACAAGGAGGCGGCAAATGATTTTGCATACTTTTTGACCTCCCGGTACAATGACATCCTTTTTGCAAGAACAGGAAAGGTTTCTGCGGCAAAGGATGTGGACTACGGCTACGAGGCTCTTGACAAATTTGCCCAGGGATATGAGAAATCCATCTCCATGCCGAAAATGATCGAGACAAGCAATTTCTGGGTGAAGCTGGAGGTGGTGTTTTCCCAGATCTGGAACGGGGCAGACGCCAACGAGAAGCTAAAGGAGCTTTCTGAGGAGATGATGGAGCAGGTTACAGGGCAGGCCTTTGAGGAGGAATATCTGGACGTGCCCGTGGAAGCTCAGGAGGAGTCAGGCGAAGGGGCGGAGGAATAAATTACGGCCGTAAAGCCTGCAAAGAGCGCTGGCAGCAGACAATCAACCGTCTTTACAACGAATAATTTTCCAATCATATGGATATGATGAGCTTATGGTAAAAGGCAGAAGCGTCTGCCGTTTGCAATGCGAAGATGCGGAAAGGGCAGGGTATTCATATGATTGGATTTTTTATTGCACTCATTTCCGGAGCATTAATGAGTGTCCAGGGAGTATTTAATACACAGGTCACTAAAGCCTCTACGATTTGGGCGGCCAATGTGTTTGTGCAGTTTACGGCGTTATTAGTCTGTCTGGGGGCATGGGCTTTTACGGACCGCTCCTCTCTGGGAGCTGTCTTTAAGGTAGAGCCCAAGTATATGCTTTTGGGGGGAGCCATCGGCGCTTTTATTACCTATACGGTAATTAAAAGCATGGATCTTCTAGGACCCGCCAGGGCAGTAATGCTGATTGTAATCGCCCAACTGATTGTTGCCTATGTGATTGAGCTTTTGGGATGGTTCGGGGTGGAAAAGCAGCCCTTTGAATGGCGCAAGGCGCTCGGAATGCTGGTGGCGATTGCGGGAATTGTGATTTTTAAGTGGGAGCAGAGATGAGCCGTCGTCCGGGCTGTGCCTCTTTAATGCCTGCGGCAAACAGCCCGGACAGGTTTTAAATAACGATTTAATGAAAGATTAACTTGTCAATCTCCGGAATATATTTTACAATAAAAAAGTATCGTTATAAGGGGCTTTCTGCCAGGCAGAAAGGGGTAACGATGAAAAAAAAGCTTAAGATCAGCATCGGCTTTTTGACCGTAATAGTCTGTATCCTTTTGGGATGCGAGAAGAGGGGAAGAGAGCAGCCGGAGCTTATTCTGGAGGAGACGGAGGGCGGCGATAGTTTTTCCGGGCAGGGTGAAGCAGGAGAAAAACCGCCGGAGATTTCCGCTCAAAAGCTCATGGAGGAAGCCGGAGAGGAGAGCGGTTTTGGTATAAACTCTTCATCTGAGGGGAATATTCCTAAGCAGAGGCAGGTGCAGGATGAAAAGCCTCAGGCGCCTTTAGAGCCTGAGAGCTGTGTCGTACATATCTGCGGGGCAGTCAATCAGCCGGGAGTCTATACTTTAGAGAGCGGCGACCGGATTTATCAGGCAATCGAAAAGGCAGGAGGATTTCGGGAGGACGCGGAGCAAAACTACTTGAACCAGGCGGATCAGCTCTCAGACGGAATGAAAATCTATGTCCCAACCCAGGAACAGGCCAGGGAGGCAGAGGGGGATTTGGGGTGGATTGCGCCCGGTATGGAAGGGGCAGGAAATACAAAGGAACCGGAAACAGAAAACGCAGGAGAGAATTCTTCGTTGGTGAACATCAACACCGCGTCAGAAGAGCAGTTATGCACCCTGCCGGGGGTGGGAAGCAGCAAAGCCAAAAGTATTATTGCCTACCGGGAGCAAAACGGTGCATACCGGACAATAGAAGATATTATGAACGTGGAAGGAATCAAGGACGGAGTGTTCCAAAAGATCAGGGATCGTATCTCGGTTTAGATAAAGGAGAACATAAATTTGAGGCTTCGGCCCGGAGCGTGTTTGGAAATTGCTTTTTGTCAGATACGCTTCGGGGCGCAGAGGATTAAAAGATGGGGGAGAGAGGGCATGGCAAAAAAGGTGCTGGTGGTAGACGATGAGAAGCTGATCGTGAAAGGGATCCGCTTCAGCCTGGAGCAGGACGGAATGGAAGTGGACTGCGCTTACGACGGTGAGGAAGCTTTGGAGAGGATCAAAAGCAAGGAGTACGATATTATTTTGCTGGATGTTATGCTGCCGAAGCTTACCGGGTTTGAGGTCTGCCAGCAGGTCAGGGAATTTTCCACGGTGCCCATTGTGATGCTGACCGCTAAGGGCGAGGATATGGATAAGATTCTGGGCCTTGAATACGGCGCAGACGATTATATTATTAAGCCCTTCAATATCCTGGAGGTGAAGGCCAGGATCAAAGCGATCATACGCCGCACCTCTCCCAAACCCAAAGAAGCCTCGCAAATGATCGAAAACGGGGATATGAAGCTTGACTGTCAGGGCAGGAGGGCCTATGCAGGCGGAAGGGAAATCAACCTGACCGCCAAGGAATTTGAGCTTTTGGAGCTTTTAGTAGTAAATGCCAACAAGGTTTACAGCCGGGAGAATCTGCTGAAGCTGGTATGGGGGAACGATTACCCGGGAGATGTGCGCACGGTGGATGTACATATCAGAAGACTGCGGGAAAAGATCGAGGAAAACCCCTCTGATCCCAGATACGTACACACCAAATGGGGCGTAGGCTATTATTTTGCTTAAAAGCTGATTCGAAAGGCAGTAACGCCAAATGGCTAAAAAAATAAATGTATATCTGAAAAAATCAAAAATATGGCGCAGTCTTAAGGTGCGCCTGTTTATCATTATGTTTCTGATCGGGATGCTTCCTGCGGTTTTGATGCGGGTGGGCATCCTTGAAAACTACGAAGACCGGGCTGTGGCCGTGCGCGTTTCGGATGTGCAGACACAGCTCCGGATCATTGCAAATCACCTGATTACATACAATTATCTGCAGGATACCTCCTCGGAGGTGATCGGCGCGGAGTTAGAGCAGCTTTCCAATCTTTATAATGGAAGGGTGCTGATTATTAACGGAAATCTGAAGGTGGTGAAGGACACCTACGGCATCAGCGAAGGAAAAACCATCATATCGGAGGAAGTGATCCGCTGTATGAAAGGGAGCGGAACGGTAAGCTATGATTCGGTGAACCGTTTTATTGAAATTACCATTCCCATTGTGGAAACGGTTACGCTTCCCCAGGCCGCTGAGGACGGCTCCACAAGCAGGGAAGTGGTGCGGGGGGTGATGCTCAACAGCGTCTCCACGGACAGTATAGTGAACACAATGGATATTCTGAACCGGAAGGCCATGATTATGGAAAGCATTATGGTGATCTGTATTTTTGCCTTTGTGCTTATCCTGGTTCAGGTGATGGTGCGGCCTTTTGAGAGGGTAACCAAGGCCATTAACGAGATGAAAGAGGGGTATCGGGACGAGCCCATCTCGGTGCCGGATTATCTGGAGACGGAGCATATTGCGGAAGCCTTTAACAGCCTTCTTGAAAGGATGAAAGCGCTGGACGATTCCAGGCAGGAATTTGTGGCTAATGTGTCCCACGAATTAAAGACCCCTATTACCTCCGTGAAGGTTCTTGCGGATTCCCTGCTTGCCCAGCCGGATGCCCCGGCGGAGCTTTACAGGGAATTTATGGAGGACATTGCGCAGGAAATTGAGCGGGAGAATAAAATTATCAATGACCTGCTTGCGCTGGTCAAGCAGGATAAATCTGTGGCGGAGATGAATATCAGTGTGGTCAGCTTAAATACCCTCACAGAGATTATCCTAAAAAGGCTGCGCCCCATTGCCCGCAAAAAGAATATCGAGATTACCATGATCAGCAAGCGGCAGGTGACGGCAGAGGTGGACGAGGTGAAGATGTCCCTGATCCTGACAAACCTGGTGGAAAACGCCATTAAATATAACCGGGAGCAGGGGAAGGTCGAGGTGTCGCTGGATGCGGATCACCAGTTCTTTACCATTCAGGTCAGGGATACGGGGATTGGAATACCGGAGGAGAATCTAAGCCAGATTTTTGAGCGGTTTTTCCGGGTGGACAAGTCCCATTCAAGGGAAATCGGCGGAACCGGCCTGGGTCTTGCCATTACCAGAAGCGCGGTTCTGCTCCACAGAGGCTCCATCAAGGCGGAGAGTACGGAGGGCGTTGGCACTACCTTTACGGTGAAGATCCCCTTAAGCCGAACTCTGGTTTCCGTATAAATTGTGAGAGCCTGGAAGAGAGGCGGCGGGCCGATGTGTAAGCCGGTCTCAGGAAGTGAGTGTGATTGGGTATGAAAATAAAAAAAGCAAGGAACTGTTTTTTCTGCCTTTTGCTGATTGCCTTTGTGGTTTTAGGGTGCGGAGTGCAGGAGGAGAGAGCCGCCGGAAAGGCTTATCGTATTTACTATATCAATAATGACGAAACCGCGGTTCTTTTCCGGGAGTATGTGACGGAAACGACGGATACGCAGAAGCTTTTGGCAGAGCTTTTGGAGCAGCTTGGAAAGGCTTCGGGAAAGCTGGAATATAAGCCTCCGCTTTCGGAGAATTTACAGATACTCTCCCATACGGTTACGCAGGATCAACTGGTTCTGAGTTTTGACGAAAGCTATAAATGGCAGGAGGTTACCACGGAGGTGCTGGTGCGCGCTGCAATTGTCAGGACGCTGACTCAGATAGACGGGATAAAGTATGTATCCTTCCAGGTCAAATCGGAGGATTTAACAGATGCATACGGAACAGTGATCGGAATGATGACTGCGGATATGTTTATCGATAATGCGGGGGATGAGATCAATACCTATGAGAAGGTGAAGCTGACCCTCTATCTGGCCAACGAAACCGGGGACGGGCTGAAAACCGTAAGCCGTCCGGTGGTTTACAACAGCAACGTGCCTATGGAAAGGCTGGTGGTGGAACAGCTCTTTGCAGGCCCATCCGAGAATGAAAAGGCGTACCCAACCGTAAATCCTGACACAAAGATCATCAGTGTGAATGTGAAGGACGGAGTCTGCTATGTAGATGTCGACAATATGTTTTTGACGCAGATTTATAATGTGACACCGGAGGTGACGATTTATTCCATTACCAATTCCCTTGTGGAGCTTTCCAATATCAATAAGGTTCAGATTTCGGTAAACGGGGATACCGGCGTAATCTATAAAGAAAATATGAGTCTTTCCACCGTGTTTGAGAGGAATTTGGAACTGGTAGGAAACGGAGGTTAGTTTGACTAATATAAGGAAGCGGCCGCTTTGCTTTGCCTGCCTTGCGGCCATTTTTCTCCTGTTTTTGAGCGTCAGGCTCCGGCATGTGCCGCGGCAGGATTATGAGGCGTTTCAGGGAAAGAGCATTACCTTTACCGGGAAGGTGTATGCCAGAGAAACCTCGCTCAGAGACCGGAAAGAGGTAAAGGTGGTGTACCTGAAGCAGCAAAAAGAAAAGGGGGAAAAATCCCCGGCCCCGCCGGGCGAAAGGGTGATATGCTATTTAAAGGCCGGCGAAGAGGAGCCGGAGATCGGGAGTGTCGTAAGGGTAAAAGGAAAGCTTTCAGCCTTTGAGAGAGCGTCAAATCCGGGGCAGTTCGATGCCTGTTCTTATTATCAGATTTTAAAAATTTCTTACCGCATCAATCAAGCGGAAATTTCAGCAAAAACTACAAGCCATCATATCCTTTCAGAAAAATTATACCAATTAAAGAAAGTTTTGTCCGGGAAGCTTTCAGAGGCTCTGCCCGGGGAGGAGGCTTCTGTGATGCAGACTATGCTGCTGGGGGAAAAAAGCGGCATGGATCAGGAACTGAAGGCGCTTTACCAGCGAAACGGGATTGCCCATATCCTGGCTATCTCAGGGCTTCATATTTCCATGCTGGGAATGGGGCTTTACCGTCTTTTGAGGAGGTGCGCGGTTCCCATGAAAATGGCGGCGGCGCTGGCAATGGGATTTATGCTCCTGTATGGCGTGATGACAGGCTTTTCCGTGTCCTCTATTCGGGCAGTGGTTATGTTTTCGCTGCGTATGTTCAGCGTTCTTGCAGAGAGAACCTATGACATGCTGACGGCGGCTGCTGTGGCGGCAGCGGGGATATTGATTGAACAGCCCCTCTATTTTTATCACAGCGGCTTTTGCTTTTCCTTTGGCTGCGTGCTTGGGATCGGGCTTTTACTGCCTGCCCTTACAGAGGAAAAACCCCGGGAGAATGAATTTGTCCGGAAGGGGAAAATACATACCCGTCCCCTGGGGAAAGAAAGGCTTTGGCCTCTGGCAAAGGGCCTTTTGGGCAGCGCGGCCATGGCCGTCATTACATTTCCTGTTTATCTCCGGTTCTATTATCAATTTCCGGTCTATTCAATTTTCCTGAATTTACTTGTGATTCCGCTTATGAGTTTTTTGTTGGGAGCAGGGCTTTTGCTTCTGGGGGCCCGGCTTCTGTGTCCTCCATTGGGAGAGCCTTTTGCGCTGCTGATTCAGGGGGTGCTGCTTTTATATGAGCAGGCCTGCCGGCTTTGCGATGGCCTGCCCGGAAATATTCTTACCTTCGGACAGCCCTCAAAATGGCAGACGGCCGTGTATCTTCTTTTGCTGTGTGTGATTTTTCTTTCCAGGAAAAGGCTCAGACTGTGGCTGCGGTGGGGACTTGCCCTTCTGGCGGTGCTGCTTTTGATCTGCCGCCCCGGAAAAGGGCTGAAAATCACTTTTCTGGATGTAGGGCAGGGGGACTGTATTTATATTGAAAATGACAATGGGGACCGCTACCTGGTAGACGGGGGAAGCTCCAGCGTGAGCCGTGTAGGCAGTTACCGCATTCTTCCCTTCTTAAAATCCCAGGGGGCCTCCTCTATAGAGGCTGTCTTTGTGACTCACCCGGACGAGGATCACTGCAACGGAATCAGAGAGCTTTTGGAAACGGGGAGAGAGCAGGGGATCCGGGTGAAAAATCTGGTGCTGCCGGATGTCTCGGATCAGGCAAAAACAGACGGGTATCTTACTCTGGCAGAGTCTGCCCGCAGGGCAGGGATTCCGGTTTCCTGCATCGGCAGAGGACAAATGCTGAAAAGTAACAGACTTACCCTTACCTGCCTGCATCCTGAAAGGAAAGAAGCGGCTTTGGAGCCAAACGGGTATTCCGTAGTGTTAAGGGTCACTTACGGAAATTTCAGCGCGGTTTTGACAGGGGATGTGGAAGGGGAGGGGGAAAGGCAGCTTTTGGAGGAGCTTAAAAAAAGCCCGGGACAGGGAAGAATTACCGTCCTCAAAGCCGCTCATCACGGCTCCAAAAACTCTACGCCGGCCGGCTTTTTAAGCAGGGAGAGGCCGGTATATACCGTGATCTCCTGCGGAAAAAAGAACTCCTACGGACATCCCCACAGGGAGCTTTTAGAGCGGCTTATGGATTGCGGGACAGAAACTCTGATTACCTGGCAGAGCGGTGCGGTGCGCTTTTGCACAGACGGAAAGAAGCTTAAAGTAGAGCGGTTTTTGGCCAGTGTTGACAATTTGACGGCCGGAGAATATGATTAAGAAAAGAGGTGAAATATGCAGCGCTTAATTCAGGACATCAAAACAGGAAGCTTTAACCAGATTTATCTTCTATACGGGGAGGAGGCCTATCTTCGCAAACAGTACCGGGACAGGCTTAAGGAGGCGGTAATCGGCGACGATACCATGAATTATCATTATTATGAGGGCAAAAATATTTCCGTCGGCGAGGTGATCGACCAGGCCCAGACGCTTCCCTTTTTTGCCGAAAAACGGCTGATTCTTGTGGAGAACAGCGGCCTTTTTAAAAGCGGCGGGGAGGCTTTGGCCGATTATTTAAAGGAGCCTGCCCCCACTGCCTGTTTTGTGTTTGTGGACACGGAGGTGGACAAGAGAAGCCGCCTGTACAAAAGGGTTCAGTCAAGCGGGTGTGCGGTGGAGTTTGCCGTTCAGGATGAGGCCATATTGAAGCGCTGGATATTGGGAATGGTGAAAAAGGAAAATAAAAAGATTTCCGGTCAGGCTCTTGATTTTTTCCTGGAAAAGACAGGGACAGATATGGAAAATATCTGCAGGGAAACCGAAAAGCTTTTTTGCTACTGCCTGGACAAGGAGGCGATCAGCGTTGCCGATATTGACGCCGTCTGTACCAGGAGACTGAGCAATCATATCTTTGATATGGTCAGCGCCATAGCGGAAAAAAAGCAGAAAAAGGCGCTGGAATTGTATTATGAGCTGCTTGCCCAGAAGGAACCGCCCATGCGGATTATTTTTCTGATTGCCAGACAGTTTAATCTGCTTCTTCAGGTAAAGGAGCTTTTGGGAAAAGGCTATTCCAACAAAATGATCGGTGAAAAGGTGGGGCTGCCGGGGTTCGTGGCGGGAAAATATGTAACCCAGGCCTCCCGCTTTAAGCAAGGGGAGATCCGGGCCGCCATGGAGGCCTGCGTGGAGACGGAGGAAGCGGTAAAGACCGGAAGAATGAATGAAACCATGGCCGTAGAAATGCTGATTGTCAGATACAGCAGATAATTGTCATAAGGAGGCACAAGGAAGATGATTTCCATCGGAATTGATTTGGGAACCACCACAATCAGCGCTGTTGTATTTGAGACAGGCTCTTTTAAAGGGGCGGAGCCGGGAAAGCTCTTAGAGGCCAGAACGATTCCCGGAAGCGGCTTTTTGAAAACCCCTTATGAATGGGAGCGTCTCCAGGATCCGGAGAAAATCTGCGCCCGGGCGCAGACTCTTTTGGAGGAGCTGCTTAGGGCTTATCCCCAGACCCTGGCCATTGGACTGACAGGACAGATGCACGGAATCGTTTATATAGACAGGGAAGGCAGGAGCGTCAGCCCGCTTTACACCTGGCAGGACAAAAGAGGAAACCTGCCGGAGTTCGGCCCCGGAGGAAAGAAAACCTTAGCGGAGTGGGTGCGGGAGGAGACAGAAAGCCAGGTCTACTCTGGCTACGGGCTGATGACCCATCTCTATCACTGCAAAAAGGGGTTAATCCCTCCTGAAAGCGCAGGTATTTGCACAATTGCCGATTATTTGGGAATGCGGCTTACCGGATCAAAAAGGCCCCTTATGCATATCAGCAACGGGGCAAGCCTGGGCTTTTTTGACAGCAGAGAGGGGCGCTTTGAGGAGGAAGTGATGGGAAGGCTGGGGATGGACGTCTCTGTGCTGCCCCGGCTTACGAAGGGATTTTCCTGCCTTGGGGATTACCGGGGGATCCCGGTCGGCGCTGCGTTGGGAGACAGCCAGGCCAGCTTTTTAGGCTCTGTGGGAATGAGGGAAAACGCGGTGCTTGTGAATGTGGGCACAGGGGGTCAGGTTTCCGTTCTGTCGCAGCAGTATTTTGAAGCGCCGGGGATAGAGGCGCGCCCTCTGACAGAAGGGAAATATCTGCTCACAGGCTCTTGCCTGTGCGGCGGCAGGGCCTATGCCATTTTGGAGCGTTTTTTGCGCAGCTATGCAAAGGAGGCGGGGGCAGAGGAGGTATCCCAGTATGAGATAATGGAAAGGCTTGCCCGAAGAGGCAGACAGCAGAGGCAGGGCGCAATGAAGGTGACCACTGCTTTTTGCGGAAGCCGCACGAATCCTGAACTGCGGGGAAGCATCACCAATATCGGGGAAGATAATTTCACGCCGCAGGGCCTGGTCTATGGGGTATTGGAGGGAATGGCGCAGGAGCTTTTTGATTTGTATCAGGTTATCTGCAGGGAAAAGGGAATTTGCGCACAGTATCTGACAGGCTCAGGCAACGGACTTCGGAAAAATCAGGTTCTGCAGGAGATTTTTTCTGACCTGTTTGGAACCAGGCTCAGGCCGGCTCCTTATCAGGAGGAGGCTGCCTGCGGGGCGGCCCTTATGAACACAATAATTTGACTATACACGAAAAGACAGGTAGGAACATGAAAAACAGACTGACGACGTTGTGTTACATCGAAAAAGAAAATCAGTATCTGATGCTGCATCGGATCAGAAAGAAAGGGGATATTAATAAAGACAAGTGGATTGGCGTGGGAGGGCACTTTGAGGAGGGGGAAAGCCCGGAGGACTGCCTTGTGCGGGAGGTAAAGGAGGAGACCGGGCTTACGCTGAAATCCTTCCGGATCCGGGGAATCGTAACCTTTTGCTCTGAGGGTGAGCCGGCGGAATACATGTGTCTTTATACGGCGGATGAATTTGAGGGAACCCTGAAGGAGTGCGATGAAGGAGAGCTGGAATGGGTAGATAAGAAGAGGATTGACAGTCTGAATCTCTGGGACGGCGACAGGCTTTTCTTTGACCTGCTTCAAAGAAAGACGCCCTTCTTTTCCTTAAAGCTCTGTTACGGCAGGGATGGCACATGGAACCGGGCCGTGCTGAACGGACAGGAATTAGAGCTGCTTGACCTGTGCAGAGAGGACGGGACGCCTACAGGCCGTGTGAAGGAGAGAAGCATGGTACACAGAGACGGCGACCTGCACAGAACCGTCCATATCTGGGTGATCAGAAAAAAAGCCGACGGGGGATTCGACGTACTGCTGCAAAGGCGCAGCAAAGACAAGGACGCCTACCCGGACTGTTATGACAGTTCCTCTGCAGGCCACGTACAGGCCGGGGATGATTATGAGTCTTCAGCCCGCAGGGAGCTTGAAGAGGAGCTTGGAATTTGTGCCGGGGAGGGAGAGCTGCGGCTGATTGGTTTCCACGAGGGCTGTGTATCCGATTCGTTTTGGGGACAGCCTTATAGGAACTGGGAAATCAGTGCGGTTTATGTCTACGAAAAGCCCGTAGAGGAAAGCAGCCTGCGCCTGCAGGAAAGCGAGGTTGCGCAGGCGGTTTTCATGGATTATGAGAGGGTTCTTGAAGGGATGAAGGACGGCAGCCTGAAAAACTGCATTTACCCGGAGGAATTTAAGCTGCTCAAAAGGGCGATGGAGCCGGGATACACGCCCTGCGGCATCAAAATCAGAGAAATATATAAATAATTGAAGGCAGCCGGTTGACAAATACCCCAAGGGGGTATATTATGTGTTTAGAAAATATACCCCCTTGGGGTATTGTGCCTTACAAAAAGCCGCGCAGAAATGGGGGTAAATATGTCTCAAACAGCAGATACGATCAAGGACGAAAGCACATGTAATTGCTGCCGCACCAAACAGACGCCGAGAGAGCAGGAGCAGCTTAAGCAGCTACAAAACCGCTTAAACCGTATGATCGGCCAACTGGGCGGTATCAGCCGGATGCTGGAGGAGAACCGCTACTGCGGCGATATTCTCACCCAGATAGGGGCGGTGGAGAGCGCTCTGCAGAGCTTTGGGTATATTGTCTTAAAGGAGCATATGCAGACCTGTGTGGCCCAGGAGGTTCGGGAAGGAAATGACCGGATTTTGGAGGAAGCGGTTGAGCTGATGAAGAAGTTAAAGTGAAGGAGCCTGATTATTTATGAAGAAACAAAAATTTTCGGTTACAGGCATGACCTGTTCCGCGTGCTCTTCCCATGTAGAAAAGAGTGTGCAAAAGCTCTCGGGGATGGAGCAGGTAACGGTAAACCTGCTGACCAACAGTATGCAGGTGGTATATGACGATACGCTCTGTAAAGAGGACGCCATTATCGAAGCGGTGGAAAAAGCCGGCTATGGAGCTGAAACTGCAGGATATGAAGGAGACTCTACAGGAAATGACGAAAAACTTGCAAAAAATGGAAATGTTCAGGATTCAAGCCGGGCGGGGCACAGCGCGGCAGCGGGCCGGGATACTGCCGGCCGGGAGGCCCTGAAAGGAAAAAAGGCAAATAAGGAAATGAAGAGCAGACTCATCATTTCCATTGTGTTTATGGTTTTGCTGATGGGTGTGTCCATGCATCATATGTTTTTCATGTGGCTGCATCTGCCGGTGCCGGAGCTTTTGACAAGGCTCTTTCACGGGAATGAAAATGCACTGACCTTTGCCTTTACCCAGTTTTTGCTGACCCTTCCGATTATCTATGTGAACCGCAGGTATTATCAGACCGGATTCAAAACCCTGTTCCACCGAAGCCCCAATATGGACAGTCTGATCGCAATCGGTTCGGGAGCGGCGCTGGTCTACGGCGTTTTTGCCATTTACCGTATCGGGTATGGCCTCGGTCACGGAGATCAGGCCTTGGTGGCAAGGTATGCCTCTGATCTGTATTTTGAGTCTGCGGGAATGATCCTGGCCCTGATTACGGTGGGAAAGTACATGGAAACCCGTTCTAAGGGCAAAACCGGCGAGGCAATCCAAAAGCTGATGGATCTTTCGCCCAAAACGGCGCTTTTGCTGTTGGAGGACGGGGAGGAAAGGGAGATTCCTACCTGGCAGCTTGCAAAGGATGATTTATTTATTGTAAAACCGGGGAGCCTTGTGCCTGCAGACGCTGTCGTGGTGGAAGGAACCTCCAGCATCAACGAAGCGGCGATTACCGGGGAGAGCATTCCGGTGGAGAAACAGCCCGGAGACAGCGTGGTTTCGGCCACGATGAACAAAGCCGGACGGCTGGTATGCCGGGCCGTGAAGGTGGGGGAGGACACCACCCTGTCCCAGATTATCCGTCTGGTGGAGGAGGCCGCCTCCTCCAAGGCGCCCATTGCAAGGCTGGCGGATAAGATTGCGGGAATTTTCGTTCCCGTGGTGATGGGAATTGCGCTGGCTGCCTTTGTGGTATGGCTCCTTGCAGGAGGCGGCTTTGAGACGGCTATGTCCAGCGCCATTGCGGTATTGGTGATTTCCTGTCCCTGTGCCCTGGGGCTTGCCACCCCTGTGGCGATTATGGTGGGAACAGGAGTGGGAGCCAAAAACGGGATTCTGATTAAGTCCGGGGATGCCCTGCAGACGGCCCGGAATGTGGATACGGTGGTGCTGGACAAAACCGGAACCATTACGGAGGGAAGACCCAGGGTTACAGATGTGCTGACTTATGACAGGGAGCTTACTCTTTCCCAGATTCTTTCTTACGCAGCGGCCATCGAAAAGCCCAGCGAGCATCCGCTTGCGGAGGCGGTTGTGAGCGAGGCCGTGGAAAAGGGGATTCCGATTCCAAAGGCCCGGGATTTTCAGGCTGTGTTCGGAAAAGGGGTTATGGGAAGCTGTGAGGGAAAAAGATGCCTGGCCGGAAATGCGGCTTTCATGAAGGAAAACGGAATTTTACCCACACAGGAGCAGCAAAAGGCCATAGAAAAGCTCTCCGGCGAAGGAAAAACGCCTCTTTTGTTTGCGGCAGGCAAGACCCTTTCGGGAATCATTGCGGTGGCGGATACCGTGAAGGACACCTCTGTCTCGGCCATCCGCGAGCTTCACGCAATGAATATCCAGGTAGTAATGCTGACCGGAGATAATAAACGCACTGCAGCGGCAGTACAGAAGAAGCTGAATATCAACCGGGTGGTTGCAGAGGTTTTGCCAAAGGACAAAGAAAAGGAAATCCGAAGGCTCCAGCAGGAGGGCAGAAAGGTGGCCATGATCGGGGACGGTATCAATGACGCCCCCGCCCTGGCGGCGGCAGATGTGGGAATTGCCATCGGGGCGGGAACCGATGTGGCGATTGACAGCGCCGATATTATCCTTATGAAAAGCAGATTGACCGATGCGGTCACCGCAATCCGTTTAAGCCGGGCGGTAATCCGTAATATTAAGGAAAATCTTTTTTGGGCCTTCTTTTATAATACCATCGGAATTCCTCTGGCGGCAGGAGCCCTTTATCCGGCCTTCGGAATCCGGTTAAATCCCATGTTCGGCGCCGCCGCCATGAGTCTGAGCAGCCTCTTTGTGGTGGGAAACGCCTTGCGGCTGCGCAATTTTAAGGCCGGCCGAAAGGGAATGCAGGATGAGACGGCCGGGGAGGCAGAGACGGGATGGGAGAATAAAGAAAATAATAGAATAGAAGAAAAACAGGAGGAAAGAAGTATGAACAGGACAATGATTATCGAGGGAATGATGTGCGGGCACTGCACCGGGAGAGTGCAGAAGGCCTTAGAGGCAGTTGAGGGCGTTGAGAGCGTTGTCATGAGCCTGGAGGAGAAAAGCGCAGTGCTTACCTTAAGCGGCCAGGTGGAGGACGAGGCGCTTAAGGCAGCAGTGACCGAGGCCGGATATGAGGTGAGCGAAATCCGCAGTTAAGTCCGGGAAATCTTTTTAAAGCGCCTTTTTCACAGAGATTGCCTTCATGGGACACATTTCCTGACAGCAAAAGCAGGAAATACATCCTTTTTTGCGAAACACTGCTTTTTTGGCAGGTCTCTGGGAGGAGGCGCTTTCTGTTTTCTTTTCTGCAATCCTGATCACATGGGCGGGACAGCTTTCCGCGCATTTTCCGCAGCCTATGCACTTTTCCAAGTCAAGCTGGGGATAGGATTTGAGCAGATGCCGGGCAAAAAAGAGAAAGGGCTTTTGGAGAAAACCGGGAAGATTTCCGGTAAAATCCAGGTTTTTGGTATCCGGGAGCCGGAATGGGGTAAGATTTTCGGGAACCGGATCTCCCACAAGTTCAATTTCATCCGGTTTGGCAAGCCCGGCCTCAACCGCCTGCCGGATCATCTCAATCTTCATGGGATCCAGCTTCATCAGCCCGGCGGCAAAGTAATCCTGGGTATAAAAATCCCGGGCCCCGAGGAGCATATGAAGAGGATGGGAGGTGCCTCCTGTGGGGCCGTTTCCTTCCATAGCGTCAATGGCGTCAATGATGGTGAGCTGGGGATTTACCGTCTGGGCAAGCTCAAGGAGCATCCTCGAAAAATCTGAAAGCTGCGGCCAGCGGTAGTGGAGCTGCGGCTTTTCCAGTCCCGGAATCACACCGAAAAGGTTTTTGATGCCGCCGGAGAATCCGGTCATGGCGTGGGTTTTCAGCTTACAGATATTGATAACATAATCAGCCTCTGCCACAGGCGTAATGATATGGAAAGAATGGTTGGCAAAGCCTGGGGGACAGGACAGGTTCCGGGCGGAAAAGTCCATATTAAGGGAAAGCTCCGGCTCTAGCTGGCGCATACCGCATACGTGATAGACGTTTTTCATGTATTCTGCATTGTACAGACCGCCGGAGCTCTCCGCAAGGGTGATGTTTCTGATGCCATGCTCCTTCAGCCAGCGGACCACCGCCTTGATCACAAGGGGATGAGTGGTGACAGGGACATTTGGCTTTTTGGCCATGATCAGATTGGGTTTAATGACCACCTTCAGATCAGGGCGCATATCATCGGCGATTTTAAGGGCGTCAAGGGATTTGCAGATGGCGGGGTAGATCAGTTCTTCTTTGTATTCAGGTACATATTGTAAGGTCTGCAGCATAAAGGTTTCCTTTCTGAGTTAAAGTGTGAGTTCATTTTATCATCTTAAAAAGTGTTTGAAAAGTAGGCCGGGGTTATTGTGGACAAGGACAGACAAAAAATATATAATGAAAGGCAAAGCGGCAAGGAGGAAAAGAAGAATGGGATTAATCAGAGCAATTACCGGCGCGGCAGGAGGCGTTCTGGCCGACCAGTGGAGAGAGTATTTTTATTGTGATTCTATTGATACGGACATCCTGGTGGTAAAAGGCAAAAAGCGCACCGGAAAAAGAAGCGGCGGAAACAATAAAGGAGAAGAAAATATTATTTCCAACGGTTCCGTGGTGGCTGTCAATGAGGGGCAGTGCATGATCATCGTGGATCAGGGAAAGGTGGTTGAATTCTGCGCCCAGGCCGGAGAATATACCTACGATATGTCCACGGAGCCCAGCTTGTTTTACGGAAGTCTGGGAGAAAATTTAAAAAGGACGTTTGAAACGGTGGGCAGGCGTGTTGGCTTTGCCGGAGACAGCGCAAGAGACCAGAGGGTTTATTACTTTAACACCAAGGAAATTATGGGGAATAAATACGGAACCGTAAACCCCGTTCCGTTCCGGGTGGTTGATCAGAATATCGGTCTGGATGTGGATATTTCCGTCAGATGTAACGGGGAGTATTCCTACAGAATCAGCGATCCTCTTTTGTTTTACACCAATGTGTGCGGCAATATAACGGGAGACTACGGAAGAAGAGAGATTGACAGCCAGCTAAAGACAGAGCTTATGACGGCTCTCCAGCCGGCCTTTGCCAGGATTTCGGCTATGGGAATCCGCTACAGCGCCATTATGGGGCATACCATGGAGCTGGCGGATGCGTTAAATGAAGTGCTTTCGGCAAAATGGGCCCGGCTTCGGGGGATTGAGATCGTCTCCTTCGGAGTCAATTCCATTAAGGCCTCTCAGGAGGATGAGGCCATGATCAAGGAGCTGCAAAGAAGGGCGGTGCTTACCAGCCCGGGCATGGCCGCGGCCACTCTGGCGGAGGCCCAGGCAGAGGCCATGAAGTCGGCGGCAGCCAACCGGCAGGCGGGCCCCATGATGGCCTTTGCAGGCATGAATATGGCCGCCCAGGCAGGGGGGATGAATGCCCAGAGCCTGTTTCAGATGGGACAGCAGGGGACTTCCAACCGGGACGGGGCAGCCTCCGGACAGGCGGGGGCTGATTCCCAGGCCGGTTTTAGAACAGGATCAGCTCCCCGGGAAGCCGAAAGCAAAGATGCCGGCTGGAGCTGTAGCTGCGGACAAACTAAAAACAAGGGGAAATTTTGCGCGGAATGCGGGGCGAAAAGACCTGAAGCGGCCGGCTGGGTTTGTACCTGCGGCGCAGTAAATAAAGGGAAATTCTGCCCGGAGTGCGGCAGTAAGAAGCCCGAAGGAGAGCCTTTGTACCGGTGCGATAAGTGCGGCTGGGAGCCGGAAGATCCCAAGAATCCGCCCAGATTTTGTCCGGAGTGCGGCGACCCTTTTAATGAGGAGGATAAATTAGTTTAATGAGCATTTACGATACCTTAAATGAACAGCAGAAAAAAGGCGTCTTTACCACCCAGGGGCCGGTTCTTCTGCTGGCAGGGGCCGGTTCGGGGAAAACCCGGGTGCTGACCCACAGGATTGCCTATCTGATTGATGAGCTGGGGGTGAATCCGTGGAATATTATGGCCATCACCTTCACTAATAAGGCCGCCGGGGAGATGAAGGAGCGGGTGGAAAAGCTGGTAGGCATGGGCTCGGACAGTATCTGGGTTACCACCTTTCATTCCACCTGTCTGCGGATTCTTCACCGCTACGGCGACAGGCTGGGGTATGAGAACAATTTTACGGTTTATGATACGGACGATCAGAAGTCTGTGATGAAGGAGATCTGTAAACGGCTTAGAATCGACCCCAAAAAGCTGAAGGAGAGAAGCATCCTCTCCGCTATTTCCGCGGCAAAGGATGAGCTGATCACCCCGCAGGAGTATGAAAAAAATTCTCTGGGAGATTTCCGGATGCAGCAGATTGCCCAGGCCTACAGGGAGTATCAGGCTGCTCTGAAAAAGAGCAATGCTATGGATTTTGACGATCTGATTGTGAAGACGGTGGAGCTTTTTAAGCAGGATCCTCAGGTGCTGGAGGGCTATCAAAAGCGGTTTAAGTATATTATGGTGGATGAATATCAGGATACCAACACCGCTCAGTTTGAGCTGATACGGCTTTTGGCTGATGCCCACCACAATCTCTGTGTGGTGGGAGACGACGACCAGTCGATTTACAAGTTCCGGGGAGCAAATATCAGGAATATCCTGGATTATGAAAAGGTATATCCCGAGGCTGTCGTGATCCGGTTAGAGCAAAATTACCGCTCCACCCAGAACGTGTTAGATGCAGCCAATGCGGTGATCCGCAACAATGTGGGCCGCAAATCCAAAACCCTCTGGACAGACAGAGGGCAGGGCAGCCCCATCCATTTTATGGAGTTCATGAATGCCTTCGAGGAGGCGGAGTTTATTGTCGATGATGTGGCAAGGAAAGTCAGAGAGGGAAGGGCCCGCTACAGCGACTGCGCCGTACTGTTCCGTACCAACGCCCAGGCCAGGCTTTTGGAGGAACGCTTTATTGTGGAGGGTATCCCCTACAATGTGGTGGGGGGCACTAACTTTTATGCCAGAAAAGAAATTAAAGACCTGCTCTCCTACCTGAAAACCATTGATAACGGGCAGGATGACCTGGCTGTAAAGCGTATCATCAACGTGCCCAGAAGGGGAATCGGAGCAGCAACTCTGCTGAAGGTTCAGGATTATGCGGATATGCGGCAGATCAGCTTTTATGACGCCCTGCGCCAGGCGGAGGATATTCCCGGTCTTGGAAAAAGCGCCCTTAAGCTCAGGGGCTTTGTGAATATGATTCAGGTTTTCAGAAGCAAGCAGGAGTTTTATGGACTGGGGGATTTGATTAAGGATATTATCGAAACCACCGGCTATGTGAGAGAGCTTGAGCTCTCCGACGATGAGGATGCGGAGGGCAGGATTGAAAATATCGACGAGCTGATCAGCAAGATCGTGTCCTTTGAGGAGATACATAACCGGCCTACCCTGCGGGAATTTTTAGAGGAGGTTGCCCTGGTGGCAGACATTGATAATGTGGAGGGCGGCAGCGATAAGGTGCTGCTTATGACGCTCCACAGCGCAAAGGGACTGGAATTTCCCCATGTGTATCTGGCAGGAATGGAGGACGGGGTTTTTCCCAGCTATATGACCATTGCCTCCGATGACCCGCAGGAGATCGAGGAGGAGCGCCGTCTGGCCTATGTGGGAATTACCAGGGCAAAGGATGATTTGACGCTTTGCTACGCCAAATTGAGGATGATTCGCGGAGAGACACAGATGAATGCGGTGAGCCGCTTTGTGCGGGAAATTCCCCAGGAGCTGCTGGACCACAGGCCTTCGTCCACGGGGATGCGTTTTCAGAGAGATACCCGGTATGAAGCTCCTTTTGAAGGGACTGCCCTGACCGGCGCTCCCTTTAAGCCCAAGGCAGCCCCGGGCCCCAGGAAAACAGCCGCGGAAAACAAGCCCTTTATTGCAGGCGGGGGAATCGGAGCTCTGCATGCGGCAGGTATTGCCAAAGGAGTGGGTGCAGTGAGCGCAGGCCGGCCGGATTATGATGCCGGAGATCGGGTAAGGCACATCAAATACGGGGAAGGGACTGTAACGGAGCTGGAACCGGGGCCGAGGGATTATAAGGTCACCGTGGATTTTGATGATGCCGGCCAAAAAATTATGTATGCCGCCTTTGCCAAGTTAGAACGTGTGTAGGAGACAGATCCGTCCGATTTCGCGGAGAAGATTATCAGAATTTGGTAAATTTTAAAAAATTTGTAAAGTTTTTTAAAAGGGAGTAGTCAAAATTTGCATTAAATGTTATATTATAAAGCAAGAGGGTAATAATAATTCAAAAATCAATTTTATTGAAAAGAAAAAGGCAGGTATTGCAGGAAAGGGAGGCATACACAATGAATACATGGAGCAGGATTGAGGAATTGATGGATTTTGTCAAAACCCATGATATTAAGGAATTAAGGGATTACTGGAATCACAAGGACGATGAGAAGAGATGCAACACGATTTTGTGGGTGCTTGCGATCATCGGTGCAGTGGCAGCCGTGGCGGCAATCGCTTATGCGGTTTACCGTTATCTGACACCGGATTATCTGGATGACTTTGATGATGATTTTGACGATGACTTCGAGGACGATTTCTTTGAGGATGAGGAAGATGAGGCAGAGGAGAAGCCTGAGAAGCCCGCAGCAGAGGAAGAGAAGGCGGAGTAGTCCGTAGGCCTGCGGCCGGGCCGCAGTGTTTGAAAATTAAATAATAACAGAAAGTGGGATGAGCGGAAGGCGCGCATCCCATTTTTGAAGCATAGGGGCGGTTCGCGAGGCGTACTGCCCATTATTATTAAGAGACTGCGCCGTTAGGGTGCAGATTTTGGAGGAGGCACGGGAATGAAAAAAGGGCAGATATTGACCGGAATCGTAGAGAGAGTGGATTTTCCCAACAAGGGTATTGTAATCACGGAGGAAGGAAGCTGCACGGTAAAAAACGTCCTGCCCGGACAGAAGGTCACTTTTGCGGTGCAAAAGAAGAGAAACGGGCGGGCAGAGGGCAGGCTTTTGCAGGTGGAAGAGGCTTCTTCCATGGAGATTCCAAGTACCTGTCCCCATTTTGGGGAGTGCGGAGGCTGTCTGTATCTGTCTCTGCCCTATGAGCAGCAGCTTCAGATCAAGGAGCAGCAGGTGAAAAAGCTTTTGGACGGCGTGCTTTCAGGTCAGGCGGAGGAGTGGGAGTTTGAAGGGATTAAGGAAAGTCCCAGGCAGTTGGGATACCGGAATAAGATGGAGTTTTCCTTTGGGGATGAATTCAAGGGAGGGCCTCTTTCCCTGGGGATGCACAAAAGAGGAAGCTTTTATGATATTGTGACGACTCATAGCTGCCAGATCGTGGATGAGGATTACCGCAGGATCCTGTCCTTTACCAGATCCCATTTTGAGGGCAGCAGCTTTTTTCACCGGCTTACGCATAAGGGCTATCTGCGCCATCTTCTGGTTAGGAAGGCTGCCAAAACGGGAGAAATTCTCATTGCGCTTGTGACCAGCTCCCAGCAGGAGGCAGGCTCTTTAGACGCCTGGAAGGAAGGGCTTTTGCAATTAGGGCTGGAGGGGAAAATAGCGGGTATTTTACATATTGTAAATGACTCTGTGGCGGATGTGGTGCAAAGCGATCTGACACATATCCTTTACGGGAAGGATTATTTTTATGAGGAGCTGCTGGGACTGAAGTTTAAGATTTCTGTCTTTTCCTTTTTCCAGACAAACTCCCTTGGAGCGGAGGTCTTGTATGAGAAGGTCAGGGAATATATCGGGGATCTGACCGGCCCGGCGATGGAAGAGGGGAGCGGGCGAATGGAGGGAAGGGTTGTTTTTGACCTTTTCAGCGGGACGGGAACCATTGCCCAGCTTATGGCGCCTGCCGCCGGGAAGGTAATCGGGGTGGAAATCGTGGAGGAGGCAGTAGAGGCCGCCAGGAGAAACGCGGACTTGAACGGCCTTACAAACTGCGAATTTATTGCGGGGGATGTGCTTAAGGTGCTAGACGGAATCGAAGAGAAGCCGGATTTAATTATTTTGGACCCCCCAAGGGACGGAGTTCATCCAAAGGCTCTTGGAAAAATTATTGATTATGGTGTGGAAAGGATGGTTTATGTTTCCTGTAAACCCACCAGTCTGGTGAGGGATCTGGAGATGCTGCTGGAAAAGGGGTATGTGGTAAAGAAGGCAGCGGCAATAGATATGTTTCCATGGACAGCGGGGGTGGAGACGATTGTTCTTTTGTCACACAAAAAAGCAGAAAGCTAAAAGTCCAAAGAGCAAGTGACTACAAAATGATTAAGGAGTGCATAGAGGCAAAATGCGGCTTCAATCATAGTTGAAGCATAAAAGGAGAAATTAAGTGAAACAAAGTTTTTATATTGAAATCAAAGAAATTTTAATTTCGGCGAGAAATAAAGTTTATCAAACAGCCAATTTTGCGATGGTTGAAGCCTACTGGAATATCGGGAAATCAATCATTGAAGAACAAGGTGGAAATGAGAAAGCGGAGTATGGTACAGGATTACTAAAAGAGCTGTCAAAGCAAATGACACGGGATTTTGGGAAAGGATTTACTGTTGCTAATTTGAAAAATATGCGACAATTTTATTTAATGTTTCCAAATAGCTACGCGCTGCGTAGCGAATTGAGTTGGACGCATTATCGGCTTTTGATGCGAGTGGAGAATGAAAATGCACGAGAATTTTATATACGGGAAGCTGTAAAGTCACAATGGAGTACCAGACAACTTGAACGTCAGATAAATTCCTTCTTTTATGAAAGGTTATTATCCAGCAAAAATAAAGAGCAAGTTGCAGAGGAAATACAGACATTAGAGCCAGCGAAGAAGCCAGAAGATGTTATCCATGACCCGTATGTGTTGGAATTTCTTGGGTTGACACCTAATGATGATTTTTATGAAAGTGATTTAGAGCAAGCGCTAATTACACATTTGCAGAAATTCCTTTTGGAACTTGGGAGAGGTTTTTCATTTGTTGCGAGGCAGAAAAGAATAACGTTTGATGGACGTCATTTTAGGATAGACCTTGTATTTTATAATTATATTTTAAAATGTTTTGTCTTAATAGATTTAAAAGTTGGGGACTTAACACATCAGGATTTAGGGCAGATGCAGATGTACGTACATTATTATGAACGAGAACTTATGAATGAAGGAGACAATCCGCCGATTGGTATTGTTTTGTGTGCAGATAAAAGTGAGTCTGTAGTTAAGTATACGTTGCCTGAAAAGGAAACACAAATTTTTGCTTCAAAATACAAATTGTATTTACCAAGTGAGGAAGAATTGCTGCAGGAATTGAATCAGGAATATCAAGCATTGGAATCTGGCAAGATAGAGGAAGAAAATATTGGAGGTGAGAAAAAAGAGTAGATTTTGCATCAGGATGGCAGATGGCAACCGAGTTTTTATTAGATTTAGAAGTGAAAAAATAGGTAGTTTTTGACACTACCAATAAACTTTGGAGGAAATATTAATGGAAAAGCAAATCAACTTTGTCCCGGTTTCTGCCGGACACGCAGAAAATTGCAGGGCGTTTGACTCTCTGATGTACGAATACATTGATGAGATAAATGAACATAGCGAGCGTCCGCTTCCAAAGGAGCTTCGGCAGAAATGGATCAACAGCATTATCGCTATGCAAGGGCCCACAGACCGCCATTTGGAGCTGTGTTATGTCAAGGAAATGCTGATTGGTTTCCTTTACGGAAAAATCGACCATGAAGATCATAGGGGCTATATAAAACCCGGATACGGGTACATTATGGAGTTCTATGTGAAACCGGTTCATCGTCGTAAAGGTTATGGAAAGATGATGTTTAAACGTTTGGAACGATTGTTTCATATTGACGGTGCGGAAATGGTGTACTTAACCGCCGACCCTGTTACTGGAACCCCTTTTTGGGAAGCAATGGGGTTTGTAAACGTCAATGAAAAGTCGCCGGAAAACCAACTGTACATTTATGAGAAATGCATCAAGTAGTGTCGCGATCCCTTGATTTTACAGCATTTCCGTAAGATTCTAAACTAAAGTATGTGCATATGGAAACAATGAAAAAATGCGCAGAATAGTTTTGATGCAAAAGCATAGTGTAGAAAAGTCATATGGATAAATAATGCTTATTTGTGGAAAAATAAGCATTATTTTTTTGCCGTAAGCTGGCTCCGGAGTGCGGCAGCGTTTGTTGGAGATAAGCATATGTATAATTCCTTTTATGGCTGGTATTTTAAATGCCAGTCTGACACACAGACTTTAGCGGTAATACCTGCCGTTCACAACGCAGGAAACAAACGCGCCTGTTCTATTCAGGTTATTACGGATCAGGATGCATGGACAGTCATGTTTAGTGCAGATTCATTTAAGCGGACAAGGGGGAATATTTTCATCGGAGAAAACCGGTTCGGTGAAAAAGGGATTCATATGATATTATGGGACCGTTTGCAATAGTACCATTTATGGAATGCCGTCACAGCGTGTGGAGTATGCGGCATTTGGTCACGGGGAATGTGTGTATCAATGGGCAGGAATATTCTTTTCAAAATGCATGGGGGTATTGGGAAGGAGACAGGGGGGCGCTCTTTTCCCAAAGAGTATATATGGACGCAATGCTGCTTTGAGGGCGGGGCTTTAATGCTGTCGGTTGCAGATATTCCTATGGCAGGCATTCGCTTTAACGGTATTATAGGCGCTATGTTATGGCAGGGAAAAGAGTATAGAATTGCCACTTATCTGGGAGCTAAAGTCGCCCGGATTCAAAATAAAACGGTTCGAGTCATGCAGGGAAACCTGGAACTGGAGGTCCGGCTGCTAGAAGATTCAAAACAGCCTCTTAAGGCGCCGGCAAAAGGAAATATGGTAAGGACAATTCATGAAAGCGCATCCTGCCGGGCTTTTTATCGATTTTGTAAAAAGGGATGCATTTTGTTTGCCTTTGAAACAGACAAGGCTTCGTTTGAATTTGAATATTTTTCTTGAATGTGTATTGAAAAAAAGGTGTCGATCCGTATGCTGAAGCTATATGCCCTTATGCAAAAAAGGTTGCGGCAAGGCGGAGCCGAAGTATGCTGTGGATATGGAAAATGATGAAATGCAGAGGATCGACACGTTAGGGCAAAAAATGAAGGTTTCAAACACACTCTAAAGATATAATCGCATAAAAACATACCCATCTTCAATGCTGTTTGAAAAGTTAAATCCTAACTTGCTCCAGAACCTCTGGGCAATCACATGCTCTGTATTTACCGGTACTGAAATCCTCTTTGCACCGTAGGTATCCTGCAAAAAGCCAATACAGACCTTTGCTGCTTCTGTACCGAATCCATTTTTCTGATAAGCATCATCAATTAAGAAATTGATAATTTGATGATTTTCATCCCCAACGTACATCGATACAAAACCAATCATTTTGTTATTTTCATAAATTGCAAAGGGCTTTGTATCTGCATAAAACATCCATGCTTCTGCCAAAGAATAGGCAACGGAATCCACAAAGCTTTCATTTTCGACGCGCGCTGTTAAATTTATACATTCCTGAAAATTTGCCTCGGTAATAGTGCGTAATTCTATCAACTGGATGATCCTTTCTAATTTCTCTTTTTATTTGCCGCCTCAGGTTTTCCCCGCATTCAATGTTTCCGCCTGCGTTTTCCTATGTATTCGCTGCGGCAGGTTCATCATTGCTTCGCTGTAGCAGGAAAATTCTACGGAGCTCCCTGTTGAAAATTATACTTTTGACAATGATCTCTGCTTTCGTAAATTACAATTTGTTGCCAGCTTCATTATATGATATACTACTAAAAAAGTATAGCCGAATTTCGGAATAATTAAGGGGTGGGAAACCGTTTAAAATGCAAGATGATTTCGGATAAATTGTACCAAATTGACATTATGCCTGATAAAAGAGCTCAAGGCCACAACATAAAAGTGATCCCCAAAAAAAGAGGTGAAATCCAGAATGAACCCGGAAGCTAATAACTTGGAATCCCTTCGCAAACTGGTGCGGAGTCTTGAAAGTGAAAATAAACGATTGAAGGAAAAGCTTGCAAAAGCCAATATCCCTTTTGACGAAGAAAATCATTTTGAAGAATCAATAGAGAGTAAGCAGGAGTATGACCCGGATCAGGGGGAGCGTATCATCCATCCCAGGTTTATCTCAGAGGATATGGCGAAGCGGTATTTTTCAATGTTTTGGGGGCGTGAGGACGTATATGCCAGAAGAGGCAGAAACGGAGGATACTTTCCACAGTGCGACAATAGGTGGAAAGAAAAGCTCTGCCCGAAGCAGCGGGGAGATAAAATTTCCTGTGACGAATGTGAAAATACAAAATGGACAAGGCTTGATGCGAAAAAAATTGTTGCCCACTTACTTGGGAATAAAGAGGATGGTTCAGATGTGATTGGGGTGTATCCGCTTTTTCCGGATGGGACATGCAGATTTATCGTATTTGATTTTGATAACCATGAAAAGGGAGCGGAGGCTGCGGACTTTGCCAATACGGACAGCAAGTGGCACGAAGAAGTGGAGGCGCTTCGCAAAATATGCGAGTCAAACGGTATCAAACCGTTGGTCGAGAGATCCAGGTCGGGCAGGGGAGCGCATGTATGGATTTTCTTTAAGAAGGCGATTCCAGCTTCCAAAGCAAGAAATTTTGGATTTCTGTTGTTGGACAAGGGCGCAAATTCCTTTAATTTGAGTTCCTTTCATTATTATGATCGAATGTACCCGTCCCAAGATGCCTCGGGCAGCATCGGTAATCTGGTTGCCCTTCCGCTTCAGGGGCAGGCACTTAAGAATGGAAACAGCGCCTTTGTGGATGAGAACTGGAATGCATATCCGGATCAGTGGGATACTCTTTTTAATAAGACAGATAAGCTGTCGGAAGAGGCCGTTGAAGAGTATATGGTGAAGTGGCAGCAGGAAATGGCAGAGGAAAAGGGGATAACCGCAATGTCTGTCATAACAGGCAGACCCAAGCCGTGGAAAAAACAATGGGAATTTATAAAGAGTGATGTTACAGGCAGGCTCCATATGGTGTTGAGCGATGGCCTTTATATCGATACGCTTAATCTCATGCCCAGAATACAGAATCAGCTTCGCTCTATGGCGGCATTTGATAATCCGGAATTTTACAAAAATAAGCGTTTGGGATACTCCAACTATTACAATTTCAGCGCTCTCTACTTAGGAAGGGATATAGACGGATATATTCAACTGCCCCGCGGCCTGAGAGAACTGATTATAGAAAAGTGTAACAAGGCGGGGATAACAGTGGAGGTTTCCGATCAAAGACAAAAGGGACGTCCAATCAGGGTGAGGTTTAAAGGCAGTTTGAGGACAGGGCAGGATTTGGCTGCTGAGCGGCTGCTATCATACTCAGACGGAGTGCTCAGTGCCGCCACGGCTTTTGGGAAAACGGTGGTCTGCAGTTATCTGATTGCAGAGAGAAAAGTAAATACACTTATTTTGTTACAGAGTAAGGATTTGTTAATACAATGGGTGGAGGAATTGAATCAATTCTTGGAGATTGATGAGCAGCCGCCGGAATATGAGACAAAAACAGGGAGAAAGAAAAGGCGGGAGAGCGCGATTGGTATCTTGCACGGCAGTAAGAATACATTAACAGGAATGATTGATGTAGCCATGGCGGGAGCCATGTATGGCAAAGGGAATTTTAACGAAATGCTGAATTCTTACGGAATGGTGATCATGGATGAATGCCATCATGCGGCATCTAATACCTCAATGGAATTGCTGCAGAAGATTGATGCAAAATATGTTTATGGTGTTTCAGCTACGCCAAAGAGAGGCGATAGCCTTGACAAAATCATTTATATGATGCTTGGGCCGCTCAGACACAAATTTACGGCTCTTGAAAGGGCAAGAGAACAGAAGATCGGTCATTACTTTGTGCCGAGATATACGAGGGTGGTGGATACAGGCGAGAGTAAATCTGATATTAACAAGGCGTATAAGCTGATAAGTACGAACCCTATCCGCAACGAAATGATCGTAAATGATGTGAAAGCCTGTGCGTCTTTAGGACAGACGCCGGTGGTTTTGACAAGGCATAAGGAACATGCCCGACTGATATTTGAGAAGCTGCAGGGGGCGGCAGACCATATTTACCTGCTATATGGCGATAACACAGATAAAGAAAATGCAGAGATTAGAGCCAGTTTAAAGGCAGTCCCCAAAACGGAAACCTTAATTCTCATTGCGACGGGACAAAAGATAGGAGAGGGCTTTGACTTTCCGAGGCTGGATGTGCTGATGCTTGCTGCGCCCGTATCTTTTGAAGGAAGGCTGGAACAGTATATCGGAAGGCTTAACAGAGACTATGAGGGAAAAGAGGCAGTCTATGTCTATGATTATATAGATGCCCATATAAGATTTTTTGATAACATGTATGCAAAACGTTTGCGCACATATAAACGAACCGGGTTTACCTTATGGGCCGGAGAAATTCATTCAAAGCAGATCATCCATGCCATCTATGATTCCGGAAATTATTCTGAAAAATTTGAGCAGGATATGATAGAGGCAGATAAAAGCATTGTTATTTCCAGCCCTGAGCTGCGCCAGGATAAAATAGAAAGGTTGTTGTATCTGCTAAAGCCGAGACAGGAAGCGGGGGTACAGATTACAGTAATTACAACGGATCCCGAAAATACAAGCTTTGGAAGCCCAGGGGTTTTGTATGAGCTTATAGCCGGGATGAAGGAAGCCAGGATCTTTGTACAGACCAAAGAAGAGGTGGAGGAAAGATTTGCCGTCATAGATGATGAACTGGTGTGGCATGGTGGTGTAAATCTTCTGGGAAAGGAAGATCTATGGGATAACCTTATGCGCATAAAAAATGAACAGGTGGCAGCAGAGCTTTTGGAAATCGCCCTTGGAAACATTCCGGACCGGAGTATTGACGCCGGAAATCCCTGCAGGGTGATCCGACGGATCACAGAGGCGGATAAAAGAATAAAATAAAAGAAAAATTTTCTTGCAATTACAGAGTATTTTTCCTACAATAGACACATCATTATTTTCATACAAAGGGGAAAAGCATGGAGTGGGAAGCGTTTTGGGATACGCTTTTAGATAAACATAAGCTCAGGCGCAAGGTAGAAGAGATGGATCAGGTTGATGCGTTCAAAGGGCATACTACCAACACCAAAGAAATTTGCCATTGCATCTATGATGACTACAGCCTGTGGCGGAATGAATGTGAGAATCGGAAAGACGAGATTTGGAAGATAATCGAGGGATTTTCGGGAGTGCATTTGCACACCAGCCGGATCAAAAACCAGGAGAGCCTGATCGAAAAGGTAATCCGAAAACGTCATGAGTGGCTTGGGGATGATGAGAGCAGGTATGCCAATATCAGTGCCCAGAATTACAGGGACATTATCACCGATCTGGTAGGACTGAGGCTGATCATTAATTACCGGGGGCACTGGCAGGATATGCATCAGGCCATATTGTCCGAATTTCCCATGGCGCAGGATCAGGTATATGGCCAGGATAAGCTCCTTGCCCATATTAAGGGGCGCAATATCCAGGCGGAGCTGCCCAAGGCTTATTACGCGGAAGGGGATGACATCAGGCAGTATATTGACTACGGCCTGATTCCCAAGAAGCACAAAATGAATTACCGCAGTATCCATTATACCTTAAGCTTTAAGGGTGTGTATATTGAGATTCAGATCCGGACGATTTACGACGAGGCATGGAGCGACTGCGACCACAGTTATGTATACAAAAAGGACGACAACAAAAGCCATGCGGCATTACAGCAGATGTCAGGTATCCTGGCCAAGCTGACAAACCTTTCCAATGATATTGGGGAACAGATGAAAGAGATCTTTGATTCGGAAGCTATGATCGATAACCATGGAAATGGCTGGAGGACGTCCCGGGCAGTTTTGGGACAGATTGACAGGGCTATTTTCAGAATTTCAGAAATCGAAAATGATTTGACAGTCTTTAAAAACAAGTTAACGGTTGAGGAAACTTTGGATTAAATGGAGGCGCTGGTGAAGATGGCTGAGACAAGGACAAAAGGCGAAATGTTTGTTGAGGAATTAATGAGCGGCGAATTTAAGAAGAACCGCCGTCCTAATCATGGGCAAAAGTTTACCGGGGGGCTGGAAGGGCTGCATCAGTATTTCTTTGACAGATATATAAGTTCCTGCGGCTGCTTTTTGATGGATATGCGGATGAAAAGGAGCGAGTATCGTGGATAATATCGTAGATAATATCGTTGACAGGGCAATGGAAAAGGAAAACTCCGGTAATTATGTGTATTTGGTAAACAAAATCGGAAAAGAAGAGATAAGCTCGCGGTATGACTGGGTCAATAATCTGATGGCCTGCTTTATCCGTAAAAAGGGGTATCAGGAGAAGGCGCTTATCTCTGACGATATACTCAGGCATGTAATCGTGGATTATTTTGTAGATATTGACCGCCTGGTCGAATTCCAGGAAATCGAGAACGTACATTCTTCCAAAATTTATGCCTATCTTGCTTATTGGATACTGAGGCATAAGCCTATTCAAGTCGCCGTATCGGAGGGGGCGTCTGATTTGTCCTTTGTGAATGAGGAATTTGCATCCTGTTTGATTCGGAGCTATCTGTTTTCAGAGCCTGAAAATGTCGCAATCCTGGAAGATAAAAGGGAGTGCGTGGACAATTTTGCTGATACAATGCTGTATTACTTTCAGTACAGAGATTATTCGGCCAAGAGCATTGAGCTCATGATTCTGGCTTTCCAGGCAGGATGCGCCTATCAGTATTCGGCAGAACGCCAGTAGCAGCGGTTGGGCCGGTGAAAAAGAGGATTGATTTTTGAAGCTTTGTAATGTATAATGCGATAGGTGGCAGGAAGCCGCCTGTACCGGTGCAGAAGCGCCGGCCTTTGATGAAGGAATGCCAGTAAATATAAACGAAACGTATGCTAAGAAAGCACACATATCCTGTGAATGGGATTTGTGTGTTTTTTTGTTCCGACAGAAATTTTGCCGGCTTAAGCAGACGATTAAAAAAAGAAAGGATATAATCCCGATGAAAATCCAAAAACTCCTTGCCCTGTTTCTTGCAGTGACGATACCTATGGGCACGAACGCCTGCGCAGGCCCGGGCGTTGCGGCAAATGCGCCGGCAGATAGCAGCACCGCAAACAGCGGGGCAATAAATAACACAAAGGACAGTGTGGTGATCGCCATCGGTTCCGAGCCGGAAACTCTTGATCCTACGAAGGGATGGGGGCACGGCAATTCCCCCATTGTGCAGAGTACGCTGGTAAGGTACACTGCGGATCTGACCTTTGAAAATGATCTGGCCGAGGATTACCAGCTATCCTCCGACGGCCTTACCTGGACCTTTAGGCTGCGTAGCGACGCTTATTTTACGGACGGCGAAAGGGTGAAGGCGTCTGACGTTGCCTTTACCCTGGAGACTGCAAAGGCGGCGCAGGGCTCCGTGGATCTTACCTATATGGAGAGCGCCACGGCCCGGGACGATACCACCCTGGAGGTAACCCTTTTAAGGCCTACGTCTATTTTTCTCAACACCCTGGCCTCTGTGGGGATTGTGCCGGAGCATGCTTACGGGGAGGACTATGGCGTGAATCCCATTGGCTCCGGCCCTTATCGGTTCGTGGAGTGGAAGCCCCAGGAGCAGATCATTTTTGAGGCCAACGAGGACTATTACGGCGGCGCGCCTGGGATTAAGAAGGTTACTGTGGTCTTTATGTCCGAGGATGCGGCGCTGGCCGCCGCCCTGGCCGGAGAGGTTGACGTGGCCTATTCCTCCGCCACCCTTGGCACAACAAAGGTGGACGGCTATCATGTAGAGGCAATCCCCTCTGCGGACAACCGGGGCTTTACCCTTCCGATGCTTCCGGACCAGGGAAAGACTACGGAAAACGGGGCGGCGATTGGGAATGATGTCACCTGTAATCTGGAAATCCGTCAGGCCATTGCCTGGGCTATTGACCGGGAGCAGATTGCGGAGCTTGTCCTGAACGGCTTTGGCAGGCCGGCCTACTCCGAAAATGACGGTATGCCCTGGAACAATCCGCAGGTAAGGATCGATACCGATGCAGAATATGCCCAAAGGCTGCTTGCGGAGGGAGGCTGGAGCGATGCGGACGGGGACGGTATTGTGGAAAGAGAGGGATTAAAAGCAGAATTTACCTGTATTTATCCCGCCGGGGATTCGGTGCGGCAGGCGGTTGCCATGGCCGCCGCCGAGCAGGTGGAGAAAATAGGCATAAGGATTAATGTGGAGGGCGTGAGCTGGGATGAGATTACCAGGCGCATGTTTTCCGATGCGGTTATGATGGGCTGGGGCTCCTCCATTCCCAATGAAACCTATTATCTGTACCGCTCGCAGGGAGCCTTTCTGGATGATTTTTACAATCCGGAGGGCTACGCAAGCGATGTGACCGACGGCTATCTTGATGCGGCTATGAAGGCTCTCACTGCGAAGGAGGCCAACGAAAACTGGAAGAAGGTGCAGTGGGACGGCACAGACGGAACGGCCATGCGGGGAGCCTGTCCCTGGGTCTGGGTTGTGAACCTGGATCATGTGACCTATGTCCGGGACGGCCTTTCCATCGGTGATCAGCCCATTCACGGCCACGGACATGGCCTGCCGCTAATTCAGAATCTGGACAAGTGGGAGTGGACGCAGTTATGAAAGGAACCTTAAGACGTCTTTTCCATATTCTGGCGGTTCAATGTGTAAAAATCCTGTCCTTATTGCTGGCGGTAAGCATGATTTCCTTTGGGCTTGTCAGCGCTTCGCCGGTGGAGCCTGTGCAGCAGTATATTCTGGGGCTTGGAACGGCCGTTTCCCCTGAGCAGCGCGCTCAGATTGAGGAGTATTGGGGCGTAAATGAACCGCCCGCAAAGCGTTATCTGGGCTGGCTTGGAGAGGTTTTACAGGGAAATCTGGGGGAATCCGCCATTTACCGCAGACCGGTTGCGGAGCTGATCGGGGAACGCTTTCTAAATTCCCTCGCCCTGATGCTCTGTGCCTGGGTACTGGCCGGTGTGACCGGGTTTGCGCTTGGCTGTGTGATGGGGATGTACCGGGAGAGGTGGCCGGACAGACTGCTGAAAAGGGTGTGTTATATCCTAAGCTCTGTGCCCGCCTTTTGGCTGGGGCTGGTCTTTCTCCTGGTGTTTTGCGTGCGGCTTAAATGGTTCCCCGTCGGGTTTTCGTCTCCCGTGGGGGTGCTCAGTGAAAATGTAACCATGGGACAGAGGATCCATCACCTGATTTTACCGGCGTTTACTCTGAGCCTGATGTCCTTTGCCAACATTGCGCTGCATACCCGGCAAAAGCTGGCGGATGTCTTGAGCAGTGAATACGTTTTGTTTGCCCGGGCAAGGGGAGAGGGAAGGTGGACGATCCTGATGCGCCACGGCCTGCGCAATACGCTGCTTCCGGCTCTGACCCTGCAGTTTGCCTCCTTTGGGGAGCTATTCGGCGGTTCGGTCCTGGCGGAAAATGTGTTCAGCTACCCCGGCCTTGGCAGCGCGGTATCGGCGGCGGGACTAAACTCTGACGTCCCCCTTCTTCTGGGGGTGACCTTATTTTCCGCTCTCTTTGTCTGCGCGGGCAACATGATTGCAAATCTGCTTTACGGAGTAATTGACCCTCAGATTCAGGAAGGGGAAGGGTTCAGGGCTCTAAAATAAATCCGGGTGTGCAGGGGGGAAAGAATGAAAACAATCAATGGCCGCACAAAGGCGGTATTTCTTACAATTTTGCTGACTGCGATGCTGGCTGCCATTTATATCTGCGGCATGTTCATTTCGGAGGAAGCGCTTACAGGCAGCTTTTTGGATGCCGGGCGCCCGCCCTGCCCGGGACATCCCTTTGGCACGGATGCTCTTGGGAGGGACTTGTTTTTGCGCACCCTAAAGGGCTTATCGGTGAGTATGACGGTGGGGCTGGCGGCTTCTTTAGTCAGCGCGGTGATTGCCCTGCTGGTGGGAGCCTTTGCCGCTGCGGGTTTAAAACCGGCGGATCGGTTGATTAACTGGATCATAGATCTTGTGATGGGCGTTCCCCACACGATTCTGATTATTCTGATTTCCTTTTCGCTGGGGCGCGGGCTGAAGGGGCTGCTGGCAGGGATTGCGGCCACGCACTGGTGCAGCTTGGCCCGTCTGGTCAGAGGAGAGGTTTTGCAGCTTCGCTCCCGGCAATATATTGCCGTATCCCGTAAGCTTGGAAAATCAAGCGGCTGGATCTTAATTCATCATATGCTGCCCCATTTGGCGCCGCAGTTTTTGGTGGGACTGATTTTAATGCTTCCCCACGGGATTTTGCACGAGGCCGCCATCTCCTTTCTGGGATTCGGCCTGCCTCCTGAGCAGCCGGCAATCGGCCTGATCCTGTCAGAGAGTATGCGTTATTTATCTACGGGAATGTGGTGGAGCGCAGTGCTGCCCGGCCTGAGTCTTGTATTGATTGTGCTGTTGGTGGATCAGGCGGGGGAGCAGCTAAGGCGGGTTCTGGATCCTTACAGCGCCCAGGAATAAAAAGGCGCTGCCAAAAAACATGAGGTATGGAGGTTATCATGGAACAAAAAAGAGACACCCTTTTGGAAATACATGATTTGTCCGTTTCCTTCCGGATGTACGGTCACGGTCTGCAGCAAAGGGAGCTTCAGGTTATCTCCGGTCTGCACCTGACGGTATATCCCGGAGAGATTGTCGCAATTGCAGGCTCCTCCGGTTCCGGAAAAAGCCTGCTCTCTGCGGCAATTTTGGGGATCCTGCCGGATAATGCCAGGATAGATGGGCATTTGCACTACAAGGGGCAGGAGCTTACGCCGAAGCTGCAAAGCAGGCTTCGGGGAACCGAAATCGCGCTTGTGCCGCAGTCGGTTGCGTATCTTGATCCCCTGATGAAGGTGGGAGCCCAGGCGGAGGGACACTATAGGCCCAGGCTGAGAGAAAAGAGCAGGGCTTTATTTAAACGCCTTGACCTGCCGGAGCAGACGCCCCGGCTTTATCCCTTTCAGCTCTCCGGCGGCATGGCAAGACGTGTCCTCGTGTCCACGGCGCTGATTACCGATGCGGAGCTGATCGTTGCCGATGAGCCTACGCCGGGCATGAGCCTTGCGCAGGCCATAGAGGCTTTGCGTTTGTTCCGGGAAATGGCCCGGGAGGGGAAGTCGGTCATTCTGATTACCCACGATATTGATTTGGCCTTTGAATTTGCCGACAGGGTCGCCGTGTTTTATGCGGGAACGACGGTTGAAACGGCGCCGGCGGCAGATTTCAGACAGGGGCCGGGGAGTCTGCGGCATCCTTATTCCAAGGCTCTGTGGAAAGCGCTGCCCCAAAACGGCTTTGAGCCTATTGAGGGCTTTCAGCCCTATGCAGAAAGCCTTCCCAAGGGATGCTTATTCGAGCCCAGATGTCCTTACAGGAGGGAGCAATGCCGGCAGGCCGCTCCCCCTGTGCGTGAAATACGGGGCGGTGAAGTGAGGTGTTATTATGGCGCTTGAAGGGAAAAATCTTTATTTCCGCTATGACCGAAAAAAACCATGGGTACTGGAGGATGTGAGTATAAAAATTGAAAAAGGGCAGCGTCTGGCGGTTTTTGCTCCCAGCGGTTTTGGAAAAACCACCCTTGCCCTGCTTCTGGCCGGATACTTGGAACCGCAAAAGGGGGAGATTCTGGCGGATGGCAGGCCCCTTCCCCCAAAGGGCTTCTGCCCTGTGCAGCTCATTTATCAGCATCCCGAAAAGGCGGTCAATCCCCGCTGGAGGCTAAAACGCATTCTGGAGGAAAGCGGCCGGTGGCAGGAAGAGGTTCTGGATGCCTTTGGCATTGAACGGGACTGGCTGAACCGCTTTCCGAGAGAGCTCTCCGGCGGAGAGCTGCAGAGATTTTGTGTTGCAAGAGCGCTGCTTAGCGGCGCCGATTATCTCATCTGCGACGAGGTCAGCACCATGCTGGATGTGATCACTCAGGCTCAGCTCTGGAAGGTGATACTGAGGGAGGCCGAAAGGCGGAATATGGGGATCCTTGCCATCACACACAATAAGCACCTTGCCCAAAGGATTGCCGAAGGGAGCATTGATCTGTCAGCCTGAAGGGTTTTGCGGGGGTTTACAACACCTTTATTTCGCCGTACAATGTTTTATGGGATCCAATCAAAAGAAAGGGCTTTGGGAAAGCCGATTGATGGAGGGAAGGAAATGGAAGAATTTGGAACGGGCTACTGGCTGGATCAGCCGGCAGAGGACTGGGAATTGGCGATACCCATCGGGAACGGGAGGCTGGGGGCTTCTGTCTGGGGGAATATAGAGAACGAACAAGTGACGGTCAATGAAGAAAGTATGTGGTATGGCAGCGACACAAGCAGAAGGAATCATGAGTCCGGCCAATACATAGGAAAAATCAGGGAGCTGCTTTTAAAGGGAGAGGTGGAGGAGGCGCAGTTTCTGTGCCAGATGGCTATGACCGGAACGCCCAAATATATGAAGCCGTATCAGATGGCCTGTGATATGCGTTTTTTGTTTTTCCACGCTCCGAAGAGGGCAGGGGCACAGGAGAGGGCGCAAAATTACCGAAGGGAGCTGGACCTGGATCATGCGGTGACCAAAGTTGCTTATGAGCTGGACGGGACTTCCTACGAAAGGGAATTTTTTGTCAGCGCCAGATACCAGGTGCTTGTGATGCGGTTTACTGCAAAGGGACAGGCACGGATGAAATTTCAGTTCAGTATCAACAGGCGGCCCTTTGAGAAAGTGTCCGGGGGAGACGGAAAGCGGCTGATATTTTTGCAGGGCCGGTGCGGGGACGGCGTACAATACTATAGCGGGGCAATGATGGGGGAGCAGGACGGCCGCGTTATGCAGGTGGGGGACTATCTGGGAGTGAGCGATGCCTCGCAGGTCGTGGTTTATTTTGACTGTGAGACAGACTTTACAGGAAAAGATCCCGAGGCCGTCTGCACAGAACGGCTCAGAAGGGCGGCCTGTGCAGGCTATGAGGCGGTACGGCAGGCACATATCGAGGATTACGGAAGGCTTTATAAGAGGATGAGCCTGGTTCTCTGCGAAAATAATTACCGGGATATTGCGCTCAACCAATTGCGGAAGCGGACAGATGAGGCAGAGGTGCGCAGGTATTTAACACAACTGGCCTTTGCCTTCGGCAGGTATCTGCTGATCGGAAGCTCTGGCTCCTGCGAGCTGCCTGCGAATCTTCAGGGGATCTGGTGCGGAAGCTATGTACCCAAATGGGAAAGCAAGTATACGATTAACATTAATATCGAAATGAACTACTGGATGGCAGATTCCTGCGGCCTTTCAGAATGCTTTGAGCCCTACGTGAAATTAGTAAAAAAGATGGCGGCGAAGGGGAGGGATACAGCCGCTTGCGTTTATAGGTGCAGGGGAAGTGTGGGGCATCACAATACGGACTGCTATGGAAATACAGATGTGGAGGGGCTTTTGGCCACGGCCTATATGTGGCCTATGGGACTGGTATGGATGTCCCTTGGGCTGTTCGACCATTATCGCTGTATGCTGGATAGAGAGTTCCTGAGAGAAACCGTAATGCCTATACTTCAGGAAAGCATTCTTTTCTTTTATGACTATTTATACCGGGATGAAAGCGGAAAGTGGCTTACAGGGCCTTCGGTTTCCCCTGAGAATACCTACCTGACCCGGGACGGGCAGAGCGCTTCGATCACAATGGCTCCGGCCATGGACAATGAGCTTCTCTGGGAGCTGTGCCAGGATTATCTGGAAGGAATGCAGGAGCTTGGGGAAGAGGAGGAGTGTAGCCAAACTGGCCGGATGGCACAGGAGATTTTAGAGCATCTGCCGCCCATTTCTCTGACCGCGGACGGAAGAATACGCGAGTGGAGAGAGGACTATCAGGAGAAGGAGAAAGGACACAGGCATTTTTCCCATCTCTTTGCTCTTTATCCCGGACGTCAGATCAACCGGGATACGCCGAAGCTTTTGGAGGCTGTGGACAGGACGCTGAAGGTACGCCTGGAAAATGCTTCCGGCCATATCGGATGGAGCCGCGCATGGCTGATCTGCCTGTATGCAAGGCTCTGGGATCAGGCAGAGGTGGGAGAGGGGATCAAGAAATTTCTGGAGGACAGTCTGATGGACAATCTCTATGACAGCCATCCGCCGTTTCAGATCGACGGAAACTTTGGGATATGCGCGGGGATTGTGGAGGCCATAGCCCAGAGCGACGGTGAAAAGGTATATCTGCTTCCGGCCATACCGCGGGAATGGGAAAGCGGGTGCGTGAAGGGGCTAAGACGTCCCAAAGGGCTGATCCTGGATCTGTGCTGGCAAAAGGATAAAGTACAGTTTTCGCTGTCCTGTGTGAAAAAACAGCAGGTGGAGGTTTATTGCCGGGGACAGCAAAAGACCGTCATGCTGGAGGAAGGGCAGGCCTGTGAGGGAACATTTCTATAAAACCGGAGCTGCAGAAGGAGACAAGATTGAAAATTTTCAATCTCAAGTTTGTGTCTGCGCGGCGTCCACAAACTTGACATGCGAAAAAGGCCGCGCAGAAATGGGGTTAAAGATGACGAATGAGTATGAGAAGCAGGAATTTTTTGACCAATATGCCCGGATGCCGCGCAGCAGAGAGGGCCTGTCTGCCGCCGGAGAGTGGCATCAGCTAAAGCCCTTATTCCCTGCGCTTGCAGGGAAAAGAGTGTTGGATCTGGGGTGCGGCTATGGCTGGCACTGTAAATTTGCACAGGAGCAGGGCAGCGCCCGGATCCTGGGGATTGACTTAAGCGGCCGGATGATCAACGAGGCCCAAAGGCGCAACGGCGGAGCGAAAATCACGTACCGGGTCTGCGGCATTGAGGAGTATGAGTACCCGGAAGGCATGTGGGATTTGGTGGTTTCCAATCTGGCGCTTCACTATATTGAGGATTTGGAGCAGATATTTCGGAAGGTACGCAGAACCTTAAGGCGGGAGGGGATTTTTCTTTTTAATATCGAGCATCCGGTTTTTACTGCCGGTCAGGGGCAGGACTGGATTTATGAAGAGGATGGGCGGCCGAAGTATTGGCCTGTTGACGATTACTTTATCCCAGGCGAAAGAAGGACAAACTTTTTGGGATGCGATGTGAAAAAACAGCACCACCCCCTGACGCAGATTCTGATGGGGCTGATCAACAGCGAGTTTGGTCTGGAGGCCGTGGAGGAGGCGAAGCCGCCAAGGGAGATGATGGATGTTCCCGGGATGAAGGACGAGCTGCGCAGGCCCATGATGCTGCTGGTGAGGGCGAGGGTGAGGTAAGATAACAGGGATCCGAATTTACGGATCCCCGTCTTTGAGTGTGATGATAAACAAGCCTATTTTTCAACACCGGAAAGGAAGCTGTCGAGCAACCCAAACTGCTACAGAACATTCAGATATTGATATAGGGATTTATTATGATTCTGACAGAATAGACTTTGCGGAATTAAATGCCGTTGCCCAAAAGCTTGATGACGGTCATAGAGAGAATCTGATCTGCAGGGAGGGCGGATGGGGAAAATGGGTGAATTGCGGCGGCTGGCTGATTATGGATGGTCTTCATGTGGACATCATTATGCGGGACTGGTCAAAAGTGAAAAGGATAGTTGGGAAGTAAGCTTTTACAGGTAAAGCAGCAGGCGGAAATATATCCGCCTGCCCTGAAAAAAGCTTTGATCGAGTTCTTTTTGTTTGAGGCAGAGTTTTCCTGTATGCTTGCGGAAAAAAGTCTCGATAACCGGGACGTTTATTATCTGACAGGGCATATATTCAGGTCGGTTTCGGCAATGAATCAGGCGTTGTTCGCCTTAAATGAAAAATGGCTGTTGAATGAAAAGAAAGCCGTGTTTCGCATTGATACTTTTGAAATCAGGCCTGACGGATATTCCCGAAAGATAAAAAATATTTTTGAAAACGCTCCAAAAGAGCCTGCGCTTTCGCTGCGGGAGCTGAGGGAGCTTTGCAGTGAGGTAACGGCTCTGTGCTCATAGAGTAAGGGAGCCGTTTGATTTTTCAGGAGGTGTAAGTATGATTCGGTGTGCTTCCGGCAGTGATTCTGGAACGATTATGCAAAAATTGCTGCTTCCCAGCGATAACAGACATGATTGACAATCCTGCCCCGTCATGCTACGATATAAGCATAACCGACAATCTGTCGGTAATGCTCGGGCTGGCGGGAGGAAGATGAAATGCGGGTGGTGAAGGAAGCCGGGGAACGCAAAAACGAAATACTGGATGTGGCGGAGCGCCTGTTTGAAACCAGGGGATTTGACAGCACCAGCACCAATGATATTCTGCGTGAGATTGGAATTGCCAGGGGAACGCTTTACTATCACTTTAAGTCCAAGGAGGACATCCTGGACGCCGTAATTGAGAGGATGACGGGGAAGCTGGTGGAAAGGGCGGCAGAGGTCTTTGCCCATAAGGAGATTCCGGTGCTGCAGCGTCTGACGGGCATGATACAGGCCCTTAATGCAGACAGCGGTCTTAGACGCGAGATCATGGAGCTGGTCCATAAGCCTCAAAATGCGCTGATGCATCAGAAGATGCAGGAACGGCTTCTGGCCGGGGTGAATCCGCTGATTACAGCCCTGATTGAGGAGGGCATGGCCCAGGGGATTTGTCAGACGGATTATCCCTTTGAGGTGGCGGAAATGACATTTCTGTATGCGAACACAGTATTCGACGATCTGGCAAAATACAGTGGGCAGCAGCGGCAGAAAAAGGTGGCGGCTTTCATTTACAATTTAGAGAGGCTTCTGGGGATGGAGCAGGGAGGAATGCGGGAGGCGGTTCTTAGGATTTTTCAAGGGGGAGAATCATGCTGAAAAGATTTTGGTGGAATGATTTGAAGCAAAATAAACTGATTTCGGCCGCATTGATTTTCTTTATGACAATCTCGCCCATGCTTTTGTCTCTGGGAGTTTTGCTGTTTTCCGGTTTGCTGGGGTCAATAGAGAATTTGATGGAAAATGCACGGGTGCCGGATTTAGTGCAGATGCATTCCAAAGAACTGAATCCGGAAGAGATTTCCAGGTTCGCCGAAGAGCATGAGGAGATAGAAAAGTGGCAGATCTGTTCCTTTCTGAACCTGGATAACAGCCGTCTCTTTCTGGGGGAGAAAAGCTTAAGGGACAGTACCCAGGACAACGGCCTGTGCATGCAGGGAGAGCAGTTTGATTTCCTGCTGGATATGGATGGCAGGCGGCCAAAGGTTTTGCCGGGGCAGGTCTATGTCCCTGTCTGCTACCGGACCCGTTATGCATTGAGCGCGGGGGATGTGATGAGGATAGGAGAGAGCCGTCTTGTTATTGCCGGCTTTATCCGGGATGCGCAGATGAACTCTATGATGTCCTCTTCCAAGCGTTTTCTTGTAAATGAAGAGGATTACGGGAAGCTGAAGGGCCAGGGTGAGGAGGAATACCTGATTGAATTTTTGCTCCGGGACGGGGCGGATGAACATAGCATCGGCAAAGCTTACGCCGCACAAGGGCTTCCCGCAGGGGGGCCTGCCATCACGAAGCCTCTGATCCGCATGATGAACGCCCTTTCGGACGGCACGGTGATTTTGGTGATCTTTCTTGTGAGCCTGGTGGTGCTGCTGGTTTCCGTACTCTGTATCCGTTTTATTCTGGCTCTGCAGATGCAGCGGGAGAGAAAGGAGATGGGGATGCTTAAGGCGCTGGGGTTTGGGAAGAAGGACATGATGCGGATCTATTTCTCCAGATACCTCCTTCTTTCGGGCTGCGGCGCATGGCTGGGACTGATAGCGGCCGAATTGCTCAAAAGGCCCCTGGCAAAGCAGCTAAGGGAGCTGTACGGCGTGGCGGATAGGGGGCACAGGGCAGAGACAGCCGGAATTTTGACGGTTTTGGCGACCGAGGCAGTGCTGCTGCTTTTTATCCGGTGGTCTCTAAAAAGGACAGAGAAAATGTCTGCCCTGGATGCCCTGTTTGCGGCGCAGGAGAAGAAGACGGGCCGGGGACAATACGGTTTGATTGGATTTGTGACGGCAGCCTGCGGGTTTCTGATGCTGGTGCCTCAGAATTTATATACGACCCTTTCCTCTCCCCAATTTGTTACTTACATGGGAATCGGCAGCGGAGAAATCCGTATGGATCTGCGGCAGGCCGGGGATACCCGGGAAATGACTGCCCGGATAGCGGCTGAGCTGGAAGGGGACATACAGGTAAAAAGCTATGCGGCCCTTGAGACCAGAGCGGTTTTGGCTGTTCTGCCTGATGGAAGCAGAGAGAATTTATCGGTGGAAATGGGGGATCACAGTATTTTCCCTGTGAGCTTTTCGGAGGGAACGTTTCCCGTGGATGAAACGGAAATTGCGCTGTCTGCCCTGAATGCAAAAGAGCTGGGGCTGTCAGTGGGGGATATTCTGAGGCTGCCGTCAGAGGGCGGGGAAGCAGATTACAGGGTGTGCGGTATCTATTCCGACATAACCAACGGCGGAAAGACTGCGAAAATGCGGGGAGGGCCGGAGACAGGGCCTGTGATCTGGAGCGTTTTTTATGTTTCGCTGACGGAGTCTGCCGACAAGGAGCTTTGGATGGAAACATACCGCCGGATGGGGGCAGATGTGACAGATATTGGAAATTATGTGCGGGATACCTATGCGCAGACGCTGGGGCAGCTCGGACTGGCATCCGATGTGGCGTTTGGGATGGCGGCGGCAATCATAGGAGTAGTGGTTATGCTTTTTATGAGGCTGAATGTGGAGCAAAACCGTGGCCTGATTTCTCTCCATAAGGCTCTGGGCTTTACCGGCAGGGATATGAAACGTTCCTTTTTCAGAAAAGGATTTCTTTCTGCCGCGGCGGGATGCATTGCGGGGATTGGGCTTGGAAATCTGTGGGGAGAAGGCCTTTGCGGGAAAATACTGGAAGGCTTCGGAGCGGACGGTTTTCGGTTTGTGATTGTCTGGGAGAGGATGCTGGTGCTGATACCGGCGGTTTTACTGGGGGTAAGCGCTGCCGCCGTTTGGATCGGCATAGCTAAGATCGGAGAAATCAAGGCCTATGAGTGCTGCAGGGGAAGGGAATAGGGACGGTGCAATGGTTCAATTATTGAGAGTGGAAAAGCTGAGCAAAAACGGGATTTTGAGAGAAGTATCCTTTGGGGTGGAACAGGGAGAAATGGCGGCAATTATGGGGCCGTCGGGCTCCGGGAAGTCTACCCTTCTTTATAATGTAAGCGGCATGGACCGGCCCGACAGCGGAAGAGTGTGGCTGGGAGATACGGAAATTACTTCTCTGACGGAGGATGAAAGGGCTAAGCTGCGGCTGAGCCGGATGGGATTTGTGTTTCAGCAGATGAACATGGTTGCGAATCTGAATATTCTGGATAATATCCTGCTTCCGGCAATACGCCGCAATAAGGGAAAAGGCGGAAAATCAAAGGCGCAGATCAGACAGGAGGCAGAGCGGCTTATGGAGAAGCTTTCCATTTCCGGGCTGGGAGAGCAGGGCATCGCCCAGGTTTCCGGGGGCGAGCTTCAGCGGGCCTGTATCTGCCGCAGTATGATAAACAGGCCGGAAATCCTGTTTGCGGACGAGCCCACCGGGGCCCTGAATAAAGGGGCTGCAACGGAGGTGATGGATGAACTGGCCAGACTCAATCGTGAGGGAACCGGCATTCTGATGGTGACCCATGACAGCAGGATTGCCAGTTACTGCGATAGAATCCTGTATCTGCTGGACGGACGTATTTGCGGAGAGCTGACGCTGGGAAAGCCGGCTGCCGGAGAGGAAAGGCGCAGGGAGCAGAAGGTCGGCAGGTGGCTTGCAGGGATGGGGTGGTGAAGTCCGGGCCCGGTAATATGTTTCGTATATGGAAATAATCTCATATATCAAATGTGCTTATTCCAGACAAAACAGGGCGTTCTCATAATCTTTCACATAATATTTAATATTTTTGCGTCCCTTTTGAATGACTGTGTGTCCCTCCGATTCCAGTTTTTCTTTCTGAGCCTCTATGCCGCCGGGATATTTTGCGTTCAGTTCCCCGTTGGCTTTTAAGGTCCGCCAATACGGAGTTTTGTCCTCACAACGCTGATAACTTGCCCATGCCGCAATAGATACAAATATTCCTGCCGTTATCGGTTCTGTAAAATCTGCACCGTTTTGTTTTGCAAAATATTCTCTTATTGTACCTACCGTGAGCAGCTTTCCCGACGGAACAAGCCGCATGATCTTGTCATAGTCAATGGGCGGAGCAAAATACATTTTATTTCCGCCGTATTTTTCAATACTTTTCCGGTCGGTAATTGTCTGAATCTTTGGCATATCCTTACTTTCGTTTAGCATTGCATTAAAATCTTTTTTATCTTCATTGGCCATATAATCTTTACACCTCCTGCTCTGATTATAGTGAAATGCAATACGCTATGCAATGAGACGGTTTGAAAAATTTACGCTTTCGTCAGCAGGCCCTTAGCAGCAATGTCTTGACAAAAATACTACTATATAGTATTATCCTAAATAGGAGGAAATCCCGGAGGTAAGCTTTTGGATTCCTTCCTCAGAAAGGATAGCAGACAGGAGCCAATATGGAAATTCAGGCGGGCAACATAGTTTCACAGATCAAACGGCTCAGTGACCGGATCTTTGAGCGGATTTTGGCGAAACAGAATATTGATGAGTTCAATGGGGCGCAGGGGCGGATTCTTTATGTGCTTTGGCAGGAGGAGCATATCTCCTTAAAGGAGCTTGCGGACAGAACCGGGCTTGCGCCTACCACCCTTACCAGCATGACCGACCGCATGGAGGCGGCCGGGCTGCTGCGCCGTGTCCCGGATAAGAGCGACCGGCGCAAGACCCTTTTGGCCCTTACGGAAAAGGCAAGGGGCCTGGAAAAGGACTACAGGGAAGTCTCCGCTCAGATGACCGGGTTATTTTATGCAGGCTTTTCCGAGAAGGAGATGGAAATGTGTGAAACATTGCTGCTGAGGATTTATGCTAACCTGAAACAGTATGACGGGGCTTTTCCCGCAGAAAAAGAGAAAGAGAAAGGATAATCAGGATGGATCAGAATGTAAAAGAGTATGTGGAGCAGAAGGTGAAAGAGATGATCAGTGCCCAAACCTGCTGTGCGGAGGCCAAAGCGGCAGGACAGGCCTGGCTGGAGGCCCTGGGAACAGAGCGGGAGGAAGAGCAGACGAAGGCCCTGATTGCCGAATTGGAGCAGGATATTGTGACGGTGGACGGGCTGATCGCCTTTGCAGGCTCTGAGGCGGGAGCGAAGGTATTCGGCGAAGAAATGGCCGGAAAAGTAAAAGCCCATGGAGAAGAGCTGAAGGAAGCGGGAGCAAAGTATTGCGACTGTCCCGCATGCGCCGCTGTAGCCGCGATTCTGGAGAAGAGAGAGGAAATGTTCTAAAGACAGGAAAGAAACGGCATGGACAGAGAAGAGATTTTTCAATATGTCAAAGCACGTTACGGCACGGAGCCCGATTATCCATGGCATGACGACAATGCGGTGCTGCGGCACAAAGAAACTAAAAAGTGGTACGGCCTTGTTATGGAAGTGGGGCGGGATAAGCTGGGCCTTGAGGGGAGCGGGAAGGTGGAGGTGATGAATCTCAAAAGCGACTCCGCCCTGATCGGCTCCCTGAGAACCAGGCCGGGCTTTCACCCGGCTTATCATATGAATAAGGATCAATGGGTTACGCTCCGGCTGGACGGCAGCGTTGCCCGGGATGAGCTGAAAAGCCTGATCGACTTAAGCTTTCAGTTGACCGGGCCGAAAAGAAAGCGTGTGTAACACTGGGCTTATTTTTGTTCTTCACTACAGCGAAAGATCATACATGGTCAGATACTCCCTGGTATTTTCGCACATCTCCCCAAAAAGCCTGCGGGCATCATCCAGTCCGCAGGTCACCAGCGGATCGTTTGCAAAGGCAGCAAAGATTTTGGGCGTATCCCTTTTGGCGATCGCTTCCGAGAGCAGTTCCTGCTCCCCGCAGATTCTGGCGATGAGAGGATAGATTTCGGCCGGGATTGGGCCGGCCAGCACAGGGGTCAGGCTCCCTGCGCAAAAGACAGCATTGGTCTCCACCACAGCGCCCAGAGGAAGATTGGGAATCTGTCCCTGGTTGGGAATGTTCACGTTGGTAACCAGATCGCAGAGGCCCAAAAGGGCGCGGATCTGATTGACCCCTTCCTCCCCGGTGCCGCTGATGGCCACCTGCTCTTCCCCGCATCTTAAGCGCCTGCTTCTTTCCAGGCGGTTTTTCAGGTCGTTTTTTCTCCAGGACACGGGGGTTAAGCCAAACTGCATTTCTGTGACTCTCCGGGGGCTTTCCAGATACCAGCTCCCCGGGCAGAACTCTGCCAGATGGCGGTCCCCTGCGGCGGCGATATAGCCAAAGCGCAGGAAGAGATCCATCTTGACTTTTTCGGTGCTGGAAAAGCTGTCGTTCATCCAGTTGGAATCCACATTTTTGTCGCCGGTGTGGTAGCCCTCCCGGTACTTTTGGCAAAACTCCCGGTAATGAGGAAACAGGTCAATGGAATGCCAGAAGGCCTTGGTAAGCCAGGTGAAATGATTGACGCCTACCGGATTGACCTTGATCTCATGGCGTTCAACCTCCTTTGCCCCGAAGACCTCCTCCACCATGCGGGCCAGGAATTTCTGGGTGCCGAAAACCTCATGGCAGCAGCCGAAGGCCTTAATCCCGGGAAATACCCGGTAGAGGGTTTTGACACACAGGGTCATTGGATTGGTGTAATTGATCACCCAGGCATCCGGGCAGCAGGTCTTGATGGCTTCTGCGATTTCCTCAAATATGGGAAGGGCCCGCATGGCCCGCAAAATGCCGCCGGGACCGGAGGTGTCCCCTACGGATTGATAGATTCCGTATTTTTCAGGGGCATGGACATCAGACTCCATCTCCTCAAAGGTGCCGGGAAGGATGGAGATGACCACGAAATCGGCACCTGTAAGAGCCTTGGGAAGGGTGGGGACCGCCTGATAGCGCCAGTGGGATTTGGCTCCCTGGGCGTGACAGAACTGATTCCCGATGACCGCATTGTCTTTTGCAGCCTGAAAATCAATATCATAGAGGGACACTTCCCCGCTGATGTCGCCGCAGGCGGCCAGGTCGCTCATCAGTCCCCAGGCCCAGCCCCGGGAGCCGCCGCCGATGTAGGCAATTTTTAGTTCCGTTACCTGTTGGTTTGAGTATTTCATTTTGGTATCTGTGCTCCTTTCAAAAACCGGAGAGCTTTCCGGTATTTTTCTATTATCTGATTATAGGTCAAAATTTTTATGAAATCCTTGATTAAATTGCCTTTTTATATAAAAAACAAGAAAAATTTGACTAACAGACGGGCCTGTGATACAGTGTTCAGTAGATTGAGGCTAAACCATGGGAGCGGCAGGATGGAACAGGCAAGAAAGGTTTCGGATTCCCTGATTTCCAGGGACAGGACGGTAAACAAACGAAAAATCTGCGGGGTGCATTATCATGAGGAGCACGAGCTCTACTATATGCAGGAGGGCAGAACCACCTATTTTATTGACGACGAGATTTACGGTGTGGAAAAGGGGGATTTTGTCTTTGTCGCCAGAGGTATCCTGCACGGGACGGACAGCGGGGAGTGCAAAAAGAATGCCAGGATCCTGCTCAATTTCCCTGATTCGGTTTTTGTCCAGGAGGCGGAGCCGCTTTACCGGGAGCTGCTCGGGAGCCCTGTGATCCATGTACACGGGGAGCAGAGAGGAGAGCTGGAAGAGCTTTTTTTGAAAATCGAAAAGGAATATAACCAAAAGGAGCCATATCAGGACATTTTGATACACAGCTATATCCGGGAGCTTTTGGTGGGGCTTTGCCGTTGCCGGTGCGAGGGAGGGCAAAAGGTTCAGGAGTCGGATCAGATCATCTATGAGATCACGGCGTACATTGGGGAGAATTACAGCCAGGATATTTCCCTCCAGGAGATCAGCAGGCGGTTTTCGATCAGCGGGAGCTATCTGTCCCGAAAATTCAAGGCGGTTACCGGGATTGGCTTAAACCGCTACATCACCTATGTGCGGATTTCCAACGCGGAAAAGCTGCTGAAAGGAGGCGGCGTGTCCGTGGCGGAGGCGGCCAGAAGCTGCGGCTATAATGACAGCAATTATTTTTCCCTGGTCTTTCAGAGGATTCAGGGGGTGACGCCTTTTCAGATGCTGCGCAGCTACAGGCAATGACAGGATGCTGCAAGCAGGAGCCTGTGAGCGGCTCTGGGGGCTGTAAATAGTGATGTTTTGTGGAAAGGCAGGGCTTTTTATGGAAACTTTTATAAAAATCCATCCCCAGGATATGGCAGCAGTGGCACTCACTTTTCTGCCTGCCGGAAGCGCCCTGGAGGCAGACGGGGAAAGGATAATTGTAAGCAGCGACATACCTCAGGGGCACAAGTTTGCTCTCCGGGATATTTCGGAGGGAGAAAAGATACTGAAATACGGTTCTCCCATTGGGATTGCGGCCTGTGGGATCAAAAAAGGGGACTGGATTCATACTCACAATATGAAGACGGCTCTGGAGGGGATTGTCAGTTATATCTATGAGCCGGTTCCCGTCCCTTTTCCGGAGACAGAAACCCGGCGAACCTTTCAGGGCTATCGCAGAAAGGACGGCAGGGCCGGCGTGCGCAATGAGATTTGGATTCTGCCTACGGTGGGATGCGTGAATAATGTGGCCACAGCCATTGAAAGGCGCTCCCAGCATCTTGTGAAAGGAACCATTGACGCCATCGCCGCCTTTCCCCATCCCTATGGCTGTTCCCAGATGGGGCAGGATCAGGAGAACACCAGAAGGATCCTGGCGGATCTGATTCATCATCCCAATGCCGGGGGCGTGCTGGTCTTAGGCCTTGGGTGTGAAAACAGTAATATTGAGGTATTGAAAACCTATCTCGGAGAATACGACAGGGAACGGGTGAAATTTCTGGTTTCCCAGGAGTGTGGGGACGAAATTCAGGACGGTTTGAAGCTGGTGGAGGCGCTTGCAGATTATGCCTCCCGGTTTGAGAGGGAGCCCGTCCCTTGCAGCGAGCTGATTATCGGAATGAAATGCGGGGGCTCCGACGGCCTTTCGGGAATCACGGCCAATCCCACAGTGGGGGTCTTTTCTGACCGGCTGATTGCCCAGGGAGGAACCACCATCCTGACGGAGGTGCCGGAAATGTTCGGGGCGGAAACCCTGTTGATGAACCGCTGTGAGAGCAGGGAGCTGTTTCAGGAAACGGTGGCTCTGGTCAATGATTTCAAAAATTATTTTATGAGCCATGGACAGGCAGTCTATGAAAATCCTTCCCCGGGAAACAAAAAGGGCGGTATTTCCACGTTGGAGGATAAATCCCTGGGCTGTACCCAAAAGTCGGGCTCGGCTCCCGTAAGGGGCGTGCTGGCTTATGGGGAGCGGGTAACGGCCAAAGGGCTGAATCTGCTCAGTGCGCCGGGGAACGATCTGGTGGCCTCCACGGCTTTGGCAGCAGCAGGGGCGCAGATCGTGCTTTTCACTACGGGAAGGGGGACGCCCTTTGCCTGCCCGGTTCCCACGGTAAAGATTTCCAGCAATACCCCTCTTTATACCCGCAAGAAAACCTGGATTGATTTCGACTGCGGCCCTGTGACTGAGGGAGCGGCCCTGGCGGAGCTGGGAGATAAGCTTTTTGAATATGTGCTTGCGGTGGCCTGCGGGAAAAAGGTAAAGGCCGAGGAAGCGGGCTTTCATGATATGGCGATTTTCAAGCAGGGCGTGACATTGTAGAGAAAAACCCAGAGCGTGTTCAAACACGCTCTGGGATGACAATAATAAAGATACTATTTTACGAAGGAAAAATTTGAGTTTTTTCCGGGCGGAGGAAGCGTGATGGCAGAAGGGAAGAGATTATCGTATCAGATATTGGAGGAATTGGGCTATGAGGGGTATTTGCACAGGGAGGGACCGGAGCGGGTGCTTCAGTTTGGGGAAGGAGTTTTCCTTCGGGCCTTTGTGGATGATTTCATAGACCGGATGAATGAAAAGGCAGGCTTTGACTCCAAGGTCGTTGTGGTTCAGCCCAGAGGCCGGGGCGCCGGACGGGTGCGGCAGGCCCTGAATGAGCAGGAGGGGCTTTACACGCTGCTTCTTCGGGGAAATGAAAAAGGGGTAAGGACAGACAGGCGGCGGGTGATCTCCTGCATCAGCCGTTGCCTGAATCCTCATAGTGATTATGAGGCATATATGGCCTGCGCCCGAAATCCCCATCTGCGGTTTATCGTAAGCAACACCACGGAGGCCGGGATTGTGTATGATCCCTCGTGCCGCTTTGAGGATCAGCCCGGGGAAAGCTTTCCGGGGAAGCTGACACAGTTTTTGTATGAGAGGTTCAGGGCTTTCGGCGGGGAGAAGGGAAAGGGCTTTGTGATCCTGCCCTGTGAGCTCATCGACGATAACGGAAAGGAGCTGAAGCGGTGTGTGCTGGCCTATGCCAGGCAGTGGAAGCTGGGAGAGGCCTTTCTGCAGTGGATCAGGGAAGAAAATCTTTTTTGCTCCACTCTGGTGGACCGCATTGTGACCGGTTATCCCGCAGGGGAAGCAGAGTCCCTCTGCCGGGATTTGGGATATGAGGATCATGCTATGGACACGGGGGAGGTGTTTGCCTCCTGGGTGATCGAAGGGCCAAAGAGCCTTAAGGAAGAGCTTCCCTTTGAAAAGGCCCATCTTCCGGTGCTTATCACCCATGACCACAAGCCCTACAAGCAGCGGAAGGTGCGTATCCTGAACGGGGCCCATACCTCCATGGTGTTGGGGGCTTATCTGGCAGGCCGGGATATTGTGCGGGACTGTATGAGGGATGAGGTCATCCGGGGATTTATGGAGCGGACCGTTTATGAGGAAATTATTCCCACTCTGACACTGCCAGAGCAGGAGCTGAGAGAGTTTGCCAGAGCGGTGACGGATCGTTTTAACAATCCCTTTATCGACCATGAACTGCTTTCTATCTCCTTAAATTCCACCTCCAAGTGGAGGGCAAGGGTGCTGCCCTCCCTGAGGGGGTATTGGGACAGGTTTGGAAAGCTTCCTCTGTGCCTTAGTGCGTCCCTGGCCTTTTATATTGCCTTTTACCATCGGGGCGTGCGGATGGAGGAGGGCACTTTGATGGGAAAAAGAGGGGACAAAGAGTATCCCATCCGGGATGATGAGGGGATATTGGAATTTTATCTTTCCCATAAGGAGGATGATCCGAGAGCGCTGACGGAGTCGGTTCTCTCCAATACGGAGCTCTGGGGAGAGGACTTGACGAAGCTGCCGGGGCTTTGTGAGGAGGTTGCAAAGGATTTGGAGGCGATTGAGAAAAATGGGGTGTATGGGGTGATAGAAGGGATTTTGAACGCAAGTGGGGTATGATCCTTAAAGACGCCGTCCGGGACTTTCACAGAAAATTATAATAGACAGAGCATTCCGGTTATGATATTCTGAAATCAGCAATAATAAGATTGTAGCGCTTTTGCGTTATGATAAATAAATGAGAGAAGGGAGAGAGTGATATGAAAAACATAGTATTAGCAGCCCAAACAGAAAACAGGAGGGCGACTATACTTTAACCCTCCTGACACAAAAACGGAGGATTTATTTTGGATATTGTTTACAAAGAAATTGACAAAAGTATAGAAGAGCAAATTGTTCAATTGTGGGGTGACTGGGTAACAAAATTTAATTGTTTGCATTACGGAGATGGCTGTTATTCCTTAGCGGCTTTAGCAGAGGGAGTCCCTGTGGGGTTTAGCTCCGTGTTTCCTTTAAAATTACCCAAACCATTGGATATGTACCATGATGCATATATTGGTGCGATAGAAGTAGATGAAAACTACAGAAGAAAAGGGATTGCATCCAAATTGATTGCCATGACAGAAGAATGGGCAAAAGCATATGGATACCGTCAAATACGTGCATGGAGTTCAGATGATAAAACTGAGGCAATACCAATGTGGTATGCCCTCGGATATGGTGTCTGTCCGGCGATTATGCGCGGAGAAAGTGTACTTAAAGAATTTGCCGGAAAACCAATTTATGGTTTTTATGTTTCCAAGGTTCTTTAATACCAATTGAGCATATCTAAAAAGGGATGCCTGACATTTTTAAGCGGATGTCAGGCATCCTTTAATTGAAGCTCCGGTTTTTTTAAACAATGGCTTCCACAAGAATCTTTTCACCAAACAAGATTTTTTTCACCCCTGTTTGTTTCTTTTTATTGAAATTAAAACTAATCAAGTAGCCTTTTCTCAGATGGTAGTGATCAAGATAACCCAAAAGCTGCTCTTCTCCTCTTTCATTATAAGCGTTTCCACGCCATAATTTGAGTTCCACTACGAACTGTTCCCCATTATAATCAACGATAACGTCAGTCCGCTCCATATTGCGTGTGCGGGATTCAATATAGTAATTACCGGTTCCGTTAATAATTGGTTTCAGGTAAAGCAAAAAGTATCTCCGCCCGGCCTCTTCCAGAAATGTTTCTTCCAAATCTCCATATAAATCGTTGAAATGAACCACAAATCTTTCAAGTACAAAATCCATATTTAAAAATCCGTTTTGGATAAAACTGCTTTTTTCATGTAAGGCAGCTTTGTAAATATCACTGGACAATGCTTCTTCTGAAAGGAACAGATTATATAAAACGGTTTCGAAAATCCTGTTTGAAATAACTGCGCTGCCACATACGTTTTTAACAAATCCAAACATTTCAGCTATCTCTATTATTTTGTTCAGCGGATTATAAGGGATTGAAATTCCGTTGAATAATAAAGAATAGATCAGGTTGTGCAATTCCGGATAATGATTTAGTTTCTCTGTCATAGATTCGAATAAGGTATTTTTCTCAGTCAGAAGTATTTTAATGGCTTCTGTCACCCCATCCTTAGTCCATGCGCTTTTTTTGTCAGGAAAACTTTCGCTTTCGGCAATGCGCTCGTCCAGCAGTTTGCAGATGCGGGAGACAAGATAGGGATAACCTGAAGTATAGTCGTATATCAAATCTGCAATTTCTGAAAGGTTCATTTCCGTCCTGTAATCATGTTCATATTCCATAAGCATTCCGGCAATATCCATTGGGGAAAAGCTCATGTCAACAAGAAAGTCGGCGGCAATGTTCCACGGGCTGTTGGTTTTATGTTCTTCGCTGGAACGAATCTTTCTTTTAATATTACGAACATCATATACACCGGTCAGGATTACGGCCTGAAAGGTGGGCTTGACATCCCTGTTAATATAGCAGCCGCGCAATTGAGCAAGAAAATCAAGAAACACCTGATTGTTGGTTGCGCTGTCCACTTCATCTATCAGTAGAACGATTCCTTTTTCCGATTGTCCGCACCATCTGTTGATCACTCGAAACAAGGACAGGAGTGTAGGGTTTTTTGCAGTTCCATCCGCAAATGTTTCAAGGTGTTTTTGGATGTTATCCGGTAAGAGAGTTACATTATCTATCAGTTCGCCGGAAAATGCCATCACAAAAGCCTGTTCATTTTCAAAATTGGCATAACTTATTTTTTGAAAATCCAGGCTGGCAACCACATAATCTTCTTTTAAAAAGTCAGCCAATGCCTTTAGCGTCGTTGTTTTTCCATACTGACGAGCGCGGTTTATGGTAAAATACTCTCCTGCATCCACCATTGTCTTTATCTGCAATAATCGTTCTGTGAGATTAACCATATAGTGCCGTTGTGGTATATAATTTGCATTTACGTTAAAAATTTTACTCATATGAAACCTGCGCTTTCTGTTTTATCCATTATATCCGGTTCGCCTCAGGCTTTCAACCCATATGTTAGAATTCTGTCTATTCAGCCGCCTACGGCGAGGGGGAGCTTCTCTTTTGGCTAAATTTATGCGTATTCGCGGACTTTGCAACGGAGTGCAAAGTCCTGGGTGAAAGACGCTATTGACAAGTATATTCGGCAGTTGTAGAATGGACTATATTCGGCAACTGCCGAATGTGTTTTAGAGAAAGTTTGGTAGGAAGCGCCTGCCATTACTGAAAATTCGGAACACGAAGGGGAGGGAAAAGAGTAATGAAGCGATTACCGGATTCGGAATTGGAAATTATGATGATTATATGGGACTATAATAAGCCTGTAACCAGGTTCGAGATTGAGGAGAGGCTGGAGAAGGAAAAAAAGCTTTCTCCTACCACAATTCTTTCTTTTCTTTCACGACTGCAGGAAAAAGGGTTTGTCGAAGTACGTAAGTCCGGGAAAAATAATGTTTATCTTGCTTCGGTGGAAAGAGAGGATTACCGAAAGGCGGAAAGCCGGAATGTCTTAAAGCGGCTTTACCAGAACTCTGCCAGGAATTTTCTCGCGGCGCTTTATGACGGGGATAGCTTATCCGGTGAGGATTTGAGGGAACTGGAAGAATACATTAGCGAAAAACGGAGGGATCAGGGAAAATGAGTGGATTTTTTTGTAGTGTTTCTTTTGTCCGGCAGGCTTCGGAAACGCTATGGGGCAGGATGGCTGAAGCCGGTCTGGTTTTTGCTGGCCCTGCGTCTGCTGATTCCTTATAATTTTTCCCTGCCGGATGCCCGGATACGTCTTTTTGCGGGTATCGCCCGCACAGGAGGGGCCAAACAGGAGGCTTCTCCTATGGGAGACCTGGCGGCTGCAGGCCGGGACTTAGCCGGTGGGAAGAGCGGGGCAGAGTAAGAAACAGCTAAAGGAAAGGATTAACTATATGTTGGATGGAAAAACAAAGAAAAAAGGAATCCTGAGTATTGCAGTGGTCTGCGGATTGCTTTTGACCATGGGGCTTATGGTTTCCTGTGGGAGCCAGCCGCAGAAGGAAGTTAGGACAAAAGCAGAAGATGCCGGGGATGCCGGACAGGAGGAAACAGAGGATATTAATGGGCAGAATGGAGGAGAGGATGGCGCATCCCAGGAAGCGTCCACGCAGGCAGAGGCGGAAAGCAATGATACACAGAAGATTCCTTATGACCCCAATCATGAATATAATGAGATGATCCGGTGTTATGGGAAGGATGTTTTTGTCTCCAGGGAGGATGGAATCTACCGGCTCTCCAGGGATGGAGAGGGAGAAGAGCTTTTATATGCCAATGAATACGGGCTCAGAAGAGGCATGGAGATTTATCAGGATTTCCTTTATTTCTGCGGTTCCGGGCAGGGCCAGGAAGGCGCCCTTATCTACCGGATGGATTTAAGCAGCTATGAGACGCAGGCCCTTGCCGGCTCCGGCCAACTTCCTGAGGAGGCAGGTGTACTCAGCAATCTTACGATTTATGATGGGAAGCTTTACGTGGCATATGGATTAGGGAATCAGCGGATCGGCTTTGAACTGGATGAAAACGGAGAGATTATGGCTTCGTTGGATATAGAAGCGGAAGACTTCCTGTTTCAGGAGGATAACGAATATTGGGATCTGCAGTCCAAAATCTGGAATAATGAGGTGGTATTTGATTCCCAGGAGTATTGGGATACGGTGAACCAAATGGATGATTTGTACCGGAATGTCATTGACGCGGCTGCCTGTGAAAAGATGCTGGACGGAAATCAGGTGGTTTTGAAGTATAAAGACGAATTGCAGACAAGCGTATATCTGAAAACGAAAGAAGGAGATTATCATTATTTGTGCGATACTATCAGCTATCCATTGTTAGTGACAGAAACCGGAGTATATTATTTCCAGGATGAAAGCTTTAACATCTGGTATGTGGATTATGAAACCATGACCCGGCAGAAAATCTGGGAAAAAGACGGCAGGAAAGGGCAGGAAATTCATTTGGTCAATTATGACCGGGATTATATTTATTTTACTGCGGTAAACTATATAGGCCATGACCGGGAGAACAATAATATATTCGAGCCTTACCTGATGCGGGTTCCCAGATGGAGCAGGGGAAAAGCGGAAAAGGTGTATCGCTTCGAGACCTGCCAAAACCAGGGAAGCCTGTACCGGAACTGTGCGGTTGTGGGGGAAAGGATGTTTTTTAACGATTATGATACCATCCTCCTTGACCCGCATGCAAATGGAATGGACAGGGAAAACAGCGGCCAGCCATCGGAAGATGCCATTGCCATGAGGCAGCTTGCAGAAGGCTTTGCAGAGGCTTATTTCCAGGGCGACGAAGAAAAGCTGAAGGCCTGTCTCTCAGAAGGGTATGAAGGCGGAATGGATCTCTATCCCTACCCGGAGCAGGCGCAGGAGATTGCCGCGCTTTTTATTTCCGGGCTGCCTGACGGGGAATTGGATCTAGGCGTGATCTGCTTTGTCTCCTATGAGTTCAGCGGAAATGCGGAAACAGACGGGGCGCTCAGTTGTTTGAGCATAGAGATGGAAAAAACCGGACAGGGATGGCAGGTATTAAGCTATGGCCTGGAGGGATGATCCGGCCGGGGCTTTCCTCACACGCTCTGGCTGCATCAATGAGTTTATTTTTCAATGGATCTATATCCACTGGTACGAATCTGTGTTCAAGACAGGTTCGTACCAGTGGATGTCTATTTGGGAACCCAAAAGGCAGGATTTTGGCCTTTTTCATTAACATAAGGACAGTTCGCGGAGTGTACTGCCTGTTGTTTTTTGTGCCGGCTTTACACTATCCCTGAGAGATAACCATGCAATTGGGATGTAAGTTATATAGATGCTCCGCAGCCGGCAAGGATCACCCCACTTTCATGTTCACTACCAGCTTAAACTCCCCGTCATAGGCTCTGTCGCTGGATGCGCCCACAAAGTTTGCGCCGAAAATATCGTAAATGTTTCCGGAGATATGAAACTCCGGCAGTCTCCCCACCAGCTTGCCGCCGCGGTAGAGGAAAGCTGTCTGCACCGGAGAGGCAAAATTGCCCTCGCTGGTAAAATCGCCGCCGCTCATGACGGAAATATAGATGCCGTCCCTCTCGCCGATCAGTTCCCGCAGGGTTTGGCCGGAGGATTCCACGCTAAAGCAGGTATCCGTGTTAGAGGGAACGCTGTCATAGGCGCCGCCAGCGGTAGCGGTATTTTCATAGCCAAATTCTTTTGCCAGCTTTTTGTCTGCAAAGGGCTTTAGCAGTACGCCGTCTTTGATCAGATAATTCCGGTCATTTTCGCAGGTGCTTCCCTCCGCATCAAAAAAGGCTGTACACAGGGCCTTACTGCTTCTGTCCACACAGAAGGAAAATTTTTCGTTAAAAAGCTTTTGCCCCAGTTTTCCATTGAAAAAGGAGGTGCCGTGGCCGAATGAGAGGGCATCCAGGTTTTCAGTCAAAAAGCCTCCTAAAGCCATGGGGCTGAGTATGACGGGAAGCAGGTGGCCCTTTGGGGATGCGTCCTGAAGGAGGCCCGGATCGGGCAGGGAAACAGGATTTAAAAAGGCATCCAGATGTTCTCTGGCCTCCTTCAGGAAAGCCTGGCGGTTTAGGCTGCGCACAGCACAGGCGAGAAAGTCATCGAAGACATTTACGGACTGCGTGTGTTTGATTAGCAGCTCCCAGCTTATAAGCCTGTCGCTGGAAAAAAGGTCTGTCCCTGCGTCGTTGCAAAGATGCCTGCTAAGCTGCGACAGGCGTACTTTATTGCCGAAAATAAGCTGGGGATATTCTTTTTTCAGGATTTCCAGCACCTCCTGGACTTTCCTTAAAAAGCTCTGGGGATTTTCCACGGTGGGAGACTCTGTACTGGAATTTTGGGCGGCGGGAGTTTGGGCGCCAGGATTTTCTGCGGCAGGGCTCTCCCCATCCATGGCCTGCGCCGCCCAATCCTCCCGGCGCACCTTTCCCTCAGTAGCCTGGGCCTCATAGGGAATTTGAAGCTTCAGATTTTCGGCGGCCTGCTCCATGAGTTCCGAATCGGCCTCCCCCAGTTTTCCGGCCACGCCGATAAAGCCCTGGTCATAGACCCGGCAGGCGCTTTGGGTGATGTCCTTTTTGATGACGGAACTGATTTCCCCGCCGGATATACTGAGATTGATCTCTTTGTTTTTTAAAATATATTGTTCTTTAATCATGATTACCTCCATTGCAGCTTATTGTACCGTGAGATGATTGACCCGCATATAAGGGCCTCCCATGCCTACCCGCAGGGGGAACTGCTCCATCTTGCCGCAGCCGCCCAGGGCAAAGGAGCAGAGCTCAAACTCCGCAGACAGGCCGTCAATCTCGTGAAGGGTATGCATTACATTGCCTGTGATAACGGAAATCTTTACCGGCTCCGCCAGATGACCGTCACGGATCATATAGGCTTTGTTTGGCGCAATAGTAAAAGTGCTCATGCCGGAGCCATGGTTATAGTCGGAGATATAGATGCCCTTTTTGACCCCGGCAATCAGTTCCTCCTTGGTGCTTTGGCCCGGCTCCACATAGGTGGAGCTCATCCGCACAATGGGCTCAAACTGGAAGCTGACTGCCCGGGCATTTCCGGTAAGCTCCTCCTCCAGGGCTGCCGCCGTCATGGCGCTGTGAAGCCGCCCGGACAAAATGCCGTCCCTGATCAGATAAGTTTTTTTGGCCCGGGTGCCCTCGTCGTCAAAGGGGACATAACCGGAGCCTTCCTCCATGCCGGTGTCCACGATATTCAAAAGCTCTGCGCCCACTCTGGTACCGATGGCCCACTCCCGCTTCATGTTTTCGTCGCCCACCATAAAGTCCGCCTCGCTTTTGTGCCCGAAGCTTTCATGGGCGAATACGCCGGTGACTGCCGGGGAAAAGATGCAGGTATATTCTCCCGGCTCTACAGGGACGGCATTTTCATTGTAATCAAGGTCTTCCCTGATCAGCTCTTCCAGCTCCTTTTCATGGCCCTTAAGCTCCTCAAATTTCATCCGGTAAAAATCTTTCCGTCCATAAAAAGGCTTCTCATCCTTCATCAGGACATAGCGGGGAGCCACACAGCAGTTCTGGGTGTCAAAGGTTACATCGCAGCCCTTGCTGGAGACAATATGCTTTTGGGTATGGTTGTCCACATAGTAAACCTTCCATCGGGGAATCTTTTCACAGGCCTTCAGGAGGCTGGCGTATTGCTCTGCCACAGCCAGCTTTTGGGCATTGGGAACCAGGCTGACGTCACAGTCTTTGTAGCGCAATTGTACCTCTTGGTTGATTTCGTATTTTTTGACAACAGGGTCGTCTTCGATATTGGGACAAAAAACAGCCATCCCGGCCAGGGAGTCGATCTCCTGTTGCACCTTGCCGGGCTCCGTGGTGGAGCTGATGTACCAGCGCCGGCCGTCATAGAGACGGATAATGACGCCCTGTTCTTTCTTGGTCTTATTTTCTTTCAGTACGCCGTTTTCAATGGTGATGGTGGTGGCGTGTACGGTTTCTTCTCTCACATCCGTGTAGAAGCCTTCCGGAAATTGATACATATCTTTTCCTCTTTTCCTGTTTTTTACAGGCAATATGTGGTTCGGCAGCCTGCTTTTTATTATAACTGGTTTCATTATATTCTATAAAAGGGCCATATTCAATGGAGGTTTTGTTAATTCTATGATAAAATAAACGTGGGATATTTTAAATAGGCTCTGGACAGGCGGCATTGTTTTTTCCGCCTTTTGCTTGACATATAAATCTTACAGATGTAATATTATCAAAAAAGTAAGGGAAGCATGGAGGTTGAAATGGAAGGCAGAGGCAGGAGAAGAGTTTCTTCCAGAAGAAGAAAAAGAAAAAACAGATGGATGAAAATTGCGGCAGGAGCAGCCGCCTTTTTGGTGACGGGAGCCGCTTTGACGGTGGGAATCTTTTGGTGGAACAGGCAGAAATGGGAAACGCCCCAGGAGCTGTTAGTTACCTATATGAATCATATCCCGAATAAGGAATATGAGGAAATGTACGATATGATTGGGGCGGAGGTGTCGGGCGGCATTACCCGGGAGGAGTTTACCGAGCGCAACCGCGCAATCTATGAGGGAATTGGGGCCTGTCACCTGAAGGTGGAGGTGATAGATTACGAGAAAGAACAGATGGCAGTGACCTATCAGACTTCCATGGAAACGGCGGCAGGGATGGTGAGCTTTGAGAATAAGGCTTATTTTTTTAAGGGAGAGGAAAGCTATCTTTTGGTGTGGGAGGATGGGTTGATTTTTCCGGAGCTTGGCCCGGAGGATAAGGTACGCGTATCGGTGACGGAGGCGGAGCGGGGAGCGATTTTGGACAGGAACGGACACCTTCTTGCGGGAAAAGGCACGGCCTCATCAGTGGGGATGGTTCCGGGACGGCTTGAGGACAGAGAGGCGGCGGTCAGTCAGGCTGCAGGGCTTTTAGGGATGAAGCCGGAGGATGTGGAGAAGAAGCTGGCGGCAAAATGGGTAAAGGAAGACTATTTTGTGCCCATAAAAACCATTCCCAAGGTGGCGGAAATTGCCCTTATGGCCTGGGAGCCGGAGGAGGAAACGCTAAAGGAAAAGGAGCGGCAGGAGGCACTGCTTGCCATACCGGGAGTGCTTTTTTCCGACACGGAGATCCGAACCTATCCTTACGGGGAAGCGGCGGCTCATCTGATCGGCTACGTCCAGAATGTGACGGCGGAGGATTTGGAAAAACATGCCGGGGAGGGGTACAGGGCAGACAGTGTAATCGGAAGAACCGGGATGGAGGGATTGTTTGAAAAGGAGCTGAAAGGAGAGGATGGATGCCGGATCTATATTTCCGACAGGGAGGGAAAGGAGAAAAAAGAGCTGGCAAAGAAACCGGTGAATCATGGACGGGATATTCAACTGACCATAGATGCGGAGCTGCAAGAGATATTGTACGAACAGTTTCGGGAGGACAAGGGCTGCCACGTTGCCATGAATCCCTACACCGGTCAGGTGCTGGCTCTGGTGAGTACCCCATCTTATGACAATAACGATTTTATTTTCGGGATGTCCGAAGAAGAGTGGATGACTTTAAACGAGGATGAAAAAAATCCTCTCTATAACCGGTTCCGTCAAACCTGGTGTCCGGGTTCTGCCTTTAAACCGATTACGGCGGCAGTGGGCCTGGGTTCAGGAGCGATTGATCCGGCACAGGATTTCGGACAGGAGGGAAAAAGCTGGCAGAAGGACGAGTCCTGGGGAGCTTACTATGTGACCACCCTCCACACCTATGAACCGGTGACTTTGGAGAACGCCCTGATTTATTCGGACAATATTTATTTTGCCAAGGCGGCACTGAAAATCGGCGCAAAGACCATGGAGGATGCTCTGCAAAGGCTGGGATTTGGAGACGGGCTGCCCTTTGAGATGAAGATGGCCGTCTCTCAGTATTCCAACACAGAGCATATTGAGACAGAGATTCAGCTTGCGGACAGCGGGTATGGACAGGGACAGATGCTGGTGAATCCTCTGCATATGGCCTGTATCTATTCCGCCTTTTGCAATGAGGGAAATATGATCAAACCCTGCCTGCTCTATCAGAAAAAGGCCGGGCCGGAGATCTGGATCTCGGAAGCTTTTTCGGCTGACACGGCAGAGCGGGTGAAGGAGAGTCTGATCAAGGTGATCAATGATCCACAGGGCACGGGATATGGAGCGCGCCGTGAGGATGTGCTTTTGGCCGGAAAAACAGGCACGGCGGAGATTAAGGCCTCCAAGGAAGACCGTACCGGCACGGAACTTGGGTGGTTTACCATATTTACGGCAGAAAAGGAAACGGGGCGCCCCATCCTGATCGTCAGCATGGTAGAGGATGTGAAGGGCAGGGGCGGAAGCGGTTATGTGGTGGAAAGGCAGAAGCAGGTTTTGGAGGAGTGGTTTGCGTAAGGCCCGGGCAAACCTCTAAACCTCCACATCCAGCCCGTCATAGGCTGCAAGAAAGCCGTGAGCCTGAAAGGCCGGTTCCAATTCCTCCTGAAAGGGAGCGTAGGTATGTACGAAATGGGTCGCCACGAAAACAGTACACTGGTCTGCAATTCCCAGCTCCATCAGCCGCTTCCGGACTCTTAAATCGTCCTCAAAGCCCATATGGTTCTGAAAATAGGAGGGGCCGTTGCAGCAGGTGCAGTCCAGGACTGCGCCGTCCAAATGCTCTCCCTCCAGGGCCTGCCAGGTTTCCTCCTTAAAATAGCCGGTGTCATGGGCGTACAGGAGATTTTTGCCCTTCTTCCTTATAAGATACAGATGGCATTCCTGAGACGGATCGTGGTTGGCGGGCAGCGCTTTTACAGAAAAATCTCCCATGGAAATTTCCTCAAAATTTGAGATCCGGCATACCTCCAGATAATCCGAAATTTTATCGGCGCCCAGCGCCTTTAGTCTGTCGCATACCCTTTCGTTGCCAAAAACCTTGAGCTTTTTGGGCGTGGGAGACATAGAGTAGGGCGGGGCTATGTGCAGCAGTTCCTCCGGATAAAAATGATCCATATGGGCATGGGTAACGATGAGATAATCAATGTCGTTCATGTCCAATCCCCCATACCGCATATGGTCAAAAATGTCCGGCGAGAAATCCACCAGCAGATTTTCATCAATTTTAGTGCAGGTTCTGCTGCGGAAATTCCTTCCCCCAAGAAGTCTGATTTTTTGGCAGTTTTTACAGTTACAAAAGGTTGCGGGAACGGCTTCCGACGCGCCTGTCCCGTAAAAGTGTATTTTCATAAAAGGGTGTGCTCCTGTCCTGTTTTTTCGTATCCATCATAGCACGGAAGAGGTGTCAGGACAACATTTATTTTAGTATCCGCGCCGTGCCATGTCACTGCTCATGACGCCTCAATAAGGCGACGGACAGGGCGGAAAACAATAAAAAATACAGGATGCAGGAAGCGGCAAAGACCTTTATATCAATTTCCATCTGAGGATTATTGGCCCGCATGCCGAGACTGTAGAGGGAGTATGGATACCAGCTCCCCAGGCCTTTGTTTACTATAAGCAGGCCGCCGATCCCGCCCGCTAATCCGATGCCGATGGGAACGGCAAAGGAGCGGATGACCATGGAGATGGCAAGCTGCACGCAGCAGATGACGTTGCCGCCCAAAAGGCCGCAGAGAAACCATTCCAAAACCTTTGGGGGGAGGGACGAGCTCAGGCCGCACAGTTTTCCGCACAGAAAATACAGGAAAAAGATCCAGATATTTCCCAGAAGCACCATCCTTACCGCCTGAAAAAGCTTGCCCAGATAGAGGCACGAAAGCGGTACAGGGGCGGTCAGAAAGCTGTTCCAGTTATTGCGCATATGCTCCAGACGCCAGAGATAGGAGCAGAAGGTGCCGATCAGGGCCGGCATAAAGATAAAGCACAGAAACAGGGAGTGCTGTGACCAGAGGCTGAACCATTCGCTTTTCAGGACTTCCTGATTCATAAGATAATTGCCGGTGCCGAAGAAGGCGGATATGACGGGCAGCACAAGGAAGGCCAGCCATACGGGGCTTTTCTTTAATTTCAGTTGTTCTGCCTTTAGGGTTCTTAATAAATAATACATTCTGTTGTCTCCTTTCGTGTGGGGCTGTAAGTCCCGCTTTTGGATGATTGCCGCGTCTTTTTTCAATTTTCCCTGCGGGAAAACAAGATCCTGCCTGCCGTATAAAAGACGGCGATCCAGACAAAGATCATAGCCACGGCGGCCTGCTCTGCAAGGGAGTACTCACGGTAATAATAGACAGCAACTCTGGCGGCAGGATCCCAGTCCATCACAACCAGAGCAGAGCTTAAGTTGCCGCCCCAGGGGAGAAAGGAATAAAGTTTCACAAACATGAGCAGCAATCCGATCAAAGAGCCGCCAAGTCCGGCTGTCAGAGGGATCATCTGATTTGCAAAGAGCATGGACAGAGCGAGCTGCATGAGGAAAAGAGCGCTGTTGCTTGCCAGCTTTAATCCGTAGGAGAGCAGGTAGCGGGCAGGATCCGGATGGTCCTGATAGCCCAGAGCATAGCCCAGGAGGATGAAAAGGGTAAGCTGCAAAGCAAACATAACTGCAATGATAATCAGGCCGCAGGCTGCCTTGGCGTGATAAAGGCTCCCCGGGCTGCGCAGGGTTTCAAGCTGCTTGTAGGTACAGCCCTTGTGCTCAATATCGGAAAGACGGGAGGCCAGGATTGCCATAATGGGAGGAACCATGACGGCGTCCAGGACAGGCAGAGAGTAGAGAAGGGAGAGAAAGCCCTGGGTCTGTTCCCTAGGGCCCGGATCTCCAAATGCCCACAGCCCCCACAGAAACTGTACGGCCAGGAAGGCTGCCATGGTAAGTCCCACTTTTCTTCTCTTGATTTTATAAAATTCCAATAGCAGGGTTTTCATAGACTCGTCTCCTTTCCTGTGAGCGAGAGGAAGATGTCCTCCAGGCTTTTTTCTCTCTTTTCGATGCGGTACAGAGGAATATTTTGGGCACACAACTGTCGGCTTAAATCGGCAATCCGCGCATCCTCTAGCTTTGGAATTATCAGATAGTCCTCTTCCAGAGCGGCTTCCAGCCCGTTTTGGCGAAGCAGACAAAGGGCCTGTTCGTTGAGGCCGGTGCGCAGGGCAATGGTTTGCTTTGCGCGGGCGTGCAGGGATTTGAGAGTATCCTGAAAGACAAGCTGTCCTTTGCGGATAATCCCTACATGGTCGGCCATCTGGTCGATCTCGCTGAGCAGATGGGAAGAGACCACTACCGTGATGCCGTATTTGGAGGGCAGGGTACAGATTAGCTCCCGCATCTCCGAAATGCCGGAGGGATCCAGGCCGTTGGTAGGCTCATCCAGGATCAGCAGCCTGGGGAAGCCAAGCAAGGCAAAGGCCAGCCCCAGTCTCTGCTTCATGCCCAGGGAATACTGGCTTACCTTCTTTTTGCGGGCCTCGCCCAGCCGTACAATTTTTAGCACCTCATCAATATCCTTTTCGGGACAGCCTTTGAGGGTTTGAAGGATACGGAGATTTTCCTCCCCGGTCAAATGGCCATAGTAGCTGGGGGATTCGATCAGAGAACCGGTCTCGGCCAAAAGCCGGATGCGGTTCTGAGCCGTTACAGGAGTGCCAAAGAGCGTGATCGTACCTGCAGTGGGTCTTGCCAGTCCGAGGATCATCTTAAGGGTGGTGGATTTCCCGGCGCCGTTGGGGCCCAAAAATCCATAGACAGATCCCGGAGGGACCTGCATATCGATAGAATTTACGCAGCGGACTTTGCCGAAGCGTTTGGTCAGATGGCTTGTTTCAATGAGATTTTGTGTTTTCATAATGCTCCTTTCCGTAAAGCTTATATTAGGAAACGTCAGATTCCTTTTCGGTTTACTGAAATTGAGTATAAAGGAAATACCTTACGCTCCGGTGAAGCTTACCTTACATTTACATTAAGATTAGATCCGGACGGTTTCGGGAGAGAGGAAAAGATAGTATAATCATTGTTGAAAAGCCGGAGAAAGGAAAAGAAATGAGATGGATTTATATGAGCACAAGATTATGATTGTGGATGATGAACCGGAGCTGAGGAAGATGGTAAGCGATTTTTTATATAAGGAAGGCTTTAGGCAGGTGGTGTGCGCGGGAAGCTGCCAGGAGGCAGGAAGGGTATTTGGACGGGAGCATCCGCACTTGATATTGATGGATGTGATGCTGCCCGACGGGGACGGATTTGGACTTTTGCAAAAGCTCCATGAGCAGTCGCAGACCCCTGTTATCTTTCTTTCGGCCAGGGATGAGGATGAAAACCGGCTGCGGGGGCTGGGACTTGGGGCGGACGACTACGTCACGAAGCCTTTTCTGCCTAAGGAGCTGATCCTGCGGATCTCGGCGGTGCTCAGGAGAGTTTACCGTGTGAGGGAAAGGGAAGGCGATAACAGGATATTATCCCTGGGAGACTGCCGGATTGACTTGGGAAGCGGTGTGGTGTACAGACAATGCGCTGAGGGAGCGGCCGGCGGGGAGGATGGGCAGGAGGATGAGAAGACGCTTACGGCAAAGGAATATGCCATACTTGAGAAGCTGGCCCTTAACAGGGGGCGGATCGTGACCATTGACGCACTGTGCGAGGCCGTATGGAAGGAGGGGAATTTCGGATATGAAAACACCCTGATCGTGCATATTAGGAGACTTCGGGAAAAGATTGAGCAAAACCCCTCCAGTCCCAGGCATCTTTTGACGGTCCGGGGGCTGGGGTATAAGCTGGTATAAGAAAGGGAAGCTATGAAAAAACCAATTTTCAACAAAAAGCCGGCGCGTATCCTTACCTACAGTATCCTTGCATTTGTGCTAGCTTTCTGGCTGACGGTGGCGGTGAACCTGATTCTGTTTCTGACCATGGCATTTCAATATCGGGAACACCGGACGGAATATATTACAGGCGGCAGTATCATGGAGGAGCTTACGCTTACAGAGAGCGGCTATGAGCTGAGCGGGAATATGGGCAGAAGGCTGGATGAGAACAACCAATGGGCTATGCTCCTTGACGGGAAGGGGGAGGTGGTCTGGTCCTATGCAAAACCTGTGGAGTTAAAAGAATCCTATACACTCTCTGATATGGCCCGCATGAGCAAATGGTATCTGGAAGATTATCCGGTTTATCTGCGGGTCTGGGAGGATCAGATTATGGTGGTCGGTCTGCCCAAGGGTTCTATGTGGAAATATACCATGGAATTTCCGCTTTCCTGGATGGAATATTTGAAAAGGGTGTGGTACTGGATCCTGTTGTTTGACTTTGTCTGGATCCTGCTTCTGGCAGTGAGCGTTACAAGACGCTGGTCAAGGGGCAGGGAGGAGGCAAGAATCGAGTGGATCGCCGGGATTTCTCACGACATCCGTACTCCCCTTGCTATTGTGCTTGGATATGCAGATGCGCTCTGGAGCAGTGAGCTGGGAGAAGAGCACAGGCAGCAGGCCGCAGTGATCCGGCATCAGAGCCTGGTGATGAAGGAGCTGATCGAGGATCTGAATCTGACCTCCGAATTGGAATATTCCATGCAGGCTCTGCGAAAAGAGCCGGTTTGCCCGGCTGCGGTACTGCGGGAGGTGGCGGCAGCCTTTCTCAATGATGCCGGGGAGGGGGAGCTGGAGGTGGAGATGGACATCCACAGGCAGGCGGAGGGGAGCACGGTGATGGCGGACAGAAGGCTTCTGGTCAGAGCCCTGCGCAATCTGTTCCAAAACAGCCTGCGGCACAGCGGCCAGGAAACCGCGCGAATCAGGCTCAGCCTTTGCACAAAGCGGCGTTTTTGCCGGATCCTGTTTTCAGATAATGGGGTCGGATACTCGCAGGAAATGCTCCGTAAGCTGAACAGTCCCAAAAAGCAGCCGCCCTCCCAGAATATCCACGGGCTTGGAATTGTGCGCAAAATAGTCCTGGCTCATGGGGGGAGAATTTCTTTTGGAAACAGCCCAGAGGGAGGGAGCTTTTGCGAGATAAAATTCCGGTTAACAAAGAGCCGAAACCAGACTCAAATATAGGCAGTCTGGCTTCGGATGGGATACGGAACCGGGAATCGGAGCCCGGTTATCCCACGGGTATCTTTAAAACCTGCCCGATGCTCAGCATATTGCTGCTGAGTCCGTTTAAATTTTTGATGGCATCTACGGTTGTGTTGTAGCGGTTTGCAATGAGCCAGAGCGAGTCTCCGGAGCGGACTGTGTACTCGATATAAGGCAGAGCCTGGCTGGACGGAATATTGAGAATCTGCCCGATACTCAGCATGTCGCTGGTCAGATTGTTCAGTTTTTTGATGGCATCTATGGTTGTGTTATATTTCTGGGCAATGAGCCAGAGAGAATCCCCGGCTTTGACCACATAACGGATGGTAGAGGAATCCGGCCCGGGCGAGGGGACATTTTGATGGATTCCGTGGTACACGTTATAAAGAGCCTGCCAGGTCATGGGCCCTACTACGCCGTCGGGGTTGAGAGATACTGCCTGCTGAAAGGCAGTGACCGCCTGCCGGGTGCCGTTTCCGAAGATTCCGTCCTGGGCAGGGGCCGGGATGCCGGGATAGTATTCGGAGGCAACATTAAGCAGATATTGCAGGGTGATTACGTCCTGCCCCTTAGAGCCCTGACGGAGCAGGGAGGAAGGAGGTACAGAGCCGATGCCCAGAGTATTTCCCTCGCTGTCTAATTCCGCCAGTCTGGCGACTGCCGTATAAAGCTGTGAGATTTTGTACCAGGTGGATTTGCCCACAATGCCGTCGGGGGATAAATTAAAAATACGCTGAAACGCGGTGACCGCATTGTAAGTGCTCTCGCCAAAATTGCCTGCGGCATCTGTAATGACAGGAATGGCAGGATAATTTCGGCGGATTCTGCCCAGGTAGGTCTGAATCGTCTGTACGTCAAGCCCGGTGCTTCCCAGCCGCAGAGGCGTACCGGGATAGGAGGCAAGGACGCCGGAAACGATATTGGTGGTAACAATTTCTATATCCTTGGGATAATAGGAACGCAGGATTTCCAGGGGAGAGAGCCCCTGATCGGCCAGGGTGACGGTTCCCCATTGAGACAATCCCTGACAGGTAGCGGTAGTCCCATTGCAGAAGGAGGTAAAATAAGGCGCATTCTGCCCCTGTCTGCGCACATACTGGTTGAAAATATTGTCTACAATCCGGCTGATGGATTCGTAAATCGGACGGCCGTAGACAAAGTATTGGTCGTAGGCGGTACTGTTTGTAATGTCAAAGCTGTAGCCCCGGCTTTTATACCATTCGGTGTAAATACGGTTCAGTGCAAAGGTAATGATGGCATAGATATTCGCCGTCAGGGCGGCGGCAGGCCATGTGGGATAAATCTCGCTGCTCGCCACATTTTTTACATAGTCAGGAAAGGAAACCTGTACATTGGCGGCAGAGGAGGCGGGAGGCCCTAAATGCACTGTGATAGGATTGGGGATCGCTACCTGGCGTAAAACATAGGGCTCGGCGACGGTCCCCTCCTGGTGCCGGATGGCTCCGGAAGAAACGGCAGGGCCTCCTACCATAATTTCCGCCTGCATAGGGGAGGTCTGCCGCTCCTGCATGGGAATGAGCGCTAAGGGCAGAGTCGCCAGCTCCCCTTCAAAGACGGGGATTTGGGATACATAAAGAGAGTTAAAGCCCTCGGCCAGTGCAAGTACGTTGTAGCTGGCATAAGGAGTTCCCGAAAAATAGGGATTTTGGGAAAAGCTTTTGTCCACGGTTTCTAAGGAGACCCTCTGGGTTTCTCCGTTTTCATCTGTGATTAGTTCATAGACGCTGCCGCCCTGGGCGTTCATAATGCGGATAAATACACCGCTTAAGGGAAGCGCGTCATGGGCGGTTCGCGCCTGTATAGTCAAATAACCGATCGCCATGGAATTGGTTTCTCCATAAGTGCTTTTTATATAAGTATGAAAAAGTGCGGGAACAGTTCCTGACTCCCGGGGATACATGGTATGATGACCGGCGCAGTCCGTATCAGGCCTTTTACATCAGGCGCCTCTTCCCCAGAATGCAGCCGCAGGGGTTATAATAGCTTTCGGTGTCCTTTGGATTTCTTGTAAAGGTAAAACCTGACCCGTCACATGCCAGGAGCTGGTACCTGCCTTTTAACAGGGATTTGGGTTTAAAGCAGTTGTTGAAGCTGTAAAAAAGCTTTTGAAAAACATCATCAGAAAGTTTGGCACGGTGCTGGTAAAATGCAGAAAGGGACGGTGCAGCGGCATCAAAGTTAAAATACTTGAGCAGTTCATGGTTGACGGAACCGTTCTCCATGGAAATCTGGAAGTGCAGGAGGGGATCGAAAGAGATTTTCCTGTTGCGGGTAAAATCAGCTCCGGGATGCCTGCAGAAATCCTCACGGTGCTGGTTCATCCTCAATTTCAGAGAGCAGAATCTAACCTAATGCTTAACTAACTGACATTGCCTGTGAACTGTAACGGGTTGGCAAGTGGGAAAAAGAAAAAGCCGGAAACCGCTTGTAGCGTCCGACTTTTTTTGATAATATATTCACATGGGGTACTGCCATAACGGGTAGGCGGTCAGTTTTCCGATGCAAACGCAGAGGGGACTGCCCCTCTGACTACGGGTAAAACCGGGAAAGGGGGGATGCTTGATGAGTGACTATGAACTGCTGACGGTTGTTCTGATGATTCTTGGAATCATCGTATCAATCCTGATTGCATACATAAACACAAAAAAGTAACCGCCCTTTGGCCGAGGTTCGCGGTTACTTTTCGTAATTAGTTAATCTTGGGCTGACCGTCTATCGGCAGTATTCCCTTTTGTGCTTTTATTGTAGCAGATTCTCCCGCATCTGTCAAACGCTGCGGAGTGTTTCGCTGAAACCATTTTACACGGAATCCTGCATAAAGGCAAGGGGCTATAGCGGCACAAGCTGTTGTAAGTAAAAAAGAAAAATGAGTTATAACCATTGGGTATAAACTGATGAACAAAGCGAGACTTCTCCCCGGGTCTTGCTTTTTTTATAATGTGATTAGTAATAGCAGGGAGGATTTGGATATGAACAATTTTATTTTTGAGAACGCAACGAAAGTGTTTTTCGGGAAAGGGTGTGTAAAGGAATACCTGTGCTGTCTGACAAAAGGGTATGGAGATACGGTCATGCTGGCATACGGCGGCGGCTCTATTAAACACAACGGCATTTATGACGAGGTGACGGCGAGCCTGAAAGCGGGTGGAAAGAATATTGTTGAGTTTCCGGGTATTATGGCAAATCCCACTTATGCGAAAGTGCTGGAAGGCGCAAAGTTGGCAAAGGAAAATAATGTGGGGCTGATTCTCGGTGTTGGCGGCGGTTCGGTTATGGACTGTTGCAAGGCGGTATCCATTGCCGCCCGGTATCAGGGGGATGTATGGGCGGATTTCCTCGCGCGTCCCGGTATCTTTGATTTTGAGCCGCTGCCTCTTGGTGTGATTGTCACAGCAGCGGGAACCGGGAGCGAGTGCAACGGCGGGGCTGTCATTACCAACGAAGAACTGAGAATAAAGACCGGGCGTGATTATCCGAAATGTAATCCGAGGTTTGCCTTGCTTGATCCGACTTATACCTACAGCGTTCCGAAATTCCAGATGGTATCCGGCGGCTTTGACATTCTTTCACACATCATGGAGATTTATTTCAGCGAGCCGGACGAGGACAATGTTTCCGACGACATTGCAGAGGCGCTTATGCGGAATGTAATCCGCAATCTGCGGGCGGCTATCAAGAACCAGAAGGACTATACAGCCAGAAGCAACCTTATGTGGGACGCGACAATGGCGGAAAATAGAATCATCAAGCTGGGAAAGCGGACAGATTTTCAGTGCCACCAGATGGAACACCAGCTTGGAGCTTATACGGACTGCAATCATGGCGCAGGGCTGGCGGTACTGCACCCGGTCTATTACCGCCATATCTTTAAGGAGGGATTAGCGAAGTTTAAGCGGTTTGCCGAGAATGTATGGGGGATTTCCACAGAAGGAAAGGCAGACGAGGAAGTTGCCCGTGCCGGTATCAATGCGCTGGAAGATTTTATTTTGGAAATCGGCCTGCCTGTGACCCTGCGTGAATTGGGTATGAATGAAAGCACTGATTTGAAAGCGGTTGCGGATTCCTGTGCGATTGTTCAGGGCAGTTATAAGAAGCTGACACACGAAGAAATTCTTGGAATATTCCGGGAGTGCTACTAAAAAGAGCGGAAACTAAAATGATTGCTGACCCGGCCTGCCAGTTTGTTCACATCGGAGTTACCGCAGGTTTAGATCAGGAGATCAAGTTTTATACAGACGGTGTATTCTGTCCGACGGAAGTAAAGTTTAATTCGCAGAAAGCAACACTGTTTCAGGATACCGCAGTTGTTTTAACAGACTGTAATTACTCGCTGCTTTTGAATGGGCAGGAAACAACTCACCATTTTGCGGTGACAGAGGTTTATATCCGGCAGGATGACAGTTGGAAACTGATACAGTTTTCCTTTACGGCGCTTGTCTATTGATGGGAGTGAAGAAACGGTATACAAGTATGTATGGATATATGAAAGGAGCTTTTATGATGAAAATGAAAAAATGGATTGTATTGATACTTAGTGTTGTGATGGTGTCAGGGCTTGCGGGTTGTGGCAGCAGGCAGAACGGGGGCGGTGAATCGTCCTCCCGGAATGAAAGTCTAAGCAATGAAATAGAACCCTCACGGCAGGAAGGTGAATCCAGCGGCGAAACAGCTAAGGGAATACCGGAAGAATCCAGCGACGAAAAGCCCACTGAGACACCGGAAACATCCGGGGGAAAGACATTGGTTGTCTATTATTCGGCATCCGGGAATACAAAAGAGGTTGCAGATTATATTGCCTCTGCAATGGATGGAGATTTGTTCGAGATCGTACCTACAGAAATTTACACGGGAGCAGACCTTGACTGGACGGACAAGGACAGCCGAGTATCCAGAGAGCATGATAATGAGGATGAAAGGGATGTTCCGCTTGTATCTGATACGGTGGATAACTGGGACGAGTACGACACGGTTTTTATCGGATACCCGATTTGGTGGGGAATTGCGGCGTGGCCTGTTGACGGTTTCATAAAGGCAAATGACTTCACAGGGAAAACGGTGATACCTTTCTGCACTTCTTCAAGCTCCGGTTTGGGCGAAAGTGGCGAACTGCTTGAGGAAATGGCCGGAACCGGGGAATGGCTGGAAGGCGAGCGGTTCCGTTCAGGAGCTTCGGAAGAAACTGTCCGGTCATGGGTGGAAGGTTTAGGATTATAATAACAGGAGTCGGACTATGAGAAAAATAATAGCTGTTATCACAGGTGTGCTGATGGTTTTTACATTGGCCGCATGTGGAAAGAATGAAGAAAAACAACCTTTGCCAGAAGATGTAAATATATCCGGAGTGGATGCTGTTGCCAGCGCAAGCATTGTAGCCAGGGATGGGGAACGGCAGGGAAATACAGAATTTGTGGCAAAAAGGATTCAGAAAACGGTGGGCGGTGATTTGATCCGAATAGAAACAGTGCAAGACTATCCCTTAGACCATGATTCGCTGGTAGATCAGGCCGCAGACGGGCAGGATGAAAGTCTGCGCCCGGAGCTTGCATTTTTTTGGAACAGGGAATAATGATCTGCAAAATAAAGGAGAACAATTAAAATGAACATTTTATTTATCAACGGCAGCCCTAATAAGAACGGCAACACGGCGGAGCTTGCAAAAGAATTATTGAAGGGCAGGGATTATGAAACGCTGAATCTGACCGATTACCGGATCGGCAGCTACGGACAGGATTTCCCGGATGACCAGCTTGGTCAGGTTATTGGGAAAATAAAGGAGGCGGAAGTGATCGTGATTGGCTCCCCTCTGTACTGGCACAATATCTGCGGCTCTGTGCGCAATATGCTGGATCGCTTTTATGGTCTGGTAGCGGAAGGCTCTTTATCGGGAAGGACATTGTACTTTCTCTTTCAGGGAGCAGCTCCGGAAAAGTGGATGATGGAGGCCGGGGAATATACCATGAAGCGTTTTGCAGGGCTTTATGGGATGGGGTATGCGGGAATGGCTACCAATCGTTCCGAAGCAGCCAGATTGTCAGAAAAATTATGAGAATACTTTCATCAATGTTATAGGAGGAACACAGCATGGCAGTAAAACAGACAGCAGGAAGGACTGCGCTTGGGGAATTTGCCCCTAAATTTGCAGAGCTGAATGATGATGTGCTTTTCGGGCAGGTGTGGAGCAGAGAAGATAAAATGTCTCTCCGTGATCGTTCCCTGATCACGGTGGTGGCGTTACTTTCTCAGGGACTTACTGATACCTCTTTTGTTCATCATCTTGAAGCGGCAAAAGCAAACGGCATAACAAAAAATGAAATTGCCGAGATCATTACACATGCGGCCTTTTACGCAGGGTGGCCAAAGGCGTGGGCGGCGTTTCGTCTGGCGAAGGAAATCTGGAATGATGAAACGGACGGAACGGGTGAAAAGGCTCTGCATGAAAAGTCTATGGTATTTCCAATCGGTCAATCAAATGAGGCTTTTGCGCAGTATTTTTCAGGGCAGAGCTATCTGACTCCGATTTCTAAAGAGCAGGTGGGTATTTTTAATGTGACCTTTGAACCGGGCTGCCGGAATAACTGGCACATCCACCATGCCGACAATGGCGGCGGACAGATTCTGGTCGGCGTGGCAGGCAGAGGCTTTTATCAGGAATGGGGAAAAGAGCCGGTTTGCATGACGGCGGGGGATACAGTCAATATTCCGGCAGGCGTGAAGCATTGGCATGGAGCCGCCCCTGATAGCTGGTTCTCCCATCTGGCGGTAGAAGTGCCGGGAGAAAATGGGCGTACAGAGTGGTGTGAGCCGGTCAGCAGTGAAGATTATGAAAAGACAAAATAATGATTATACGAGGAGGAAAAACAATGGAATATGTAACTTTGAACAATGGGATCAAGATGCCGGTGCTGGGATACGGTGTGTATCAGGTGAGCAATGAGGAATGTGAGCGCTGTGTGCTGGATGCAATCAGTGTAGGCTACCGCTCCATTGATACGGCGCAGGCATACGGAAATGAAGAAGCGGTAGGAAATGCGATCAGAAAATGCGGTGTTCCGCGCAATGAGTTATTTATCACCACAAAGGTATGGATCAGTAACGGTGGTTATGAAAAGGCGAAAGTTTCTTTGAAGGAATCCCTGCGTAAGCTACAGACGGAATATATTGATCTGGTTCTTATCCACCAGCCTTTCAATGATTATTATGGAACCTACCGGGCGATGGAGGAAGCCTATAAAGAGGGCTGGATTCGCGCTATCGGTGTATCAAACTTCTACCCTGACCGTCTGATCGACCTGTGCAATTTTGTGGAAGTGAAACCAGCAATCAATCAGGTGGAGACTCATGTGTTCCAGCAACAGGCACAGGCTCATGAATATATGGTGAAATATGGTGTACAGCATGAATCGTGGGGGCCTTTTGCAGAGGGACGGAAAGATTTCTTTACCAATCCTGTCCTGATGGAAATTGGAAAGAAATACAATAAGAGCGCGGCGCAGACTGCTCTCCGATTCCTGATCCAGAGCGGTGTAGTGGTGATTCCGAAATCTACGCATAAGGAGCGCATGATCCAGAATATAGACGTGTTTGATTTTGTTCTGTCTGGTGAGGATATGTTGGCGATTCAGGCGTTGGATGCAAAGGAAAGCCTGTTCTTCTCTCACTATGACCCGGCAACGGTGGAAATGCTGACAGGGCTTCACAGATAAATTGGAGGCAAGGTGACTGAGAATGAAAAAAGGAATAATCTTGTTTGGTATATTAGCTGTGCTTTTCCTGTTTACTGCCTGTGGCGCAAAAGAAGATATTGATAATTCTGAAAATGTACTGGCAGAAAGCATTGGACAGACAGAAAAAAACTCCACGGAAAAATCCTCCGAGAGTGCAAATGAGATTGTTCCAACAATCTCTGCCACAGAGAGTAAGGATGATTTGTCAGCGGGAAGTGCGCTTGTTGCAGAGCAGATATTAACCGGAACGGACGGAGATATTCATTACAGCTATTATCTGCCGGAGGATTTTGACGAGAGCAAAAAATACCCTATGATGGTAGTCATGCCGGGATATGACATGATGTGGTTTGGAGAGGATTCCTCTGGCAGCAATCTGAATTGGAGAGGCTTTCTGGCATGGACGGAGCTTGACGAAGATTTGATTGTTGTATCGGCGCAGCTTACCGATTGGAGGGAAAAATCTGCAAGGCAGGCGATTGAATTGACAGAGTATTTTCTTGATAATTTTCCCGTTGATGTAAATCGGGTATATGCTGCCGGGTATTCCGCTGGCGGGGAAACTATGTCGCAGGCCGTATCCATGCGCCCGGACTTATATGCAGCTTATTTACATGGTGCTTCCAAGTGGGACGGAGCCTTTGAGCCTGTTGCGGAAAATAGCGTTGCTGTTTATATCTTTATGGCAGAAAATGACGAGTATTATGGTTCACAGAAAGCAAGGGATGCTTATCAGGGCTTGTATGAAGCCTATCAGAACGCCGAATGGACACAGGCACAGATAGATGAAGTTTTGCAGATAGAGATTCCGGACAATGAGTATTTTAACAGCCGTGGTATCTACAATTACCACGGAGGCGGAAATATTTTGTTTGAAGACCAGTCTATCCTGCAATGGATTGTGGAAAAGAAAAAATGATGGAGGTGGCAGCATGAAACGAAAAACCTTCTTGAAAATAGTAGTTGATATTGGAATGACGGTCATGCTGCTTTTTCTGATGACTTATGAATTGATTGGTGCGGCGGCACATGAGTGGCTTGGAGTAGGAATGTTTGTTCTTTTCATTACCCACCATATTTTGAATCGAAAATGGAGTCAATGTGTTTTCAAAGGGAGATACACATTGTTTCGTATTTGGCAGACTACTCTTGTTATTGGAATCCTGCTGACAATGATTGGCTCCATGTATAGCGGAATAATTCTTTCTGAACACGCATTGTCATTTCTGCCAATCAAAGGCGGACGGGCTTTTGCCAGAGAGGTTCACATGATTTCCTCCTATTGGGGATTTGTACTGATGTCGCTTCATTTTGGGCTACATTGGAGCATGATAATGGGAACGGCAAAGCGGCTTGTAAAAGAGTTTCCAACAGCAGGAAAACGGCTGCTTCGTGGGAGCGCTGCCCTTATCGCCGGGTATGGCGTGTATGCTTTCATACAGCGGGAAATCGGACAGTATATGCTATTGAGAAATCATTTTGTATTTTTTGATTTCGAGGAACCGTTGATTTTCTTTCTGGCTGACTATATGGCAGTTATGGCTTTATTTGTATGGGTGAGCCATTACTTTTCTAAGGGATTGAGATACATAATACAGACAAGAAAAACAAAATAGAAGTTTCTTTACATCAAGGCAAGCCCATCTTGCCCGGAAAGGTCAATCTGCCTTGTGTAGATTGGCCTTTTTACATGTGTGCCAAGCATGGCACGAATCCTGCTGGTGAAGCCACGTCGGAGGAGTGGCTTCGGTATGCGGTAGAGAGGATCGAGGCCAAAGGGCGCGGCGATCTGCTGCGCTGGTATCCGAACCTTTGAATACGTGTACATAGGCATAAGAACAGCGGAAATGAACACCTTTGCCGGTGATTTTTCTTGTGCTAAATTCTATTAAAAACTGTTCCTTTAGACAGAAAATCAGCAAGCCAGAATAGATGACGTAATTGATGTAAAAATAGGTGTGTATTTGCATAAAACCTAAACAAATCCAGTTAAGAGAAACAAAGAACACGCCGAGTTCGAGTGGTGAAAAATTATATACAAAATGATTGACACCATATACGACACCACATATGATATAGACAGGAGGTATTCAGAATGTCAAAGTGGGATAAACTATTAGCGCGTATTTGCACTTTATCAAAAGATATCCGGTTTGATGAATTGCGTAAGGTGTTAGGGAGCTGTGGATATGAGATGAATGCCCCAGGAAGTGGAAGCAGTCATTATACATTTAGAAAAAAAGGTTGTATGCC
>ERZ808037.129-NODE-129-length-79051-cov-15.293261_pt1 | contig 79051 bp, 73 predicted proteins | sample MGYA00380190_ERZ808037 | MGnify/ENA primary metagenome ERZ808037 (study PRJEB31490, sample SAMN06133399) | mouse gut metagenome | isolation source: J9 | host: mice | place: China: Chengdu | collected 2015-05 ... | reverse complement strand
TATAATATGAACATTGTTGTAATTATTTAGTTTGGAAGATAAACTACCATTTCAACTCCACCCTTAAAAACAACCTTTATTCTGTCTTTAGATTCAACAACTACACATTCTAAAGTTTCTCTGACAATTTGATCGTCATAAGTAAGCGGATGATTTCGCAGTGAATTAATTACTAAATAAATTTCATCAAGTCTTGACATGGTTAACTCTTTGTTTTTCTTTAAGAGTTCTATTTCCTCAAGCTGCTTTTTTAACTGACTTTTTTCAGTAAGCAGTTTTTCCATTACTGCCTCTCTGTTATCGTCATTCTCATTTTCAGCAGTTATTGCATTAATGACTTTCTGCCACTCTATATCAATCTCTGCAATTCTGATTTGCAGTTCAATACTATTATCATTAATACTGTCTGCATTTAATCCCATAGCAATATGGGATTTTAATATTTTAAGCACCTCTGCATTTTCCTTTGCCATTTTCATTATGGCATCCATAATTGCATTCTGCAAAACAGATTCCTCTATACTCGGTGAGTGTTTGCAATATTTTTTACCATAATCAAGTCTGCTGATGCATCTCCAAACAACCTTTTTAGTTTTTTCTCTTGTAGTCCAAGTGCAGCGCCTATATGGTGTACCACATTCTCCACAAACAAGCAATTCAGTTAAAGCATACTTGCTTGAATATTTGCCTTGTTCTGTTTTTGTACCAACAAATTTAACCTTGCGCTTTCCTGAACGTCTTGCAAGTTCTTCCTGAACCTTGTTAAAAGTATTTCTGTCTATTATAGCAGGGTGATTATTTTCAACATAATACTTTGGTCTTTCACCATTGTTTGTCTTGACATTCTTACTTAGAAAATCTACAGTATATTTTTTATTAATCAGTGCATCACCCATGTATTTTTCGTTAGACAAAATTGAGCGTATAGTATGACTTGTCCACATTTCTTTTTTCATCGGTGTAGGGATTCCTTGAGAAGATAAATAATCAGCTATTACCTTTAAACTGTCACCATTGAGAAATCTATCATAAATGATTTTTCCGTTATCATCAAAATCATTGCAAAGCTGCAAATCATAAGTATGTAAAATGGTATTCCGATTTAGCCTGAAACATTCCATGTCAAACTCTTTCATTGCTTGGAAGTTACATACACTTATCTTATCTGCATTCTCTTTATTAAAGAGAGGACACTGCCAGCCGTTCCATATATTGCTTGTGGTATATCCTTCAAAACAGCCGTATCCTGAATCGGTAGTTAAGGATGTGGATTTGCCGACTATCCTTGAGCGTCTTTCCACATTTTCCTGTTCAACTTCCTGTTCGGTCAGTTTTCTGAAACTATCCTCCTGAGGACAGATACCAAGCGTTCTGCCGTTATCCCAGTTCATGTGAATTGTACCAAGATCATCAACATGATCTACTGTGCCTCTTGTACCGGATGGAACAGCCTGTGAATCATTCATTGACAAAATCTCGATTCTCGTTCCTTTGGGATATTGTTCTTTATATCTCTTGGCGGCTCTTTCAAGTCTTAAAAATTCGTTCATTGTAATTTCCTTTCTATAATATTTAATAACTTGTAGATTTAATTTCTTTCAATCATATCTGTCACCACTCCTTTCGATATGTAAAAAGGACTGATATACAAATTTATCAGTCCTGAAAGTTTTAATCACAATCTAATATTCCGATTCCGAATCTGCGGATTGCAACAGCGTTGCAAATAAGCGCAAACACTTTGTTCGGTATGATATCGTCATCTGTTAAATCACACATTGAAATATGTTCAGTGCCGAGATACAAATCTTTGGCAGCACAATAGAGTGCATAGGATTCGGGCGTAGACTTTTTCAATCTGATTTTGTCAAACAAGACTTCTTTCATACCGACATTCATACAAACCTGTTTCCACAAAAAAATATCAGCGGTCAATAAGTAGACTGCTGACATAAGTGTGTTATTTATTTTGTACTTGCTTTCGATAGTTTTATAAAAGAGGTCTTTATGTTTATCATTTCTGAATTTTACATTCATTGTTTTACTCTCCCTTACATAATGATTTATTCGGCCCTTTAATTTTTTATTGTTTACATCGATAAAAGCAACATGAAGTATCTCGTCAAAAGAGCAAGCACCGCAATCTATTCGTTCCTGAATATACGGGCACACTTTTTGACTGCATCCATATTTCTTTTTCCAATGCAGACAATTTACACAGTTGCAATCTCCTTTCGTGTAATGATATGAACTGCGATATCTTCCTCCGCCTCTCTTGGTCGGATATTTCGGCAGCTGCATAAACTTTTCAAGTCCACGAAGTTTTCCGTCTGTAAAAAACATCTTTTCTCCCTTCTGTAATTTTTGAAATAAAAAAAGATTAGCAATATTTGATATTACTAATCCTTGATTTGTGAATTATTCAATTTTAAGGTTCAAATCCTTACACTTGGTAAAATACGCCAAATACATCTATGAAATTGAATGTTAGAATTTCGCCTCTTAATATGCAAAAAACCCCGATATAATCGGGGTTTCACGGACTGACATCTATTTTGTAGTCCTAATATGGCGCAGATGTGGGGATTCGAACCCCAGAGTACTCGTTGAAGCACTACACGATTTCCAATCGTGCTCCTTCGGCCAGCTCGGACACATCTGCATATTGCGTTTGTTATTATACATTACAAACGCATAAATTGCAAGTAATTTTTTGTTTTCAGTCAAGCACCTGATAATAGGGTGAAAAACGGTTAAGCTTTTCCTCAAACTTATCCTTTGGCTGTTCTTTCGGAACTTCAACAGGATATGAGCCTGTAAAGCATCCGTCGCAAAAGCCGCAGCAGGAATTTTCTGCAAGCTTTTTTGTTGCTCCAACAGAAAGATACCCGAGCGTGTCAACACCGATTTTCTTTGCAATTTCATCAACAGTATCAAATTTGCAGGCAATCAGATTTTCCTGTGAATCAACATCAGTTCCGAAAAAGCATGGATATTTAAAAGGCGGTGAGGACACACGCATATGCACCTCTTTCGCACCGGCTTCACGGAGAAGTTCAACAATCCTTGCACAGGTTGTTCCTCTTACGATAGAATCATCTATCATAATAACACGCTTCCCTTTAATGTTTTCCTTAACAACATTAAGCTTAATTCTTACCGCATCCTCACGCTGGTTTTGATTTGGCTGAATAAAGCTTCTGCCGATATACCTGTTTTTAACAAAGCCGACACCATACGGGATTTTGCTTTCCTGTGCATAACCAAGTGCCGCATCAAGTCCACTATCCGGAACACCGATAACGATATCGGCATCAACAGGATGCTCCTGCGCAAGATACCTGCCTGCCCTCATCCTTGCGTGCTGCACAGACGAGCCTTCAATCACACTGTCCGGACGAGCAAAATAAATATATTCAAAAACACAGATATTCCCCTTACTGCCACAGTGATGCTTAAGTGATTTCACACCCTCTGCATCTATAACCACTATTTCACCGGGCTCAACATCCCGTACAAATTCTGCACCGACACTGTCGATTGCACAGCTTTCAGAGGAAACAATCCATGCACCATCGGCGGTTCTGCCAAGGCAAAGGGGTCTGAAGCCATCAGGATCCCTGAATGCAATCAGCTTTGTAGCAGTCATCACCACACAGGAATAGGCACCCTTAAGGGTATTCATAACCTTTTCAACTGCTTCCTCGGTACTCTTACTTGTCAAACGCTCAGCAACGATTGAATAAGCAATTGACTCGGTATCCGATGTTCCGTGAAAAATTCCGCCCTTCAGCTCAAATTGTTTTCGCAAATCAGGTGCATTAACCAGATTACCGTTGTGAGCGACAGCAAGATTGCCCTTAATATGACGTATAACAAGCGGTTGAATATTATTAACATTTTTGCCGCCTGTTGTTGAATAACGAACATGACCGATTGCCATATTTCCCATACCGAGATGTTCCATTTTATCATTTGTGAAAACCTCATGCACCAATCCATCGCCTCTGTGATGCCTGAACACACCATCATCATTAATAGCTATTCCACAGCTCTCCTGCCCTCTGTGCTGCAAGGCATAAAGTCCAAGATAAACAGACTGTGCTGCATAGGTTGTTTTATTTTCAAATATACCGAATACACCGCATTCCTCGTGCAAATTGTTGAACATATTATTCTCCTGCTATTTATTTAGTTTGAAATATAAAGATCAGCATATGGTCTTGAGGTAGCAGGCACAAGCTTTTTAAACGGCTTTGACATTATCTTGGCTCTGTCCTCACCAAAGTATTTACAATATTTTTTAACATAGCCTGCAAGCTCTTTTTCATCCTGCTTATCAAGACCGACAACCTTAATATTAGAGCTTAAATTATCCTTTGGAAAGCTGCCTCTAACGAATATTTTACCTCCGTGCATACCTGAGGCACAGTGTGTACCAAAGAGCTTTTCGCCCCTTTTCATATCAAGACCAAGGAGAACAATAGTACCCCCTGCCATATATTCACCAAGAAATGAGCCGGCATTTTTGCCGATAACAAGAACAGGCCGCATCTCTCTGAATTCCTTCATATGAATACCGCCGCGGCAGGCAACATTGTCACGTATATAAATCTGACCGTCACGCATACCGTATCCCATTGCATCACCGGAATGACCATGAACAATTATCTCACCGCCATTCATAGTGTTGCCCACTGCATCCTGACAATTTCCGAAAACCTCTACCGTACCTCCGTTAAGATAGCAAGCCATATCATTACCCGGAGTTCCGTAAACCTCTATTTTTTTACCCTTATCAAGAGCACAGCCGATATAACGCTGCCCGTTGACATCCTTAACCGTCACTTTATTCTTTGATGACAGTTCTTCTTTTATCTTATCATTTACCTGCTCATAGCGTGTAAGACCTGCTTCAATAATCATATCTGCATTCCCCCTATTCACCTGCATGCTTGATGCCGAGTATTTCAAGTTCTTTTTCGCTCAATCCGATACCTCTGAGCATCAAACGGTTACCTCTTAACGAGTCAACCGAGTTAATACCCATACCGCCCATAATTTCTTTAATTTCATGATTCCATGCATTAATAAGGTTAACCACTCTTTTATATGCAGTTTCAGGGTTTAATCTTTTAGTCAGCTCAGGATGCTGAGTTGCAATACCCCAGTTACATTTGCCGGTGTTGCAGGTCTGGCACATATGACAGCCCATTGCAATAAGTGCAGCGGATGCAACATAACAGGCATCTGCACCAAGTGCAATAGCTTTAACAACATCGGCAGAACAGCGGAATGAGCCTGCTGCCACAAGTGATACACTTGAACGAATACCCTCATCACGCAGTCTTTGATCAGCAGCGGCAAGTGCCAACTCAATCGGAATACCGACATTGTCCCTTATACGTGTGGGAGCAGCACCTGTTCCTCCCCTGAAGCCGTCAATAACAACAATATCTGCACCTGCTCTTGCACAGCCCGATGCAATAGCCGCAACATTGTGAACAGCGGCAATTTTGACTGATACAGGCTTTTTGCCGTCAGTTGCCTGTTTTAGCGACCAGATTAACTGACGCAAATCCTCAATAGAATAAATATCGTGATGTGGTGCAGGTGAAATTGCATCCGAGCCCTCAGGTATCATACGAGCGTTAGAAACCTCAACATTAACCTTTTCACCGGGAAGATGCCCGCCGATGCCGGGCTTGGCTCCCTGACCTATTTTTATTTCAATAAACTTTGAATTATTGAGATAATCCTTATGCACACCAAATCTGCCTGAAGCAACCTGTACGACAGCACAGTCACAATAGTCAGCAAGCTCAGGATGAAGACCGCCCTCACCTGTATTAAACAGTGTGCCAAGTTCTTTCGCTGCCATTGCCAGTGATTTTTGTGCATTCATTGAAATGGAGCCAAAGCTCATTGCAGAAAATATGATTGGTGTTTCAAGCATAACCTGCGGCGGCATTTCAACAGTTGATTTTCCTTTTTTCTCAACCTTCAGCATTTCGGGCTTTCTGCCAAGTATCGTACGGATTTCCATCGGTTCACGCAATGGGTCAATTGACGGATTTGTAACCTGTGAGGCATTAAGCAGAATTTTATCCCAATAAATAGGATAAGGCTTCGGATTACCCATCGCAGAAAGCAAAACCGAGCCTGACTCAGCCTGACGGCAGATTTCCTGCTGATACTGAGGTGTCCAATTCGCATTTTCACGATAATCACAAACATATTTTTCAATTCTGAGTGCACCTGTCGGACAAAGGTCAACACAACGGTGACAGGCAACACAGTTATTGGAATTGCTTAAAACACTTTTATTCTCTTCTTTAAAAAAGTGGCATTCGTTTGAGCACTGGCGGACACATAGACCACAATTTGTGCAAAGCTCTCTGTCACGGATAATTGTAAATCTTCTGGGAATATAATTTATCATCAGTCATCAGCCTCCTCATCATCAATCTCAAGGGGAATAAATACAGGCTCTGCACCTGATACTGACCAGACTTTTTCGGGATCAGGGCAAATGATACGTATAGCTGACTCCTCAGATGCAAAATACGCTCTGTCACCCTTTGTTGCCGCCGTTAATGAACGAAGCTTTAATCTGTCATTTATAGCGAGAAGTCCCTTGTTTGAACCGAGAATTACAGAAAACGGACCATTAACAAGAGCCCCGCTGTAAATCGCTCTGAGATTCGTAAAGTACTCTTTCTTATCTGCATCCATTCTGTCAATCTCACACCATTCAGGAGCAGTGAGCACATCGGCTGCAACCTCAATCGGCAGCTTGTGGTGACGGAGAAGATGATCAAACAAATATGTAATAACCTCGGTATCAGTCTGCATAGTGCATATATAGCCGAACTGCTCAATATATCTGCGGTTAGCGTCATATGAAGAAATTTCACCATTATGAACAATGGACCAATCAAGAATATTAAAGGGATGCGAGCCGCCCCACCAGCCCGGTGTGTTGGTCGGGAAACGACCGTGAGCAGTCCATATATAAGCCTCATACTGATCAAGCATATAGAACTCACCAACATCCTCAGGGTAACCAACAGCTTTAAAACAGCCCATATTTTTACCTGACGAAAAAATATAAGCACCTTCAATAGCATTGTTAACCTTGGTCACACACTGTGCTACATATTCCTGCTCATCAAGTCTTGCATCCTTCATTCGAACTCTGTTGGCTTTACCAAAGTAACGCCAAATATCCGGTCCTTTTTCAATGCTTACAACCTGCTTTGTAGGTATCCGCTCTGCAACATCAATATTAAAATGCCTGAACAAAAACTCCTCACACTGTTTTTTTGCCTCGGCAGTATCATAAAAAACGTGAACAGCATATTCATCCTTGTGTTCAGGATAAATTCCGTATGCAGCAAATCCGCCGCCAAGACCGTTTGAACGGTCATGCATAAGGGCAATTGATTTTATAATTTCAGAGCCGTTAATCCGCTTGCCCTTTCTGTCTATAATCGCAGCGATAGCACAGCCTGCAGGAATTCTGATTTCTCCCTCTTTGAGCATATGTATTCTCCTTTACAATTTTACTTGTCAATAAAATTCTACACCCTAAAGCCCGTTTTTTCAATTGACCTAAATATAGAAATTTCTATACAAATTATGTATATATATGTGTAATTTAACAATGATTTTTGATAATTTCGTATTATTATACAATATTGTATGAATATTAGCGTATAATTATAAATACCTCCGTTTATTCAGCGGAGGTATTTGTGCATTATGCATATCATTCTCTATTTAGTTGTCATCACCCTGCAGAGCATCATATCCTCTCTCACCCGTTCTTACCTTAACAACATCTTCAACATCATAAATAAATATTTTTCCGTCACCGATATGTCCTGAGTAAAGAACCGAGCGAGCAGTGTCAACCACCTTTTCAACAGGAACAGCAGAAACCACCATTTCAAGCTTCATTTTCGGCATAAGGCTCAATTCCTCAATTTCAACGCCACGATACTTTCTGATATGACCCTTCTGTGTTCCACAGCCCATTACATTTGTAACGGTCATTCCGGTTACACCGATTGCGTTCATCGACTCCTTGATATCCTCAAGCTTAGCAGGATTGAAAATCATAACAATCTTTGTCAGCTTAGCCTCTGTATTTGTTGTATATGTTTCCACAGGAATTGCCTTTTCAACAGGAGCTACTGGAGCAGATACAGTCGGAACTGCCTCCACTGCCGAAACGCTAACAGGCATAAAGTCAGCATATGCAGACGGAAGATTATGCTCTGTCGCATCAAGACCTTTGATTTCCTCCTCGGCTGAAACACGAAGTCCGTTTGTCTTTTTGATAGCGTAAAATACGATTGTCATCGTAACTACTGTCCAGGCTGCTACTGCCGCAAAGCCCATAAACTGCAAACCAAGCTGTTTAAATCCGCCACCGTAGAACAAGCCCTTTCCAACACCATCGGCACCCGTTGAGAACAAGCCCACTGCAATTGTACCCCAAATACCATTTGCACAGTGAACGGCAACAGCACCAACAGGGTCATCAACAAAGAGCTTTTTGTCAAGCACTTCAACTACAACCACAACAAGTATACCTGATACCGCACCGATTATAATTGAGCCTAAAGCGTCAACACAGTCGCAAGGTGCTGTAATTGCTACAAGACCTGCAAGTGACGCGTTAAGTGACATAGAAACATCCGGCTTGCCGTCCTTAATCCAGGTAAATATCATTGTGACTACAGTTGCAATTGACGGAGCTAATGTAGTCGTAACAAAAATAGATGCAAGCGAGTCCACAGAGGTTGCCGCAGCACCGTTAAAGCCGTACCAGCCAAACCACAGGATAAATACACCGAGTGCACCGATAGTCAGATTGTGACCCGGGATAGCATTTGCCTTTTTTCTGCCTGTTTTTTTATCGACCTTATATTTTCCGATACGGGGACCAAGCATTGCCGCACCGATAAGTGCTGCTATACCGCCAACCATATGAATGGCTGTTGAGCCCGCAAAGTCGTGGAAGCCACGTGTAACAAGCCAGCCGTTCGGATTCCATATCCAGCCTGCCTCAATGGGATAAACAACCGCCGAAATTACTGCCGAGTAAATACAGTAGGATGAAAACTTTGTACGCTCTGCCATAGCACCCGAAACAATGGTAGCTGCCGTAGCACAGAACACAAGGTTAAACACAAAGTTGGACCAATCAAAATTTGCATAATCCGTAAATACACCGAGTGTCGGCATACCCACAAGTCCGCCTAAGCATTCCTCACCCATCATAAGACCGAAGCCCAATAAAATGAACATAACAGCACCGATACAAAAATCCATAAGGTTTTTCATAATGATGTTACCTGCATTTTTTGCTCTGGTGAAACCGCTTTCAACCATTGCAAAGCCGCACTGCATAAAAAACACCAATGCTGCACCAATCAGAAACCAGACGCCGAACAGCTCACCGTCAACCATTTCTATAATAGATTCCATAGTCATATTTTTTCCTCCTCCATTGCTTAAATATAGAACCCAAAAATAACAAAAGGGTGCCCGCAGCATAACACTGCGGACACCCCATTGTGCCTGTAAAAAGCACCGACGCCCGAATCCTGAACGGACGTCGGCAAATAACCAGCAAGCAAGCTTGCTGTAAGAGAGGGTTAACAAAACAGATTAATAGTTAACCATATATCTGTCAATTTCCCACTGAGAAACGCTTGTTTTGTATTCATCCCACTCAGCCATCTTACCCTTTGAGTAAGCGTTGAATACGTGCTCACCCACTGTTTCCTTAACAAATGGGTCAGCCATTGATGCCTTTACAGCTTCCTCAAGTGAGGTAGGAAGACATTCAATACCCTTTTCAGCAAGCTGCTCATCTGAGAAATCAAATACATTATAATCAACAGCCTCAGGCGGAGTCAAATTATTTTTAACACCGTCAAGACCTGCTGCAAGGCAGAGCGCCATTTCAAGGTATGGGTTACAAGCAGGGTCCGGTGAACGAAGCTCTACACGAGTACCCATTCCACGTGTTGCAGGAATACGAACAAGGCAGGAACGGTTTGATGCTGACCATACGATATAGGTTGGTGCTTCGTAGCCCGGTACCAATCTCTTATATGAGTTAACAGTCGGGTTAGCATATGCAGTCAAACCCTTAACATGCTTTAAGATACCTGCAATAAAGCTGTGCGCAACCTTGCTTAAACCGTCAGGACTTTCAGGGTCATAAAATGCATTGACTATCTTGCCGTTCTCGTCCTTTGTCATAAGTGACATATTTGTATGCATGCCTGAACCGTTAATACCATAAACCGGCTTCGGCATAAATGTAGCATGTAAACCGTGCTTTGTAGCATATGTTTTAACAACGTGCTTGAAGGTCATAACTCTGTCAGCAGTTGTCATTACCTCGTCAAACTTAAAGTCAATCTCGTGCTGACCGCGGGCAACCTCGTGGTGTGAAGCCTCAATTGTGAAACCCATTTCTTCAAGTGCAAGGCAGATATCACGACGGCAGTTTGAACCTGTATCAATAGGATTAAGGTCAAAATAGCCTGCTTTATCATTTGTTTCAAGTGTCGGTGTGCCATCCTCATCAACTTTGAAAAGGAAGAATTCACATTCAGGACCTACATTAAAGGTATATCCCATTTCAGCAGCCTCATCAATAACCTTCTGCAGAACATTCCTTGGATCGCCCATAAACGGAGTCTTGTTGTCAGCAGTATAAACAGAACAAATCAAACGTGCGGTCTGAGCATTCTGGTGCTTTCTCCAAGGGAAAATGGTCCATGTATCATAGTCAGGATGAAGATACATATCACTTTCATCAATACGTACAAAGCCTTCGATGGATGAGCCGTCAAACATACACTCATTATCAAGCGCTTTTTCAAGCTGTGATATGGTGATAGCTACATTCTTCATAATACCGAAAACGTCTGTGAACTGAAGTCTGATGAACTCAACGCCGTTTTCCTGTGCACTCTTTAAAATGTCTTCCTTTGTGTACTTACTCATTGTAAATACTCCTCTCTGAAATTATTAAATAAAAAAATGAGGGCACTCCGCTTGATACGGAACGCCCTCGTTCTTACTACAATTGCATTATACTCAATAAGCAACCCATTTGTCAACCATTTTGTATAAATTTGTCAATTATTTATTTTCTGCACCACATATACAAACCGTTTTTGTGCATATGTTACATAGATTATTTCATACTGATGAACTCTTCATCGACCACATCATTAACAAGCTTTGTAAAATATTCAACCGTTCCACCCTGCTGTGCATGTGTATTTGCAAGATCATCATTATAATCGCCGAGCTTGTACACATTAAAAGCAAACTTTCCGTTTTCATTCCTGTTATAATGACACACAACGGGTACAAATTTTGCCGATGTAATTTCTGTCTTGCCATCACGCTTTTCAATCGTAACCTCTGCCATACCGCCAAGCAGGTTTTCAAGGTCAATCTGATGCGAAATGAAATTACCCAGTGAATAATAAACAAGCATTTTTTTGCCTGTGCTTTCATTAGTCACCCACTTGACAGGCTCAATAACATGAGGATGGCAGCCTATAACCAGATCAACACCCATATCGGAAAACAGCTTGGTATATTCCTCCTGATAATCAGAAACCTCAAAGCTGTACTCTGTACCCCAGTGTGGAAAAACAATAACAAAATCAGCATGCTCTCTTGCTTCCTTCAAATCCTTTGTTACCTTGTCTTTATCAAGAAGATTTACACACCAAGGCTTGTCATCAGGCAGTGCAATGCCATTTGTACCATAGGTGTAGTTAAGCATAGCAAAGGTAATGCCGTTCTTTTCATAATATGTTATCTTATTATAGTCATCCTCATTAGCATTCACGCCAAGTGCAACAGCTTCCTTATTATCTGCAAAAAACGCAAGCTCATTTTCAATACCGCCCCAGCCCATATCCATTGTATGGTTCGTGGCACAGTTGAAAACATCAAAGCCCGCCCTTATAGCAGCCTCGCCAACCTCCCACGGAGTATTGAATGTCGGATAGCCTGAATACTCAAACGCACTGCCGCCAAGCACGGTTTCCTGGTCAATCACCGAAATATCAAATTTTTCAATTTCCGGCTTGATATTTGCATAAAGAGAATCATAATTGAGTGTTCCGTCTGACTGCTCTCCTGCAGAAATAAGTGTATTGTGAATCAGATTATCTCCTGTTGCCAAAAGCGTAACCTTTGCATTCTCATTTTTCTCTGTCACTGTGCTTTTCTCATTAACAGCAGAAACCTGGGTTTGTGCTGTAGGATTTTTTTCATCTGCTTTTTTAGTAATATTACCGCTTACTGCAAAAGCTGATAATACAATAATCGCTGCAACAATCGGTAATACTATATATAAAATGTTTTTCTTCTTATCCAAAATATCACTCCTAATGAATTATGCTATTATTCTAACATAAAAATATAATTAACACAATATGGATTTTATATTGACAAATTATGTTATAGTAATGTAATATTATTAAGATACACAAATTTAATAAGGTGGTTAAAAAAATGCAAACTGTTTTAATGTATGTTTTGTTTGTTGTCGGTCTTGTCCTTATTATCAAGGGCGGCGACTGGTTTGTCGACAGTGCAAGCTGGATTGCAGAAATCCTCGGCGTACCGAAATTTGTAATCGGTGCAACAATCGTTTCTGTCGCAACGACTTTGCCTGAAATGATTGTAAGTATTCAGGCTACCGCCAAAGGTAATGTTGATATGGCAGCAGGCAACGCAATCGGCTCTGTCACAGCAAACACTGCAATGATCATGGGTATTTTCATTGTATGTATGCCTTTTGCAATCAAGAGAAAAGAATTTGCTCCTAAGGGTATTATGATGTTCCTTGCATCAGCCGCACTGGTTGTCGGATGCATTTTCACCTCTAAGCAGTCACTTACCTTTGAGGGTGAAACGAATGATTACTACTCACTTTCAACAGTAGGTCTTATTGTTCTTATTATCGTATTCGTAGTATTCTTTGTTGAAAACTTCCTCTCAATGAAGCATGAAACGCATCATATTGAGCCTTCTCCGAGCAATATCGGTCTTCAGGAGGAGGACGACATTGTTCCTACAAAGGAAACTGCTACAGGCAAGGACTGGGCTAAGAATATCGCATTCTTTGTTTTGGGTGCTGCAGGCATCGTTATCGGTGCTGACCTGCTTGTTGACTACGGCACTGAAATTGCACAGTCACTCGGCATTCCTCAGCGTGTAATCAGCGTCATTGCTATAGCAATCGGCACATCACTTCCTGAGCTTGTAACAACAATCACAGCCCTCAGAAAGAAGGTCGGTGCTCTTTCAGTCGGCAATATCTTAGGTGCAAACATTATTGACTTAACGCTTATTTTACCGATTTGCTCCTTTGTTTCAATGGGTAAGGGTACAGGCGCACTTGCAGTTTCTGCTTCATCAGTTACAATTGATATGATGGTTTGTCTTGCCGCCATTGCTGTTGCTGTATTCCCGACAATCATTACAAAAAAATTCCAGAGATGGCAGGGTATTATAATGCTTGCAGGCTACCTCGGCTACGTAATATCAGTATTTATTTAACAAAAAATCAAAGCCTGCAAAAACAGGAAACGCACAAAAGCCTTGCAATTTCGGCAATTTAAAAGCCTTGCAATTTCGGCAAATTACAAGGCTTTTAAATTGCTTTATCTGCAGAATCTAAAAAAAGACGTGGAAAAATCCACGTCTTTTTTAATGTATTTGTGAAATTATATTTCTTATATCATCTTCAGCCTGTTTTATTTCATAGAAAAATTCTTTTGAGGACACACGCAGTGCACCGCCCTCTAATATGATAAGCTGTTCGAGTGCGTCGGAGGTAACCACTCTTACCTTATTATTTTTAGCGAGCTTATGTGACACTTTTTCAATATACATATCTGCTGTTTCAGCTTCCTTAGTGTAGACAACATTTATATTGTCTATTTTTTCCACATCCCCTGTATTTTCCTTAACCTTATATGCGTCAAATACGAGAATTACCTCGCATTTTTTATAGCCTTGATAGTTACATAGAATATTGATAAGTGTGTTTCTTGCACCGTCAACATTGTCTTTTGCAAGCGCTTTGAGGCTATCCCAGGCAAAAATTACGTTGTAGCCGTCAACAAGAAGATATTCCGTGCCGCTGTATTTCGGTGTTCGGACTGAATTGTGTTTTTTGTTTTCACTTTGATTTTCACTGCTTTTGGTAAAGGTGAAATGATTTTGATTAGGATTATTTGATCGACCTTTTACAGGACCGTAGGTCTGTTCAAAAATCTGCATCAGCTCTTTGTCAAGGGCAAAAAGGTTGTCCGTATCTTTATATTTCGGAAATGCTGTTTTTGATTTTTCAGCATATTCTTTTTTAGGAGCAGACAATGCACTCGGCAGATGCATATGACTTTTGACCTCATTCCATTTTACAGTATAGCCTACACCATGAGAGCAGAAAACCGAGTCGCATGAATTATCAGTATCGCTGTCACAGTCATAGCCGATGTTTTCAATAACCTCATCAGCATTATGGCATGGCTCATATCCTTTTAATGTACATATCAGTTTACCCTTGCCGTGTGTATACTGTATAACTTCTCTTGAATAGTCATACATTGTTGAGACCGGTGCAGTACCGCTGATAACAGAGCAGTCACCTGTAGTTTCAGGTGTGCTGAAGTTTCCGTGCATTCGTTGAATATCGATCATTGCTCGTCCGATATTTTCTGTCGGCACTTCTAATGTGAATTCATAAACCGGTTCAAGAAGAACGGATTTTGCGCAGCGCATTCCATGTCTTACAGCTCGATAGGTTGCCTGCCTGAAATCACCGCCTTCGGTATGCTTAGCATGTGCCTTGCCTGATACAAGGGTGATTTCCATATCTGTAATGGGTGAGCCTGTTAAAACACCGATATGCGTTTTTTCATATAGATGTGTAAGTATGAGCCTTTGCCAGTTCTTATCAAGCAAATCTTCTTTACAGTTACTTTTGAATACAATTCCGCTGTCACGCTTTGCAGGCTTTAAAAGCAGATGAACCTCTGCATAATGCCTGAGCGGCTCAAAATGGCCGACGCCTTCAACAGTATCCTCAATTGTTTCTTTATAGATTATATTACCCTTGCCGAAGAAAACATTAATACCAAAGCGTTCAGCAATTATTGACTGAAGCACTTCAAGCTGAACATCACCCATAAGCTGCACCTGAATTTCTCCCGGCCGTTCATTCCATACAACCTTTAACTGAGGGTCCTCGGCTTCGAGTATTTTCATTTTTTCGAGTGCTGTGTGAGCATTAATATCATCAGGAAGTTCAAGACGATAGGTAAGTACAGGCTCAAGAACAGGCAGACCTGTATTTTCTTCTGTTCCGAGTCCGTCACCCGGTCCGGCAAATGTAATACCTGTTACTGCACATACAGTGCCCGCTGCTGCTTCGTCAACAGTGCTGAATTTGTCACCTGAGTATATTCGTATCTGATTTACCTTTTCAGAATGTTCATTCTTATCGGACTTTAGTATTTCTTTAACTTTTAAACTGCCGCCCGTTATTTTGAGAAACGTAAGACGTTGCCCCTTATCCTCTGATATTTTATACACCTTACCGGCAAATTCGCTGCTGTATTTCGGTGTTTCGGTATAAGAATAAAGACATTCCAAAAATTCAACTACACCCTCCAGCCTGAGTGCAGAGCCGAACCTGCAAGGGAATATTTTTCTGCTTTTTATACAGGTGATAATATCATCTTTTTTTATTGTTTCACTTTCATAGTACTGATTTAAAAGTTTTTCATCACATAAGGCAATGTTTTCATAAAACTCTGATGTGTTGTTCCTGTCAAAATCAACACAGCCGTCACTGAATTTTGTTTTCAACTCGCTTACGACTTGCTCTCTGTCAGCACCATCCAAATCCATTTTGTTAATGAAGATAAAGCAGGGTACATTGTATTTTGCAAGAAGCTTCCATAGAGTCTGTGTATGACTTTGTATGCCGTCTGTTGCACTTATTACAAGAACTGCATAATCAAGAACCTGAAGCGTCCGTTCCGTTTCGGCAGAGAAATCAACGTGACCGGGTGTATCAAGCAGTGTAAATTCAGTATCCTTGTATTTTAAAACAGCCTGCTTTGAAAAGATTGTTATTCCTCGGTTGCGTTCAAGGGAAAAGGTGTCTAAAAATGAATTCCTGTGATCGACTCTCCCGAGTCTGCTTATATTTCCTGACTGATAGAGTAATGCCTCGGAAAGGGTTGTTTTACCTGAATCAACATGAGCCAGAATACCGATAACAATCTTTTTCATCTTTTCACCGCCCTTAACATTTTTATATATAATAGCATATTGAATGCAGATTGTAAATTGATATTATTATGCTGAGCTGTTTTACAAATTATGTTAAAATATCTTTGTTTTAGTTTGAATACGAATGTTATTATAGAAATTGTTGTAGTCAGCTATGAGGAGGATATATTGATGTCAAGAAAAGGTAATTGTATGGATAACGGTGCAATGGAAAACTTCTTCGTCAGAATAAAAGTCACAATGTTTTACGGCAAAAAGTTTGATACAGTTGATGAATTCATCAACTGTATCAAGGAATACATTCATTACTACAACAATGAAAGGATTGTTTCTAAATTGAAAATGAGCCCGATTAAATACCGAACTCATTCTCTTGCAAGTTAATATTTTTTGTCTAATCTTTTGGAGTCACTTCATTTCAATAAGGGCTTTTACTTCGTCATTCATAATGAGCTGTTTTCTGACAAGTGCATAGTTTTGAACAGTGCTTCCGTTTCATTTTTGCAGAGCTCTGTAATTCTTAGACAGAACTATTTCAGAAAATAAATTCCTGTGTTTTTCATTAATCAGATATTGTTGCTCTTGCTATCTCTTATTAACAAAATTCCTTGCAGAATAACAAGTACAAAAGCAAATATTTTTATTGCTATCGACACGATTTCAAGTACATTTGAAATTTCTCTGAATGAAGTTAATAGCTTAATACTGTTAAAGTTTTTCATATCACACCTCCAACAAAACAGCATGAGCAATACCCGGGATCGTATTCCCCTGCTTGCTGGATGTTGGCGACATCAAAGCACCTGTAGCCACAAATAAAACCTTGCCAAGCCTGCCCTTTTTCATATTTTTAATAATATGCGAACATAAAACCGACGCACTGCAGCCACAACCGGAGCCTCCGGAATTGACATCCTGCTCTTCAAGATTAAAAATCATTTTACCACAGTCGTTATGATAAGCACGAATGTCGATATTCTGCTCCTTTTCAAGTATTTCATAAAGCAGCTCACTGCCTGTATATCCCAAATCCCCTGTCAAAATCAAATCATAATCCGAAGGTGCACTTTCACTGTCCTTCAGAAAATCACTTATAGTCCTTGCCGCAGCAGGTGCCATTGTCAAGGGTAGACTATAATTTTTTTCAAAATAAATTATATCCATATTGTTACTTTTGAAGCTTATATAAGGTTAACTGCATTTCAGACATACGTCAACAACTTCATTGACATAAACAGAAAAATACAATATACTAAACTGTACCAAAGGAGATGCTGTATGAATTACTTAACATATTTATCTGTGTTTGACAAACTGACAAAATCGCAGCAGGATACACTGACGAAATCGGCTTTTGTTCGCAGCTTGAGTAAGGGTGAACGCCTGCATAACGGCTCACAGGATTGTACAGGACTTATCCTGGTGCTTTCCGGTCAGCTTCGTGCCTTTACCATATCCAATGATGGCAGAGAAATTACAATGTACCGCCTTTTCGAGCGCGATATCTGCCTGTTTTCAGCTTCCTGTATTATGAACAGCATTCAATTTGATATAACCATTGCCGCCGAAAAGAACACTGAGGTTTTGGTTATTCCATCAGAGGTTTATAAAAGCATTATGGAGGTTTCCGCACCGCTTGCCAATTACACCAACGAGATTATGGCAAGCCGTTTTTCAGAGGTTATGTGGTTAATAGATCAGATTATGTGGAAAAGCTTTGATAAACGACTTGCTGAATTTCTGTTGAATGAAGCAAACATTGAAGGCACTGATACGCTGAAAATCACCCACGAAACAATCGGCAATCACCTGGGCAACCCACGAGAAGTCGTAACACGAATGCTGAAGTATTTTGTAAACGAGGGACTGATTTCACTGTCTCGCGCAACGATTGAGATTACGAACAAAAACGGGCTTAAAAATATTATGGATTGATAAAAAGCGTTGAGTTTCAAAAAAGAAATCTCAACGCTTTATCCTTTATTCATCCATTCCGCAAGGGGTGGATTTTTTATTTAACGCTTTGTCATTATGAACTGCATCATAATATCGGAAGCCGCCTGCAAAGTTATAGACATTAAAACCATTTCCCATTAGAATTCTGCTGGCAATATAGCTTCTCAAACCGCTTTGGCACATAACATACACAGGCTTGCTCTTATCAAGCTCGTCTATACAGTTACGCAGGTCGTCAACAGGAATATTGATAAAGCCGTCTGCGTGCCCTATATTATATTCCATTGCTGTGCGGGTATCAAGACGTGTCACACTACCATCACACGGCAATGTTTCATGATCCTCATAATACCACTGCTTTACAATGCCGTCTTTAATGTTTTCAATAATATAGCCTGCCAGATTTACAGGATCCTTTGCGGATGAATACGGCGGAGCATAGGCGAGGTCAAGTTCTGTAAGCTCATATGCTTTCATTCCTGCACGAATAGCGGTTGCAAGTACGTCTATCCTTTTATCAACGCCTTCAAAGCCGACGATTTGAGCACCTAAAATACGATAACTTTCTTTTTCAAACAACACTTTCATCGTCATCAGCTCGCCGCCGGGATAATATCCTGCATGGCTCATAGGCGAAAGAATAACCTTATCTGCATCAATACCAAGTGATTTTGCAGTTCTTTCATTAATACCGGTAGCAGCACCTGTCATATCAAATATCTTAATAACCGAGCTGCCTTGACCGCCCGTATAATGGCTGTTGCCGCCGCAGATATTATCGGCTGCAATTCTGCCCTGCTTATTGGCAGGTCCTGCAAGAGAGAGCAGTGAGTCCGTATCTGTTACAAAATTCTTAATCTGCACCGCATCTCCCACAGCATAAATATCGGAAACAGAGGTTTCCATTTTATCATTAACAACAATACTGTCCTTAATTCCTGTTTCAAGTCCCGCTGCCTTTGCAATTGTAGTTTCAGGAGCAACGCCTATTGCCATTACAACCATACCTGTATGAACAATCGGTGCATTCTTGAGCTTAACATCTATACCGCAATCGGTATCTTTAAAACCTTCTACAAAATGAGAAAGCATAAGGGTTACTCCATTTTTACGCACTTCGGCATGAATAAACGATGCCATATCACTGTCAAAGGGAGCCATCAACTGTTCTGCAGCTTCCACAAGTGTTACATCCATTCCAAGATCACGCAGGTTTTCCGTAACCTCAATTCCGATAAATCCGCCTCCAACAACGACTGCCGATTTCGGATGATTTTCATCTATATATTTCTTAATCTTCAGCGTATCCTCAACCGTGCGCAGCGTGAATATTTTATCACTGTCCGCACCGTCAAAATTAGGTTTTATCGGTTTCGCACCGGGCGAAAGCAGAAGTTTGTCATAGTTCTCGGTAAACACCATACCATTCTCAAGATTTTTCACGGTAACGGTTTTATTTTCAGGATGGATTGCCGTAACCTCATGATGCACATTCATCTTGACTTTAAAACGAGACCAAAAGCTTTCAGGCGTCTGCAAGGTCAAATCTCCTTCATCCTCAATCGTACCGCCGATGTAGTACGGCAAACCGCAGTTGGCGTATGAGATAAATCCCGAACGCTCAAAAACAATGATTTCCGCTTGTTCATCAAGTCTGCGTATTCTTGCTGCCGCAGTAGCTCCGCCTGCAACACCGCCGATAATTACAACTTTCATTATAATACCACCTTTCCGCGATAACTGCTGATACCGCCGATATTCACTGCATTTATGTAACCCATTTTCTTCAAACAGGCTACAGCCTGCTCGCTTCTGCTGCCACTGTAACAATAGACATATAGTTGTGCATTTTTGTCTTTGACAGCATCCTCAGCGAAAGAAATTCTATCAAGAGGCAAATTGATACTTCCGTCAATGTGTCCGTCACGGTATTCCTCAGGTGTCCTCACATCAAGCAATACCGATCCGTCAGTTTTTTCATACTCTGCAACACCTGTGTTGATATCTGCGGTATTGCGAAAAAAATTAAACAGTCCCATATTTTTTATCCTCACAGCATTGCTTCAATCTGCTCTTTTGATCTGTATCCAACAGCCTGATTTGCGAGTTTTCCGTTTTTGATTACAACAAGCATCGGAATACTCATTACCTGAAACTGTGCCGCAAGCTCCGGCTGCTCATCAACATTGATTTTGCCGACTTTAACGTCGCTTCTCTCATCTGAAATCTCCGATACAATCGGACCTACCATACGGCAAGGCCCACACCAATCGGCATAGAAATCCAGAAGCACGGGCTTATCGGAATTCAAAACTTCACTTGCGAAATTTTCTTTATTTATTTTAATTACAGACATTTTTGTATCCTCCTCTGTTTGGTTATACCATTATTATAACCGATTTTTAATCATAGTTCTGTGATATTGTCACTTATCGCTTTTTCTGTTGCGTAATTTGCAATATTGTATGTTAACATTACTTTTCTTTATAGTAGAGCATACAATGGCAAAAGCCTTCAAAATTTGAATCGGCAATTTGCTCCTTGAACTCCTTGCACATACACTTTGTATCATCCGTCTTTTCTATGCGGCAGGGACAATAACCGCCTGTCTTTTTAAGTCCCTCTTTCACTGTTTTAACTACTTCCATATCAGAATTCAATTTGATTTTCATCTTTCTCCTCCTATCAGTTGTTTAATATAGTTTTCCAAAATGCTCTCACGCATAGCACCGACTCTTGTATCATAAAGTGAGCCGTCAGCATGAATAAATATGGTTTCGGGAATAGAACGCACACCATAAGTATTTGAGGCATCATATTCCAAATCATAATACACAGGGAAGCTGTAGCCGTTATCAGATACAAATTGTTTGATGCTGCTTTCGGTATCACTCTGTCCGTCGGTAAGATTTATCATAAGAAACACAACATCGTCCTTATATTTCTCATAAATAGAATTAAATGCCGGCAGTTCGGACTTACACGGACCGCACCAGGACGCCCAGAAGTTTATGACTATCGGTTTTCCGAAATAATCCGAAAGTTTAACTTCATTCATTTGTGAATCGTAAACCGTGAAATCATCCGCCTGAATGACAGCATCGGAAATTTTATTGTCCGAAGTATTGTCAATAGAATACTTTTCCGAAAGTTTAGGATAAAGAACTGCAGCCAACACCATCACTGCAGCAAAAATGCACGCAACAATTAACCAGACTTTATTTTTCATTTTAATGAACCTCACAATGTAATTGATAATATTGAATTAAGCAGCCCAAACGCCATCAAAATCCCCACGATAATCAAAGCAATACCGCTAATCAAATTGATTATTTTATAATGCTTTTTAATAAAGGTAAATGCACCTGAAAGTTTTTCCATAAGAACTGACGATAATATAAACGGAATACCAAGTCCAAGTGAATATGTCAGCAGTAATGCTGCACCTTTTAAAGCACCGCCTGTACTTGATGCAAGCATCAGTGCAGAGCCGAGAAAAGCACCAACGCAGGGAGTTAAACTAACGGAATAGACTGCACCGAACAGAAAGGCTGATGCAATTCCTGTTACTTTATAGCTTTTGTTCATGCCCTTGAAAAACGGAATACGGAAAATCTCTAAATAAGAAAGTCCAAACAATATTACGATAACACCTGAAACAATATTCACAATGGTTTGATATTCGGAAAGCAGCTTTCCAAGTGTTCCGGAAAAAACACCAAGTGCCGTAAACACAACCGTAAATCCCACAACAAAAGCAATAACCTTAACTATCATTTTAGGACTTTTGCCGTCATCTTTGTTCTGCCCGGCGAAATAGGAAATATATACCGGCAGCATTGGCAGCATACATGGTGATATAAAAGAAATTATTCCTTCTAAAAATGTAATGATGTAATCCATACGCATAATCCTTTCATCCGTTTACAGTATTATTATATTCATTTGATTTATCATTTTCCGTGATGTTATCACATAAAACACCTCCTACAGTAGTTTTCACTCTACCATAGGAGGCGTTTCTCAAATATTAATGAAACTAAACTCAAAATCAATATAGGCATTATGATATATATTCTTTGAGCTTTCTCTGTCCGTTTAAAATAAAATCAATAATAAATTCGCTGTCTATCTTAACAGGAATTTTATCCATACAATCAATAATCATTTCTTTTCTAATAACAGGTATTTCAAGCGATTGAAACAGTTCTTTTGCCTTGCCGTTATTATCAAGAAATTCAAAGAAAAAGCGAAGAATGCCGTCTTTTTCTCTGCTCACATCACTTGGATAACCATTCGCAATAAGAGCAATGTTATTATCATAATTCGGCGCAAGGGAGATAATCTCGCCTGTTTCAATATCCCGGAGCAAACCATAATTATTTGTATGCCTATCCATATTATAGCAAATAGAATCGAGATAAAGCATTTTAAGATAATCAACCGCGATCTCTTTTGACAAGGTCATAAAATAATCAAAGTTATCACTATAATCCTCATTATCACCCATAACCGAACAGATAGGCTCAAAATTCACTCTGCCATCCGTAAAATCCTTTGTTTTAACATAGCCGTTATCATATTCGTATTTAGCCATATTAAATCCAAGAGCATCACCCAAATGGTATATAAAAAGTTCAGAGAAAATTTGATTATTGTTGCCGCTTTTATACATCCACCACTTGCTGTCAATCAAACGCCAGCACTTTTCAAAGCTACCGATATTGGTAAGTTCTGGAGTTCGTGACGGTTTTTGATTAAAACTGTCGGGATCACCCCTAAGAGCAAGATTGTCAAAAACATTCTCATTAAACTTAACTTCACTCCAAGTTAAGTTTTCATCATCAGATTTAAACCAGAAGTTATCTGTAATCGTAACCGCATTCACAGCAAGGGCGGTATTCGCATCATCACGATTTGCAAGACGAAGCACTTTTTTCAAAAGTCGGGAATTTGCTCGGTGAGAGTCAATCGCCCTGCCCTCAAGCCAAGAGGTAAAATCTTTGCCATTGATAAAATGCAATGGCGCAAATTGCTTATCAACATCAACAACTAATCCGTTTTCAATTCGAACAACCTGCCTGTCATCAGACATTACATATCCATTTGAATCAATCATAACTTTACCTCCTTTGCTTGCTTATACTCATACTTTACCATAAAAAGATTAAATAATCAAATCACAATTATTCTTCATACTGTTCGTATTTATACATTCCGACTTCTTTTAATATTTCTACAACATCATAAATGGATTTACCATCTTTTTCATAGCGTTCACTTTCGCCGGGATTATCTTGAGAAAAATAATCCCACGCAGTAATCAGATTATCAGTTTCAGGTATATCAAGAGAATTGAACACATTAATCAATGGCAACAAATCATCTCTTGTATAAGCTTGGATTACATTATATTTATACTTTCCAATCTCTCTGCTGCTTTGTGACAAGACACCGAAATGAGAAAGTCCATCATTGATAAGTATATCACCAAACTTATCCAGTAAATAGAGAATATATTCATCCGTAATATTATTCAGATAATAAACATCCATATGCTTACTTTCTAACTGATAAAATCCTTCTTCATTCATTCCGATTATATTTTCATCGGCAATGTTTGCAGGAATTTCAATAAACAAACAAAATTTGTTACCCTTCTCTATTTTAACAAACTGCTCCATTACTTTGCGGATATTTTCAACACTGATGTTTGCATAAATCCGATTTCCATTTATTTCATATTCTTCTTTAAGTGCAATATTTCCATTAATTTTAGCACCTTTAATTAAATTGAACATATTATCTTTCCTCAATCAAATCGGCTTTTGCCATTCTGTAATATCTTCAGCAATTTCAACTAAATACTAAATAAGTTTTATCATATTCATAATACTCCCTATTCGGAATTAATTTAAAAAAATCACAAAAAAATTCCGATATCGGAATTTTCATTACCTTTTTCATAGGCATATTCCAAATAATATTATATTGACTTAATCATCATATGATACCCTGAAATAATCCAGATATTTCTTAAACCTATCCTGTGCGGTCAGGCAGGTATCAATCAAAAAAACTTTTTCACTTGACCATTCTTTAAGACCTCTGTAATAAAACAGTTTTAAATCATCATCAATAATAAAAGGAACAATATTATATTTTAAACATTCCTTAAAAAGTATCAGTCTGCCAACTCTGCCATTGCCGTCCTGAAAAGGATGTATTCTTTCAAAATCAACATGAAAAGAAATAATATCTTCTATCGTCTTATCATCCTTGCTATTATACTTTTCAAGCAGTGCCTTAATTTCATTATGAACATTTTCCGGAGATGTTGTTTCCCTGTCTGCAACCTCATTTGGCAGTTTCTTATACTCACCAACAGCAAACCAATCCTTCCGGCTGTCGGCAGTTCCTGATTTAAGAATAAAGTGCAGTTCTTTAATCAGCTTTTCACTGATCTGCGAATTTGCACAATCAATGATTTTATCAATACACCTAAAATGATTTGCAGTTTCAATCACATCATCCACATTAACTGCCTGGTCTGTAATTCCGATTGTATTAGTTTCATAAATAAATCTTGTCTGATCGTGTGTAAGCCTGCTGCCCTCAATATGATTTGAATTATAAGTTAGCTCAATCTGAATTTTGTGGTAAATCCCACCTGTAAGATGATTTTCTTTTTGCTCTTTTAAAATATCAAGAAGAGTAGAACTTTTCTTTTTATTCAACCTTTCAGGTTTAACTGCATTTTCAGGAATATTCCAAATCTTGCCGATAAGAACGGCTCCGTCAACTCTGCCCTCATTACAGTAATTACGAACGCTTCGCTCGGAAACGCCCCATTTTACAGCCATTTGAGAGCTTGTTAAATACTTCTTATCCATAATATCACCAAAATTATTATATCATCTTATCGGCAAAATATCAAGTTTATTGTTGATTTTCAAAGTTATTATTGCCGATAAATAAAACTATGTGACCACTACATTAATCCAATAACACTCGACTGGTCAATATGATTTCTTACTAAAAATTAATCATCCAACATTTCCATAAGCTCTTCTAAATCCAAAAATGCACTTTTTAATTCTGTTTTCAAATTTTCACTGTAAACTGTTTCATCAACAATCTTGCTTTTGGATATACTGAAAGATTTCATATTTAAAATATTTTTTGCCGAGCAAGCAGAAATTTCAGGGAAATGGTCTTTTTTATAGCTATCACCTTTTATAACAAAACCATTTTTCATCAACTCATCAAACAATTTTGAAAACCTTTTAACATCCACGCATATTTTTTCACGGAGTCTGTCCATTCCTGCTGAAGTAGGTTTGTAGATTTGCAGTCCGTAGCCATAGCACTCACTGCCCATATCAAAATACAAGCCTAACATATCGGTTTTCTTTTTCGCCTGTCTAAAACGCAGATACATATATTCTTTAAGAGGCACTGTCGGCGAAAATCTTCTGTCTGTATAAGGTGTTGAAATACATCTTGCCGGTTTTGTTTCAAAATCCACATCAAACTGATTAATAATATCAAGTAAATCAAAATATAGTAAGCGAATCGGTTCGGTTATATATTCTTTATATTTCATTAAGTTTTCATTCTGATTTTGAATTGTATTGCAAAACTGCAATTCAAATAAAAACTGATTTGTATTTTCATTAAAACCCTTAAATCCGCTCATTATCTCACCTCTGCTTTATAATTTTTTACGCAAAACCAATCTCCACTTTGTTTCTGTATACAATTCAAAACCAAGTTTTCTATACAACTCTTCAGGACCAACATAATTGTAATACATATCGGTGTTTTCTTTATTCGGATATGATTCAACATATTTATAGCCGTCCTTTTTTGCATCATCTATAACTCTTTCGAGCAATTCCGTTGCAACACCCTGTCCTCGCATATCAGGTGCAATTGTAAAGCAAAATATTGACTTAATTTTATCTTTTGATTTTCTGTCAATTTTCCAATTGGCAATATGATATTTCCAGCCAAAGCAATGCAAACAATCATTTCTGGTATTAGCATTACACCAACCAATTACATTACCATCAACATAAGCAAGATACCCCTGCATAAGTCCTTCATTTACATACTTTATAGCAAAATCTCTTCTGACATCCGGATTTGCCATATCCGCTTTTCTTAAAGTATGGCTGTTATGTGCTGCACAGTAATTATTACAATAGCATCTGTCCCATTTCTTGTTGTCCGTATGTGCAACATTCTCAAAAAAGTATAAGAAATCATTAAGCCTTTCAGGTGTTAATCTATGTATTTCAATATTCATTATAAAATTCCCTTTACAGTTAATAAGTACATCTGTAATGATGTACAAACACATCAAATTTGAAAGTCATCCGTCAAAATAGTTTTACAACATCACCAATGCTCTCGATACTATAATCAGGTGTTTCACTGTCATTCTGTACAGTCTGAAATTCAGCAAATCCCTGCCTTACCCAAACCGTTTTCATTCCCAGCTTTTTTGCAGGCACTACGTCATTATCCAACCTGTCACCAATCATAACAGCATTTTCAGGACTACAGTTTGCCTGTTCAAGTGCAATATTAAATATTTTCAAATCAGGCTTTGCACAACCTGCCTCTGCAGAAGCAACTACAACATCAAAATATTTTCCGATTCCCCAGTTGTTAATTCTTTCCATCGTTCCCAAAACTTGGTTTGCAATAATACCTAATTTATAGTTTGGTACAAGAATTTTCAATATATTTTCTGCATCCGGATAAAGCCGTTCCAATTCTTTAGGCCATTTGGGAATTTCAAAACCATAATAATCAGCCGCTGCCTTAATAGGAAATGCGTTTTCTTTTGCAAAATCCAGCACTTTTGCATAAAACATTTCTGAATCAATGTCATTATTATTAATTATTTCGCCGCATCTGTATTCATAGCATTTGCTTTCATCAACCAAGGTAGAGCCTATATCGAAAAACAACCATTCAATATTTTCCATTATATTGTCTCCTAATTTTCTATCGCTATATCCTTTTCATCTGAACCAATTCCGCATTTGCCCCATTACAGCCATACTTATAAACAACTATGAAATTTTCATCAGCTGCAACGCCATAACATTTGTCACTGTTCTCAATATCAATCTGATTCGCATAATACTTTTTGTTATCATCAAGAAGCTTTGCTTTAACACCATTTGGTAATTCAACCTCTAAATTCAAATAACTGCCGTCAAGCAGATTCAAAGAATTTAATTTATCAAATTCTTTAATACCACGCTGTTTAATTTCATTTAGCAAATTGTTTTCCATAGAATCATCCCTCTTTCTTTATTTTTAATTTCATAATATCATATAAAAACTCTGTTGTCCATAAAAAGCAGGGTATCAAATGACACCCTGCTTACAGATAAAAGATTAGGCAATTTCTTCAAGATACTTTTGCTTGGTTTCCTCAATATATTCAATTACCTGCTCATAAGCATCCTTGAATTTGAAATTGATTGTTATATTGCCATCCTCATGTACAAGAATTGTATCTACAAGCTCTGTCAGAATCGGTCTTGTGAGCTTTTCAATTCTGCCGTACTGTTTAAAATGCGTAATAAAATCATTCTCTTGTATTATGCCGTTTGAATTGTTTTCAAGTGAGTTCTGCAGTTCCGTAATCTTATCATCAAGTGTCTTAATCCGCTCACTTATCCCCTCTTTAAGCGTCATATACTCTTCTTTGGTAATTGTGCCACTCTTCCAATCAGGGTATAAATCAACCATCATATTTTTATACTTATCACGCTCAGAAATATTTTTATCAAGTGATTTTTGAAGAAGATTTGACTGCATATTATTCTTGTTTTTTAAATCAATTTTTTCTATAATCTCATCAAGTTCAAGAGCCGTATCAATCATCGTCTGAATGGTTACAAGCACTGCCTGTTCCAGCTTATCAATCCTGATGGAATGAGGCGTACAAGCACCGCTGTCCATTTTTCTTGATGTCACACAGCGGTAATACTTGTATGTGCCGTAGGAATGATTGTTGGTCTTTTTGCTCATTGCTCTATGGCAATCAGCACATTTTACAAAACCTGCAAACAAATCAACTTCTGTTTTTTTCGGTGCTGTCCGGGTATTGCGATTGAAAAGTAATTGTGCCTTATCAAAAGTTTCTTTGTCAATGATCGGCTCGTGGGTATTCTCAACAATAATCCATTCATCCTTTGGAATGGAACGGCACTGCTTAATCTTGTAGCTGATTGTCGTGTTTTTGCCCTGCACCATATTGCCGATATACATTTGATTGGACAGCATACGGCGAACTGTCGAATCGCACCACAAGCCGTCATTATTTCCGCTTGTGTGCTTATAGTTCCAGCCTTTCATCTTCTTGTAGGTAGAAGGATTTGAAACGCCCAGTTTATTGAGTTCTTTCGTAATTCCGATAATGCTTTTCCCCTCAATAAACCACTTGTAAATCTGCCGAACAATCGGTGCAGTTTCCTCGTCAACAATTAGCTTGTGATGATCTTCGGGATTTTTCAGATAGCCGTAAGTCGGAAACGAACCGATAAATTTGCCCTGCTTTCTGCTGACATTCAGCGTACCGCGAACATTAACCGAAGTCGTAGCCGCAACACTCTCATTGATAACATTCTGCACACCGACGGTGATACACTTTGTGGCTGCATTCATACTGTTTGAAATTGAGTCAACACCATTGTTAAGCGAAATAAAACGCACCTGCAAACGAGTAAAAACATCATCGAGATAGTGGCCTGCATCCGTGTAGTTTCTGCCGAAACGTGATAAGTCCTTGACGATTACGCAGTTTACTTTGCCGTCATAAATATCCGCCATCATCCGCTGAAAGCCCGGTCGGTCAAAATTCGTACCGCTCCAGCCGTCATCAATATAAAAATCAACCAATGCAATATCGCTGTGCTGTTTGAGATATTCTTTTAAAATCTCACGCTGTGATGTTACGGAATAGCTTTCCTGCTTATCCCCATCCTCTTTTGACAAACGAATATAAAGAGCAGCCTGCCAGATGTTTTTTCTGTGAGGCTGCTCCAAAATTTCCTTATACTTATCCATAGCGTACCTCCATAAATTCAATTGAGTCAATGGCGATATGCAATTTTTCTACACAAGCAGATTATAGCACACCGCCACTATGTTTTCAATGAGCAAATTCTGTCAATTTGATGAAATAACAATATTCATTATGGAGTCGGACAAATTTTTATCACCGGAGCAGTTAATTTTCACCCCAACATCACCCACACGAAATATATACGGATTCTTTATATCCTGAAAATATTTTCTTGCCCGATTGATAATCGGCTCATCAACATCAATTTTCAGGTTTGTAACATCAGGCAAATCCTTGACTTTGCAAGTATTAAAATCAGCCTTGCGGCACTCATCAAGCTGTGATTTCGTAAACATTCTGCCAACACGCCTTTCCCCAATTATTGTTGGCACATAATGTAATTTTATGCTGTTAAAATTTACTACCTCACCCATTGCACATCTCTTCTTTCTAATAGACTTTAGCACTTTATTATTAATGAGTGTACTAACAATTTGTGATTGTGTAACACCGCATATTTTTGCAAACAGTTTCAGCCTTCGACTGTCATCATAAATTAAACTGATGCAATGTGTAAATTTTTATTTCAATTAATCATCTCCATTCTTAAAAGGGTTTCAGGGTGCGGGTGTCGCACGAACTCACTTAAGGAAGTTTTATTGTAAACAGTCTGAAATGATTGAATTGTAAGAAAATAAAAATTTAATTATTGGAGGATTTACAATGAAATCATTATATGTAGAATTAAACGGAAGTTATGTTGAGGTTGGAGAGGTTAAAATTCCTGAACTTGTGTCAACAGAAACCAATTATGAAATAGGATTTTGGGGACAAAAGCACAAAGAATATCTAAAACAAAATCACAGAGTAATCCACTACAATTTGCTAACAAGTGGAAAACTTAATTCATATCTACACAAAATTGATGTTCAAGCAAAAGAACAATATGTAGTTATTCAAAGATGTATGATGCATTTAATCAGGAACTCAATCAAATACATACCGACAAAGGAATACAAGAAATTCACACAATCCCTGAAAAAAGTATACGCGGCACCGAGCCTTAATGCGTGCAGAAAAGCATTTGAACAGTTTTGTCAGGAGTGGTCACAGTATCCGAGAGCAATAGATGTATGGAAACGCAATTTCAATCATGTGGAACAGCTTTTTGATTACGGCAGTGCAATCAGAAGGGTTATGTATACCACAAATGCAGTAGAGAGCATAAATTCAAGTTTCAAAAAAGTGACTAAAAAAGGAGCGTTCCCAAGCGAAAATGCTCTGCTGAAATTGCTCTATCTGCGAACCATGGAACTCTAAAAAAAATGGAACGGCAGCACGGTTCAAAACTGGGCACTTGTCAGAAATCATCTTATTATCAATGACAAAATAAAAGCCCGTATTGAAAAATACGAGCATCTCATCTAAACGCTGATTCATAACAGATTTGGCTAGCCAAATCTGTTATGAATACATATTATTTTTATTTAATTCAAAAAACTTACACACTTTTATTGACAAAGCCAAAAAATTCATTTGTAAAGATTGCCTATTAATTTAAAATCAGTTTTTGACCATCAATTTTAACTTTTCCCTGTTTAAGCATCTTCTTATATGCCTTATTCATTGAGGAATTTATCATTGGAGATAATCTCTGAAATCCATAAGCCCTAGCAGTTTCAATACATATACCTTGTATTGTCATTCCAAAGCTTTTTTTAACAATGATTTCCATTCCACAGCCAATTCTTCAATTGATATATAATCAATCTTTCTGCCATTTGATGTTTTAGCCGAGATAGATTGATGTTTCTTTGGATAATAAAAATCTCCGACTTTACGCCAACTGCTTCTTGTGTGCTTTAAATAATCATCAACTTCATTACGAACCTTTACTGTCACCTTTTCATTTCCTAATAAGGGAGAAATTCTTTTACAGATAATATCATAATGAACAGGATATTCATTTTCAATTATTTTAATAACCCGATTGTATTCAGGCCATATATTATATAGTTGTTCAGATGTAGTTTCATTATATTCTTCAAATCCGTACCGATTTGTATTTTTATCTAATACATTTTCTACATTCTCAACTATAACATATTCATCATCATTCTCAGAAGATTCGTTTGATTCAGCGATTTGTTCTTTTGATGATTGTATTCCATAATTTTTTATTGCTTGTTCAATAGCATTAATTAATCGTTTCCCTTCACTTACAGGATCTTTAATCCAATCTGTAGACCAAATACGATATATTTTCCATCCCATATTTTCAAGAACATCTTGTCGCAATCTATCTCTTTCTCGAGCTGTTTTAGCTGAGTGATATGCAGCACCATCACATTCAATACCAAGTACATATATACCACTCAATTCCGGATGTTTTACTGCCATATCTATTCTATAACCTGAACAACCAACCTGAGTCGCTAATTTATATCCTTTTCTATCCAAATATTTATAAACAGCCTCTTCAAATGGTGAATCGTGTTCTACTGTATCACTTTCGGTTATTTCTGAATCTAAAACTTTTTGACCATTTATTGCAAAATCAATGTAACTTCTTAATAATTTTGGTCCTTCAGAAGATATTTTATTAATATCAATATCAGTAGGCTGAATTGATCCTACTAATTTCACATTGTACTTCGCTCTGGTTATAGCAACATTTAAGCGTCTTTCTCCGCCAGATTTGCTAAGAGGACCAAAATTCATTCTAAACACACCATTTGAATCCTTAGCATATCCAATACTAAATATAATAGTATCTCTTTCATCACCTTGAACATTTTCAAGATTTTTTATAAAGAACGCATCTTCTTTTTCTTCTTTAAAAAAGAATTCAAATTCAGGATTTTCAATTCTTCTGGCTCTAAGTACAGAATCGATTGCCTGTTGTTGTATTTCACCAAAAGCAATTACACCAAGTGATTTGTCAGAATGCTTTTTAATATGTTCATATATCAGTTCAACTATAGCCTCAGCTTCCTTGATATTACCGTGTTTTCCACCTCTATCGTAAAATCCATCAGGAATATATTTATATTCCACTCCGTAACCCTCTACTTTTTCAATGTTTGATGGAAAAGTAATAAGATTATTCTTATAAATTTTTGCGTTTGAAAATGCAATTAAGCTCTCATGCCTACTTCGATAATGCCATTTTAATGTTCTTTCTGGTAACATGTTTGCTTCATCAAGAATAGATTCATATATATCACTATCGTAATAATCATCGTCACCATCAAAATCATCATCTGAAACAGATGCCTTAAAAAAGTTGGTGGGAGGAAGCTGTTTACTATCTCCTGCTATAATAACTTGCTTGCCTCTTGAAATTGCACCAATAGCATTTTCAGTACATACTTGTGAAGCCTCATCAAATATAACCAAATCAAATTTATATGTATCAGCTTCTAAAAACAAACTAACTGACAATGGTGACATCATCAAACACGGTTTAAGAGTCAACAAAAGATTTGGTATATCTTTAAACAATTTTCGGATAGGCATTATTCGCCTTTGCTTTTTTAATTCCCTTTTAAGTGTACTTATCTCATCAACACCACTGGTAAAATGATCTAATACAGGTAAATTATTTATTAACTTATTTTTAATTCTTACCCTTGCAATATTAAATTGTTCTTTATCTAATTCGGCAAAATCATTAATAATTTGGTCTTGATTTCGCTTTCTAAAGTTTCTTACTGCAGGATAATGTTGCAAAACAGCATCTAACCAAAGTCTATAAAATCGTTTTTCAAAAACCGGAACAATATTATGCGTTTGAATTCCTTTTTCTTCGATTAAATCAATAAAATCATTCAGTCCTTCTTCTTTACAGCAGCTTTTCACATCAGCATAATCAATCCAATCTTCCAGAAGTTCCATGCCACCGTTTATACATGCATCCAAGCGTTTAATTAATTCATCAATAGAAAATTTGTCAAATACTTCAGATGAATTAAACATGTCTTTAAACCATACATAATCATTTTGTATTGCTGCTATTGAACCTTCAATAACCTGCAAAGCATGCTTGCAATTGTTTTTAAAGTCATCAGAATTACAAACAGATACAATGAATTGTTCACTCAAATCATATGACTCCAAAGATTCCTTAAACTCAATTGCCCAACTTAACGAATCACGTATTACATCCCAATTGGTTTCTATACCATTAAATAAAAACTTATAATGATTTTGAAGTTCGCTTTCTCTTTCATAAACCATATTAGACTGAGTTTGAAGTTTCTTTAAAACAGTTTTAATTTTGACCAGATATTCTTTTTCAGAATAATATTTGTTTAATGCAGTTAAATCAAAATTTTCATCCTGTATTAAATTCCCAAAATATTTATTCAACTGTTTTTCATTATCTTTAAACCAGTTTTGTGATGTTTCAATATCTCTAAGCTTACTTATAGTATCAATAATAGTTTCATCGGAAATTTTTTTAGAGATTTCCTTTGAACAAGCTAAAAATCTCTTTTTATCTTGTTTATATTGTGATTTAAATACTTTTGTAAATGAAGTATATTCTGTTTTGAAACGATTAAGTATCTCATTATATTCAATATCAAATATTTCAGATTCAAATTGTTCTAATAATTCATTTTTTAGACTTGTAATTATTTCTGTATGTTTTTTTGCTTCTTCTAAAATTGTTTTTGATTCTGCTAATAATGCGTCAGTTGTCCATAATGAATATGGTGTAGTTGTTATTAGTAATTCTTCAACTTTTTTAAGTTCTTCATCAACATTTTGTTTGTTATAAAGTGTTTCGGAATTTGAAAAAGCATAGTTATTTGTAACGCTATTTAACTGAAGTAAACAATCAGAATATTCTTCTTTTAATGAAACAAAATTAAGTTTGATTTCATTAAACTGTTTTATTTCATCAAAAAACGGATTGATATTATCTTGTAAAATCCATTCAACAGGAACTCTGCGCGACTCTTTCGCAATTTTTAATACTTTAATTAATGATATAGTTGAAATTATAGAATCCACATTATGAATATGTAACTCGGGCAAAGTTTTAAAAATAATTGCCTTAGCGTTTTCTAAGCTCAAAATCAAGTTGTTTAATCGATAGCTGATATCTTGTCTTAACTCATTTGTTATTGCACGGAGATTAGTGTTCTGCCACGGATTATTTCTAATATCAGTTGTTTTATCAATTATAGATACATACTGCTTGATTGTATAAATAAATCTATTGAGTTTTTCAATAGTTGTCTCTTCAACATCAGCGATTGGAAAAATCAAATCATCATACTTCTCTAAATTTGCAATTATTCCATTAACTTCATATATGGTTTTACCTAATGGTTCTACACGAGTAAATATTTGCTGTGCATAATCGTTTAATTGCTCTTTTTTATGTTGGAGATCTTCAAGTTTTCTATAAGCCTCATCAGTAATCTTTCCTTTTTGTTCGCTTAATAATAATGATTCGTTCAGTTAATCTAATATATTTCGTTTATTTGCTTTATAGCTATGAAGAGTTAAACAAAAAGGTTCTAAACCAGCACCTTTAAGTCGTTTATGAACAACTTCTAACGCAGCCATCTTTTCAGAAACAAATAGTATTCTTTTACCATCTGCTAAACTTTCTGCGATAATGTTTGTAATTGTTTGACTCTTACCTGTTCCTGGAGGACCTTGAAGAACGAAACTTACTCCTTTTTTAGCTAATAAAATGGCTTCTTGTTGACTTGCATCAGCGTCTACAATCTGATATATATCTTTAGGCGAATCATTTTTATCAAAATTATAATTCTTAATATCATTTGGTATACTTGGTAAATCTGAAACATCACCCGCAATCGCTTTTACTATAGGATGAGCTACAATTTCTGACTTGTTTTTATCAAGATCGTTGTACATATTTATTTTTAAAAACGATAGTATACTAAGTGCAACACCCGTATCAAGTGACCAATTATCCAATGTTAATAATTCTTTGATTTTATCAAAATACAAATCTATATTTTCATTTTCTTTATATTCTGGTAAAGTAATACCATAATCAGTTTTTAATTTATAAGAAAGTGTTGGATTAATAACGATTTCGTCTTCATGCAAACTCAAAATGTATGGAGATGTAATGGATTCAATTTTAATACTTACGGGTACAAGAACAAGAGGAGATGAAATAACATTTTTAGAATTTGCGGATTCTGTCCATTTAATAAAACCGAATGATAGATATAATGTATTGAACCTTGTTCTTCTAAGGACACCATTGCCTTGTTTCTTAAATTTCTTAATACTTTTTGAGTATCTGAAAAGCTTTTATTAGTTTTTATAAATGATGAATTTTGTTCAATATCATCCCAATTTTCCTCATTGTTATATTCGTTTACATATGGAAATTCAATAAAATTCTCTTTTTCTACAAAGTATTTCCACAATTCAACATAGTTTGGAGTAGTTATGCGTAAAGTAGACATACGAGTATCTCTGAAATTAATTAATGGATTTCTTTTACCTGAATCTAATAATTTTTCTTTCCATTTGTCAAATTTCACTTCTATATTTGAAACCATATTAATCCTCCATAAACATTCAACCATTTAATATCAAATAACTTCAGTTATAATGTAACCGTATTGTGCTGATTATCACTCAAAAATCTTTTAAGTAAAAATGTTAAAAAATATGGAATTGTATAAAAATTTCCATTAAAACCAATATTTTTATTACACAATTTAATCCCATATTTTATATCAGAGTAACTATCCCAATTAATTAAATTATTAAGAGATATTGTTGCACCATCATTGGCTTTTACCTCTATAGGAATTAGTGAATCTGCATCTCTTACAAAAAAATCCATTTCTATTGTTCCGCGTTCATTTTTATAAAAATGTGCATCATACCCTTGTTTTACTAACATATCACAAACAATGTTTTCATAAATCGCACCTTTATAAGTGTTAAAATTTTTATTACTTCGCAAGTCGTCCTGAACTTCGTCATCAAGGGAACCTATCAGCAATCCCGTATCTGAAAAATATATTTTGAAATTATCAGGATTATAGTTGCCTTTAATTGGTAATTCCGGTTGTTCCATGCAATAGCAAATATTTATTATTCCTGCATTACTTAACCAATCAACCACACCAACATATTCCCTGTTTCTAGCACCATGTGCAACTTTTGATATCTGGAACTTTTTATTATCCTTTCCAAGAAATACAGGAATTTTTCGATACACATTAATAATCTTACTCTTATCAAGTCCCCCTGCATATTTGGTTATATCTTCTTCATAATCGTGAATAATTTGTCGTTGCATTTTTAGAGTGCCACTATAATTTTTGTTTTCTACAAATGTTTTTACAATAGCAGGCATTCCACCAATGATCATATATTCCTTAAAGCATTCAGACATTGTATCAAACTGTATTTTCGAAAGTGGTGTAAGTTGTAACATATGTTCATATAAATCTTTGATTTGAGATTCTTTATATCCTTTTGCCCATAAAAATTCTTCAAAATCCATCGAATGCATTTCATAGTCTTCTTTGTATCCAACACTATTTGATTCTATCTCATTGTAATTAATACCCATTAAAGATCCAGAACAAATAACATCATATCTACCATCAAGTTTAAAGGACTTAAGACTTGTAGCACAGTTTATGCAATCCTGAATTTCATCGAAAAAAAGGAGCGTATCTCCTTCGATAAATTCAAAACTAGGATTTATTAGTGATATATTTTTGATGATGGTATCAACATCAAATCCGTCATCAAAAATGTTTTTAAATTGTTTTTGAAGAACAAAATTTATTTCGATAACGCTTGTGTAATTGTTTTTTGCAAATTTTTCAATAGATGCAGTTTTGCCAATCTGCCTTGCTCCTTTTACAATTAAAGGTAACTTATCGTCATTGCTTTTCCATTCTTTCAAATATACATCTATTTTTCGCTTTAGCAAACTCATATTTAACACCTCGACAGCATTATATCACAAAATTTCATCTTTATCAACAAAACAAATCCACAAAATTACACTGATAAATAATGTTGAAAATCACATTTTCCTATTTTATGCTATAATTTCAACTAACTGAAATTATAGCATAAATATTCGAAAGCTTGTGTCTTGGTTGTGCTAGTAAAAAATTCAAGAATTGCAAATTTTTCTCATAAAATCAAGTTAAGGGGACATGAATTGATTTTTTTATCAACTTATATCCCCTTAATATAGGTGTATTATATTTGGATTTTTTGTTTTCATTAAACTTTCTTTCCATTTTCATATGCTAAGCGTCTCTGCAAATAGTTTCAAAGTCACTTAATTGACATCATTGTTACTGTCAAAGAACTTATCACCGGGCATTGAAAATGGAAATAACCAACTATCATTTTTCATAGTATTTCACTCCTTTTAAATCTTAACCGAAAAATTTTTATCTGTGTATGAAACAATTTCAAAAAATTCGTTTGCATCAAGTGCGGTGAAATTCGGTTCTGATCTGTCAAGTCCATTCTTAGTCATAATATCTATCGCAAAACAAACTGCAAAAGAATGAGCACATATACCCGGTTTAATGCAGTCACAAAGCAGATTTGAAATCATACCATTTTTGTACTCAAACTCTACAAGATGCGGCTTATTTCTTTTTACAATGGCATAACCTTTTCCGTTTTTCACAGTTACAAATTTAACTTTTCTTTCATTGAATATATCAACTGCATCGTCAAGTTCGTCACCTTTAAAATCTTCACAAGCAGTAATATTATCAAGATTTACTGTATATCCGTCACCGACAAAAAACTCTTCTTTTTCTTCTCTCGGAGGGAAATACCAGCTCTTTACCTGTTCAATATTCAGAACATCAGGATTTGTGCCGGCTACAAAGCAAGCTGTATTTTTAAATTCTCCATGAAAATCAAGGTTAAGTTTTGCAATAACCTTTTTATAAAAATCAAGACTAACTTTGAATTTTGTAGTAACTTCGATTACTCTGCCCAGTATTCCTGCAAGCTTACCATCAACATAAACAACATCGCCAACTTTAAGGTCAAACATATCATTGTAATATGGATATTCTCTGCCATTGACAAAATGTACTGTAACAACACTTCTGACAGGTGTTTCTTCAACAATTTCAGGTGTAATTATTTCTGTATTTTCATTTTTGTTTTCTTTATTTAAAACACTAAAACCAATCATATGTATTCTCCTTTCGTGTTGATTTGATTTTACCAAAATAACTTCATCATCGACAACCGATATTGTTTTAGTACATTTTATTGTACTAAAACAATTTTAGAAACTCATAAACTCTCAAAAGAGCAATTTCAACTTTGCAAATTTTGTTTTTATCTTCTTAATAATTCATATTCTATTTCAATCAAAGGATTAACTCGCAATTTGCCGGCTTTAGTATATATAGTTACATTTTTAATTTTAACATTTGCTATACTCAAATGACTGTTTGCAACAAGAAACGGATATTCAATAGTGAATGTACATAATCTCTTACCTGTTTTCAGTTTGACTGCAGTATAACCTGTGTTTCTATTTAGTATTGATACATTAAGTTTCTCTCCAATTTTAAAGCTATCAAAATTGATGTCATCATTTTGGCTCATTTTGACAACTACGCTATAGTTTCCTAAAACGCTGTCAATAAATTGTTTTGTTACAGAATCGTAATATACATCCAAACATCTATGTGAATACTTAATTTTATCTATTCTTGCTGCATCTAATTTTGTACAAAGAGGATTATAAAAAGACTCAAAATAGTCTTCATAATCATCTTTAAATGATTCATCCATCCAGCATAACCAGCGACCAGGTTCATCGGTGAATGCACTTACTATCTCTTCTAATTCTTTACCGGAAAAACTTTCACATTCTAATTTATTAAGTTTTTTTGTTCCTTATTTTTACAATTGGCTTTTGTATCTTTTTTTACAACACTTTTATCATCAGATATATAGGCTTTTTCGATTTTCTGTTTATAATCTTTAACGAAATCCATCAATGCTTTATCGTTACATCCTATATTACCACAAATATATAATTTGTTGTCATTGTCGATGCCGATTACTCCATCATAGATACTTTTAATTGTTTTGATATTTTTCCAAGTTGAAACATCTGAATCCACATTAACAAGTGCTGATAAAAACGCATTTATCTTATCACCATCAACAATATCTTCATCATACATCGAATCAGAATACAAATTTTCCATTATTTTTGCAAAATCTGAAAGTGTCGACAGTTTGCCTAGAATTTTTACAGTACCATTATTCAAAAGAATTGCAGTATGATATCTTCCGCAAGAAATACTTTTAACACTATCGATTTTATCAATTTCGCATTGTAAATTAGTATTGCTCCCCGTAGCTACCAAAGTACCATTCTCTAACAATCCTACCGTATGATATTCACCGGTTGAAATTTGAACAACATTTTTCCATTTTAAAACATCACATTGAGCAAGACTGTTATCACCGATTGCACTCAGTTTACCATTTTCAAGAGAAATCTTATGTAATCTGCCGTATGAATTATCATAACTATTATTTATATAACGCTGAGATGTTTGATTAATATCAGATATAATTTTATTTGTGGTGCCGGTTTCATAATCATATCCAAATTCGTACAAAGAATTAACATCGTAATTTTCACCACCATCTATAATTGCAATATCATCTCCGTCTTCTGGATATCCCTCAATCTCATTAGTCAAGTGGAACAATACACCGGGAAACATTTTGCTTAATGGTAATAAACATTTATAATCAAATCCCCATCTTGTGTTTCCGGATAACTGATTATCCCAAAACTCCCAGCCATCGTAAGTTGCTGGTAATTCTACAATCTCCTTGAAAATAATATTCTCAATTTCGTTCAATTCATTTTCTGTACAATAAATTTTAATTGTATTATCACAATAATTCGCCATAATTTTACCTCTTTTAAATAAATTTAATTACCATTTTTTATCCTGATAAGGTATATTTTTTACACCTTCGTCATTTAATTTTTTGATTTTTCTGTCCAGCAGTGACTGCCAGACAGATTTAAACCATTTTGTATCACCAAATAGTTTTACAAGCGTTGGAGCCAAAGCATAGTATGTATGAATAAATGCTCGTCCGTGCCATGTCTTTGCTAAGGTATAATCACGGAATCTTCTCAGTGTCCACACCTCAGGACAATCATATGAGCCATATACACAGGTTGCTATATAACAACCTTGATTGTTGTTATTTGTATTGCCTTTGTTTCTGTCTTTTGATTGTTTATACTCGTGCTCAAAATCTTCTTCAAAAGCAAAATACGCTTCCATTTCGTCATATTCTTCATCAAAATCGTTAGACATATTTATTCCTCTTTTATAATTCTGTTATTTTATAAACATCAAAATCAAGTCTGCCATAGTTATTGATTTTAAACTCAAGATATGACGAGCAATCTTCTGTAATAAATTTATTATTCTCTTCAACTAACGAGAGAGTGACACCTGATGTTTTTGCAATTTCAACTGCATTGTTGATGAGTTCTGTAAATTCAATAAGAGATACTTTATCAAAGTTACACCATTTTTCTATGTGATAGATATACCTGATTCTATCATCTTCTTCAATCTCGTCCTGTGCATCAAAATCATCAACTAACTCAGTTGCAAGTTCTTCACCGAGTATTTTATTTATTTCTACATTAGTGTTCTTTGGTACAGTAATTTCAAATTTAGGAATCATAGCAGTAAACCATTGTGATTCATCACTTACATCACAAAGAGATGCTTTTGCTATTTTTACATCACCGAAAATATTTACAATTGATTCACAATAATTTGTTGACATATCAATAAGATATGAGCCATCATTGCTTGCATTAATTGCATAAGATAATTTTTCTTCAAGAGTGACATCATAATTATAGCTCTCATCATCAATATGTGTGCTGACCTCAATAAATCCTTTGCCATGACTTGCAGTGTTTACGCTGAAGCAATCAAAATCTGTCATATATTTCAAATAATCATTAAGCACAGATTTTAATGTTTCATTTTCCTCATTGATTTTCATTACCTTGTTTGAATTGATTAAAAAAGACATAGTTTTTCTCTCCTTAATATTTATTTTTCGTACCTTTCCTTACAAGTATATTATACTATAAACACTATAGAGAATACACAAGTCTTAATTTTAGTACATATTATTGTACAAAAACGCTTCGTCTAAATAGGGACGAAGCGCTTGTTTAATTATACATATCTGAAATCATTTTTGCCTGATTTTTAATTTTTTCAACAACCCATTCAGGTTCAATAATCTTTATATTATCTCTCATACTGAGCATAAAAGATATAAAACCGTCGGAAACAGAAGCTTCAATTTCTGCCTCTATGAACTTATCTTCCATTTTTTTAGGCAAATCTTTAATTTTTACATTTTCAAAATGCTTTTTTATTTCATCATAAATTATACCTTTAAATCTTAATTTAACTTTAGCGGGGACACCTGAGTACATATTATATGTTTTTATCAGGTAATCAGCCACATCCAATACATCATCATAATCGCTGACTTCACCAATAGGTGCAGCCTTATTATTCGTTATTTTCAATTCGTTTATCTTTTCAACTTTCAGATTATAAATTTCCTTAGCGTAATGATTGTACCCGATAACATAATATCGCTGATTATTGCTGACCAAAGCATATGGCGAAAATACATACAACTTATTAGTATTATTTTTTCTGTATCTAAAATTTATTTGTTTTTGATTATGTATTGCATGAACCAATTCATTTATAACGGACATTATATCCGTATCAAATGAATTTTTTATATTATTATTCATATAAAATTGGTTGTTTAAAATTTCTCGCTGAGAAAGTGATAATAGTGACAATAATTTATCTTTAAGATTTTCACTTTGTCGGATAGTAAGTGTCTCGCTTGATGCAATATAATCAACCAGGAATTTTATTTCAGAAAGATTGAAATCTCTTGAGGCAATATAATATCCACCGTCTTTTTTTATATCTACACCTGTTGCAATCAAAGCATCTCGGTCATCATAAAATGAACGCCTGTCGCACTTTAAGCCCTGCTGTTCAAGCAGGGCAGTTATGTCTTTTTCTTTTAATTTGTTATTTTCATCCGTCTGCTCATATAAAATTTTGAACAAAGATAATATTCTGTTTCTGTATTCTGACATAATTTCACCTATATACTAAGTTAATTATATACTAACTATAATTCATAATCAATAAGTTAATCCTGTTATTAACGTAAAATTAAAACAATATTCGTTACATATAAAGTTGTTGTTTTGCTATTTCGCATAGACTTACACAAAGTTAAAGGTAAAATATTTAGCATAAATTCATTGACAGAATGATTAATCTCTGCTAATATTTGGATATAAAATTGAATATGTGTTTATGTTTTTTATTCGGTATGAGTGATGCCGATACATTCTTAACTGCATAAAAATTGCAGTTAAGAATTAACATATAGATTTTAAATTAAGTCGTTTACATAGTGATAGACACGCTCTGCAGGCGGAGCTGAAATGCTCTGCTTGTTTGTGTTGCTCACCTATGTAAACGGCTTTTTTAATTGCCGAAAATGAAAATTGAATGACCGTCTGAATGGGATAAATTACTGTCATAACATCTATTGATAGAGCGGTATAACTTCGCTGAAAAAGGGATAGGAACTGCATTCATATAACACGGCAAAAGGTGTGTCCTACACTGTAGCAAGCATCGGATTTTGATATACCAAATCCATTTAAGGCGGCAATCAGAATATGATTGCGTTGCCTTAGCAAGCAGACCGTTTGTAGCCACAAGGGCTAAAACGGTACTCGTCACGGACACCCTGAAACCCGCATTTCTAAATCTAAAAAAGAAAGGATGAATTTAATGAACAAAGATGTAGTAATAAGACTGCGAATGACACAGGAAGAAGCAGATGATTTGAACAAGAAAAATAGCTTTTTCTCCGTAGTAGGGGATAAGAGCCTAAAGTATAAAAACATTCGTAGCAAGCATATATAATCCGAAAGAAAAATGGTTGATATTTGAAAATACACACCCTGCTATTATTGACCGAGAAACATTTGCAATTGTTCAGAATTTAAGAGAACACAGACGCAGAGTAACAAAAAACGGTATCACAGTATGTTTTCAGGCTTGTTATATTGTGCGGATTGCGGAGCTAAACTTAACTACAATGCAATAAGCAATGGTGATAGGAGCAGAGCTCACTTTATTTGCTCTGCTTACAGAAAAGATACTGTTAATTGTACTGCTCATTATATACGAGAAAAAGTAGTATATGATGTTGTCTTAAAAAATCTGCAAAGGGTACTATGGTATGTTCAGGCATATGATAGAGAGTTTGCAAGGCTTCAAATTGAGCAGCATGGCATTGAGCAAAGGAAAGAACTTATCAAAAAAGAAAAAGACCTCACAAAAGCCAAGAACAGAGTAAATGAAATAGATACAATTATTCAAAGGCTTTATGAGGATAATATTTCAGGTAAGATTAGTGATGAACGCTTTGCTATATTATCAATGAATTATGAAAAAGAGCAGAATGCTCTGAAAGAAAGTATTCCGATAATGGAACAGCAGTTTAATTCTGAAAAGGACAAAAGTGAAGGCTTGCAGCATTTCATTGACAAGGCAAAAAGATTAACTCATTTAACAGAACTGACACCTGAAATATTGCACGAATTTATTGAAAAGATTGTTGTATCAAAGCCATATAAGATAGACGGCAAGCGCCATCAGGACTTGGACATATATTACAATGGTGTAGGTCTTATTAGAGAGCCAACACCTGAACAGATGGAAGAATACTTCCAAGAACATATCTTAAACACAAACAAAAAACAGCATAGAAAAACTATGCTGTTCAAAAGTAATTAGAGTAGTTTGAGAGTAATTTCACTTCCTTAAGTGAGGTTACTCTCCAGTGGACACCTCTAAGCAAAGCTTAGAAGCACCGACCGAGCCGACAGGCGAGACCTTTCCTTACTTTTTGGATTTATATATAAATCCGATGCTCGCTGCGTCAGAGCAAGCTCCATATCATTCGTTTCCGTGCAAGCACGAAAAGTTCATTCATTCCGCTGCTCCTCCTTTCCGAAACAAGTCTTACGACTTCTTTAGGTATTCTTTTCAGAATACAAAAAAGCCGTTTACACAAGTGAGTAACACAAACAAGCAGAGCCTTTCAGCTCCGCTTGCATAGCGTGTTTACTCACTATGTAAACGACTAAATTTAAGTCTATATTAATTAATTTCAACTGTCTTTTCAATGCAGTCAATTATGTTTCGGCATTGTTCATACCAAATAAAAAACATAAACACATATTCAATTTATATTATTGATTATATATACAATAGTTTCTTTTGTCAATAGTTCGACTAACTTATTACAGTTATGCTGCAATGATACTACTGTGCATCGCATTTACAATATCAATAACAATAGGAACATTGTTTCCAAACAAAGAAACTATGTCATAATTATCAAAAGGAGATTTTTCAATTAAATCTTCTGCCACAATATCACCATTTTCTCGAACATAATCAATAATTGATTTAACAAATTCCTGCTGCTGTGAATTTAGAAGATTACCACTTAAAAATTCGCCAAACTTTTCATTTATTACAGTTTGCTCAATACCAACTATTGAACGAATAAATGCAGCAAGATTATCAGTTTCCGTTGAACTATGATATTCATCTGCAGTACCAAGTTCACACCAAAGAATTCTTTCAAGTTCTTTCAAATCACTGCTATCTATCTGTTCAAGATTTTGTATTTTTTTTATAGTCACATTATCTGTATGCTCTGCAAGATAGTCAATAACCTTTTCCTTATAAGTACGAATATCTATAAGCATATCGCCTTCATAACTGCCATTTTCAACTTGGTCTTTCGTATCTATATTTACAGGTGGAATTTTAGAAGGAAGATACTTCATTAACACCCTTATGTCTTCACGACAATTCTCAAGTTTATCTATTGTGGGATTACTCCAAAACTCAACGCTGACAATCGTATTTAATGACTCAGCCTTTGCCATAACTGCCGGCTGACTTGATTGAGTATCCAACAGAATTTTGGAAATAAGTCTTACACTCTCAACCTGCTTTGTAGCTTTACTGATATTTCCTGCTGCAAGAATTGACAATTCAATATTAAGCATTTTCATATCAAAAGATAATAATTTAGAACTTTGACCAAGTTCATTATCAATAAGTTTTGATAAATGTATTTGAATTTCTTTCTTTTCCAAAATTGAAAGTGCATTCCATCTATCAGCATCAATATACTTATCCACATATGCCATTTCATTTCTTACAGAAATGCGAGAAGAATTATCCTTAATTGTCTTAACTTTCTCATAAAGTCCTGTTTTTAATTTATCATAATACGCCTTATGTATATCATTTGATTGATGCTCATATTTCTGAAGTTCAACAAGAATATCAAGCTTTATATCAAATAATTTTTGCGATAATGATTTGCTGTTATTGTTCGTATAACCCTCTGGATTTTCTTCAAAAAATTCAAAATTACTGCAATAATCAAAAATCAAGAAATATTTTTTATCTTCTCCATCGATTAGATTTTCACATAATCTTGTGCCTCTGCCAATCATCTGAATAAATTTGATTTTTGATTTAATCGGTTTAAAGAACACTAAATTTAATACACTTGGCACATCTATACCTGTATCCAGCATATCAACAGATACAGCTATTCTGAACTTATCATTTTCTTCAAAATCCGTTATTCTTTGATTTGCAAATTTTATATAATTATCAATCAATTGGCAATATTCATCACCATAGCTTGGATACATTTCTTTAAATGTTTCCACAATTAATTCAGCATGCCTGTGATTATAGGCGAATATTATGGTTTTGCCAACCTTCTGACCATAATCAACAAGCAAGCCATTATCCATTAAATCCTGTATAACTTTACGGCAAGTATCTTTGTTATAAAACAACTTGAATAAGGTTTCCTTAGGGATAACAAAATCATCACCAGGATCTTCAATCAAAATACTTTCTGCACCTAATTTATCTTCATCAGATAAATCGCCGTATTTTATTCCACGACTTAATAATTTTGTCGTTCTGCTTTCAACTTTATATGGTACAAGATAATGTTCTTTCACTGCCTCTTCAAGTGAATAAGCAAAGTTAGGTTCACCACTTTCACAGTTGAATAACTGATATGTATTCGCGTCCACTTCGTCCTTAGGTGTAGCGGTCAAACCAACAAGCAAACAGTCAAAATATTGAAATATAGAGCCAAATTTATTAAACACAGAACGATGTGCTTCATCAATAATGATCAAATCAAATCGAGCTGAGGAAAAATCCTTATCTTCTGCATCAATATAGTTAATCATAGTATGGTGAGTTGAAAAAGTAATTCTTGCATTTGGTTCGTTTGCAAGAGATTTGTCGGACAATACGCAATAACTCATATTAGGCAATATTTTTTTAAAATTCGTAAAAGCCTGTTTAACCAAACTTGTCCTATCTGCTAAAAACAATACATTTTTTATCCACTTATTACGAAGCAAAATATCAACAAGAGAAATTGAAACTCTTGTTTTTCCTGTACCTGTAGCCATAACAATTAACGCACGTCTTTGCTTATCATTAAAGCGTTCGCATACATTCGTTATTGCCATTTTTTGATATGGCCTGCCTGATATATCATCACGAATCGTTAAATCAGAAATATCATTTCTGATTCTCTTTTGAAGCATATATTGCAGCTCTTCTTTTGTATGAAAAGCCATTACTTTTCTTGCTGGATATGTTCCATCAATAACATAAATTTCATATCCGTTTGTATAATATAGCACAGGAATATAACCATATTTTTCTTTCATACAGTTGCCATATAATTTAACCTGTTCCTGTCCTACAAGCGCCTCAACACTTGTTTTTTTAGCTTCAACTATTGCAAGCGGCTTGCCATCATTACCATAAAGAACATAGTCACAAAATCCTATACCTGATGAATTCGGCATTCCTTCAACAGGTATTTCACTGCATGCCTTTCCGGGATAAACAGTACCTGAGGAAACCTCGCTTCCGTTTGGTAAAACTGTTTTGCTGTTCGGTTCAAGAACATCCCAGCCTGCTTCATTCAAATATAAATCAATATAAATCTTTCTTGTTTCTGCCTCGCTCATATATTTAGGCAGAATAATAGTTTCTATCTCATCAGGAGTTTCGTATTTTTTATATACAAATTGTGCAAAGAATAACAGATTATTGAAAGATAATTTTGCCTGCGATTTTTTGATATGTAAATCATGCTGTGCATTAATACCAAGAGTACGGATATAATGCAGTGACTTACGCAATTCATCGTTATCTGCAAAAAGAGAAATAACTCTGCCGTCAATAAGTTCAAGCATAGTTGCAGTTGTAGGGATTTTAGCATTTTCTTTTGCATAAACAAAATGGATAATACATTCTAATGCTTCTCTACATTTTAGTGCAATTTCAGCAGGAACAGTAACCTGTTCAGCAGTCTCACAAGCTTTCATTATCTCAACATATTCAATTTTATCTTTCATAAAATCAAATTTTGACATGAACTTTCTCCTTAAAAGTCATTTTCAGTTAATAAACCTGTTTTTTCTTTTAGCAAATTAATAATACTGTCACTATTAATTTCATTCTGTTTGTATTTTTCAAAAATTTCTAATAATATATCTGTAGTTACAACTAAAATATCTCTTTTATCAGCCCACTCAATAACATCAATATGAACAGGTTCTCGTTCTGAAATAGCAGTTTTTCTAAAAGGGGTTATAATAAGTATTCCTTTAACATTTTCAGAAATGCTATTTTCATCAAGTTCATCAATAATTCATCATCATTGAAGAACTTATAATTCACTAACCAATCAGGTATTTCAACTTTGTTTTCAACTAAGCCGATTACTTTAAGAAAACTATCTAAATCAAATCCTTCTGATTTAAATCTCAAACCTGTCAAATAAATTCTATTATGAAGTCTAATTGTAGTAATCTGATTTCCAGTAGATTTAGTTACTATTTCATAACCAGGTATAAAAGAAAAAGTCGACTCTATATTTCTATCACTAATAACAGTTGTAGAATTATCATATTTAATATTTGTCCCATTAAAAAGACCATGAAATAAACTATTTGTCAATAAAACTTGAGCCCAATATAATATTAAATCTTTTAACTGTTCAACGTGATAATATCCCTTTCCACTAGGCTTTTTATAATATTTAAAATAGTAATTTTGTGGCAACAATACAATAATATAAGATTTTTTTGAGTTACGAATCTGGGTATTTAGTGATATCAAATCATTAAAACAATCAACATGAGTATTTGAAGTTCCTTCATTTCTCCATATTCCTTCATTCTGTAATGAAATAATATTTATATCAAATTCATCAAATGATTTTGCATTATTAAAACTATTGCATATAATAGTTTCTTTTGTCTGATAAATTTCTTCACCATCATATGATATAAACTGAATTCTCATTAATATTCTCCTCTAAATTTTCATATAAGTTCTAAATTATGCTATAGTAATACATTATAACAAAAGAGGTGTATTACTATGAAAAATCAAATTATTGCTGAAATTGAGCAAAATATGCTGCCATATCTGGATAATGCGCAAATGGAACAATTACATTACGTACTCAGTCATACTTTGTGGGACGTTGATATATCTAAAAACAAAGAAAAAGCATTGCAAAAAGATATAATATCAAACGAAGAATATCTTGATCTTTTCACTTCGGCAAAAAAGGTTGAAGGCTGCAGTGAAAAAACATTACGTTATTATAGAGCAACCATAAGAAAACTTTTTGAAATACTTAACAAACACATTTCTCATATTACAACGGATGATTTACGTAAATATTTATCTGAATATCAGAAAATAAATAATTGCAGTAAAGGGAATATTGATAATATCAGACGTATTCTTTCAAGCTTCTTTGCCTGGCTTGAAGATGAAAACTATATTCTCAAAAGCCCTGTCCGACGAATACATAAAATCAAAACTGCAAAAACAGTTAAAGAAACTTACACAGATGAAGCACTTGAAACAATGCGTGATAATTGCTCTTGTTTAAGAGATTTGGCAATTATTGACCTTCTTGCATCAACAGGTATTCGTGTCGGTGAACTTGTACACTTAAATATATCAGACATAGATTTTGAAAATCGTGAATGTATCGTATTCGGCAAAGGCAGTAAAGAACGCCCTGTCTATTTTGATGCAAGAACGAAAATTCACCTAAAAAATTATCTTGACACTCGAACAGACGATAACCCAGCCCTTTTTGTATCTCTTCTAAAACCACACGATAGACTTGAAATCAGCGGAGTAGAAATTCGTCTACGAGAATTAGGCAGAAAGTTAAATATTACAAAAGTACATCCTCACAAATTCCGACGAACATTGGCAACCAAAGCTATAGATAAAGGAATGCCGATTGAACAAGTTCAAAAACTGCTGGGCCATTCTAAAATAGATACAACAATGGAATATGCTATGGTCGACCAAAACAATGTAAAAATCTCCCACAGAAAATATATCAGTTAACACATATCACTTTGTCAAATCCCGATTTATCGAGATGTTTGGGGATCCTATTAAAAATACAATGAAATGGAATACCGATACTATCGAAAATCTTTGTAGTGATATATATGGTGGTGGTACACCATCCAAATCTCACCCAGAATATTATGAAAACGGTGATATTGTTTGGATATCATCAAAAGATATGAAAACAAATAATCTCAACGATAGTCAGATAAAAATCAACCAATTAGGGATTGACAATAGTACAGCTAAAATGATTCCTACAAATTCTGTAATTATGGTTATTAGAAGTGGTATTTTAAAACACACTTTACCAGTGGCTATAAATACAATTCCTATCACAATTAACCAAGATTTAAAAGCTTTTATACCAAATAAGAAGATTCTATCTGTGTTTTTAATGTTTCTATTCAAAATGCTTGAAAAGGATATATTAACTAGTGTTAGAGCAGTAACTGCTGATAATATTGAGTTTAATTCATTAAAACAAAGACAAATAATCGTACCGCCAATTGAATTTCAAAATAAGTTTGTAACCTTTGTACAACAGATTGACAAATCAAAATTTGAATGTGCTATTAGCCTAAATTTGCTTAAATCATTTAACTTTTATAATCATTTTCAATCATAAATTATCAAATTGGCAATTTTTATTATCCAAAATACTCCTGCATTAAAGATTTTTTGAGAATTTCAAGTTTTTCAATACTTTTCTCAATTGCCAATTTTGATTTGTCAGCTTGTTTAAAAAATATTTCAAAGTCATTTTGCCCTTCTATGTCTGGCAGCATTATGTTTAATTTTTTTAACATATCAATAGAAAGATATGCAACCGTAGAACCTGATTGTAATCTCTCTATTTGTTTTTGAATGTTTTCTGTAGAAAATAAATAAGCAAGATAAATACTTGAAACTCTTTTATCAATATTTGAAAGCCAGCTTATCATACCATCTTGAAAATAAAAACAATCTTGAGATTTAACTATATAACATTTTCCAATAGTTCCTCTTGATGTAACAAGAATATCGCCTTTTTTGGGGACTAATCCCTGTAAATCCAATTCTTCATATTTTTTTATGGGAATAAATAAATCACAGGAGTCTATTCCAAAATCAATCCGATTGTTTAGATCTGAAACTCTCAAGAACGGAATTCCAGAAGTAGTTTGCTCATTTTGATATATTCTTTTGCTTGAACCAATTTTACAAAGAGTCTTTAATTTGAAAATAGGCAGATTATTAGTGTTATACACTGAATCACCAAACATCTCGATAAATCGGGATTTGACAAGTTCGTCCAATTTTAATAATTGCTTTTTTCGCATTTCAATAACGGAATTAAGTTTTGATAAAACTGTCGTAATTTGGTTTTGCTTATTTATACCACATAATGGAATTTCTGCATTAGTCAGATTACATAATCTAATATACTTAATAATTCCACCAAAAGATTGTTTTCTTAAGGTTTCAATATATTTTTCTAAAAAGAAATATAAATATGGAACTGTTAATAATGTCTTATCATTACTCTCAATTATATAAGTCCTTTGATATGCATCAAACTTACCGTAATAATATTTTACATTCAGATCGCCATTTCCTGCAACTAAAACACATTCACAATCATATGAAAAATCATCAATTCTTAAGGGTGTGACAGAACAAGTAAAAAATGGATATTTCCCATTTTCTATTGCAGCATTGGCATCAAGTTTTCCAGTCTTAATAGTAACACACTTTCCCAACTTTGCCATTATACCACCCCTTTCATCAAAGCAATTATTGCTACAATAAGAGCAACAAAACTCACCATATTTGAAAAAATACTTGAAAGAGTTCCCATATCATTTCCTTTGTTAACTTCTTTAGCTGTTAACCCGGAAAAAATTGCAAAAAGCAACGATAATATTCCAATAGCGATAGTTACGATAAATTGTATATAGCTATCTAATTCCGTAAAATTAAATGCCTTACAAACTTCAACAATATATGCGACACTACAAATAAAACCTACTACTCCAACTACTGTCAAAATACATAATGTCGGAAAAATAATTACTTTTAAAAACTCTCTCGAATATTTAAAACCATCTTCTTTTTTATTGATTTCCTTGTGTGCCTCTATTACTGCATTTTTTATTGTATCTATATTAGTTTTTTCTTGTGCATTAACTATTGATTGTGCAAGTTTATCATAGTCAATTTCTACTGTTTGAATTGTTTTTGAAAACAAACTCATAACAACTCCTCCAATTCTGCAAGAGCTGTTTGAAACTCTTTTTCAAGTGCTTTAATATCTTTAAGAATTTCTTCAGTTGGTGGATATTCAACAGGTACATACTCTATCTCTTTATACTTATTGATTGACAAATCGTATTCATTATCAACAATTTCCTGTTTTGGTACAAAGAAAGACTGCTCTGTTCTTTTTCTATCCGTTTCATTTTCAAGATTATTAAATCTTTCGATTACATCAGGAATATCATTATCATCAATCGAAGAACGCTTATCGTCAAGAGAAAAACCGTCTGCTTTCATATCATAAAACCAAACATCATTTGTTCCTGCTGGGTCTTTTGTGAAAATAAGCACCGCTGTTGATACACCTGCATATGGCTTAAATACACCTGAAGGCATAGATATAACCGCTTGCAGTCTGTTATTCTCTATAAGCTCTTTACGAATCGCTTTGTGTGCTTTTGACGAGCCAAATAATACACCATCAGGAACAATACATGCACAGCGACCACCTACTGTAAGAGATTTCAAGAAAAGAGCAAGGAACAATAATTCTGTTTTCTTTGTTTTGCATAGAGCCTGAATATCTTTGCTTATATCCTCCTGAAAAACACTGCCTGTAAATGGTGGGTTAGCCATAATCAATGAATAATAATCACGAATTGTGTTATCATCTGATAACGAATCCTGACGATTAATATTAGGCTCTTCAACGCCGTGAAGAAGCATATTCATAGCACCTATACGCAGCATTGACGGGTCAGTATCAAAACCACTAAACATTGTTGTGTTATAATGTTTAGCAACATCTTTTCGCATCAGTTCTTTGGAATAATTCTCCTGTAAATATTTTGCAGAACCTAAAAGAAAGCCTGCACTACCCATAGCAGGATCTAAAATCGTATCATTGATAGTTGGCTTAACCAATTTAACCATCATATCAACAATATGACGTGGTGTGCGAAACTGACCTAACTTGCCGGCTGAGGACATTTTATTAAGACAATATTCATATACATCACCCATAATATCTTTATTACTCATATCAATGCCTTGCAACTCATCAACACATACTGCCAAAACTTTAGGGGTTGGTATAAGGAACACAGCGTCACTCATAAAACGAGAAAAAGCTGTGTCTTTTCCTTCTCCATTAACTGTTTTTATGAATGGAAAAACATAATTACGAACAGTTTCAAACATCATCGTAGGCTCATAGTTATGAAAATTACTCCAACGAAGCTCACTGAATGGTATAGACATATTGCCTTCTTCATCAAGTTTGAATTTACCCTCCTTGAAAATCTTACTTTTATATGTAATTCCAAGAGCGGCAGCATTGCCCTCTTTTTTTATTTCGTTATCATCAAGGAGTTTCATGAACATTAAATATGTAATCTGTTCCAAAGCAGAAGTAGGCGATGAGATACCGCCTGTCCATAAAGTGTCCCAAATTTTATCTATCTTTGATTTTAATTCTCCTGTAATCATAGAAAATCTTCCTTAAACTAAATAAATATAATAATACAGATTAAATATACCATATTTTGATAATATTTACAATAATATAAGTTCAAGATACAATGTTTTGAAATAAATAATAGCCCTTGAAAATTATCCCTATTCAATTGAATAGGAATTTATTTTTTCACAAATACCTTATCAATATTCACTCACATCAACAAAGGATAACTATAAATTATCCAGTTTTGGAGGTAAACTAGTTTGAATATTGAAGAAAAGTTTAAAGAGATAAAGTATGCAATAGAACAGTTTAATGAATATCATAATAATACTATTCCTTTGTGTGCAGCAGAAAATATTATTTCGCCATTTTGCAAAATACCATTAGATGGAAATTATCAAGAAAGATATATAATGGGAAGTCCTTCTAATTACATTATTGATAATAATTTTGTAGGAAGTCAATATTTATTAACATTTTATAATTTAATTGATAATCACTGCAAACAGCTATTTGAAGCAAATTATGTAGATTCAAAAACACTTTCCGGAATGAATTGTGTTTCAACTCTACTTATGGCACTAACCAATTATGGAGATAAAATACTTTTATTAGAAGAAGATGCAGGAGGACATCCTTCGGTTATTGAAATTTGTAAGCGTTTAGGTTTACAAATAAAGTATGTTCCATTTGATTATGAAAACTATACAATTAACTACATAAAATTAAATAATTTAATTAATAACGAAAAACCAAAATATATTTGCTTAGCTCCGTCAGATATTATTATTCCTTATGACATTGAAAAAATTGATTTAAGTGATACAACCCTTCTATATGATGCAAGTCAAATATTAGGACTAATAGCTGGTAAAGTAATTGCAAATCCATTAAACACACACACTAATAATATCGTTCTTTTTGGTGGAACACATAAAACTCTACCAGGGCCCACACATGGATTAATAATGACAAATTCAAAAGAAATTTTTGAGAAATTAGAAAACACTATTAGTCCTAAATTCATTAGAAACACTCAAATGAATCAAATAATTAGTTTGCTTTTTACATTAGTTGAATTTGAAGAATATGGCACCAAATATATGAATTGTATTGTAAAAAATGCAAACACATTAGGAAAATTGCTTGAATATAATAATTTTAATGTAGTTAAAATTAATAATGAGTATTCAAAAACTCATCAATTATTTATAAAGTGTCAAAAAAATGAAATGAATAATATTTATAGAAATGCTATATTAACAGGTGTAACTTTAAATAAAAAAGAAAGGAAATTGTTTGGGGGATATGGAATACGACTTGGCATACAGGAAATATCTAGATATGGTTGGGATTATAAGGATTTAAAAATAATTGCAAATGTATTAGCTATATTAAACAATGATAAATTCAATATTAATATGGTTAAAGCCCAATTAAAACTGCTTTCAAAAAAAGAAATAAAATTTACATACTCTAAAGAAATCATGGATTATTTTAAACCATAAATAATTGAATATTATTTATTCTGAAATTGTTTTCCTTAATTGTATCTGCTGTTTTTTCTAATCCGTTTACGCTAAGATATTTAAGAATATCCTCATTCATTTGTTCTTTATTTAATACTGATAGTAAAAGTGAGGCTATTGTTTTATTAATACATAAATTATATTTTTCTGAAATTCCAATAATTCTTGATAGTAATTCTTTTTGTTCATCAATATTTCTATTTAGAATAAACGATTTCGAACTCAGCTCTAACAATATAATTCCTAAGTATGACATTGTTTCTAAATTTTTATCACCATTTTTTTTAGAAAAACTTATTGCACTTTTATAATTTTTTAAAGACTTTTCTGTATTTTTGCAAAATCTATAATATTCACCAAATTCAAAATACATAGTATATATGAGTCGCTTTTTTAAATTTTCATAACCTAAAAGTGCTTTATTTAGATTATTTTGAATCTCATTGGAATACTTATCGATATTCGATTTGGAAATTAAATATCTTGCATAATTTCTATAATACAATAATTCAGAAATTTTATTTTGATTGTCAATTATTAGTTTATTGGTGTGTTCAAACAATTCGTCTAAATTTAAATATCTTGCTTCATTATTTAAATATTTAGGATTTGATAAATATATAACAGATAATTCTAAATTACATAAGATTATTGTATTAAAATCATTAATTGAAGTTGCTTTTTTTATAGCTGTATAATAATGCTTAATTGCTTCCGGGTAATTTCCTATATGTCTATAAGAATGCGCAATTTTTGTTTCACAATTAATAATGTATTTTAGTTGCTTATTACTGTCTAAATACAGCAGTATGGTTTCATATAATTCAATTGCTGTAATATAATTACTTTGTAAATGATATAAATCTGATATTTGAAGTGCCAAATCGAATTCGTTACATTCAATTGATGACGAAATAGATAATTCTTCTATATCTGCGAACATTTTAGCACTAGGATAATCTCCTATGCTTAATAAAGCAAGAATGTATCCATAAGCAATTATATGATATAAATTATTCTTGTTTAAGACATTGTAATCAAAATAATGATTTCCAAGTGAAATTAAGTAAGTGTAATTCTCCTCTTTAATTGCTTTTAAAACACATTGAGTTAAAAGTTTTTCATAATTGCCAAAATCATTTTCTCTTAACAAGACTGAAAAGACAGAACAATTATATAAGTCATTAATCTTATAATAATAAGAGCAAATATTTTTTATAACATAATAATAGTCTTGTTTAGAAAACTCGCTTATCAAATAATCACGTATTATGTCATGCATTTTTATGATTTTTGTTTTTTCATTATATTTTATTAAAGAGAATAAATGAAGCTTATTCAATGAGATATTATTAACAGAAAAATCATAAGATATACTATTTAAAAGTTTTACAGATACAGTTGAATTAACTAAACTTAACAAAGCTATATAAATAGTTGTTTTAGATAAAACCTCATCACTTTTCTTTAAATCAGAAAAAAGTTTGTATATATATTTATTATATAATTCATTATTAGAATAATCATTATTTGAAATCATTAAATCCACCATAATAGGTAAACCATTAGATGAATTTAGAATGTTTTTGATATCCTCAAAGGATAAACACTTATTACAATTTTTTGAATATTCAACTATTTCATCATCACTAAATTCAACTACTTCGATTTGTTTTTTATTAGCACCTAATTTAGGTAATGTTAGTTTTTCAATCGATCCTAAAATAAAGCAAAATTTTTTTGACATCGGAAGCAAATCTTTGATAATATTTTCTACTGCATTTTCAACACATTCATTAGTTATATTGTCAAATATTATCACGATTTTTTTGTACCATAATGAATGTATAAGAATTTTTTTTACAGCAGTGCTTGTATTTTTTGAATTTTTATTGGAGTAACTCGATATAAAATCATTTAAAATTTCAGTATCTTTAGAATATTCATTAACTTCAAAATAAATTACCCGTGTTCTATTTTTTATTTTAATTACTTTTTTTATATCTTTAATATATTTTTTAGGAATTTTTCTATTTATATAATCTGATATGTATTTTAAAAAATAACTTTTTCCTACCCCTTTTTTACCATAAACATTTATAATCCTAATTCCATCATTTAAATCAGAAATAGCTGATTTTAATTGTTTACGCCTATCGGTATATTTGTTATATTCTAATAGTTGTTTTTTATTTTTAGGAATTGTAAATTTTCCTAAAAATCCAATTACAGTAATCAAAGACACTATAATTGCAATTATTTTATAAATTAAATCTAAAACTACCACATTATTGTTCATAATTTCACCAAATATAATTTATAGTTATCCTTTATTTTTATTTATTATATTATAAATTTTTAGTAGCATAAATACTGCCAAAAATCAATACACATTACAAAAGTGCATGTTTTTTCTGCAAAATTGCACATTTGATTGCTTATTTCGAGTATAATTTACTCATTACAGGAGGTAAGACCAGATGAGAAATTATACTGAAATTACAAGTGAATATCTAAACTTTTGCAGATACCAGAAGGGGTTAAACTCCAAAACAATTAAAGCTTATACCATTGACCTTAGGCAGTATTATGAGTTCAATTTATGCTCTGATTATGATTGGTTTGAAAAGGCTGCATTGAGTGAATACATATACGAACTACACAAACAATATAAACCTAAAACTGCCAAGAGAAAAATTGCGTGTTTAAAAGCATTCTTTCACTATCTTGAATTAGAAGAGATATTAGAAATCAATCCATTCAACAAAATTCAAACCAAGTTTCAGGAACCATTTGTTTTACCTCGCACCATACCTTTGAAAACCATAAAGAAATTGCTAAAAACGATTTACCGAGAAAAGGACAAGCCTATGTCCGACTATCGCAAAAGTGTTGTTCTACGCGATATTGCAATGTTTGAAATTATGTTTGCAACAGGTATGAGAATTTCTGAAATATGTTCTTTGAAAAATGATGATATAGACCTAAAAAACAAAATTATCCGAGTATATGGAAAAGGCTCTAAAGAACGACTTATTCAAATTGAGAACACTGATGTTATCAACGCACTTAAAGAATACAAAAAGCATACTCATTCAAAAACTGATTATTTTTTCACAAACAAACTTGATAACAGATTATCCGAACAATCGGTACGATTCATGATAAATCATTATGTAAAGCTTGCAGGAATAGATATGCACATAACCCCACATATGTTCCGTCACTCTTTTGCTACTCTGCTGCTAGAAGAAGATGTAGACATAAGATATATCCAACAACTGCTCGGTCACAGTTCGATTACAACAACTCAAATCTACACGCATATCAGTATGAAAAAGCAACGTAATATTCTTGCAAAAAAGCATCCGAGAAACAAGCTTGATATATAGACATTTTATCTCTTTAATAATATAGTGTCGAAAATTGTAAAAGGTAACACAAAAAGTTTTAATTTTTTCAAAAAAATTTCCCTATTCAAGAAAATGAATAGGGATTTTAAGAGTTATTCTGTTTTATTGTAAGTGAAAATCAATTCATCAAATATGATTTCTCGGGCTTGATTTGCGATGTTACTCATTTGCTGAACCCAGAGCATTTGATTTTCTGCTTTAAGTTGTTCACTTATGCCTTGATGTTCTGCAAACCCTTTTATGAGTTTATTATACATTTCCTTTGCCTGTTTATCTATTGTTTCAAGATAATCGGCTAGGGTCATTTTGCAGAGCATTGAGTAATAGATTGTTGGGTGAAACTCACGCAGATAGTTTGCATGGCGGTGTCCCCATATGCCTATTTCTCTTTTAGGTTGATTAGCGTCTTTGAAATCGGGATAATTCAGTCCGTCTATTTCAACATATGTAAGATTATTTTGCACTTTCAAGTATCATACCTCCCATATTAAAATTTTTATGTGTAGAAAATGCGTATCGCCATAAGATTTGTAAGCAGACTTTGAGAAATGGATGAGAATTCTGTTTTTTACGATAATTGCCGTACATAGGTACTGCATTATCGCAAAAAACAGAAAATGCCAAAATGATTGACGGCTCGATGCCGTTAATCATTTTATAAAGTTGTTCTTTCATAAACCACTTTTGAAATTCGGATTACAACATTTTGAAAAGTAACACATCACATTTCACTCGGCGTGTTTATCGCCATTTATCAAAGTCTGAAATACCTTATGGTCTAAGTATAGCATTTACAGGTGCCATTGCAGCACCCATATTATTGGCATCTGTGATAGCATAATCGGTAATTGTGCCTATCTGAACTGCTTTAATCTTAACACCATTGCCTTTTGCTTCAAGCACTGCACTGCCGGCACCGGTAACAGTCCACTGTGATGTCGGCGGTCGCTGTCCGCCATATTCAAGCGGAAAGCGAAACTGTCTTTCGCTTGAGCAAAAATGACTTGACGTTGCAGCAACAACACAGTTTGCCCCTGCACTTATGAGCATTGAGCCGATTGACAATGACAATGCCATAGTTGAGCAGGCACCAAAAAGCCCTATACTCGGAATTTCCAAATCCTTAAGAGCGAAAGCTGAGCCCATACACTGGTCAAGCAAATCACCGCTTAGGACAAAGTCGACCTTATCTGAGCTTCTGCTTGCAGAATTAAGTGCTCTGATTATAGCATCGTGCAGCATTGCGGATTCGGCAAGCTCAAAAGACTGCTGCCCCATTGTTGTATCTTCAAAAATCGCATCAAAATCCTCGGCAAGGGGACCTTCGCCCTCTTTTTTTCCGGCTACTCCTGCACTGCCGATTATTACAGGAGGCTTATCAAAAAACATTGTTTTTCCTTTTTTGTGCATAATAAAACACCTCGGTTATATTTTAACCAAGGTGTTTAAAAATAATATAAATGAATGATGCCATAATTTGGTTTTAATTCAACTGAATGATACTTCGCTGCGGTAATCATAAAAATCCAAAGCTTTAACTTCACTGTCAAAGGAGTATGTAAAATACCTGATGGTGGCAGTATATGTACCATTCGGCAGTATTTTTTTCAGTTCAATTTTTTGTACGCCTCCGCCGGGCGGAATAAAATCAGATTCATAAATCACATCATCATCAATAAGTATTTGAATCACAACGTAATATGGATTTATTTTTTGATTTGAAAAAGAATAATTTTGCAAACGCTGATTTGCTTTAAAGGTAATATCTGACTGCTGCGGCACTTCAAAACTCACGTTTTTTGCATCAATATGCTGTTTGGTTGTCACATTATACGGCAGAACAATTTCTTCTTTTATCCGGCTCTCATTTTTTGTATTCTGTTCAAAAGCACCTGAATAATCGGTTAAACAAAATGCCATCAGTACTGCGATTGATATAATTGCTGAAAAATATAAAAGCAAAAACAAAGCATTGCTTTTTTTTATAACGGCAAACTCATTATCACCAAGCTGAATATAACCTGTGCTGCTGTAAAGTATTGAATAATCCAGTGAATAGGCAGGCAGTCTGCAGCCTCTGCATTTAATATCACCAAGTATGTTTTTGCCTTTACCTATCTGGCATACAACATGAAACCCTGTCGGATAAAGAGCTCTCATCTGTGCACGGCTATAGCAGCCAAGGGTTACGGAATTAATACCTGTGGCAACAAATTCACTTTCATAATTATCATTATCTGCATATAAAAATTCCTTCACTTAAATCACCAGAAAATTATATGCAATAAAGTCAGTATTAATAACAAAAGACCTGACTATTGATTAGTCAAGTCTTTTACTGAGCAATGTATAACGCTTTGGAGGCAGGGTTATAATTCCATTTTTGCAATCAAAATCGAAATGACAATAGGAACTGTTCCACTTGCTGTCAACAAAAATATTCACCTGCTCATCACTGTTATTGACAGCTACAAGCATTGCTTCGCTATCCGTATATCTTTCATATGCAATAGCAGCGCCGTCACAGAAAACCCGGTTAAACGCACCCTCTGCAAATGCCTTTGAGGAACGCCTTATCCAGCCAAGCCGCTTATACCACAAAAGCAGCTCTTTGTTTTGATGGTCCCAGGACATACAGGCTCTGTTGAAGGGATCCTTCATTCCCTGCATACCAATTTCATCTCCATAATAAATCGAAGGAACACCGGGCAGAGTAAACTGAATCAGACTCGCCATTTTCATCATTGAAATGCCCTTCAGATAATCGTAATCTGACAGCTTGTTGTGTATATGCTGCCACGCTCTGTCCCTGCCGTTATTATCGGGTCCTGCAAGCCTCGTTATTGCTCTTTCGGTATCGTGTGTGCCGATATGATTCATTAAAACATTAAGTACCTGAGGAGGATAGCTTTCAACAATATCCATTATTGAATCAAAGAAATATTCACCATGACCGAAACGCACAAAATTCAGAATGGCATCAGCAAAAGGATAATTCATTACCGAATCGAGCTGTTGCCCGAGAAGATATCTTCTTCTTTCACCATAGGCAAATTTGTTTGTTGCATTTTCCCAGACTTCGCCGATAATTACGGCATCCTTATTTTCAGCCTTAACAGCCTTTCTCAAATCGTCAAGAAAAACATCAGGCAGTTCATCAGCAACATCAAGTCGCCAGCCTGCTATACCGCACCTGAGCCATTTACGAAGAATACCATCCCTGCCGCAGATATACTGACGGTAGCTTTCATCCTCCTCAATAACCTCTGGAAGCAGTTTTATACCCCACCAGGCATGATAATTATCAGGATAATCAATAAATTTATACCAGCTGAAATAAGGGCTTTCCTTGCTATTGTAAGCTCCAAGATTTTTGTAATGACTGTACATATTGAAATATTTGCTGTCACAGCCTGTATGACTGAATACACCATCAAGAATTATGGATATACCATACTTATCCTTAGCTGTTTTGCAAAGGGATTTAAGGTCATTCTCGCTGCCGAGAAGGCTGTCAATTTTTTCATAGTCAGCAGTATCATATCTGTGATTTGAATGTGATTCAAAAACAGGGTTTATATAAATACAGCTTACACCTAAATCTGCAATATATCCAAGTTTTTCTTCAATTCCCTTTAAATCTCCGCCGAAAAAATCATTATTCCAGATTCCATTCATCTGCTCTTCTTTCCAGAATGGCTCATCACCCCATTCACGCATTACACGTGCTGAAGGAACATTAACCTTTTCACTGCCTGAATTATAAAACCTGTCGGGAAAAATCTGATAAATTATACCACCCTTTAAAAAATCAGGCGTTTTGAAATTTTTGTCATAAACAGTCTGCTGAAATTCATTGCCCTGTGCATTAAATTCACCTTTTCCGAAACCGGTATTTTTAATAAAGGTTTTACCCCAGGGTGTATCAAGTTCAAAATGATAAAAATAAAGCCCTTCCGTAGTTGCATTGAAATGAAGCTCCCAGTATTCATAATCATTGCCGCACATTCCTGCCCAGAACATACCATAATAAGCCGTGCTTTCACACTCACCCTCTTTGGTAACGGCAAGTGTTGCACAGCTGCATTTCAAATCCCTCGGAACTGTTATGCGAAATTTGCATTCTTCATCAGTTGCAAGAGCGGATACTATTGATTTGTACGATGTATCTCTTGAATCAAATAATACCATAATTCCTCATATACAACTTGCCAAAAGGGAACAGTCCCTTTTGGCAAGAATAATTACTTAGATTTTTTTGTTGCTTTCTTAGCTGCTGTTTTCTTTTCAGTCTTTACAGCCTTTTTAGGAGCAGACTTTTTTTCTGCCTTAGGAGCCATAGGTGCTGATTTTTTAACAGTCTTAGGCTTATCGGCAGCAAACACAACAGGCTTTGTATGCCAGATGTCATTTGCGTAATCCATAATTGAACGGTCCGCACTGAACACACCTGCACCACTAATGTTCATAAGTGACATTTTTGCAAAACGCTCTTTATCCCTGTAAACCTCAGCGGAGAACTGCTGTGCCTTCTGATAGTCGGCAAAATCTGCAAGTGCCATATACTGGTCAACATTCATAAGTGAAGATGAAATCTCACCAAAACTCTTGCCATTAACACCATTATTTATGAAATCAACAGCATTCTTTAACACCTCATTATTCTCAAGGTATTTCTTTGGATTGTAGCCATCTCTCTTAAGCTGCTCAACCTCAGGTGTTGTCATACCAAAGATAAAGATATTATCCTCGCCGACGGCATCAAAAATTTCAACATTTGCACCGTCCATTGTACCAAGAGTAACTGCACCATTTAACATAAGCTTCATATTACCTGTGCCTGATGCTTCGGTACCTGCAAGTGAAATCTGCTCGCTTATATCTGCTGCAGGCATAAGTGCCTCAGCAAGAGAAACATTATAGTCCTCCATAAACACAATCTTAATTCTGCCCTTAACATCAGGGTCATTATTTACGACCTTTGCAAGTGCATCAATAAGCTCAATAATTTTTTTAGCCATAAAGTAGCCCGGAGCAGCTTTAGACGCAAAGATATAAGTTCTCGGCTCAAAATCCATCTTCGGATTCGCCTTGAGCATCTGATACTCTGCAATAATATTAAGAACATTAAGCTGCTGACGCTTATATTCATGAAGTCTTTTAACCTGAACATCAAAAATTGATTCAGGGTCAAGAACAATACCATTTCTCTTTTTAACAATTTCAGCAAATCGTTTTTTATTGGCAAGCTTGATACCGCTGATTCTGTCAAGAACCTGCTTATCATCCTTATAGTCACGAAGCTTTAACAGCTCGTCGCTCTTGGTAATAAAGCCGTCACCGATAAGCTCTGTAATGAACTTAGTAAGCTCTGGGTTTGACTGACAAATCCATCTTCTGAAAGCAATACCGTTTGTTACATTTTTAAATTTATCGGGAGTAATTGTATAGAAATCATTAAATACAGTATCCTTTAAAATCTCACTGTGAAGAGCAGACACACCATTAACCGAATGAGAGCCGGCCACACAGAGATTAGCCATTCTTACTATACCGCCTGAAACGATTGCCATTCGCTCAACCTTATCTGCATCATGAGTAACACCCCATACATATGCTCTGAAACGATTGTCAATTTCCTTCGTAATTTCATATATACGCGGAAGAAGTCGTCTGTATAAATCCTCACTCCAGCACTCAAGTGCTTCTTTCATTACGGTATGATTTGTATAAGCTACTGTGTTTGTAACAATATTCCACGCAGCATCCCAGCTATATCCGCACTCATCAAGCATAATTCTCATAAGCTCCGGAATTGCCATTGTGGGATGTGTATCATTGATATGAATTGCAACCTTATCAGGAAGATTGTCAAGCGTGCCGTAGCGTGTTAAGTGACGCTTGATGATATCCTGAATTGAAGCAGAAACAAGGAAATACTGCTGACGGAGTCTGAGAGATTTACCCTCCTGTGTATTATCTGCAGGATAAAGAACCTTTGAAATAGCCTCAGCCATAGCAGACTGCTCCATAGCCTTAACATAAGAGCCTGAATTAAACAGACCCATATCAAGCTCAGGCTTTCTTGCCGCCCATAGTCTTAATCTTGAAACGCCCTTGCCCTTACCTGAAACATACATATCATAAGGCACGGCTGTAACAGTATTGCAATCCCTGTGTTCAACATGATGATAGTCACCATCCCAACTGTCTTCAATCCAGCCTTCAAAATTAACCTGACAGGATCTCTCCTCACGAGGAACAAGCCATACCTCACCGCCCGGAAGCCAGAAATCAGGCAGCTCTGTCTGCCAGCCGTCAACAAGCTTCTGCTTGAAGATACCTGCCTCATAGCGGATAGAATAGCCCATTGACTGAAATCCATTTGTTGCAAGTCCGTCAAGATAGCAGGCTGCAAGTCTGCCGAGTCCGCCGTTACCTAAGCCGGCATCAATTTCTTCATCATAAAGTCTGTCAAGCTTAACATCAAAAGCCTTGAGTGCCTCATCAAAGGTATCAACAAGGTCAAGATTATAAAGGTTGTTCTTAAGTGAACGACCCATTAAAAACTCCATACAAAGGTAATAAATTTCCTTTGAGTCCTGTCCCTTAGCTTCAGAACGAAACTCACTGTTCATTTCGGAAAGCTTATCTCTTACAATCATAGATACAGCCTTATAATACTGCTCATTTGTTGCAGTTTTAGGATCGACACCAAAGAAATGGCTCAGCTTGTCACTAACAGCTTTCTTAGCCTGAGCAACAGTCATTTTTTTCATACAAATCCTCCAAATTATATTAAAAATTTCAATTAATTAGACATTCGCTTTGTACATTATATACTAAAATCATCATTTTTGCAATAGCAACTGTGAAATAACTTGCCTTAATTCTTTCTTCCACGCTTCAAAAACTTGTTAATTATTAAGCCTGCCAGCTCCTGAATAGGTCTTATATTCATAAATATCATCAGTGCAAGCAATGCAGCTTCAACAATATAAAGCAAAATTCCCTCTTTCATCAGAAGCATCAGTGCACTCTGTACTATTAATATCAGCGTTTCACACAGCATTATCGGAAGCTGGAAATTAATTTTAATATATTTTCTTGTATTTGCCCCCCTTGTAATGAAAACCACAAGGAACGCACAAACCGTGGCAATAGCAGCACCATTGGCACCGATTTTTGGTATAAACACAAAATTGAGAACAATATTTGTTACCGCACCGCTGAGTGCCGTAAGAAGTGCCATAAGTGACTTTTTCTCCGCCATATAAACAGATGCAAGGAAATTAACAATACAGGAATAGGTCGTTGCAATGATAAGTATCGGAACAAATTTCCACGACTCATAATATGACGGAGCAACAAGAATTTTCGTGATAAGCTGACAAGCGAGAATAAGTGCTGACGCAACCGCAAACACACCGCCGCTGTAGACACGAAAGACTCTGCTGAAAAATCTTCTGCGCTCCCTTTTATTTTCCTGACCATCAACAGCAGATAGCTGCCACGCATCAATAAATATCTGTGAAAAAAGAATTACAAAATTAGGGATTTTTGAAGCTGCAGTATATAATCCGTTGGCAGATGAGCCAACAAAGCTTGTTACCATATACCTGTCCGAAACATTGATAATCCACCACAGAATAACCGTAGGAATCAACGGCACACAGTACTTGAGCATCTGTCCCGTAATATCCCTTTCCGATAATCTCGGCTTGACAAATCTATAAAGCTTAGCTGTAATAACAAAGAATATAACCGAACAGGCATCCGATGCGATAATTGCTGCAATATAGCCTGTTACACCCCATTTAAGCGGTCCCAAAAACAGAATGGTAAAAAGCAAGGTTGTAGCTGTTGCAATGATTCCGTCAATTGCAAAAAGCTTAACATAACCGCTTCCTCGTACAAACTGCTGACAAAGCTGTCTGAAGCCGGAAATCAGAACAAAAGCAATAACAAGAATAATATAGTCGCCTAAAACAAAATCATTGATTTTAATCAGACTTATCGGATAGGCAAAAAGCAGAAATACACCAAAGCCTATTATCGTTGTTCTAACTCCAACAGTTAATACATCTGCTTTGTTTTTTGCCTTATCAAGGGAAAATCTTAATGCTGCACTGTTAATTTGCAAAGTTACAATAGGTATTAAAACATTAACGGTCTGCTGAACCAAATCAGCAGCACCGTAATCGCCTGTTCCCATCATACGGGTAACAAAAGGCATAAGCAAAAATGACAGTATCTTTGACGAAAAAGTGCCTATCGCAAATATCAATGTATTTGAAGCTAACTTTTTATACTTGTCCAAAACTAAAATTCCCTTTCATCATATTTTTATTACAGAAGGCTGCATCAATATTTCCATCTGCCGTTCTCAAAAGCAATCGTATTCTGATAGGATGCAGAGGTATAAATACTGCTGCCTCTGTACTGAGTACCGCTGTCAGCTTTAGGTCTTCCGAAAAGATAAACATAGTGATATCCAAAGCCTACACCTGCAGTAGTTGTTTTATCTGCACCGCCGAGCTTAACCATAACCTTTTTCTCCATCGAATTCATATTAAGCTCCATTGCCTGCAATGTCGAGCCGTTAAGCTCAGTATAATAAAGTCTGTTGCCGTGAATTACCGGATAGTCTGTAAGCGAGCATTTTTTCAGCAGTGTAACAGTTTTTTCAGAGCCGAATTTCTGCCTGATTAAATCAAAGCTGCCGTTATCCTGTTTTTTATAATAATAGAAAAATCCGCTTTCAAGCTCCATATTAACAATTGAATCACCTGTTGTGTCATTCCTGAAATATCTTCTGTCATTCTTGTCATGCAGACTGACAGTGATATACTGATATTTTTTTGTTACATCGTCATACTGTGTAAAAAATATTCTTGAAAGTGATATGCCGACAAACTTCAGCTTTTTATCTGCACCTGCCGTATAAAGAACCGTTTTGCTGTAATCCTCGGTTTTAATATATCCTACTGAATTATCACTGCCTATAAAGTATATTTTATCATTATACAAATATGCAAATGCTATATCATCGGCAAGCTTTTTTTCCTCTTTGCCTGTTATTCTTGCTCTTTTAAGCTGATTTGCCTTTGTGTCAACAAAATAAACATAGTCACCTAAAACATTCAGATATTTATAATTATTTTTATTTGCAGTAATCTTTTCATTTGTTTCCTCAGAGGAATCAAAACGGTAAATACCGTCATTTTCAATACTGAAATAATTATACGCCGCACTGAAGGTAACCGCACCCGCCGTCTTATTAAGAAGATTTCCAACCTGATTGCCCTCAAGAGAGGTATCAAATTCAAACTCACTGATTGGTTCATAATCATAATTATCCGGTCTTGTGGTCGTAGGCTTGGTTGTGGGGGCAGTTGTAGTTGTTGTTTGACTTAGAATGTCCTCTTTAACAAAAGCTACAGCCTGCTCAATCCTATCCTCGGGCACAAATGATTTAATTTCAAAATTCGGGTCACAAATTTTCATTGTGATTAAAAATGCAGCCAACGCTAAAACTATTATTGAAATAATAATCAAAAGCGTTTTGCCTGCTTTTTTTCTTTTTTTAGCTCTCAGACGCTTTTTCCTTTGCTTTGCACGTTCTTTTTCATCCATGATTTATCTAACCTGTCCGTTTCCGAAAATCAAATACTTTGTTGTAGTAAGCTCACGAAGTCCCATAGGGCCTCTTGCATGAAGCTTCTGGGTAGAAATACCGATTTCAGCACCAAGACCAAACTCGCCGCCGTCAGTAAATCTGGTTGACGCATTATGATATACAGATGATGAATCCACTCTGCTCATAAACTCCATTGCCCTGTCATTATCATTTGTAACAACAGACTCACTGTGGCCTGTTGAATTTTTATTGATATGCTCAATCGCCTCATCAAGACTGTCTACAGTTTTAACACTTATAATATAGTCAAGATATTCAGTAGCAAAATCAGCTTCATCTGCCGCTTCAATATCGGGGCACACTGCTTTTGCTCTTTCATCACCCTTGATTATAACTTGCTTTTCATCAAGCCTTGCCTTGATTAACGGCAATGCCTTTTCAAGAATATCACTGTGAATGACAAGACTTTCGCAAGTATTACAAACACTGATACGCTGTGTTTTTGCATTAAAAATTATTTCTGCCGCCATTTCTATATCTGCATATTTATCAACATAGATATGGCAATTGCCCGAGCCTGTTTCAATTACAGGCACTGTTGAATTTTCAACAACGGCCTTGATTAAGTTTTTACTTCCTCTCGGAATAAGGCAATCAAGATAATCCTTCATTCTCATCAGTTCGGTTGATGACTCCCTTGAAGTATCGGCAACAAGCTGAATTGAATCTGCCGGCAGTCCGACACCTTCAACAGCTTCACGCATAATATCAGCAATTGCCTTATTTGATTCAATTGCTTCCTTGCCGCCCCGAAGAATAACTGCATTACCGCTTTTAAGGCAAAGAGCCGCAGCATCAGCAGTTACGTTAGGTCTTGCCTCATAGATAATACCAATAACACCCATCGGACAGGATACTTTTTTTATAATCAAGCCATTCGGTCTTTCAACAGTTTCAAGGACTCTGCCGCAGGGGTCATCAAGCTGCGCAACCTGAACACAGCCATCTGCAATACCCTTTATTCTATCCTCGTCAAGCATAAGCCTGTCAATAAGACCTGCATTAAGACCTGCCTTTTTTCCGTTTTCAATATCAATATTATTTGCACTGATTATAACGTCTGCATTATCAACAAGTGCCTTGCCGATTGCACGCAGTGCCTTGTTCTTAATTTCTGTATCTGCAGTTGTTAATATACCAGCCGCTTTTTTTGCATTAACTCCTAATTGCTCCAACATTTCATTCACCCTTTACTGAAAAATATGTACCTATACTTTTACCGTCAAGCACCTTATAAATATCTGTCGGCTTTGCACCATTCATAATAACAACAGGTATACCTTTACCTGTGGCAATTTCTGCCGCCTTGAGCTTGGTTGCAAAACCGCCTGTACCTTTTGCACCTGCTCCGCCCGCAACCGCTTTCAGCTCTTCTGTAATTTCATCAACCCTTGTAATTAAGCTGGCATTACTGTTAACATTCGGATTATCGTCATAAAGTCCGTCAATATCCGTTAAAAGAATCAGTAAATCCGCATCAATGAGGGTTGCAACCTTTGCACTTAGACAATCATTATCACCATTCAGAAGCTCCTCAACATAGACAGAGTCATTTTCATTTATAATCGGCAGAGAATCATATTCCAAAAGCTGATTAAAGGTGTCAATCAGATGAGCAGTTTCCTGCGGATTTTCAAGCGTATCGGCTGAAAACAAAAGCTGGCTGACAACAACACTGTACTCACTGAACAGCTTATCGTACAAAAACATAAGCTCACACTGACCCACTGCTGCAGAAGCCTGCAGACCTTTTGTGGTAACCGGCTTTGATTTAAAGCCAAGCTTAACTGCACCTACCGCAATTGCACCGCTTGATACCAAAACAATCTCGTGCCCTGCATTTTTCAAATCAGAAAGCACTGAAACAAGCTTTGCCATACGTGCAATGTTCGTTTTACCTGTGTTATGCGTTAAGGTAGATGTACCAACCTTAACAACAATTCTTCTCTTTCCCTCGACCTTTGCCATAACATACTACTCCATTTTAATTACAATTATTTGTATTGTAACATATAAAACGCAACAATTAAACATTTTTATTGATTTTTTTGTATGTTTTTTTAATTTTCGGTAAAAAATAGATTACGGAGGTTTTATTTATGACTACAAGAAGCTATGTAAGGATTTTTTCCTTTGTATTGGCAGCAGTATCTGTTCTGGCAGGATATGCGATAATTAATATGAACCATGCCAACAGCTACAAAATGCAGCTTGAAAACAGCTATCAGCAAAGCCTTAATGAGCTGTCGGAAAATCTGGACGCTATTGAAACAAATTTAACCAAAAGCATATATTCCAACTCCGACAAGATGCTGCTTGAAATAAGCTCAGACCTTTATGCTGAATGCGGTGAAGCCAAAGAGGCACTTTCTCGATTGCCTGTAAGTCAGATGAATTTAAGCAGCACATACAAGTTCATCAGCCAGGCAAGCGACTATTCAACTTATATCGCTAAAAAAATTTCCTCCGGTGAAAAGATAACCGATGAGGAACACAAAAATCTTTCAACGCTCTTAAACTATTCAAGAAAGCTTAATGAATCAGTTGAAGGTATGGTTTCAATCTGCAACAGCGGCGGAAAAATAACCGCAAGCAATGTTAAAAGCAAAGCAAACGTCAATGTCAATGCCATTTCAGCAGATATGACAGCAGCAGAAGAAGCATTTAACAACTACCCAACGCTTTTATATGATGGTCCCTTCGCAGACGCAGTACTCAATCGTGAACCGCAGATGATAAAAAACAAAGATAATATTACAAAGGAACAGGCACGTGAAATTGCTGCGACTGCACTTAACTGTAATATTAATCAGGTTGGCAATGAAAATAATGAGGACGGCAAAATCCCATGCTATACCTTCACATGCGGTCAGAAGCATATCGGTATTTCAAAGCAGGGAGGCTACGTTTCTTATATTCTTTACGGCGGCAAAATCACACAATCATCTATAACTGAGGATAATGCCAGAAATATTGCCAAATCATATCTGAAAAACATCGGTTATGAAAATATGAAAGAAACCTATTATATGACCAACGATAATATCTGTGTTATAAACTTTGCATACAGCAAAGACGGCATAATATATTACAGTGATTTAATCAAGGTCGGTATTTCAATGGCGGACGGCAAGGTGCTTTCACTTGAAGCTGAAGGCTTTTTGACAAATCATATTGAAAGAAAAGGCTTCAGTGAAAAAATAAAGCTTGATGAAATCAAAAAAAATGCAAGCCCTTATCTTAAAATATTAGACACCAAAAAATGTGTAATACCAAAGGAAAACGGTCTTGAGATTGAATGCTATGAGCTTCACTGCGAAAGCAATGAAACGGGCGAAGAGGTTTTGATTTATGTAAATGCACAGACAGGTGCAGAGGAAAACATTCTTCTTCTCCTGTACAGTGACGGCGGAACATTAACAAAATAATTTGAATAAAACAAATTTTATCGGTTAACCTATTCTTGAAAGGAAGTTATATTATGAAAAGTAAGATTTTAATTATAGCCTTAGCAATTGCTGTTATTGCAACTGTATTTATGGGTTGTTCTAAAAATGATGATAATAACAATACTACAACCACAAACACAACTGCTACGACTACAACTGCAGCAAATACAACAAACAATAACACCACAACAACAAATGATAATAATACCACAGATAAAAACGGCACAACAAATATGGTTGAATCAAAGGCCGATCAGGTTGGCGATGATATCGGTCAGGGTGCTGACGATGTTGCAGACGGCGTAGGCGGAGCAGTTGATAAAGCAGGCGACGCAGTAAAGGATGCTTTGGATTAATAAGAAAAATTACAAAACAAACAACAAAATTAAACCGCTGCCGGAAATAGCAGCGGTTTAATTTTGTTTTATTATTTGCCTAAGCCTTTTTCATCAAAGTTAAGGATTGTTGAAATAACAACCTCATAGCCTGTTTTGATTGCTTCAGGAACTAATCTGTCATAGCTGTCGCGTCGGTTATGATAATAATCTGCAGGAGCAGGATCCATAGCAGCAAGGCATGTTGCGGTAATACCTGCCTGTGTGAAGGCTGCGGCATCCGAAGAACCGAAGAATACATTGGCAAATTTCAAATCATTATGATTTGCTTCAATTGCAGAATCCATAACAAGCTGACTGAACTCAGGGCTGTGCTTAACTGTACCGGTCATATCACGGCTGTATACATTAAGATATTCAAGATCAGTTAAGGTATCAACACAAAGAATAGCAGTTTCAACACCGCTGTTGACATATTCGTCATAATGATCCTTTGCCCACTGCTTACAGCCACGAAGACCTGCTTCCTCACCGTCTGTAATCATAGCACAAACCTCAGTATTCTCAAAATCAACACCAGCCATATCAAGCATACGAAGTGCTGTAACAGCAGCATAAGTACCTGTTAAGTTATCGTTAGCACCCGGTGAAATTGTTTTGAAATCGATGAACAGAAACAGAGTTACCATTGCAAGAGCAGTAACAAAATGGAAATAATAGCTATAATCGGTAATAAATGCACCAAAGCCGCCCATATCAACAAAATTAGCAATGATTGCAAGAATTGATAAAACAAAAGAAATCACTGCACCGCCGATTGTAAGTGCCATACAAGGCATCATCAGTTTAATTTTTTTTGTACTGTAATAAAGATGACGCCACTCATAAGCGGAATCAATATGACCGCTGATAATAATTCTTTTCTTAACCTCACCTCTCGGCTTTCTTACACCGTAAAGATTATGACCCTCAACCTTTTTATAAAGAGGGTCCATAAATCTCTTATACAGCAAAAACTCCATAACAGTAATAAATAATCCGACACCTACAAAGCCGCACACAATGCACTGTGCCACAAAGAATGATATTACACTTGTGAACACCAACACCGCACAAACAACTACCGCAAGAATAATGCCGGCACTTACAAGCTTAGTGAAGTGAAGAAATGCTTTAGGTGCCATTTTATATGACTCAAAGCCTGTTTCATCACAGAAGGTATCCATCTCCTTCTTTATATGCTTCTGTGCTGCAAAGCAGTTTTCATTACCGGACTCACGCGGTCCGTACTTTTTGATTACATTGGTTATTTCGTGAACGGTATAGTCAACATTCTCATCAATAACCGACTGTGGAAATTCAGCAAATTTCATTTATATTTCTCCTTTAGCAATATATTTTCTGTTACGCCTTGTTTCAAGATGTGTATCACCCTTTAAGAACTTGAGTTCAACATTAAGCCTGTCAAATAAGTTCACAGGCATTGTCACCTTATCAACAGCGTAATTAATACCAAGTAATTTATAAAACACTTTGAAAGAATCAAGTCTTTCAAGAAAGCTCTTCCAATTCCTGTTTTCATCACAGGACCAAGCAACCTCACTGAGAGCCTGCAGTCTTGGAAAAAGCATCATATCAAGACGTTCGGCAGAATCTATCCACTCAGTCCATACCTCGCCCTCAACACCGAGCACATTCTTAATGTTCTGCTTATTCACTCCGAACCTCTCAGGTGAATAGTCATATGTATTTTTCAGCGGATATTTACCGTAAGGCATATCAAAATAAAACGATTTATGATTTGACATAATAATGCTTCCGCCGCTGTTTGCATGCTTTTCAGAATTCTTATCTCTCTCAGGTGTCCAGTACTGGGCAATAATTGTTTTGTCAAGATTGCCTGCTGCAAGAATTTCATTCCAGCCAATAAGCTGTCTGCCCTTGGTTTTCAGGTGTTCAAGCACAAGATTATTGAACCAACCCTGCAAATCATCTTCATTTTTAAGGTTATTATCCTTTATTATCTTTTGACAGTGAGGACATTTTTTCCATTCATCCTTCGGTGCTTCATCACCGCCAATATGAAAATATGGAGCAGGGAAAAACTCGCAGACCTCGTCAATGACATCCTTTACAAATTGAATTGTCCGTTCCTTACCGATACAGATTGTTCTGTTCCAATCCTTAATACCCTGCAATTTTTCAGGAATCGTTGCACCGAAATAACCGGGTACAGGTCTGTCAAGCTCACGGCAGGCAAGGTAAGGATATGCTGCAATGGCAGCAGCACAATGGGCAGGAAAATCAATTTCAGGAACAATCATAATGGAACGAGCTTTTGCATATTCAACAATTTCCCTGACATCGTCCTGAGAATAATATCCCCTATACTCTGTGTTATCAAGCTCCGTCGACTTCCAGCCGTTAAGCTGCGTATATTTTCTTACAGAGCCTATTTCCGTAAGAAGCGGATATTTTTTTATTTCCAGTCTCCAGCCCTGATCATCGGTAATATGCCAGTGAAAAACATTCAGCTTCATCATAAACATATTATCAAGATATCTTTTTATTTCATCCACCGACCAGAAATGACGTGCTGTATCAAGCTGCAGACCGCGCCATTTAAATCTTGGACTATCTTCAATTTCACAGCATTTGACACGTCTTACACCAAACTCATATTTGGTAAGCTGACGCAGTGACTGCAATGCATAATATGCACCTGCTTCATCACCTGCTTTGATCAAAACACCATTCTGAGTAACGGAAAGAGTATAAGACTCACCGCCAATAGTGTCATCTTTTTTTATTACAATAGCTGCATCTTCGCTGTGCTCTAAATCGAGCAGCGGCAATTCAAAATCACTTTTCAGCTTAATGCTTTCACCAAGCATTAAATATCCGTTGCCTTCAACACATTTTTTCGGAATGGGGATTAAGTTAATCATAGCCGATCTCCTTAAGCATATATTTGACATTGTAACATATGCAAATAAAAAACTCAACAATTATAACTAATTTTAAAAATTAGTTAAATATTTCTTTAATATCGGAAATGCAATTGATTATCACCGCATCGGTTACGCTCAGCACTTCCCTGCTCTGATGACCGTCGGCAATCAAAATGCTGTCACAGCCCACTGCCCTTGCTACCTCGTAATCGTGAACAGTATCACCGATAAAAACAGCCTTATCAGGGTTAAGCTCATGGTCGGCAAACCATTTTTTCGCAATATCAGCCTTTGACACAGCATAATTATCATCAGTACCGATTACGTCATCAAAATAATCTTCAATATCAAAAAGACTTATTTGGTGATACAGTCTTTCTTTTTCACAAACAGAAATTACACTTTGCTTTAAGCCAAGACTGTTAAAATATTTTAAAACATCACGCACGCTGTCAAACAGTTCTGCACTGTCCTGAACCTCTGAATACAAATCAATAAAAAGCTGCGCAAGCTCATCAAATGAATGCTTTTCAAAATCAAGACCGACTTTTATATAATAATCAACAACAGGAAAAGAAAAAATACTTTTATATAAATCCGTATCAAGTCTTTGAGGGTATTCCTTTACCTCAAGCATTTTGTTCATAGTATCAATACTTATCTGAACATCATTAAATAAAGTACCATTCCAGTCCCATATCACATATTCATATTTCATAATACCCTCCGCATTAAAAGCTTATCATTCATTATAGCATAAAAACAAGCACCGGGCAAACAATGATATGCACCCCAAAAGTTGAACACAGGTTATTGGGGAAAGGGAAAGCAAACAGGCAAAAGCCCAGTATTCATGCGGGTTTGCGGCGAGATGGCTCTCAAAAGCTAACCTCACAAAAGACAGATTATTGCACAATCACATATCGTTTCTAAGACAAGCATTGTGGAAATGTGCATAACAGGCTATGGAATCCCTCTCATTCTTTCATTCACTCAAAATATATGGCATTTCTTTTTTGAAAGATTGAATTGACGTACATAAATAGACCTCTCCATAGTAAGATACGAAGAATTAACCCCGTAAGAGATTAAATATTTTCTGTATAGAAAAGCATTACATAGAGTAAAAGTGGTATCGCAACTTCAAGTTGCGAAAAAGCACGACAAAATTGGTGGTATAATAAAGAGTATAGGTTAAAATAAAACCATCAAAAATAAGGAGGGCATACAAATGGTGTTTGCTGATAAATTACAGAGTTTGCGAAAATCAAAGGGATTGTCGCAGGAAGAGTTGGCTGAAAAGTGCAATGTAACAAGACAGTCCGTTTCAAAATGGGAAACAGGTTTAGGATACCCCGAAACGGAAAAGTTATTGATACTTTGCGAAATATTAGATGTTGATTTAGACTATCTTATGCGAGATAAAACTGCAACAGCAGAAGATTGTAGCGTACAAAGGGAAATATCGTCTTATGAATCTTATGTTGGAAAATGGGTGCGGATTTTTTTGAAAGACCGAGAGTTTAACGGTTTGCACTGCGTTGCTCTTGTATCAATTCAGAAGTCATATTTAATTATTATGAATGACAAGGGTAAGCTGGGATTTATAGACGGATATTCTGTTAGCACCATTTCTGATTTTGTTGATAAGAAAAAGCAAATGAAGCTACCACCTATTCCAAGCAAAGAATCCATTAAGGATATTGGCAATTACCTTGTAGGGAAAAGATGTGATGTGAGATTGAAACAAAATAATTTGCTTTTGGGATTAGGATTTAATAAACCCGGAGGATTTTATTCAGTAACTATTGAAAACATTTCCAATGATGAAGTGATTGCTTGTGATTTGAATAAATGTAAGTATACCAGCAGATTATCAGATGTTTTATATATCAAAGAATGCTAAAAACAAAATTCTAATACCCCTCCCAAATACCTCGTGTTCTTAGACACTTTGGGAGATGCATATTTTTTTGGGTAATATAGGAAGAAAAAACAAAGTATATAGTGCAGAATTCAAAATAGGTTTTATAATGGACTACATGAACACGGTTTGTGCTATAGTAAAATAGTACAAAAATATTGGGATATAAGAGAAGGACAAGAACACCACTATCAAAAACAAATACAAAGGTGGGAACGCATATACTTGGAAGAAGGAGCCAAAGGTCTGATGAAAGAAAGACGAGGCAGAGGAAGTAAAGGCATATCACCAAAGCTTGATAAAAAGGTCGAAGAAGATTTAATTGCAGAAAATCAGCGATTGAGAATGGAGATAGAATACCTAAAAAACTGAGTGCCTTAGTTCTTGCGGAAGAGCGAGAGAAAAGCAATAATTATCTCTGAACTAAGGCAGAAACATCCGCTAAAAGAATTGCTGAAATTATCAGATATTGCCAGAAGCACATATTACTATCATCTTAACAACCATGACCTTGCCGAGTGGGAATATCAAAGCAGAAGAAAATCCGCCGTCATGGTTTTACCCATAGCGGCGGTGTACATAGCATTTTATTTAATTATAAATCTTTCATTATACCGAAAGGATTACATACTGCCAATTGACATCAATCCTAAAAAGATAACTACCAGAGTTGTTCCAATAGTAGCGAGGATATTTAAGATTTTAACAGTATTCTTATCCAGTATCTTGGCAAACAAAGCAAACAGAGCAATTCCAATCACTCCGCCTAATGTATTTCCAAGTAAGTCTGTAATATCACTTGCACCAATCGCAAAAATATATTGAACAACTTCATATAAAAGAGTTACTGAAAAAATCGGTAGTACTTTCTGTATGAAATTCCATTTCGGCTTGATTATAGAAAGATAGACACCAAAAGGAATAAAAACAACCATATTCAAAAGAATTTCAGATGTATCGACTCTACCACTTACACTTGCTGACTCTGCAAATGGAATTAAGTTAATGCTTCTAAGGTTCATACGACTTAAAAGGGAAAGGTCGAATTCCATTTTGAAAACTATAATCCAAGTCAGCACAGCCAGATAAATAATCAATAATCCAACTGTTAGTTTTTTTGAGTTAAACATTGTTCGTGATTTCATTCGTTCTCCTCCTTTCTTGCGAAATTCCAATACTATTATACATATCGGGGGGGATGCAAGAGATATTTTATATCATTGTAAGACCATAAAAGCGACAGAGATTTTACCCCCTGTCACTTCAATCTTTTATGCGTAAATAATTTCCGTATTAATTATTTCTCTCGCCCTTGCCTGTATCTCATTCATTTTTCCAACCCACAACATCGGTTTTTCCGCTTTAAGTTGTTCGGTTACGCCATCCTTATCTGCCATTTGCTCAATCAACCGAAACGTCATCGCCGTTGCCTGTTCGTCAATGTCAGTTCTCGTTTCATAAGCACTCCAATATAAATTTTTCAAGCATTGGATTAAGTTGCTTGGCATTACGCATTGGAAAGCCGTGATTTGCTCCTTGTAATGTCATTGTCTGACAGCTTGGATTTTGAGCAAGTAATGTAAGAGAAGTTTTCATATCTCTGACTTCCTTACTCCCACAAATCGCCAACATAGGTATCGTTACTGCTTGATATTCAGGTAACTTTGATAAATCTAATGTATTGTAAAAGAATGAGCGATACACCAGCGGAGTAATCTGTTTTGAATATTCAGCCATATTATCGGCTTGTTTTTTTGTGTAGTTCCAATATTTTCCTTGAAACTGCACCAACCACCTCCAATGCAGCATTTTTGCGGATAATCCCGCAAGAGAACCGTACATCCAAATTTTTTTCGGTTTAGGATTAATCCATGCGCTTAAAAATACTGCAAAGTTAAATAATTCGGGTTGCTTACTGACAAGCATTATTGCAATTTGACCTCCAAGCGAATGACCGATTACACCGATTCG
>ERZ808037.128-NODE-128-length-79400-cov-7.652345_pt1 | contig 79400 bp, 59 predicted proteins | sample MGYA00380190_ERZ808037 | MGnify/ENA primary metagenome ERZ808037 (study PRJEB31490, sample SAMN06133399) | mouse gut metagenome | isolation source: J9 | host: mice | place: China: Chengdu | collected 2015-05 ... | reverse complement strand
CGGAGTGGAGCGAAAGCGCGTCTGCGTTGATTATGCTATTTGTGCAAATTCAACAACCTTAAAAGAGTTTCGCAATTGCCTAAAATGCGAAGAAGAAAAAAGGAGATGTAATTATGCCAATCAGAGTACACAATTTCGGGGGAGTGATCGGGTGGAACGCCAAAAAATATCTGCCGTGGGTTGCCAGCGAGAGCTATTTAAAATTGCAGTTTGTCAGCCGCAGACGGTCCCAGAAAGGATATATTGACTTTTTTATGAGCCATAAGGAGGCGCCCCATCCGCTGGTGGTGAATCTGGAGACGGTGAACCGGTGCAACAGCACCTGTGAATTTTGCACGGCCAACATCCACGCGGAGAAACGCCCTTATAAGAAGATGGACGACGCGCTCTATTATTCCGTGATCGACCAGCTTCACGACTGGAATTACAAAGGGCATCTGACCCTTTACGGAAACAACGAGCCGTGGCTTGACACGCGCATTGTGGAATTTCATAAGTATGCGAGAAAAAAGCTGCCGGAGGCATTTATCTTCATGTCCACAAACGGCCTGCTCTTAAATGTGGACAGGGTAAAGCAGATAGTTCCCTATGTGGATCAGCTCATCATCAACAACTACGGGATGGAAATGAAAATGCACGACAATGTGCAGGTGATACACGATTATGTGAAGGCGCACCCGGAGGAGTTTCGGGACGTGGACATTCTGGTCCAGATCCGGTACCTGAAAGAGGTGCTGACCAACCGCGCGGGCAGCGCACCGAACAAGCAGTCCAAGGGGAAGATCGTCAAGGAGACCTGTCTCATGCCGTTTACGGATCTGTGGATCACGCCCTTCGGCAAGCTGGGAATCTGCTGCTGTGACAACTTTGAAGTCACGGAAATGGCCGACCTGAATGAAACCTCACTTAAGGAAGGCTGGAACAGCGAAAAGTACAGGCAGCTTCGGGAAGCCATCGCCACAGGCAGGCACAACTATCCTTTCTGCAAGTATTGCGACTTTATCGACGCGGGCCTGCGCATGGACGCGGTGGATGATGTGCTTAAGCACAGAGAGATGCACGGCGCGAGACAGTCTGTGTTCAGGAAAAAATAAGAGATAAAAACAGCGGAGACGGGATGCGGACGGCATGTGTTTCCGGTGAACAGTAAGCGGTAGAAACAAAGGGAAAGATGGGGACGGCAGACGAATGAGGAGAGCGTTTGTAACGGCGGCCTGCGCGATGGCGGCGGCAGCGGTTCTGTGGGGCTGCGGCGGCGCGGCAGGCGGGAACGCACAGGAAAACAACGGTGTGGAAGTGACGGATGCGCAGGGAAACGGCGCGCAGAGCGGAGCTAAGGACGGACAAAGCGGCGAAGAAGCGGCGGCCGGTGATGGCTCGCAGGGAGCCGCGGAGACGGCAGGCGGCTCGGGTACAAACGACGGCGCACCGGGAGAAAGTGACGGCAACGCCGGAAATGGAGGCGGTGCGGCGGTTGGCGGCTCAGGGGAAGCGGCGGAAACGACGTCAGCGGACGGGGGCATTGACATGGCGGCACAGCTTGCAGGCACCACGTTTTCCGTGCTGGGGGACAGCATTTCCACCTATCAGGGCTGCAATCCCGTGGGCTACTATGCCTTTTTCCCGGAAAACGGTGAAGTGACGGAGGTGGAGGACACCTGGTGGCAGCGGGTGGCGGATGATCTGGAACTGACAGTCTATGCGAACGGTTCCAGCTCCGGAGCGACTGTGGCGGGGGATTCCACGGAAACGGAAAATCCCCAGTGCGGCTGCAACGAGCTTCGCACCAATGACCTTTCCGGCCCGAAAGGGGCATGTCCTGACAGGGTTGTCATATATCTGGGCACCAACGACATGCTGAAAGCCGTTCCGCTGGGAGACAATGACGGCACCGGGCTGGTGGAGGAGGGTTTGATCACGACTTTTACGGACGCTTACACGCTGATGCTTGACAAGGTGCAGGCGAATTATCCGCTGGCGGAGATTTACTGCTGTACCCTGCTTCCGGTGGGGGATTACGGTACGGACACGCCCTATGTGGAATTTGTCAACAGCGAGGGACTTACATCCGCAGATTACGGGGAGGCGATTGCGCGGATCGCGGGGAGCAGGGGTCTTCCGGTGATTGATCTGTCCGACTGCGGCGTTACCATAGAAAATCTGCACGAAATGACAAGCGACGGGGTGCATCCCACGACAGCGGGTATGGAGCGTATTGCGGAGGCGGTGAAAGAGACGCTTACGGCGCAGTAGGGGCGGACAGGACGGTGCTGCCGGTGGTGTGAACGGGACGGAGGCCTGCGGCGTGTCAGGCGCAGGCAGGAAAGCGCAGAGGCGCGGAAACGGGATGACGGTTTGCGTCGCGGCAGGACGGGGTGCGGACAGGAAAGCGCAGGAGCGCAGAAATGAGGGATATCCATGGATGTGGAGATAAAGGGGATCAGAAAGGCGTATGCCCGAAAGCAAGTGCTTACAGATATATCGTTTTCCATGGAGGCCGGGAGCTGTACGGCCATCCTTGGCAGCAACGGCAGCGGGAAATCCACGCTGCTTTCCATTTTGGCGGGCGTGCGAAAGGCGGACGGCGGCTCTTTTTTTTATCGGGGAACCGATCTGCTGCGATGCCCCGGACAGATTCCGAAGGCGCTTGGTTATGTGCCGCAGGGTGATCCGCTGCTGGAAGAGCTGAATGCATGGGACAATCTGCGCATGTGGTATGACAGGAAGACATTGCAGCGGGAGCTTGCGGAGGGGGCGCTTAAGCTGCTTGGCATCGACGGGTTTTTAAAAACCCCCGTGCGCCGTATGTCCGGCGGAATGAAAAAGCGTCTTTCCATCGGCTGTGCGGTGGTTTCCCGTCCCGGGATTCTGCTGTTGGACGAGCCGTCGGCGGCCCTTGACCCTGTCTGTAAAGAAAACATACGCAGTTATCTGAAAGTTTACAGAAAAGAGGGGGGCATCGTGCTGATGGTGACCCATGACGCGCAGGATTTGGAATTGTGCGATATGTGTTATATATTAGGGGATGGAACGCTGCAGCCCTGGGAATATGGTGGGGATTTTCATAAACTGGCGGAGAAACTGCGTGAGACACCGGAAAAGTGCATCTAAAGAAGCCCGGCCGGTGGATAAGATGCAGGAAAGCGCCGGGCTTTGTGCAGAAGAATGAAAAGGGGCGTTCTACGGACAGATTTGAGATTAGGAGGGGAGACAGATGCGGCAGACAACGGCTTATTTTCTGGCACAACTGAAACGCGCGATAAGACTGCTTCCCGGGCAGGTAATGGCGGACCTTCTGGTCTGTGTCTGTGCGGGTGCGCTGGCCTGCCTGCTGATTTCGCAGGGAGCGGCGGCAGCGGAGGGAAGCAGATACCGGATCGGTATGGTGGGAGATCTGTCGGCTTCCTATTTGGGATATGGCATGGCTGCGGTGCAGGAGATGGACGATTCCCGCTTTATGATCGAGCTGGTGCCGATGTCGGAGCAGGAGGCGGAGGCGGCCTTTTGGCGCGGGGAACTGTATGCCGTTATGCGGGTGCCGGAAGGACTGCTGGAATCCATTGTATATGGGGAAAACGACCGTCTGATTACCTACACGGCCACGCAGGGGCAGCAGGGGCTTGGAACCATGGTGATGGGAGAAATAACGGATCTGGCTTCCACGCTGGTGACCTGCTCCCAGAGCGCGATCTACGCCATGCAGCGGACGCTGGCGGATCAGGGCAGAGGGGAGGAAATTGGCCGGGAAACGGATAAGCTGAATCTGGCTCTGATCAATCTGGTGCTTTCCAGAGGGGACTTCGGTGAAGTGGAAGTTTTGGGCTATGGGGATGGCCTGTCGCTGGAGTTGTATTATTTCTGCGGCATGATTTTACTCTTTCTTCTGCTTTCCGGGCTTTTGAACAGCGCTCTTTTTGTGCACGGAAACGGCGCGTTTTCCTGCTTTCTGAAAACCCGTGGTGTGGGGGCGTTTCGGCAGATTTTCGGGGAGTATCCGGCCTATCTTCTGCTTGTGACTATGGGACTTTTCATATTATGCCTGCCCCTCGGCTTCGGGCTGGCGCGGGGGCTTTTGGGGATTCCCGAGTGGGAAGGCATGGGAGCAGCGCCGTTTCTTTCGTTTCTGCCGGTTCTTATTCCGGTGGCAGTCATGCTTGCCGCCATGCAGTTTTTTCTCTTCGAGGCGGCGGAGGGGATCGTGAACGGGATTCTGTTACAGCTTCTTAGCGGGATCGGCATGGGGTATCTTTCCGGATGTTTCTATCCTTCCGCCTTTTTTCCTGAAAAAATGCGTGCGCTGGGGGAGATTTTACCTTCCGGTGCGGCGGCGCGGTTTATGCAGGCGGGCGCCTTGGGGCGGATTCCGGCAGAGCTGTGGGCGGCGGTCTTTGGCTGGACGGCGGTGTTTCTTGTATTGACTGTATTGGTCAGACGAAGCCGGATCGGGAAAAGCTGACAGAAAGGAAAAAGGCGCACGGCAGGGAACGATGTGGATCTGACAGGAAAGCAAAAGGCGCATGACAGGGAACGGCGTAGATCTGACAGGAAGGAAAAAGGAGCACGGCAAGGTGTTGACAAAAGAAGGAACGGAGAGCGATAGGAGGACAGGAACATGCCGGGACGGATGCTTGTAAGGTTTATGCTATTGCAGAAAAGGCTGTTGAAAAGATACAGCTTTCTTTTGATGCTCTGTCTGGCGCCCCTGCTTTCGGCAGGCGTTGGACGGCTTGCTGGGGAGGCCGCGGGAATCGCTACGATTGCGCTGTATCTGCCTGATGGGGACGCAGCCGCGCAGGAGATATCCGAAAGACTGCTGGATGAAAGGGGCGTTCTGCGCTATCTGTCCTGCGGGGACGAAGAGGAGGCGCGGATTATGGTGGAAACCGGGCAGGCGGACGCCGCATGGATTTTTTCGGAGGACTTGTCGGAACAGATCGGGGCGCTTGCGGGAAAACGGAGAGTGCGTCCGGTGGTGACGGTGGTGGAACGAAGGGACAGCGTGGCGCTCATTCTTGGACGGGAAATTCTGGCATCCGCCATTTACCCCTCCTTTTCCTATGCGGTTTATGAGAGTTATGTGCGGGAGGAACTGGGAATTACGGAAATGACAGACGGGGCGCTTCGCCGGATTTATGACAGCGTGGCGGTGGAGGGGAGCCTGTTTCAGATGGTATATCCCGATGAGACGCCCGGGGAAGCGGAAGATTTTACTTATGTGCAGGCGCCTCTGCGGGGGATTCTGGCCCTGTGGTTTACCTTTGTGGGGCTGGCGGCTTCGCTCTATTTCATGCAGGACGAAGAGCGCGGCGTCTACGGGCGTGTTCCCGTGACCAAACGCCTTTTGGCGTCCTATACCGCGGGTGCGGTTTTTCTTCTGGACGCGGCGGTTGTGCTGCTTTTATCCTGTAAGCTGGCGGGGGTGTTTACGGACTGGAAAAGAGAGGCGGCGGTCTGCGCGGTTTTTGCGGTCTGCGTTCTCGCTTTCTCGAATCTCCTGCGGATGCTTTGCCGCACGCCCGGGAGACTGGGGATGATTTTTCTGCCGCTTCTGGCGGCGATGCTGGCGCTTTGTCCTGTGTTTTTGAATCTGCAGAATTTCAGGGCGGGAAAACGATTACTCCCGCCCTGGTACTATCTGCAATCTATTCATAACACACGTTACTTATATGAAATGGCTGTTTACGCTGTGATTCTGATTCTGATAAGCGCCCTGCTGCAGCGGATGCAGAGCCGCCACCGCTAAAACGGACAGCCGATAGCTCAGTAGGCGCATCTGTCAGGGACGCTGGCTGCTTCGTTTGGCACCGCTGTTAAAACGGACAGCAGCGGCGAAGTCAGTCGACCTCGATCTGGTCCGCCGGCGCCTCCTTCTTTACCTCTTCGTGGTAGGTCTTTTCCGTGTTGACATTCCAGATATTATCCTTGGAGGAAATGCCGCCCAGAATGTTTTTCACGGTCTCGAAGGAGGTCATCATGGAGTGGTCGATGTTATTGTAACGGTGCTGGCCGTTTCTGCCCACGCAGTAGAGATTGTCGATGGATTTCAGGTATGCGGTCAGCTTATCCATATCCTTGTAGGTGTCAAAGTAGGCGGGATATGCTTTTTTCACCCGCTCCACATGGGAGTCCATCACATCGGAGGGCTTGTCGATCAGCCCCATGCTGACAATCTCTTTCACCGCAAAGCGGGTGAAATCCTCGTCGGACATCGTCCAATACTGATCCCCCTCGGAGACAAAATACTCCAGACCGATCCATATCGTGTGGTCTAAGTCGCGCACCATGTAGGGAGACCAGTTGTTATAGATCTGGAATCTTCCCAGCCGCACCGTTCTGTCATGCACATAAATCCAGCAGTCCGGCACGATATTGCCTATGGTTTTCAGGTTCGTCTTATTTTTCAGGTTCAGCTTCGGCAGCAGAAGCCCCACGGTCATGTAGTCGCGGTAGGGAAGCCCTGCGGCGATTTCGGCTTCTGCCTTTGGCACGTCGTTTAACCCTGCCACCAGATCCTTTACGGGCATGGAAGAAATGAAAATATCGCCATTTGCGGTCACTTCGCCCTCCGGCGTCTCGTAGGTGATGGCGGTAATGCGGTTATTTTCGTCTTTGTGGAGCTTTACGGCCTTGCTGTGGCAGAGGATCTCTCCACCAAGCTCTTTGATTTTGTCTGCGGTCACTTCCCAGAGCTGGCCGGGACCGAGCTTGGGATAGCTGAACTCTTCAATCAGGGAAGTCTCCACCTCCCGGTTTTTCTTTCCGGGCAGCATTTTTGAGAAGACGTCCTTCAGGATGGAGGCGATGGACAGCCCCTTTGCCCGCTGTGCGCCCCAGTCGGGAGCGATTTCGGAAGGGTGCCTCCCCCACAGGTTTTCCGTATAATTTTCAAAAAACATGGAGTACAGTTTTTTGCCAAATCGGTTTACATAAAAGTCCTCCAAGGAATTTTCGGGCCGCTTGTGAATCATGGAGGCCAGATAGCTTACACCCGCCTGCATGGTGGCGAGAAAGCCCATGTTGATAAAGGTCTCCGGTTTCAGGGAGATCGGATAGTCGAAAAATTTCTGGTTAAAATAGATGCGTGACACACGATGTCTGCGAAGCATCACGCGGTCTTCCTTCTCGGGATCCGGTCCTCCGGGGGAAAGCGTCATTTCGCGGTGCAGTACGATGTCGTCGTAGGTGGGCGACCCCTGTGTGGGCAGCATGTGTTCCCACCATTCGTTTACCTCCGGCACTTTGGAGAAAAAGCGGTGTCCGCCCATGTCCATACGGTTTCCCTTGTAGTTGACGGTTTTTGAGATACCGCCCATGGCGTCGGATTCCTCCAGCACCGTGACCTTGTATTCTTTATTCTGATCCTGTCTGAGCAGTTCGTAGGCGGCGGTCAGACCTGCAGGTCCTGCGCCGATCACAAATACATTTTTCATGCGATACCTCGTTATTTTTTCTGCCTCGTGCTTTTTCTATAGCGGCTATTATATCATGTTTGGGCGGGGATGTACACGGGAATGTGGAAAAATAAGATGGTATATGCTATAGTATTACTGAATATTATCCTGTTTCATACTTGATTCATGATTGTGTAATAAACAGGCAATTGCGAAACTCTTTTAAGATTGTTGAATTTGCACAAATAGTATAATCAACGCAGACTCGCTTTCGCTCCGTTCCAAACGCAGCGGCGCTAGGCTCGAAAAAACCTCGCCAAGTGCCGGCGTTTTACAAGGGTCTGCTTATAATTATACTATTTGCACAATAGAAGCCATGATTTGATGAGTTTCGCAATTACCTATTGTATATAAAAAGAAAGAGGCGTGTCTATGCTGTCTGTAATCAGTTTGATTTTCTGGCTTCTGGTGATCCCCTTCTGTATCGGGCTGATCCCTGCAAACTTCATATCGGCGGAAAAAAGAAGCCTGGGCTTCGTGCTGCTTTCCGGGTACTTCGGCATGTGGGCGCTCTTTGAGATTGCGGCGGTACCGGCGGTCCTTTGGGTGGAATATGATAATTTCAGGGCGGCCTCTGTGGCCTTTACGGTGCTCACGCTTCTTGGCGCGGCGTCGGGCGTCGTACTTTTGTATCGGAACGGACGGGCGGGCAGGCCCGGGCTTTTGGCCGGAATGCAGGGGGAAAACGCCGGATGGTGCAAGCAGAGCAGGGCGGTTAAAGTTGACAAGAGTGTCGGAAATGTGGGCGGACCGAAAGCGCTTGCGGCTGCCGTTGGAAAAAGGCTGTTTACGGGCGCGGGCATTGAGTGGCTGTTGTTCTTCCTTCTGCTGGGTTTTCAGCTCTATAAGGCGGTGGCTTTTACCTCCTTTGACGGCGACGACGCCTACTATGTGGTGGAGTCGCTGATCGCGCAGGAGGCGGGGGTGATGTACCGTATTCTGCCGCTGACGGGCGGCTCTACAGGGCTGGACGTGCGTCATGCGATGGCGGTCTTTCCTATGTGGGTGGCCTTTGTCTCTGTGAGAGCGGGCGTGCACGCGACGATTGTGTCCCATGTGGTGATGCCCCTTGTGCTGATTCCGCTGACCTGCCTTCTGTACTATGAGATCGGGCGCGCGCTCTTTGCGGAACGTGTGCCGGACGGCGGGAGAAAGGCGGATGTGGACGGCTCTTTGCAAAAAGCTGGCGGGGATGTGTTTCACAGGGAAAATCTGCCGGTTTTTATGGTTATCATGGCCATGTTCCAGATCTTTGGAAACGTATCCCTCTACACCAACGAGACGTTCTTTCTGACCCGCACATGGCAGGGCAAGGCGGTGGCGGGCGCGCTTGTGATTCCGGCGCTCTTCTGGGTATTTTTGCAAATTTATGACAAGGGTGTCAGAAATAAACGGGCAGATAAGGGGATGTGGATTCTGCTCGTCAGCATCAATATGACGGCAGGGGTGTGCAGTTCTATCTCGGTGTTTCTCGTCTGCCTGCTGCTCGCTGTGGCGACTTTTTGTCTGGCGGCGGCGGAGCGGGACTGGAAGATTCTCTTTCAGGTCGGTGCGGCCTGCATACCGAATGTGATCTATATGGCGATTTATGTCTATATGGCTTACAGTTACCTGCTATAACGATCCGGCCGGAGGGAAAGCGCCCGGGATGCGGATTTTCGGGCGGTGGCCTGCCGGATGAAACAATGAGGAATAAAATATGTGGGGTATTTTTTTAGAGAGCGTTGTCATATTTAAAAATTATATGGGATATCACGAGAACCATTTTCTGGCGGGGATTTATCTCATGGTGCTTCTCTATCTGTGGCTTACGGAGAAGGACAGGCGAAAGCGAGTGCTGTTTGTCTATACGCCCACGCTTTTGCTTCTGCTGTTCTTCTGTCCTTTGTTCCGCAAGGTGTTTGTGCGGCTTATGGAGGATTCCGAGACGTACTACCGGCTCTTGTGGCTTTTGCAGATGAGTATTGTGAGCGCCTACGGTTTGATCCGGCTGATGGGAAAGCACAGGCGGATTGGTCTGGCGGTTGCCTGTCTGGCGATTGTCGCCTGTGGCGATTATGTCTATGACAGCGAACATATTTCACAGGCGCAGAACGCTTATCATCTGCCGCAGGAGGCGATCGATATTGTGGATATGATTGCGCCGGATGAGGGGCGGATCACAGTGCTGGTTCCGGCGGACCTGATTTATTATGTCAGACAGTACAGCACGGATATCGAGCTGCCTTACGGGCGGGAAATGCTGATTGCCCGCTGGGACTATTACAATGCCATGTATGAGGCGATGGAGGAGGCGGAGGTGATCGACACACCGGCTTTTGTGGAGCTGACAAGGGAGTACCCTTGCGCTTATGTGGTACTGAAACAGGATCGGGCAGTCAGGGAGCCGCTGACGGATTACGGTTATTCCGTTTACGGTCAGGTGGGAGAATATGTGATTTACAAGGATATGACATTACAGGATTCGTAAAAGGTCTGCGGCCGGCGGGCTTTGGCGATAGGAGAATGACAGATGTTATTTAATTCATATATATTTGTGTTTGTGTTTTTTCCCATATGTCTGTTCGGTTATTACGGTCTTTTGAAGGGCGGGAAGCCTGAGGCGGCCAAAGTATTTCTGACAGCCATGTCATTATGGTTCTATGGCTGGTTTAATCTGTCCTATCTGCTCATTATGGTTTGCAGCATTGCCGGAAACTACCTGTTTCACAGACTGCTTTCCGGGGAAAGGCCCGGGCTTTTGCACGCGGGAAATGGAAAAGAATCAGAACGCGCAAAGAAGGGGGCACACGGAGAGGCAGAACACGAAAGGGGGGCACACGGAAAGGCAGAACACGAAAGGGGGGCACACGGAAAGGCAGAACACGAAGGGGCGGCACACGGAAAGGCAGAATACGAAAGGGCGGCACATAGAAAGGCAGAACACGTAGAGGCGGCACACAGAAAAGCGGAACATGGAAAAGTGTCCCGCAGGGCGGTTATGATTCTGGCGGTGGCGCTGAATCTGGGCGTGCTGTTTTATTTTAAGTATTTTGACTTCTTTCTCGATACCGTGAACGGTGTGTTTGGAACCGGGTTTGTTTTGCGGGGCATTCTCCTTCCTCTGGGAATCAGTTTTTTTACCTTTCAGCAGATTTCCTTCATAGTGGACACATACCGGGGGGAGGTGGCGGACTGTCCGCTGTCTGAGTACGCGCTGTTTGTCTCCTTTTTTCCGCAGTTGATTGCCGGTCCGATTGTGAATCATGGCGAGATGCTGCCGCAGTTTCGTGCGATCGGCAGCAAAAGGGCGGATTGGGAGCGGATTGCAGGCGGATTTGCGCTTTTTGTGCTGGGACTCTCCAAGAAGGTGCTTCTGGCGGATACGTTTGGCGCAGGGGTGGATTACGGTTATGAAAATCTGGCTGTTCTTGGCAGGGCGGACGCGTGTCTGGTGATTCTGTTCTATGCCCTGCAGCTTTATTTTGATTTCAGCGGTTACTGCGATATGGCTGTCGGAATCGGGCGGATGCTTGGAATCGAGATACCCGTCAACTTTCATTCTCCATACAAGGCGGTAAATATCGTGGATTTCTGGAAACGGTGGCACATTACCCTGAACCGTTTTTTTACAAAATATGTCTATATTCCGCTGGGCGGCAACCGTAAAGGGCAGGGGCGGATGTACCTGAATTTTCTGCTTGTCTTTTTCTTAAGCGGTCTCTGGCATGGGGCGGGTTTCCACTTTATTGTCTGGGGGATGATGCACGGGGTGTTATATGTGGTTACGAGGTTCTGGCAGGGACATGTGCGGCGGGGGATGACAATAGTGTCACAAATAGCTACATTCCTCTATGTAAGCGTGGCGTGGGTCTATTTCCGGGCGGAAAACATCGGACAGGCGAATAAGCTTCTTCGGACGGCGTGCGCGGGGGAGGCGAAAAAGATTTCTCTGGATCTTGCGGAATGCCTGCAGCCGGACGAGTTTTGGTACGTGATTAAGGTGCTGCATCTGGACAACCTGTCTTTTAGCCGTTATATTTTGATGTTCCTGATTCTGGCGGCGGGACTGTATCTGTCGATGGCGGGACGAAACGCGAATGAGCGGGTGGCGCGCCTGAAATACGGGCCGGTGTCGGCGGTGGTGTTAGTGGTTTTGGCGGTGTGGTGTATCCTGAGCTTTTCCGGGGTCAGCACGTTTTTGTATTTTAATTTTTAAGGGTAGTATTGCAGCGTTTAGAATTGGAAACGGAGGCATGGCATGAAACGGTTTAAAACGTGGATTCTCTCCATCGTGTCCCTCACTTTCATATGTCTCATACTGGCGGCTGCGCTGGTGGTCTGGGTGGATCCCTTTTTCCAGTACCATGCGCCGCTTGCGGACTTTCCCTATCTGGTGGACAATCAGCTCACCCAGAATCCGGGGATGGCGAAGCAGATGGATTATGACAGCGTGATCCTCGGCTCCTCCATGACAGTGAATTTCAACACGAACTGGTTTGAGGAACTGATGGGGCTTAAGACGGTGAAACTCAGCTACAGCGGCGCTTATCCGAAAGATCAGGCGAATATCATGGACATTATTTTTGACAGCGGCCATGAGGTGAAGTCGGTTTTTCTGGGGGTCGATGTGACCACTTACACCGGTGGCGTGGATGAGACGAAATATCCGATCCCGTCCTATCTGTATGACGACAACTATTTTAATGACATACAGTATGTGCTCAATAAGGATGTGCTGTTAAATTATGTGCTGCGGCCGCTGGCTGATCCGGACAAGACGGATCTTGCCACCGTATATCAGAGCTGGTGGACGGACGAATACTACAATATCCAGTGGGTGATGCACAATTACGCGCCGCCCGCAAAGGTGGAGGAGGAGACGGACCCCGACGCTTTTATCGGGAGCACGGATCAAAACCTGCGAATGAATCTCTGTCCTTATATCGAGCAGAATCCGGACACGACCTTCTATATCTTTTTTCCGCCCTACAGCATTCTTTACTGGAATGATGTGATGCAGGAAAACCATATGGAAGCAACCATGCGGGAGTATGCGCATATTGCGGAGACGCTTCTTGCCTATGACAACGTGCGTCTGTTCTATTTTCCGAATCGGGAGGAGATCGTGACGGATCTGAACAATTATGCGGATTACACCCATTACCACGCGCGGTTTAACCGTTTTATGACGGAGTGCTTTGCGGACGGAACCTGCGAGGTGAAGAGCGCGGAAGAGATGGAGGAGGCGCTTGAAGAGACGCGGGAAATGATAGCGCGGTTTGACTTCGAGGCGCTGTTTTCGGTGGAGTACTGACGGAGAGACGGATAGAGGCGTGGAATAAGTTAAATGCCCGTGCAGGCACGGCACTTGGAATATTGCCCGCGGAAATAAAAGAACCGGCCATCGTGCCGGTTCTTTCGCCGTATACTTTCGGCATATCCTATTCTGCCGCCTGTTTAGCCAGTTCCGGGAACAGGCAGTCAGTAAATCTCTGTGCCAGAACTTCCCGTCCGGCGTCGTTAAAGTGAATGTAATCCGTCATATAGTCCAGATAATTGTCCTCGTTGATAGAGCCGTAAAAGTTGTCGATGAAGGAAACTCCGACGTCCATGGTGGCGTCCCGCTCCTTTTGCAGATAGTGGCTCAGGGTGCCGTGGCCTAAGTCCGCACGGTCGCCGTTTTGGAAATTGCCGTCCTCGCCGATGCTGTGGCAGAAGGTGTGGGACATTACCACGATACGGATATGGGGGTAGGCTTCCTGAATGGCTTTCACGCCCGAACGCAGCGCGCCCGTGTAGGTGATCTCGGCGTAGGGGGCGTTTGGATCGTCACAGGGACGTTTGTTAATATAGTCGCTGCCGTCGTACATGACGCAGATCATATCCACGGTGTTCATGTCGAGTTCAGACAGCATCTGTGCCGTTTTTGCGAAATTCTCATCGTAGCTGTAGGTGGCCGCCGTTTTCATCAGGTCGAAATCCCCGCTCGCAAGGCTCCTGGCCACATAGGAGAAGGAGAAAGCGTCCAGAATATAGCCGTCGTTATAAGCGGCAAACTGCGCCGCCATGGTGGTTCCCGTGAAAGAGCCGTTATAGACGGTGGCTCCGGTTTTCTTTGCGATTTGTTCCGCCAGACCGTTCTCACCCTGATCCAGAGAGAAGGGGTCGTCGCCAAGGCAGAGGATGGTGGTCACGCCGTCGTCCGCAAAGCCTTCGCGTTTATCCGGAGCCAGCGGAATCAGGTTGTCCATAACCTCGATGTCGAAATCTGTAGTCTGGTAGTTCGGATCGTAGTCGGAAGGCGTTCCTTTGTTCCATTTATAGAGACGGAAGGCCGAGAACCCGATGACCAGCACGATGGCCGCCAGCAGAATGAGCTGGATATTGGCGAGAATGCCGGTGTTCTTTTTCGTCTTCGGCGCGGCGTCTGACATTTTAACCGTATTTTTTTTCTGCAATGTATTTTTATCCTGATTTTCTCCCATGTTTTATTCATACCCTTTCCTGAAAGTCTTATGCGTTTTGTCTGGTTTTCATCTATTCTACTATTATTTTTTCCAAAAATCTACAGGAAAAAGCGTCCTTAGAAAATCTTAAGTAACTGTTCAGCTTTGCACTGTTCCGCGAGTAAAATCGCTCTGTAACGATTTTGCGAGTTGTGCAAGCGCCAAAATGCGACTTTGGAGCATTTTGACGGACAAAAGAAAGAGAACGCTGCCCGGAATCCGAAGATTTTAAGCTGCGTTCTCTTTCTCTGTTTTTTCGTATCATACGATAGATACGGCGTTTTCCAGCGGGCCCGGTTCCGGTGCGGTGTAGGTGTGAATCGCCGGCTGCGCAAGCTGGCGCTGCAGTTCTTTGTACCATTTGCTGTACTTATACATACGATATGTAGTGCTCAGTTTCCTGAGCTGCTCATCGTCGGCACAGCATACCGTAAAAGAAACTCTCTGCGATTCATCCATAGAGGCATAATCCAGATAACTGAGTTTAAGCTCGGTTATCACGCTCTGACATCTGGGACAAAACTGTTTATGCCCGTTTAGCATATGAACCCGCTGGCAACGCTTACAGTAATGCATGTACATCATGAAAATTCCCCTTTTCCATTGATTCCTGTAAGGTAACCATTTGTCCGTTGCCCTTATATTGTGTCAGTTAGAGCGGTCAAAGTCAAGCGTATATTAGCGAGAAATGCCATAAAATGGGTGTAAAATATCGCGCAGTTATCGCGGAAAAGGCGTAAATAATGCGCGATCAGCCAATTTACATAATTTGACGACCCCGCACGTGCGACAAAAATCTTGATGTTGCGCCGCTTTTATGCTATAATTTCCAAGAATTGTTTCAATTTGAGGTTTACATAAACTGAATAACCGATTCACACGAAATCAGGATGGGAGTTGTAATGCAAAATAAAAAGAACAGGAGACAAAATACGGAAAAACGCCGCAGACAGGTCCGGTTTGAGGAACTGCTTGAGGATGACCGGTTTGACGATGAGGATTTTGACAGTGTGACGGAGGACACGCTGGAGTTTTTAAGTCTCGATGATGATATGATCGAGGCTTATCAGCGCGCCCACCCTCCGAAAAGCCGGAACAGTGCGTCTGTGAAAGCCCGTCCGGTCCGCTATGAGAAAGAGGACTACGGGGACGAGGATTACGAAGACGACGACTATGAGGATGAGGACTACGAAGACGACGACTACGAGGATGAGGATTACGAAGACTATGAGGATGAGGACTACGAGGACGACGACTACGAGGATGAGGACTACGAAGACGACGACTATGAGGATGGGGACTACGAAGACGACGACTACGAGGACGAGGACTACGAAGACGACGACTATGAGGATGAGGATGAGGACGACGACTACGAGAATGAGGATTACGAAGATGATGACTATGAGGGCTACGATTACGAGTATGACGACGAGGACGGCTTTGCTGCCCGCCTGATGTACTTTATCGGCGAGATGGGCGCACTGGATGTAGCCGTGGCTCTTCTGGGGATACTCGTGCTTGCGGGAGCGATTGTCACGGGCGGCATTTATGCTCATGCAAAATCCGTGGAAAAGCAGGTGGCTGCCTTCGCTGATCTGGGCGAGGAGATAGAAGGCGTCTCCGTAATCGGTGAGAGCGGTCTTCTGGCGGCGTCGGAGTCTGCGAAGCTGGGCGGTATGATTGAGGCGGAGGAAGAGGAAGACGGAGAGGAGCAGGAGGAGAAGAAAGAGGAAGACGCGAAAGGAGAGGTGGAGGTAGAGCTTCATCTGACATCAATCCTTTCGGACATGAAGATTAAGTTTGTCAACAAGGAGTCAGGGAAGCTGATCGGCGGTGTGCCCTTTGAAGTGGAAGTTTCCGGGACGAAGAGTTTTCAGCTCAAGGACGACGATAAGGACGGCGTGATTTACCAGAAGGATATCGCAGCCGGGAGCTATGAGGTTAAAATCCTGCCGTTGTCCGGCACGGCTGCGGAAAAGTATACGCTTCCTTCAAAGAGCAGCAGCGTCAAGGTGACGGACAAGATCGCTTACCAGAAGGTGGACGTGGCGGATGAGGTGAAGACCGAGGCGGAAATCAATGTGGCCAAGGAGGAAGTTACCCAGCAGAATACCGTGGTGGAATCCGCGCTTAAGGACACGGTGGAATGGGTGGAGTCCACAAAGACGCCGGTTGGTGATGAGAAGACGGCTTACGAGGAGGTGCCAAGGGATAAAATTGCGGATCCCACAAAGACAAGCAGCGCCTTTCGCAAGATGGTGGAGGACGAAGAGGAAGATCCTTACGATAACGTGAAGGTATCCATCAATAAAGAAAGCATGACGCTCGATAAGGGAAAGAGCGATTCCCTGAAAATATCCGTCAGCAGCGAGGTGGAGTATTCGGTGGACTGGAGCGTTTCGGATTCCTCTGTCGCAGAAGTAGACGGCGGTAAAGTTACGGCGGTTTCGGCGGGCAGTACGACTGTGACAGCCAGAGTGCTTGTGGGCAGCATGATACAGGAATTTAACTGTTCCGTGACGGTGAATGAAGCCGGGGATGAGGATTCGGACAAGGACGATCCGGACAAAGAGGACGACAGCAAAGACCCGGACAAAGACGACGACAAGGACGACGATAAAGACGACGACAAGGATAAGGATAAAGACAAAGACAAGGATAAAGACAAAGACAAGGATAAAGACAAAGATAAGGATAAAGAGCAGGTGATTTATACCAAGCTCTCCATAAGCGGGGAAAAGGAAGTTGCGGTTGGTAAAAAAGTGACCCTGACTGCGAAGACTGACCCGAAGGACGGGGAAGTGAGCTGGACCAGCGACGATGAAAAGATCGCCAAAGTGAACAGGAAGGGCGAGGTGACGGGCGTCGCAGAGGGCGAGGTGAAAATCCGCGTGAACTGCGAGAATCCGGAGGGAGTCGATGACCTGAAAGAATCTTTCAAAATCAAGGTGGTAAAGGAAACCGGAAAGCTGGACGGCACCACTAAACTGAAAGATAAGGACGGCAACCAGCTTTACCGTAAGCGGTCTTCCACAGGAGAGTACGTGGAGGCGACCTGGCAGGATTTCATAGAGCGGGACAATGAAGTATACTATAAGAAAGTGAAATCGTCCTCGGCCTACAAGTATACCGGATGGCAGACCATTGACGGACATGTTTATTTTTATGATAAAGACGGAAACTATGTGACAGGGGAACAGGTCATTCAGGGCGCGAAATACAGCTTCGGCAGCGACGGAAAGCTCGCGAAGAGCTCTGGCGCCATGGGTATTGATGTTTCCAAGCACAACGGCAATATCGACTGGAACGCGGTGAAAAACTCGGGCGTTTCCTATGTGATCATCCGCTGCGGTTACCGTGGCTACTCCACGGGCGTGCTGGTGGAAGATCCGAAGTTCAGAAGCAACATCAAGGGCGCAAAGGCGGCAGGCCTGAAGGTGGGGGCTTACTTCTTTAGCCAGGCGGTTAACGAGGTGGAGGCCGTGGAGGAGGCTTCCATGGCCATTGATCTGGTGAAAGGCTACGGCCTGAACTACCCGCTTTTCCTGGATGTGGAGGCCAGCGGCGGCAGAGCCGACGGCATCAGCCGCGAAACCAGAACCGCAGTCTGTAAGACGTTTTGCCAGACCGTGCAGAACTCCGGCATATCGGCGGGGATCTATGCGAATAAGACATGGTTTACCGAGAAGATCAACACGGCGGGCCTGACGAGCTATAAGCTGTGGCTTGCGCAGTACGCGAGCGCGCCGACCTACACGGCGACCCGCTATGACATGTGGCAGTATTCTTCGAAAGGAAAGGTCAGCGGCATCAGCACCAATGTGGATATGAATATAAGCTATATGAGCTATTAAGAGACAGGGGGTAAAAGATTGAAAATTTAAATTTTCAATCGCGAGATTTGTGTCTGCGCGTTGCTTGCCACAAACTCGTTTAATGCGATGTCTCAACACAGTTGAGACAAAAGCAGCGCAGAAATGGAGAAAACAATGAAGACATATCTGGTAACAGGCGGCGCCGGTTTTATCGGCTCTAACTACATTCATTACATGTTCGGGAAATACGGCGATTCCATCCGTATCATCAACGTGGACGCGCTGACTTACGCGGGCAATCCGGAAAACCTGAAAGAGGTGGAAAACAGGGACAATTACACCTTTGTCAGGGCGGATATCTGCGACAAGGCGGCTATCGAGAAGATTTTTGCCGAAAATGACATCGACAGGGTCGTTCATTTCGCGGCGGAGAGCCATGTGGACAGGAGCATTAAGAATCCGGAAGTGTTTGTGCAGACCAATGTGTACGGCACGGCGGTGATGTTAAACTGTGCGAAGGCTGCGTGGGAGCTGCCGGACGGCAGTTTTCGGGAGGACAAGCGGTTTCTGCATGTGTCCACCGACGAGGTGTACGGGTCACTCGACGATGACGGCGGGTATTTCTACGAGACCACGCCCTACGCGCCGCACAGCCCTTACTCCGCCAGCAAGGCCGGTTCGGATATGCTGGTGAAGGCCTATATGGACACCTATCATTTTCCGGCTAACATTACGAACTGCTCCAACAATTACGGGCCTTACCAGTTCCCGGAAAAGCTGATTCCCCTTATCATCAACAACGCGTTGCAGGGAAAAAAGCTTCCGGTCTACGGGGACGGCAAAAACGTGCGCGACTGGCTCTATGTGGAGGACCACGCCAAGGCCATCGACATGGTGCAGGAGAAGGGACGGCTTTTTGAGACTTACAATGTGGGCGGCCACAACGAAAAGCAGAACATTGAGATTGTGAAAATCATCATAGAGACGCTGCGCGACATGCTTCCGGAGACGGATGCAAGAAGGGCGCATCTGACGGAAGAGCTGATTACCTATGTGGAGGACCGCAAGGGACATGACAGACGTTATGCGATTGCGCCGGACAAGATCCGGGAGGAAATCGGCTGGGAGCCGGAGACGATGTTTAAGGACGGCATCCGCCGTACCATCGAGTGGTATTTTGCCCATGAGGACTGGATGAAGAACGTGACAAGCGGCGATTACCAGAAGTATTACGAGGAGATGTATCAGGCAAATAGTTAAGCACAGGACTTTGCACTTGCTGCAAAGTCCGTGAGAATATGTAAAGCCTGAGAAGAATCCGGCCTCTTTGCCGAAGGCAAAACTGGAATAGGCCGGATGCAGTAACTATGAAGCCGAAGGCTGAATAGTTATGTATCAGGCGAAGTAAGGATGTGATATGGGGCGATTCGTATCGGGTGTTATTTTATTTATCATACCGGGCTTTGTAGCGGCCGTCCTGCGACATGGGAACAGGGAAAAGAAGAACCGGCTGCAGCTTGCGGCGGATACGCTATGCTATGCGCTGCTGATTCTTACCGCCGTTTCCGGTATGCTTTATGCGCTCTTTGGCAGCGCTGTCTTTTCCCTGCAATATCATGCGAACCTGTTGCTGTATGTCTTCTGTTTTGTGGGGGCATACGGCTTCTCGTTTGTTCTGGGGATATTCGCGGGCCGCAGGGGATTTGGCGCGGCTTACGGCGGACGAAGGCTTCTGCTTGCGTTCACCGGCCTGTGGGCGATTCTGCTTGCGGGGATCGCCTGTGACGATTATGCGAAACGCCATATCGTGATTAACGAGGTCTGCGCCCACAATCTGAGTCTTGCATTGGACGACAGAGGGAAGAGCAGCGACTATATTGAATTATATAATCCGTCCTTGATAACGGTATCGCTGGACGGATGGTATCTGACGGACCAGGAGGAACTTTCGGAAAATGCCCGTCTGGGGCGGATGGAGATAGGACCGCGCTCGCATCTGCTGCTGTTCGCGGACGGCTTTGCCGGACAAAACACGGATGAGGAAAGCGGGGAAACCTGCTATTATCTGGGATTTGGGCTGAATGAGGCGGGAGAGACGCTGACCCTTGCAGACGGCAGCGGGAACACGATTGACAAGGTGGTGGTGCCGCCCCTTGCGGTGGATGTTTCCTATGCCAGACAGAAGGACGGGCAGGATGCATGGTGCGTCGTCAAAAACGGCAGTCCCGGAGAGAGCAACGAAACCCTTGCATCGTATGTGATTCCTACATTGGATGCGCCTTCCTTTTCGGTGGCAGGCGGTTTTTATGAACAGCCCTTCGAGCTGGCTGTGTCGGCGGGAGAGGGACAGCGCGTTTATTATACCACGGACGGCAGCGAGCCGACGGCGGAGTCGGCATTGTACACGGAGCCGTTTGTCATAGAGGACGGCAGCGGCAGGGAAAATTATTATGCCGCTATCGGGGGGATCTCGCGGGACGGGGATTTCCGGCCGAAAGACCGCATTGACAAGGGCACGGTGGTGAAGGCGGTCGCGGTGAATGAGGCCGGAGAGGTAAGTGAAACCGCGTCGGCAGTTTATTTTGTGGGCTTTGGGGAAAAAGAGGGGTACGGGGATCTGATGACGCTGTCTTTGACGGTGGATCCGGAGGACTTCTTTTCCGAAGAACGTGGCATCTATATGCTTGGCAGCGACTATCAGGAATGGCTGGTGAATTACCGGAATTACAGAAAACAGGAGGAATACCGGGAACAGGGACGCTCGTGGGACTACGGGAGCGTGATATGGCGCTCCTTCATGGCGAATTATACCCATGCCGACAAGACGAAGGAAAGGCCGGTTACGGCGGCGCTGTTTGACGCGGAGGGGAAGCTTTTGGGTGAGGAGCAGATCGGCGTCAGGGTGCGTGGCGGATCCTCCAGAAATCTGCGGCAGAAGGGCTTTAACTTCTATGCCAGACAGGAGTATGGCGAGGATGTGCTGGGACTGCGGTCGAAGATGCTTCGGACGTCCGGCTCTATCGATACGAATGTGACCATGCTGCGGGATGTGTTCAACCAGTCCCTTGTGGCGGACCGGGAGATTGAGACGCAGCCGGGAGAGCCTTGTCACCTGTTTCTGAACGGGGAATACTGGGGATTATATAATTTACAGTCGCGTTTCAGCGCGGGATATTTTGAGGAAAAATACGGGCTTTCCGGGGATGAGGTTATTGTGGTGAAGCAGGATAACCGGGTGTCGGTCGGAGAGGAGGAGGACCTTTCTTTGTACGAGGATCTGGTGGCGTATGTCAAAAAGGCGGATCCGTCTGATCAGGAGGCCTATCGGGAGATCGGCCGGATGATGGATATACAGAGTTTTATCGACCACTACTGTTTTGAAATTTATATCGGCAATACGGACTGGCCTCTGAATAATCTGTGCTGCTGGCGCAGCAGAACGCAGGCCGGAGCGGAAGAAAACGGAACAGCCGGAGTGGGAGCGGGAGAAAGCGGGACCGCCGGAGCCGGAGCGGGAGAAAACGGAACAGCCGGAACAGGAGAAAACGGAACAGCCGGAGCCGCAGCGGCGGCATACCGGGACGGAAGATGGCGCTGGGGCGTGTATGATACCGACGAGTCCACGGGTATTTACGACGACGGCATGAGCACATATGAATCCGATCCCTTTTCCGAAGAGGCGCACTGGTTCGGCACGCCGCTGACCACGCCGCTGATGTCCGGGCTGATCGGGAACGAATCGTTCCGGCAGCAGTTTTGCCTGACCTTTATGGACATGGTAAATAAAAACTTTGCGTATCAGGATGTTCATGGTAAACTATATGAGATGGCGGCCCGCTATGCGGCGCCTATGGAGAAGAGTTATCACCGGTTTAACGACGGGGTATATACAGCCGATACTTTCTGGGAAAATATCGGGGTGATAGATGAGTTTTATGAGAAGAGGGCAGACTATGTGGTGCCTGACTTTGCGGAGGCGCTCGGACTTTCCGGGGAGACCGGAAAAGTAACTTTGCAGACAGAGGGAGGCGGCACGATCCTGCTCAATACCATCGCCCCCGACCTGAAAGACGGGGAGTGGCAGGGCGTCTATTTCACCGACTATCCCGTGACGGCCACAGCCGTGCCGGAAAAAGGGTATCGGTTTGCGGGATGGCAGGGGACTTACGAGTCCGACGGGGAGACGATAGAGGCGGCCGTGACGAAGGAGGGCATCTGCCTGCGCGCCGTGTTCACACCGGAGGAACCGCAGTAAGCGGGACAGGAATCGAAGAAGAACCGAAACAGCATCGAAGCGGAAGCGAAGGACAGGAACACCGTGCGGCGCGTCATGACGAAGCGTCGCTGCGATGGGGAGGTATATATGGTTTGTGTCATTATTTTACTACTGCTGGTACCGGGAATGGTTACCTGGAAACTGGCGGGTGAGAGGGAGCTTGCGGACTGGAAGGATGTGTGCGGGGCGGCTGTGAACTGGCTGGTGCATGACCTGATCATAGCCTGTCTGGTGTATGCGGCATTCTATGTCCTGAAGGGAGCGACTACCATCAGTTTTTCCACGGACTATCTGGGGGAAGCGGTCTATTATTCCATTTATGATATCAGTTTCGTGTTCCGCTATTCCGCGCTGGCGCTTCTTTCGGCGGCGGGACTTGGCGTGGCGGAACGGCTGGCGGGGAAGGTCTTTCGCACCGCCGGAAAGCGGGCTTCATGAGACGGGCGGCCTGCGCGGTTCCGGTTCTTTGCGCGGCCATGCTCCTTACCGCCTGCGCCGGAGAGAACGCGCCGGTGGGAGAGGCCGGACCGGAGTTTTCAGCGGAGCAGGGCGTTTCAGGCGGGCAGGAGAGTTCGGCGGGACAGAGCGTTTCAGGCGGGCAGGAGAGTTCGGCGGAGCAGGGCGTTTCGTCCGGACAGGGGGCTTTGGAAGAGACAGGCGGGCAGGATGCGGACTGGCGGGCAGAGCGCTTAAAGCAGGATTGCAGGACGAAACATGACCGGCGGACCGAGCCGGAGGATTGGGAGAAGACGGAGCGGATGGACCTGGATGCCTGCGAAAGCGGGAGGGTGACTCTTGACGGCGGCGATATCTGGCTTTCCGGCAGTCTGGAGGGACAGGTCGTGATCGACGCGGAGGAGGATGAGCTGGTGCACCTGTATCTGGCGGGGGTGGAGATTACCTCGTTAAACGGTCCGGCGGTCTTTATAGAAGAAGCGTCCAAAGTGGTTGTGACACTGGTGTCAGATACAGAGAATGTGCTGACGGACTCACCTGATTACACGGATTATGAAGAGTCACCGGCCTGCCTTTACAGTGTCTGCGACCTCACGATCAACGGGAACGGCGCGCTGCGGGTATCCGCCTGTCATGAGGACGGTGTACGGGGCAAGGACAGAATCCGGCTTTTGGACGGCACGGTTTCGGTGCAGGCCAGGGGCGACGGCATCCGTGGGAACGACGGCATTTATATACAGAATGCGTCCGTGAGCGTAGAGAGTGAGAAAAACGGACTGCGCACGGTGAATCAGGGCGCGGACGACAGGGGCGTCATAGAGATAAACGGCGGTACGCTCTCGGTGGTGGCGGGCCAAAACGGCGTCAGCGCGGCCTCCGATCTGTATTTGTATGACGGCCTGTGCAGTGTCAACGCCGTGCAGGAAAAAGTGCGGGCACAAGGATCGGTCCGTATCGCCAAAGGGTGTATGGAATAGTGCGGGGAGCGCAGAGAATGTGACAGAGTACAGACACGAGTATAAATACAGGATAGATGCAAGGCAGAAAGCGGTGCTTAAGCTGCGGGCGCAGGGCGTTCTGGAGCGGGATGCCCACGCGGGGCCGGACGGGGCGTATCTGATCCGCAGTCTCTATTTTGACAGCCCGGAGGATGCCTGCTTTTATGAAAATGAGAACGGGGATGATCCCCGGGAAAAATACCGCATACGCTTTTATAACTGCGATACGTCCAGAATCAGTCTGGAATGTAAGGCGAAGTCCAGAGGCATGACGAAAAAAACCGCGTGTCCGGTTACGGCTGACCAGTGCAGACAGTTTATGGCGGGCGTTATACCGGAACCTGTGGGCGCCGTTTCTCCCGCCCAGGCTGCCATGTTCACGCAGATGCGGCTGAAAAGCCTGCGTCCGGTGGTGATTGTGCAGTACACCCGTATGCCCTTTGTGTGTGATGCGGGGAATGTGAGGGTGACTTTTGACGACGATATCGCTTCCTCCAATGGGATTGCGGACTTTTTGCAGCAGGAGATACCGCTTCGCAGTGTGCTTGGCACAGGGGAAAGCATTCTGGAGGTAAAGTGGGACGAGCTTCTGCCCTCATACGTCAGCGGGCAGCTTGCGCTCGATTCTTTGCAGTGGACGAGCTTTTCCAAATATTATTTGTGCCGAAAATATAATTGTTACGGGGGAGTGAGGGTATGAGCTTTATCGACATTTTTAAGAAATCGTTTCTGGAGGGCTATGCGTCTGTCCGGATTGACGTGGCGCAGATCGTGATATGCATGGCGATTACGGTTCTGATAGCCGCCTATATTTTTATGATTTACCGGACGGTCAACAAAAATGCCTTCTATAACCGCAATTTTAATCTTTCGCTGATTGCGCTCTCCGTGATCACGGCGGCGGTGATCTTAACGATCCAGTCAAACATCGTGATATCTCTGGGCATGGTGGGCGCGCTGTCCATTGTGAGATTCCGCACCGCCATCAAAGACCCCATGGATCTCGTGTTTTTGTTCTGGTCGATCAGTGTCGGCATCATATGCGGCGCGGGCTTCGCGGTGGTGGCGGTAGTTGCATCAATCGTCATAACTGTGATAATATTATTATTTGACAGGGTGCCTTCCGGCGTGCCGGCGGTCATTCTTCTGGTGAATGCTTCCGACTATAAGGCGGAAGGGCAGATTATGGAGATTGTGGAAAAGCACTGTGGCATGATCCGGATCAAGGCGCGCAATCTGACGAAGGATAAGCTGAACATGGCGGTTGAGGTCAAAACCGGGACCGGGGGCAGACTGGTGGAGGAACTGATGGAGCTTCCGGGCATTACCTCCGCGTCTCTGGTGGATCACGACGGGGAAGTGACTTTCTGATAACAAAAACTCTTTTTTAAGAATAGGAGAAAACGGGATGAAAGGAATTATTTTAGCGGGCGGTTCGGGTACCAGACTCTATCCGCTGACCAAGGCGGTTTCCAAACAGATTATGCCGATATACGACAAACCGATGATTTATTATCCGCTGTCTATTTTGATGCTGGCGGGGATCAGGGAGATCATGATTATTTCCACCCCGAGGGACCTTCCCGTGTTTCAGGAGCTTTTCGGCACGGGGGAACAGCTTGGGCTGCGCATGGAGTATGCGGTGCAGGAGTACCCGAGAGGGCTTGCCGACGCGTTTATCATCGGCGCGGATTTTATCGGGACGGACAGCGTGGCGTTAATCCTTGGCGACAATATTTTCTACGGTCAGAGCTTTTCCAGGGTGCTTAAGGAGGTGGCGGCCAGAGAGAGCGGCGCGACCATCTTCGGCTACTATGTGAGAGATCCGAGGGAGTACGGCGTGGTGGAGTTTGATGAAAACGGCATGGCGCTGTCCATCGAGGAGAAACCGGCGCATCCGAAGAGCAACTACGCGGTGCCGGGATTATATTTTTATGACAATGACGTGGTGGAGATTGCAAAGAATGTGAAACCTTCCGCCAGAGGTGAGATAGAGATTACCAGCATCAACAATGAATACCTGCAAAGAGGGACCCTGCGGGTGGAAACGCTCGGCCGCGGCTTTGCGTGGCTGGATACGGGAAGCCACGACATGCTGCTCGATGCGGCTGACTTCGTGGCGGCTTTCCAGAAGAGACAGGGGCTTTATATCTCCTGCATCGAGGAGATCGCTTACAGGAGAGGCTTTATCACGAAGGAGCAGCTTCTTGCGCTGGCGGAGCCGCTTATGAAAACTGCTTACGGACAGTATATAGTAGAGGTTGCCAATGGACTCTAAACGGATGAGACGGGCGATGGCCGGCATGATTGTCATATTTCTGGCGGTGTTTGCGGTGATCGCCATTGTGAATTTGGATACGGTGAAGCGCAAGCTCGGTTTTGCCGACGGGGATCCGGTGCAGGAAGAGACGCCTGCGCAGGAGGAAGAGGCGGAGAGAGCGGAAGGGCAGATAGGAGGCGATCTGTCTGCTTTTCTGAGCGATGAAACCTTTTTTGACCCGGAGGTGAAGTTTAAGAGCATTGAATCCTACTCCGGCAGAAACGTGTCGCTGATGATGAGTTCTGTGGCCAAGGATCTGCGGATTATGGTGGTGGACAGTGTGGGCCGTCTGGTGACGGGAACGGATTTCACCATCACGATTCAGGATGTGGGCGAGTACACGGACAATGACAAGGATGGCGTGATCTACGTGGACGGCCTGCGCTCCGGGGAATACAGCGTATTCCTCAACGAGAAGGACGGCTTTCGCGTGCCGAACACCATCACGACGATACAGGTACGGCAGGATATCGAGTACCGTGTGCTCGATAATATTGAGTATCTGATGCTGACTGAGGACGACATCGACCCCGAGAAGGAGGACAAGGCGGTCAATGGAGCCGAGGAGGACGCGGACGGTACGGAGCATATGGAGCTGCAGTTTGACAACGGCAGTGCGAAGCTGGGCATCGACGTGTCCAAATGGAATCAGGAGATCGACTGGGAGGCAGTCAAAAATGCGGGCATCGAATTTGCCATTATCCGATGCGGATACCGTGGTGCGTCCACGGGCGCGCTTGTCATTGATCCCAGATACAAAGAGAACATAGAGGGCGCCATTTCAGCGGGCATTCCGGTGGGCGTTTATTTCTTCACGCAGGCGCTGGACGAGGTGGAAGCGGTTGAGGAGGCGTCCATGGTCATTCGTCTGATCGAGAATTATGACGTGGACTATCCGGTATTCCTCGACAGCGAGAGCGCCGGAGGAAGAGGGCGCGCCGACGGACTGGACAGCGACGAGCGGACAAGAGCGCACATGGCTTTCCTGCAGACCATAGAGGCGGCGGGGTATGAGACGGGCGTTTACGCTTCCCGCAACTGGCTGGATGACAGGATAGATATGGAGAGGCTGTCGGATTACAGAATCTGGCTTGCGGAATATGCGGATGCGCCTACATACGATGCGTATTACTATCATATGTGGCAGTACACCTCCAAGGGAACGGTGGACGGCATTTCCACGAATGTAGACCTGAATCTGTGTTATATGAATATAGACACTTCGATCAACCACGCCAAAGGCGCAGCCGCATATTCCGGCGTAGTGAACGGAGATACGGGAAATGTGCCGGTTGAATAGCAGAGTGAAAAGAACTTCTAAAGACGTCCCGCCATCGGACGGGACGCCAGGAAGTTCTAGGAGTTGCTTTGCAACTCCGTTTCACTCGGGAGAATGCCAAAAGCGGGCATTCTCCGTATCGGAGAAGATGGGCGCGGGCTGAACGGCAGACAAGGAGGAAATTACGATGGGAAAAATAACGGTGGAGACGTGCGAAATTGAAGGACTAAAGGTGATCACTCCGGCGGTGTTTGGGGACAGCAGGGGTTATTTTATGGAGACTTATCACTATGAGGATTACAAGGCGGCGGGGATCGATCAGGTTTTCGTACAGGATAACCAGTCCTCATCCGCGAAAGGCGTACTCAGGGGACTGCATTTTCAGATCAATTATCCGCAGGACAAGCTGGTGCGTGTGATTTCAGGCGAAGTTTTCGACGTGGCGGTGGATCTGCGGCCGGGTTCTGCAACTTACGGCAAGTGGTACGGCGTAAGGCTCTCGGCGGAAAATAAAAAACAGTTCTTTATTCCGAAGAATTTTGCGCACGGTTTTCTGGTGCTGTCGGATTTTGCGGAATTTGCCTACAAGTGTACAGACTTTTATCACCCGAACGACGAGGGGGGAATCCTCTGGAGCGATCCTGAGATCGGGATAGACTGGCCCATTCCCGAAGGCATGGAGCTTATCATGTCGGATAAGGATAAGAAGTGGGAGGGCATTTGTGCACTGTGCCATAAAGAGGCGTTACCCGCAGAATAAAGAAGGCAGTGATATGGACGAGAAGAAACAGGAAGAGAAAAACTGTATAAAGAAAAAAGGGTTTCCGAAGTCCGCGGCCATCGCGATATTCTGGGGGTTCGGCCTGATTTTGGCCTCGGTGCTGATTCTGCACCACAATCCGCTGGCCGATCAGGTGACGGAGCAGATGAAGAAGGTCAGCGGCTGTGTGCTGCTTACCTTTACCTGTATCATGTTCACGATCTATTATGACAGGATTGTGACGATACCGGTGGAGCTGTTCCAGAGCAGGGGGCTTATATGGAAACTGGCGAAAAATGATTTTAAAAAACGCTATGCCGGATCCTATCTGGGAATTGTGTGGGCGATGGCACAGCCGGTAGTTACGGTGCTGATGTACTGGATCGTGTTTGACAAAGTGTTTCAGGCGAGGGTGGAGTTCGTGGCTGCGGACGGCGAGGCGCCGCCCTATGTGCTCTATCTGATGGCCGGTCTGGTGCCGTGGTTTTACTTTTCGGAGGCGATTTCCCAAGGGACGATGGCGCTTGTGGAGTACACCTATCTGGTCAAGAAAGTAGTGTTTAATATTAGTATTCTGCCGATTATTAAGGTGATTGCGGCTACTTTTATCCATGTGTTTTTTGTGGGGATCCTGCTGGTGGTGTCGGTGTGCTACGGCTATACGCCTACTGTTTACACCATACAGCTTCTCTATTACAGTGTGTGCCTGATTTTCTTCGTGCTGGCGCTCAGCTATCTGACAAGCGCGCTTGTGGTTTTTATCAGGGATTTGCAGCAGGTGATCAGCATTGCGCTGCAGATCGGTATGTGGGCTACCCCGATCATGTGGAATATCAATATGCTTCCCAGCGATAACATGAAAACGCTCTTTAAGCTGAACCCGCTTGTGTATATCGTAAACGGCTACCGGAGCGCGATTTTTGAGGAAGTATGGTTCTTTGAGCACTTTTACTCATCCACGTACTTCTGGATCTTTACGATCAGTATGTTTTGTATTGGAACGCTGGTATTCAGGAGACTGCGCAGCCATTTTGCGGATGTGCTATAAGCCGATCGAGCAAGCTCGATCACGAGGACTGCTACGCAGCCTCGGCGTAACTGCGGAATGAAACAGGGCGATAGCCTGCGAGCGAGAAGAAGCAAAGCGGATTCGAGCTGCGGCAATGTGCATAAGAAAAAAGGGAATATGCGCATAAAATATGAGGAAATAAGTAATGGACAATCATATCGCGATCAGGGTCACAGACCTCGAAAAAGTGTATAAGCTCTATGACCGGCCATCGGACAGGCTGAAAGAGGCGCTTCACATCGGACGGGGAAAGCACCATACGGAACACCGCGCCTTAAAAGGGGTCGATATGACCATCAGGCAGGGGGAGTGCGTGGGGATTATCGGCACTAACGGTTCCGGAAAATCTACGATTTTGAAGATAATAACAGGTGTTCTCTCTCCAACGGCGGGCAATGTGGAGGTCAACGGACGCATTTCCGCCCTGCTGGAGCTGGGCGCCGGATTCAATATGGAATATAACGGCATTGAAAATATTTATCTGAATGGCACGATGATCGGTTTTTCCAAGAAGGAAATCGATCAGAAACTGGACGAGATACTGGCCTTCGCGGATATCGGAGACTATGTGTACCAGCCTGCCAAAACCTACTCCAGCGGCATGTTTGTGCGGCTGGCTTTTGCGGTTGCGATCAATATCGACCCGGAGATTCTCATCGTGGATGAGGCGCTCTCGGTGGGCGATGTCTTTTTTCAGGCCAAGTGCTATCATAAGTTTGAAGAGTTTAAGGAAATGGGAAAGACGATTGTGTTTGTCAGCCATGACCTGAGCAGCATCAGCAAGTACTGTGACCGCGTGGTGCTTTTGAATCAGGGCATTAAGCTGGGAGAGGGCGCGCCCAAACAGATGATAGACACCTATAAACAGGTGCTGGTGGGGCAGTATACGGCGCCCGAATCGGAAGGGGAGCGTCTGCTTGACGACGAGCAGCTTCGGGCGATGGCGGCCAAAGGCGTGGACGGCAGCAAGATGGATGGACGGCAGCAGGGAGGAATGGCCGAAAATCCCGACCTTTTAGAGTATGGTTCTAAAAAGGCGCAGATCACGGAATACTATATAACGGATGAGAAGGGGACGAGAACGGCCACCATTTTAAAGGGCAGCTCGTTCACCATTCATATGCGCGTGGAGATGACGGAGCGGATTGCTGCGCCGATTTTTGCGTTTACCATCAAAACCGTGCGCGGAACGGAGATCACGGGCACCAACACGATGTTTGAGAAGGCTTTTCTGGAGTCTGTGGAGGCCGGGGAGACGAAGGAGATCACCTTTACGCAGGAAATGAACTTACAGGGCGGTGAGTATCTGCTCTCGCTGGGAGTCACCGGCTATGAGGAGGACGATTTCACGGTCTATCACAGGCTCTATGATGTGCTGGGCGTGACGGTGATATCAGATAAGAACACGGTGGGATTTTATGACATGAATTCAACGGTTACAGTAAAATAGCAAGTGGTATTTAAAGGCGGCGCCGGGAAGGAACGGAAGATGGCGGAAGATAAAACAGAGAAAGTTGGAAAAATAAAACTGGATTTAACACACTATCCCGGCGAGGATTTCTACTGCGACGGAGAGATTGAGGACGAACTTCTCGCCATTGCGAGGGACTGCGCGGAGGTGGAGTACCAGAAGATCATAGAGGAGAGAAAGAGCTGGGAAATCCTGTATCACCTCTCGCCCCTTCGGGAAAACATTGTGGAGTGGTTGCCGATTGGCCGCGCCATGAAAGTGCTGGAGGTCGGATCGGGCTGCGGCGCGATCACGGGGGCGCTGTCAAGGCGGGCCGGGGAAGTGACCTGTGTGGAACTTTCCAAAAAGCGGAGTATGATTAACGCCTACCGGCATATGGAGGCGGACAATGTGACGATTCATGTGGGGAACTTTCAGGATGTGGAGCCGGATCTGCCGGATGATTACGATTATATCTGCCTGATTGGCGTTTTTGAGTACGCGCAGGCATACATCGGTTCGGAAACGCCCTTTGATGATTTCCTGCGGATTATAAAAAAACACCTGAAACCCGGGGGACATATCGCCATCGCCATAGAAAATAAATTTGGATTAAAGTATTGGGCCGGATGCAGAGAAGACCATCTGGGTACCTTTTTCGGGGGGATTGAGGACTATCCGGAGGGCGGTGTGGTGCGCACCTTTACGAGAGACGGGCTTCTGGCCATAGCGGACAGATGCGGCTTTTCGGAGAGGCAGATGTATTATCCTTATCCCGACTATAAGTTTATGACGACGCTTTATTCCGACAGGAGGCTGCCGCAGCGTGGAGAATTATCAAATAACATGCGTAATTTTGACCGCGACAGAATACAGCTCTTTGACGAAAAGAGGGTTTTTGACACGATATTGAAAGAGGGACAGTTTCCTCTTTTTTCCAATTCCTACATGCTTCTTCTGGGACCGGCCTTATCGGAGGAATATGTGAAGTATTCCAACGACAGAAAGGAAGAGTTTCAAATCAAAACCTTGCAGAGAAGCACCGGATTTGGCAGGAAAATAGAAAAACGACCGTTATCAAAAAGAGCCTGGGGGCACATAGAAGCCACGGCTTCGGCCTGTGAAAAACTGGCCAAACGGTATGAGGGGAGTCGTCTGGAGGTCAATGCGTGCAAGCTGGAAAAAGAGGCGGACGGCACACCTTATATCACGATTAAATTTTTGGACGGGCGGACACTGGAAGAAATTCTCGATGAGTGTCTGGAGAAAAATGATCTCGACGGTTTTCACAGCCTCTTCGACGAGTACCTGAAACGGATCGCATGGGGCGAGGAAAAGGAGATCGCAGATTACGACATGATTTTTGCAAATCTGCTGATTCCACAAGGAAGTAACATGCGTGATGAAAAAGAGATCTCAAATCAAAAAAACAATATTGCACGTTATTTAAATGAGGAAAAATGGGGGCTGATCGACTGTGAATGGACTTTTGACAAGGCTGTTGAGACAAGAGAAATAGCATTCCGTGCACTTTACTGCTACCTGCTTGAGGATGAGAAAAGGAATGGATTAAATCCTGATTTGATAATGAATAAGCTGGAAATTGATGCTGCGGGGGCGGAACAGTATCGCAGGCAGGAAATGAAATTCCAGAAATATGTGACAGGGAAGAGGCTTTCCATGGGGGAGATCAGGGAGGCCATCGGTCAGCCCGTTTACACGCTTACAGATTTCTGTGAGAGGATGGGAAACAGATCTGCGGACAACCGCATACAGATCTATGAGGATACCGGGAGGGGATTTTCGGAGGAGCAGTCCTTTTTCCCGGAGGAGGACGGAGAACAGGTTCTGCGTACCGGGGAGGGCACGGTGGAGCTTTCCGTCCGTATCGCGAGAGGACGGAGCGCGGTGCGGATAGATCCCGGCAGTCAGGCATGTATCATTTATATTGGAAGAATCAGTTGGAACGGCGTGGAGATTCCCCTGAAAGGGAAACAGCTCCAGATGAACGGATTTAAGATCGGAGAGGACACCTACGCTTTTCCCACGGATGATCCGAATATCACCCTCTCGCTTCCGGGGCTGCCCTCGGAGGAAGAAAATCATCTGGAGGCGGTTATGGAAGTGACCGCGATGCCGTCGGAAACCATGAAACATTTGCAGAAAAGGGGACTGTTTAACTGATGAGCGTTCAGAAAAACCGTTTTGACTGGGTGGCCTACTACATGGCTGCCTACGAGGAGGAGCGAAAAAAGAATACCCAGATGGCCGGACGCATTGCGGACGCGGAAAGGCGGCAGGCGGATTTGCAGGATAGTCTGAACCGTATCTGCGCCAATACACTGTACCGGATGGCGGCTAAGGCGTCGGCTCCCCTGCGGAGCGCGGTGCGCAGGATGCGGGGTGCTGCGGCTTCGGAGGAGGGGCTGTCGGAAATACAGGCTTCGGAGGAGAGAAGGCAGGCGTATGAGGAGACACTCTGGCGGCAGTCCAACCCCTACCTGCAATGGATTGCGGAGTGTGAGAATAAAAATACAGATGTTATTGGATTGTCGGAGCCGATTGTGGTGCAGGGATTTCGCGAGATTGCGGTGCCGGAGACGGATGTCCGCATTCTGACTTACGGCGACGGCATGCTTGCGCCCCATGTGTTTTCCGAGGTGCGGAACTTTTTTGCAAAAAACAGCGCGTGTCTTCTGGCTTATGCGGATGAAGACTTTTATTGGGAGGATCTGTCGAAACGGATGGAGCCATGGCTGAAACCGGCCTATTCTCCCGATACCCTCCTTGCGTTCCAGTATTGGGGGCATTTTGTGGCGGTCCGGGTCGGTGTGCTCGACAGCATGAGTTACCGGGCGATGAGCATGAAAGACCCCGATCTGGGCTTTTACGAGCTTTGCCTGCGGCTGGAGGAGGAGATCGAGGAACTTTCGCAGGGGTATTTCAGAAGAAGACGGGAGGCCATCGGGCATCTGGAATCCATTCTTTACCATAGAAGATATGAACTGCCGGCGGGAGACGCTGTCGGGGCGGGACAGACTGTTTCGCCAAGAGAACAGTTTCTGTTTGTTCAGAAAAGTCTGAAAAAGGAGCTTGCGGAAGGGCGTTTTCTGACGGGCGCTTCTTCCGCATATGTGACCCTCAAGGAAGATATGCTGATGCGGAGAGGCGGCCGTGGTACGCTGCGGCAGGGGGCGGATCCGGATATCTACCATCTGCTCTACGATACTTCCGTTTCCGGTACGGAGCGGTGTACCCGTTCAGGAAGTGAAAATACAGCGATTGCGCCGCATCGAGTGGTGTCCGTGATCATTCCGTCCAAAGACCATCCGGAGGTGCTGGAGAAATGTCTCCGTTCCTTTAAGCAAAAGACGCTGTACCGCTTTTATGAGTGGATTGTGGTGGATAACGGAAGCAGTGAGGAAAACCGCGGGAAAATGGAGGCGCTGCAGAAAATCTTCGGTTTTACTTATATTTATGAGCCGATGCCCTTTAACTTTTCCAAAATGTGCAATCTGGGTGAGAAGAAGGCCAGGGGAGATCTGATTCTTCTGATGAACGATGACATAGAGATCATTGAGGGGAGCTGGCTGGAACGCATGGCGGGACAGGCGCTTTTGCCCCATGTGGGAGCCGTGGGGGCGAAGCTGTGGTATGCGGGTACGGAAAATATCCAGCATGCAGGCGTCACAAACTTAAAAATCGGGCCTTCCCATAAGCTGGTTACTTTCCCCGACGAGGAGGATTATTACTTCGGGAGAAACCGGGTCACTTATAATGTGGCGGCGGTGACGGCGGCCTGTCTGATGGTGTCGCGGCAAAAATACGAGAAGGCAGGCGGTCTGGACGAGAGTCTGCCGGTGGCCTACAACGATGTGGATTTCTGCTTTAAGCTGCTGGAGGCAGGCTATGTCAATGTGCAGAGAAACGACGCGATTCTCTGGCACCACGAATCCATGAGCCGCGGTCCGGATGAGCACAACGAGGGGAAATGGGAAAGGCTGCTTGCGGAGAAGGAGACGCTTTACGGAAAGCATTCGGGGCTGCGCGGGAACGACCCGTTTTATCACAAGAATCTGATTGACAATGCGTCAAATTACATGTGTAATTATAAGTTTCCCCATGAGGATCACCTCTGTGTGCAGGAGGCGTCGTTTCTGCCGAAATCCTCTATGCGCAGGCTGTTGAAAAAGGCCGGCCGGGGTGTGCTGCGGCTCACCGTGGATCTGGCCGGAGCCCAGCATAAGATTCTGGCCGACGAGCCGGATATTGTGTGGATTATGGGGTGGAGCTATATTTCCGGCGCCGACAACGCGGCTTTCGGGCGGAAAGTGATTTTACAAAGAACAGACGGCGCTGGCTATCTGGCGGTACCGGCGGACTGGCACAGGGCGGATGTGGAGGCGATTCTGCCGCAGGAGAAGCATATCGGGCTGGCCGGATTTGTGCTGCGTCTGCGCCGGGAGGAGCTGGCGCAGGGAGAGTATAAGGTCGGTATGCTGGCGGAGACGGAAGCAGTAAGCGGGACGGAGTCCGGATTGTGCTTTGCGGCATGGTCTGAGCGCACGCTAAACGTGTGAGACGAGTGTGAAACGCGGCGGTGATTTTGCGGTATGGTAAAGAGGCGTTTTGCCACAGGGAAAGGAGTTCTATGGAACGGAAGGAAATGACGGAATCAGAAGCGCTCCGCTTTTATAAGGACGCCTACGGAAGAGAGAAACGCCGGGGCCGTGCGCTTACGGAGAAGCTTTCGGATGCGGAGAAGAATAAGGCGCAGACGGAGAGGAAACTGGAAAGAATCAAGGGAAGTCTTTTCTGGCGGGTATCCAAACCGCTGCGTATCCTGTTTCACAAGCTTGCCCGCGTGAAGGAACGGCTTGGCTGTTACGGGAGTCTCAAGGGGATTGCCCGCAAGGTGAATGCCAAGATGATCGAGCGGCAGGCGAGGGCGCGGCATGGGACGGCCGGTTTTCCGGAGCTGCCGGAGGCGGCGAGACAGCGTCTCCACAAGTTTGACAGAGACGTGAAATTCAGCATTCTTATGCCGCTTTATAATACGCCGGAGAAGTTTTTGCGGCAGGCCATAGAGTCCGTGATGGATCAGACTTACGAGGGCTGGGAACTTTGTCTGGCCGACGGGTCGGATGAGGAGCACGCCTATGTGGAGCAGATCTGCAGGGAATATATGGAGAGGGATAAACAGTATCTGCGTCCCAGCAGCAGCCTCTACTGCCGGATTCTGTACAAGAAGCTTGCAAAAAACGAGGGGATTTCCGGCAATACAAACGCCTGCCTGTCCATGTCCTCGGGAAATTATATCGCGCTTTTCGATCATGACGATGTGCTGCACCCGTGCGTTCTGTTTGAGTACATGAAGGTGATCTGCGAGAAGGGGGCGGACTATATTTACTGTGACGAAGCCACGTTCAAGGGAAGCGGCACCATCGACGACATGATTACCCTGCATTTTAAACCGGATTATGCGCCGGATAATCTGCGGGCAAACAATTACATCTGCCATTTCAGCGCTTTTGCGAGACGTCTTTTAGACGGCACGGAGCTGTTCCGATCCGAGTTTGACGGCAGTCAGGATCACGACATGATCCTGCGGCTCACGGCCCGCGCAAAGTGCGTGGTGCATGTGCCCAAACTCCTGTATTACTGGCGGTCCCATGCGGGCAGCGTGGCCTCCGACATCAGCGCCAAGAGCTATGCCATCGAGGCGGCAAAGGGAGCGGTGGCGGCCCATCTGACGGCGCAGGGCTTTAAAAACTTTGAGATTACTTCCACGAAGGCATTTGAGACCATTTTCCAGATCAAGTATGAGATTCTGGGAAATCCGAAAGTGTCCATCGTGATTCCGAACAAGGACCACCCCGAGGATCTGACGCGCTGCATTTCCTCCATATTGGAGCGCAGCACTTACGACAATTATGAGATTATCGTGGTGGAGAACAACAGCGTTTCGGAGGAGATTCAGGCCTGCTATAAAAAGATACAGGAGAATCCCGCGATCAGGGTCATCACCTATGAAGGGGAGTTCAACTATTCAAGAATCAATAATCAGGGCGTTTCCACGGCAACGGGTGAATATGTGATTCTTCTGAATAATGACACTAGTGTCATTACACCGGACTGGATCGAGGAGCTTTTGATGTATGCCCAGCGTAAGGACGTGGGTGCGGTCGGCGCCAAGCTCTACTATGAGGACAGGACGATCCAGCATGCGGGTGTGGTTCTGGGGCTTGGCGCGCACAGGACGGCGGGGCACAGTCATTACCGTGTGGATCATCGGAATCTCGGTTATATGGGGCGGCTCTGTTACGCGCAGAACGTGATGGCGGTGACGGGCGCCTGCCTGATGATGCGAAAAGCGCTCTTTGAAGAGCTGGGCGGGCTGGACGAGACGTTTGCCGTGGCATTGAATGATGTGGATCTGTGCATCCGTGCGTGGAAGGCCGGGCGGGTGAATGTCTTTACCCCGTTTGCGGAGCTGTATCACTATGAGTCGGCGTCCAGAGGAAAGGATTTAAGCGGAGAAAACGCCGAGCGCTACGAGAAGGAGGCGGCGCTCTTCCGGGAGCGGTGGAAAGAACTTTTGGAGCAGGGAGATCCCTACTACAATCCGAATTTTTCGCTTGACCGCAGCGACTTCGCGCTGAAAGTAGAAGATTGAAAGCGCCGAAATACCTTGACCGAAGCAACCGCTTTTACTATAATCTTTATTAAGGGCGGTAATGCCGGAAAGTGGAATCAATATGGAGGTTGCCGCTATGACTGAAAAAGGGATGCAGATCGTGGAGCTGCTGGATAAGATAGCGGTGGCAAAGGATCAGAAGTGATCTGTATATAATATTTTGAAGTAACGATTTTTGAAAATATAAAATTAAGGAGGGTTTCAAAATGGGCTACAAAGAGCAGTTTGAATTTTGGCTGGAGGATTCCTACTTTGACGAGGCGACCAGGCAGGAGCTTCTGGCGATCAGGAATGACGAGAAGGAAATCGAGGACCGCTTTTACAAGGAGCTTGCTTTCGGCACAGGCGGCCTTCGCGGCGTGATCGGCGCGGGTACGAACCGCATGAACATCTATACGGTGCGAAAAGCGACGCAGGGTCTGGCCAATTACATAAAGAAACAGGGCGGCGAGGAGAAGGGCGTGGCGATTGCTTACGATTCCAGAAGAATGTCCCCTGAGTTTGCGGATGAGGCGGCTTTGTGTCTTGCAGCGAACGGCATCAAGGCTTATGTGTTCGACGCGCTCAGACCTACGCCCGAGTTGTCCTTCGCGCTCAGAGAGCTTGGCTGCATATCCGGTATCGTGATTACGGCCAGCCACAATCCGCCGGAGTACAACGGATATAAGTGCTATTGGGAGGACGGCGCGCAGGTGACGGCGCCCAAGGATAAGGAGATTATCACCGAGGTCAACAATGTGACCGATTATCATACCGTGAAGACCATGGACAAGGAGGAGGCGAAGAAGGCCGGTCTCTATGTAGTCATCGGAAAAGAGATTGACGACAAGTACATGGAGGAGCTGAAAAAGCAGATTATCCATCCAGAGGTGATTGCGGAGATGGCGGAGGACATGAAGATTGTTTATTCGCCCTTTAACGGCACGGGCAATGTGCCTGTAAGACGGATTCTCTCCGAGCTTGGTTTCAAGAACGTATATGTGGTGCCCGAGCAGGAGATGCCCGATCCCGATTTCACCACGCTGGATTACCCCAACCCGGAGGATCCCAAGGCATTCACCCTTGCGCTTAAGCTGGCGAAGGAGAAAAACGCCGATATCGTGCTGGCAACCGATCCTGACGCAGACAGACTCGGCATTTATGCACTGGACACGAAGTCCGGCGAGTATGTGCCCTTCACAGGCAATATGTCCGGTATGCTCGTAGCGGAATACATCCTGCGTGAGCGGACAGCCACAGGAAAAATGCCAGAGAATCCCGCTCTGGTGACCACGATTGTGACCACGAATATGGCGCGCGCGATCTCGGATGATTATAAGGTAAGATTTATCGAGGTGCTGACAGGCTTTAAGTTTATCGGCGAGCAGATCAAACTCTTTGAGCAGACCGGCTCCAACAACTATGTGTTCGGTCTGGAGGAGAGTTACGGCTGCCTTGCGGGCACCCATGCGAGGGATAAGGACGCCATCGTGGCGGTGATGTGCCTGTGTGAGATGGCGGCATGGTGCAAGAAGAACGGCAGAACCGTCTGGGATCAGATGATCAATCTCTATGAGAAGTACGGTTACTATAAAGAGAGCCAGTATTCCATCACCAAGAAAGGCATTGAAGGCGCGAAAGAGATTGAAGATCTGATGAACAAGCTGCGCCAGAATCCGCCTAAGAGCTTTGGCGAGCTTACAGTGAAGGAGTTCAGGGATTATGACACGGGAAAAACCCTGAATCTGGAAACCGGCGAGGCGGGAGAGACAGGACTGCCGCAGTCGAATGTGCTCTACTTTGATCTGACCAACGATTCATGGTGCTGTGCAAGACCTTCCGGCACGGAGCCGAAGATCAAGTTTTACATGGGCGTGAAGGGAACGAGCCTTGAGGATGCACAGGCGAGACTGGACCGGCTGACCGAGGAAGTGAAAAAGAATATCTAAAATAACCATACAGATAGCATAATCAACGCAGACGCACTTGCGCTCCGTTCCAAACGCAGCGGTACCAGGCGCGAAAGGACCTTGCCAAGTACCGGCGGGTTTTAATCCGAAGGATTTAAACAGTTTCCAAGGGTCTGCTTATGATTATGCTATCTGTATGTTAGGGAGTGCTGTAATGGGAAATCGGATACTGAGAATTGACAATGTGAGAAAAACAGTAAATTACTTCAAAAAAAACGGACTGGCGGGTACTTTCTATGCGGCGGCGGAGCGTGTGCAGGAGGAAAAAAGGGCGGATTACCGCTATCAGCTTCCGGACGCGCAGACACTTGCAGGGCAGAGGCAGGAAACGGCGGATTTTCCGTATCTGTTCAGCATTGTCACGCCGGCCTATGAGACGAAGGAGACGCATCTGCGGGAAATGATCGCCTCCGTGCAGGCACAGAGCTATACCCGCTGGGAACTGGTGATCGTGGATGCCAGCGCGGGCAGCGCCGTGGAGCGCACGGTGCGGCAGGTGATCCACGAGACAGGAGACTTACGGATCCGCTACAACCGTCTTTCCGGGAACCGGGGCATTGCGGAGAACACCAATGCGGGGATTGCGCTGGCGGGGGGAGATTACATTGCACTTCTCGACCATGACGATTTCATAACACCTGATGCGCTATATGAGATGGCCTGCTGTGTGCACAGGGGCAGGCAGCAGGGGCGACCGCCGGTTCTTCTGTACTCGGATGAGGACAAGTACGATGAGGGGGCGCAAACCTTTGTATTTCCCAATAAAAAGAAGAAATTCAATTTGGATTTAATTTTGTCAAACAACTATATCTGCCACTTTATGGCGGTGGAAGCGGGGCTGATGAAACGCTTAAAGCTGCGGGGGGCGTATGACGGCGCGCAGGATTATGATCTGGTGCTGCGGGTGGTGGACAGTCTCTGGCCGGAGGATGCGGTTGCTCCGGACCAGACGCGCATCTGCCATATACCGCGGGTGCTCTATCACTGGCGTTCCCACAGGGATTCCACGGCTCTCAATACGGGCAGCAAAACCTACGCCTACGAGGCGGGGCGGCGTGCGCTTGCGGATTTCTGTGCAGGGCGGGGGATTCGGGCGGCGGTGGAGCACAGCCTGCATCTGGGCTTTTACCGCATCGTTTATGAGCCGGATCTGCTGGAGGCAAGGCGGGATGCGGGCATGACGGGCGGACGGATTCTTGACGGAAAAGGACGCATTTTTGCGGGCGGTTATGACGAGGCAGGGCGCTGTCTCTTCGAGGGTCTTCCGGCCCGCTTTACGGGAGGCAGCACGCATCTTGCCGCGCTGCGGCAGGACTGCGCCGCGGTGGACATCCGCTGTATGAGAATGCGGAAAGAATTGCAGCCGTTATTTTCTGAAATTACGGGACTGCCCTATCGGGAGAAAACGCGCCGCGTGAAGGCGGGGCACGGGATGAAGGCGCAGGAAATCCGGATTGCTGATGTGTCCGGGCTTACCTGTGACGAGGCGGGATACCGGAAGCTTGGCATGGCGCTTGGAGAGGCGGTGCGCAGGGAAGGGTATCTTGTGGTGTGGGATCCCGGGATTACAATTCAGCTATAGGGGTGAAGTGAACAGGTACGTGGGAAACTTTTTAAGTGTATAGAGGCTGTGCGGATAAAATAATCAACACAGCCAATATAGGATTGTGCAGAGTTTCTCAAGTACCTGTGACGAACATTAGAATTGAGCAGGGAGGTAAATATGCCACAGGAGGGACAGGCAAGGAAAGAAATGTGCGGAAGGGACAAGCCGGGGCGGGGCGACGAGCTTCGCTCGACGATTGTCATTCCCAACTATAACGGGATGAAATATATAGAGAACTGCCTTGCCTCGCTGGCGGAGGAACCCGCCCTTGTGATTGTGGTGGACAATGGCTCTTCGGACGGGAGCAGGGAGCTTGTGCGGAAGAAATTTCCGTCCGTACGCCTGCTTGCCCTGGATCAGAATTACGGCTTCTGCGGGGCGGTAAACAGAGGAATTGAGGAGAGTGGAAGAGATAAAACACCGTATGTTATTTTATTGAACAATGACACGGTTGTGGAACCCGGATTCGTCCGCGCGCTGGAACATGCGCTGGATCAGGACGAAAGCGCATTTTCCGGGGCGGCGCGGATGGTGAACCTGTATCATCCGGAGCTGATCGACGATGCGGGGGATTATTACTGTGCGCTGGGGTGGGCTTTCGCTGTGGGAAAGGACAAGCCTGCGGCAGTCTATGAGCGGCCCGGAGAAATTTTTTCTGCCTGCGGCGGCGCCTGCATTTACCGCAGGAGCATTCTTGAACAGATCGGTTTGCTGGATGAAAACCATTTCGCTTATCTGGAGGATGTGGATATCGGATATCGCGCCAGAATACACGGGTACCGCAATCTCTATGTGCCGGAGGCGGTGGTGCGCCACGCGGGAAGCGGCGTCTCAGGCTCCCGCCACAACGATTTTAAGGTGAAGCTATCCGCGAAAAACAGCGTTTATCTTGTCTGTAAGAATATGCCGCCCGTGCAGATTCTTTTGAATCTGCCTTTTCTTCTTGCGGGATTTTTGGTAAAGACGCTTTTCTTTCTGAAAAAAGGATTGGTCAAAAGCTGGCTGCAGGGAACGATGCAGGGACTGCGCCTTGCCTGCTCAAAGAAGGGCAGAGAAAAGCGGGTGCGCTTCGCACCGTCACGTTTTCCCGCATACGCGCGGATTCAGTGGGAGCTGCTTCGCAATATCTGGTACCGCATACGCCTGTAATCCGCAGCCGTTGGATTCAGGCAGTTGTATTTTTGGGCGGTTTATTGTAATATAGAAATAATTATGGCTTGAACAGAGTATGATAAGCATGACATGGCGCATAGATAAAATGTGGTAAACACGCATAGAGTATAGACTGATTATGATAAAAGATAACCAGAAATATTTTAACAGACTGCACATTGTGCTGGATGCCGTGATTGTAACGGCGTCCTATACGCTGGCCTGGTATTTGAAGTTTGCCAGTCCGTTTTCGGACGCCGACCCTAACGTCGGTGCTCTTGATGTGAGCACTTATTTTGAAATGCTCTATCTGATCGTGCCCGTATATCTGATTTTATATTATGCGTTTAACCTTTATACACCCAAGAGAGCTACGGTTCACCGGTATGAGATTCTGAATATTTTCCAGGCAAACACGGTAGGTATGGTGCTGATGATGGCCGGGTGGTACATGATCGCGCAGATCCATTTCTCACGTACCATGATGGCCATGTTCTACGGAATCAATATTTTTCTGACCACGCTTGGGCGTTCGCTCATCCGTATTCTTTTGCAGTATTTCCGCGAAAAAGGCTATAATCTGAAATATATCCTGCTGGTGGGGTATTCCCGCGCCACGGAGGAGTATATTAACCGTATCAATTCCAATCCCCAGTGGGGCTATGTGGTGCGCGGTATTCTGGACGATCATGTGCCTGCCGGTACGCTCTACAAGGGCGTCAAGGTGGTGGGGTCGATAGAGAATCTTCTCTATATTCTCCCGGAAAATAAGCTGGACGAGATAGCGATCACGCTGTCATTGAGGGATTACGACAATCTGGAGCACATTGTGGATCTGTGTGAAAAATCCGGCGTGCACACGAAGTTCATTCCGGATTACAACAGCCTGTTCCCGAGCCGGCCCTACACGGAGGATCTGATGGGGCTGCCGGTGATCAATATACGCCATGTGCCGCTGACGAACACCCTGAACTGGTGGATGAAGCGGATCGTCGATATTCTTGTGTCTCTGGTGGGGCTTGTGGTGGCGTCGCCCGTGATGCTTGTGTCCGCCATCGCCGTGGGCTGTACATCCAGAGGGCCGGTTATCTTCAAGCAGGAGCGGATCGGCCTGCACAATAAGCCGTTCCGTATGTACAAGTTCCGCACGATGGAGGTGCAGAAGCCTTCCGCGGAGCAGAAGGGATGGACGACGAAGAACGATCCCCGCGTCACGAAGGTTGGTAAGTTTCTGAGGAAGACAAGCATTGACGAGCTGCCCCAGCTTTTTAATATTCTGATGGGAGATATGAGCGTGGTGGGACCAAGACCCGAAAGACCGCAGTTTGTGGAGCAGTTTAAGGAGGAAATCCCCCGCTATATGGTGAAGCATCAGGTGCGGCCGGGGCTTACCGGCTGGGCGCAGATCAACGGTTATCGCGGCGATACTTCCATAAAAAGAAGGATAGAGTACGATATTTTTTATATCGAAAACTGGACTATGTCCTTTGATATCAAGATTATGTTTCTCACGATTTTCAGAGGATTTATCAATAAAAATGCCTATTAGAAGAAATACTAAAATCTTAAGAATTGTGAAAGACTTTCGGAAGATGCCGGGAATGATATTGCAATTATATCAAGATGTAGTATAATTGTAACAGTTCAGCCCGGGACTTTGCACTTACTGCAAGGTCTGTGAGAACATGTCCGCCAAAACTTGCTTTTTCGGACAACATGTGACAAAATGAAAAAACGGACTTTTAGAAATTGGTTCAGAGACTGAGGGAGTACAAGAGTATGACGAAAAGATATGCGGATGACTACGATGACGAAGAAATAAGGCCCAGGAAGAAATCTTCCGGGAAAGGCGGCAGCTCTTCCGGGAAGAAGGGATCCGGTAAAAAGAAATCGGGAAAGAAAGCGCAGGCGAAGAAGCAGCGCAGGCGCATTATTCTCTTTGTGATAGAGATTATTATTCTGCTGATCGCGGTGGTAGTTCTCTATGCGGTTCTTGCCGGTACGAAAAGCGGAAAAGTAGAGCTGAAAGAGAAGGATATTATCATCAATGAGACCGTGCAGGAGGCGCAGGAGACGACGATGAAGGGATATCGGAACATCGCCCTCTTCGGTGTGGACTCGACCACGGGGGCGCTGACGAAGAATACCAGAAGCGATACGATCATGATTGCGTCCATCAATCAGGACACGGGAGAGTGTAAGCTGGTTTCCGTATATCGTGACACATATCTGAATCTGAGTAACGATTCGTACAATAAATGTAATGCGGCTTACGCGAAGGGCGGTCCCGAGCAGGCCATCAACATGTTAAATATGAATCTGGATATGAATATCACGGATTTCGTGACGGTTGGCTTTGCCGGACTGACGGATACGATTGATGCGCTGGGCGGCGTGGATATCGACGTGGACGAATCGGAGATCAGCCACTTAAATAATTATCAGCTCTGTATTGCGGAGGACTTAAAGAGAGAGTATACGCCGGTGACGCAGACCGGATACCAGCGTCTGGACGGTTTACAGGCTACGGGCTACTGCCGTATCCGTTACACGGCGGGAGACGATTTCAAGCGTGCCGAGAGACAAAGAGAGGTGCTTACCGCAGTGGCGGATCAGGCGAAGAAGGCGTCTCTGCCGAAGCTGACCGAGACAGCCAACTCCGTATTTGAGGAAGTGTATACTTCACTGGATCTGTCTGAGATTGTGGGGATGCTGGGTGATGTGGGAGCTTACCAGATCACGGAGACAGACGGCTTCCCACAGGAGAGTATGCGTGTGACCGGCACCATCGGTTCGAAGGGATCCTGTGTCATTCCCACCAGTCTGGAGGACAACGTCAAGTGGCTGCATGAGTTCCTGTTTGACGCAAGCGACTATGAGCCGTCCGAGACAGTGAAAAAGTGCAGTGAGAAAATTTACGAGGAAACAAACGGATATTTGAAATAAAAGCAAAGGGGCTTGTTGCACAGGCCCCTTCTACGCGTTTATAAAAGCGGACGGAGGACAACAAGTGATGAAAGTGGACGTGATTATTCCCGTCTACAAGCCCGACCGCGGGTTTTTGACGATGATTGAAAAATTGCAGACGCAGACGGTGCCTGTGAGCCGGATTATTCTTATGAATACGGAGCAGAAATATCTGGACAGACTGCTTTACGGTACTACGCTGGAAAGGGAGCATCATAATATAACAGTGAAGCATCTGTCAAAGCGGGAGTTTGACCATGGGCGGACGAGAAATCAGGGCGTGAAGCTCTCGGATGCGGACGTGTTTGTGATGATGACGCAGGATGCCATTCCTGCGGATGATTTTTTGTTAGAGCGGCTGTTGGAGGGCCTTGGCGGGGAACAGACGGCGGCAGCTTACGCAAGACAGCTCCCGGACAGGGACAGCAGCGAGGCAGAGCGGTATACGAGACAGTTTAATTATCCGGCAGAGCCACGCCTCAAGACGAAGGCGGATCTTCCGGCGCTAGGCATCAAAACTTTTTTCTGCTCCAATGTCTGCGCGGCATACAGGAGAGATGTGTTTGACGAGCTGGGGGGATTTGTGAACCGGGCGATTTTCAACGAGGATATGCTCTACGCCGCCAAGGCGGTGGAGGCTGGCTACGGGATCGCTTACGCGGCGCAGGCAAAGGTGTATCATTCCCATAATTACACATACAGACAGCAGTTTCACCGGAACTTCGATCTGGGGGTTTCGCAGGCGGATCATCCGGAGGTGTTTGCGGCATATCCGTCTGAATCGGAGGGAATCCGGCTGGTGAAGAGCACCGTGGTCCATCTGAAAGAAAAAGGGATGTGGATGAAAATACCGGATGTTATTATACAGAGCGGATTTAAGTATATGGGGTATCTGATGGGGAAACGGTACAGACGGCTGCCCATGCGGCTTGTGACGGCGTGTTCTTCCAACAGGGAGTACTGGCAATGAGGAAATGCCCGAAGCGGCATTCCCGGTGTGAATCGTAAGGAGGTAAGGCGAAATGTGCGGCATTGTAGGTTATATCGGAACGAAGCAGGCGGCGCCCATTATTCTGGACGGTCTGTCTAAACTGGAATACCGCGGGTATGACTCGGCGGGTATGGCTGTTTATGACGGTGTGGGTAAGATCAATATTACGAAGTCGGTGGGACGGCTTAAGATTTTGGAAAACATCACCAGAGGCGGGGAAACCATGCCGGGAGTCTGCGGCATCGGACACACGCGCTGGGCGACCCACGGCGTGCCAAGCGATACCAACGCGCATCCGCATTTCAACGAGGCGGAGACGATTACCGTGGTACATAACGGCATTATTGAAAACTATTTACAGCTCAGAAAGATGCTGACTGACCGGGGATATCATTTTGTGTCGGAGACGGACACGGAGGTTTTGGCGCATCTTCTGGATTACTATTACAAGGGGAATCCCCTCGAGGCGGTTACCAAGGTGCTTCACCGTGTGGAAGGCTCCTATGCGCTGGGCATTCTTTTCGCGGACTGTCCCGACCAGATTTTCGCGGCGAGAAAGGATTCGCCTTTGATTGCAGGGCAGAATGAGGACGGCTGCTTTATCGCTTCGGATGTGCCGGCGATCCTGAAATACACCCGCAAGGTGTACTATGTGGATAATCAGGAGGTCGTTCGCCTGCGGGCGGATCACATGCACTTTTATACGGTGGACGAAGAGGAGACCACAAAGGAGCCTGTCTTTATTGATTGGGACGCCAGCGCGGCGGAGAAGGCGGGCTACGAGCATTTCATGTTAAAGGAAATGTATGAGCAGCCAAAGACCGTGACGGACACGCTGCTGCCCCGCATTAAGGATAACGATATCGTCATCGAGGAACTGAACATGACCGATGAGGAGATTTGCGGGGTGAGTAAGATTCATATCGTGGCCTGCGGTTCCGCCTATCATGCGGGCGTCACGGGAAAATACGTGATTGAGGGACTGGCGCGCATTCCCGTGGAGGTGGATCTGGCATCAGAGTTCCGTTACCGCGACCCGATTCTGGAGGAGGGGGCCATGGTGGTGGTGATCAGCCAGTCCGGAGAGACGGCGGATACGCTGGCCGCGCTCAGAGAGTCCAAGAAGAGAGGTTTTCAGGTGCTCGGCATCGTCAATGTGGTGGGCAGCTCCATCGCCAGAGAGGCGGATAACGTGATGTATACATGGGCAGGGCCGGAGATCGCGGTGGCGACCACCAAGGCTTACAGCGCCCAGTTGATTGCGCTCTATCTGCTGGCCGTGAAGTTCGGCAGGGTGCGGGGAAAAATCGAAGATATGACATATGCGTCACTTTTGGGCGACCTGCGGTGCCTGCCGGATCAGATCGAGCTTCTATTGAATAATAAAAATAAGATCCAGCGGTTTGCAAACCGTTATATCGGCGCGAAGGACGTGTTCTTTATCGGCAGGGGGATCGACTACGCGATTTCTCTGGAAGGATCTTTGAAATTAAAGGAGATTTCCTATATCCACTCCGAGGCCTACGCGGCGGGCGAGTTAAAACACGGCACGATCTCCCTGATCGAGGAGGGAACCCTTGTGGCGGCGGTGTCCACCCAGCCTGCGCTCTACGCGAAGACCATCAGCAATATGGTGGAAGTGAAGGCGAGGGGCGCCTTCGTTTTGGCGGTGACCTGTGAGGAGAATAAGGAAATCGAGAAGGCAGCGGACTACGTGATCTACATTCCGGAGACAAACCCTTATTTTGCCAATTCGCTGGCGATTATACCGTTACAGCTTTTCGGGTATTATGTGGCTGTCGGGAAAGGGTGCGATGTGGATAAGCCGAGAAATCTGGCGAAGTCGGTGACGGTGGAATAGCGTGAAAAGTACTTCTAAAGACGTCTCGTCATAGGACGTGACGCCAAGAAGTACTAAGTTTCACGCAGGAGAATGCCTGAAATGCGGCATTCTCCGTAAAATCACATTTTATTCCTTAAATAAACACAATTTAAACACAAATGGCAGATATACTGAGGACATAATCAGCGAGGGGAAATAAAGCATACGGGCTTAGGGCCATGATTTGTGGAAAGGAGCGGGATTATGTACGACAACAATTATCCAAACGATTATTCCAATCATACGGGTTCGGAACAGACGGGGCTTCAGGCGGGGAACGAGCCTGAGCAGCGGGGGATCGGTTACCGGTCTTACCAGAATACGGGAAACCAGACAGGCGGTGCATACGGACAGTCCACGGGACAGAACCTGTACGGAAGCGGAAGCGCCCAACAGGGGAGCAGCAGTGCCTATCAGGGAAGCAGCGGCTCTTATCAGACAAGTGGCACTTCCTATCAGGCAAACGCGGGGAGTTACCATTACGGCAATGCTTACCCGAACAGTTACGTTCAGATGGAGAAAAAGAAGGAAAAGAAGCACAGGGAGAAAAAACCGGTCGGCGGTTATTTCAAGAAAGCCCTTGTGGCGGTGTCTCTGGGATTGTTTTTCGGTCTTTTTGCGGGAATCGGGCTGTATGCCGTGGAGGCCGTCACGGGGATGACGAATAAGGACACGGCAGTTTTGGAGGAAACCGAGAGCGCGCCCATGGCGGAGGCGGAAATCGACGCTGAGATTCAGGCGCCGGTGGATGTGCCCACGATCAGGCAGTCCGACTCCACAACCATGGTGGTTACCGATGTGACGGATGTGGTGAAGAATGTGATGCCCTCCATTGTGGCGGTAAATAACCATTACACCGAAACGATGTCGTGGTTTGGACAGTCCATGGACAGCGAAGCGGATTCCAGCGGTTCGGGTATTATTGTAGGGCTGAACGATTCGGAGCTTCTGATTGTGTCTAACTATCATGTGGTGGCAGACACCGATAAGCTGACGGTGCAGTTTAACGAAGGCAGCGAGGCGGAGGCATTTATCAAGGGACAGGATTCCAAGATGGATCTGGCGGTCATCGCGGTGCCGGTGACAGAGCTGTCAGATGATACTTTAGAGGCAATAGAGGTGGCTACGCTTGGCGATTCCGATACGCTGGAGGTGGGAGAACCCGCCATTGCCATCGGCAATTCCCTCGGTTACGGCCAGTCCGTTACGACGGGTGTGATCAGCGCGCTTGACAGAAGCATCAGCCTGTCCGCAAGCAGCGGTTACGGCGGTGACAGCGTGGAGGGCACCTTTATCCAGACCGATGCGGCGATCAACCCCGGCAATTCCGGCGGCGCGCTTTTGAATATCAAGGGCGAGGTAATCGGCATCAATTCCAACAAGATCGGCGGCAGCGCCGTGGAAGGCATGGGCTACGCGATTCCCATTTCCGCAGCAAGCCCGATTATTGCGGAGCTGATGCTCAAGGAGACCAAGAGCAAGGTGGCCGAGGAGGAGAGAGGCTATCTGGGCATCAGCGGCATCAGTGTGACGCAGGAGGTTTCCCAGGCATACGGTATGCCGGAAGGCGTGTATATCGCACAGATATATCCGAATACGGCAGCGGCGGAAGCAGGTCTTAAGCAGCGCGACATCATCACTGAGTTTGGCGGCAATAAGATCAGATCTATGGACGAACTGCAAAAGGAACTGGAGTTTTATGCCAAGGGCGATCAGGTGGAGGTCAAGGTGATGACCATGACCGTGACCGGATACGAGGAAGTGACGAAGCAGCTTACGCTTGGCAATAAGGTGAGCGAATAGGTATAAGTAAAAGAAATGTAAAGATATAGAGGAGACGAAACTCCCCGGCAGGACGGTATTGTGAGGGTACGGCTGCCGGGGATTCCTTATGGAAAGGAAATTTAAGTATGGAGAATCGACTATTCGTATGCTATACTATGGGCAGACCAATGTCCTGGGTGAATGGAGGGAAGATAAGAAGTATGGATGATCATAGAGACGATAAATACGAAGAGACGGAGCTTGAAAAGAAGGATTCCGTGAAGGAAGAGAAGAAAAGCGATGATTCCGGCGGCGATTACGAGGACGTCTGTTTTATCTGCCGCAGGCCGGAGAGCAAGGCGGGAAAGATGTTCCGTCTGCCAAACCATATATGTGTCTGCGACGACTGTATGCATAAGACGATGGATACGGTCAGCCAGTTTGACTATCAGGGGCTTTTGAATAATCCCAATATGGGTGATATGAACGGAAAGGGATTTCCGAATATCAGCTTTGTCAATCTGGCGGACTTACAAGGGGACGGCGGCATCCCCAACAAGCAGAAACCGAAGAAAAAGAAGAAAGAAAAGGCGGCGGAGATTGATATCAGGAATATTATGCCGCCGCACAAGATCAAGCAGAAGCTGGACGAGTATGTGGTGGGGCAGGAGCACGCCAAGAAGGTAATGTCCGTGGCGGTTTACAACCATTATAAGAGAGTGGCGACCGGCACCATGGACGAGATAGAGATAGAGAAGTCGAACATGCTGATGATCGGCCCTACGGGCTGCGGCAAGACTTATCTGGTAAAGACGCTGGCGAAGCTTCTGGATGTGCCGCTTGCGATTGCGGACGCCACATCGCTGACCGAGGCGGGCTATATCGGCGACGATATCGAGAGCGTGGTATCGAAACTTCTCGCGGCGGCGGACAATGATGTGGAGCGGGCGGAGCGCGGCATTATCTTTATCGACGAGATTGACAAGATCGCCAAAAAGAAGAATACCAATTCCCGGGATGTGAGCGGGGAATCCGTGCAGCAGGGGATGCTGAAACTTCTGGAGGGCGCGGAGGTGGAGGTGCCTGTGGGCGCCAACTCCAAAAACGCCATGGTGCCGCTTGCCACGGTCAATACCAGAAACATTCTCTTTATCTGCGGCGGCGCCTTTCCCGATCTGGACGAGATCATCAAGCAGAGGCTGAACAAGAAGACGTCCATCGGTTACAGCGCGGAGCTTAAGGACAAGTACGATAAAGAGAAGAATATTTTAAGCCGGGTAACGGTGGAGGATATCAGGAAATTCGGCATGATTCCGGAGTTTATTGGCCGTCTGCCGGTGATATTTACGCTGGAAGGCTTAAGCCGCGACATGATGGTGCAGATTTTAAAGGAGCCGAGAAACGCGATTCTGAAACAGTACCAGAAGCTTTTGGAGTTAGACGAGGTGGAGCTGCTCTTTAACGAGGGGGCGCTTGAGGCGATAGCGGATAAGGCTATGGAGAAGGAGACGGGCGCAAGGGCGCTTCGGGCCATTATCGAGGAGTTTATGCTGGACATCATGTACGAGGTGCCAAAGGACGACAACATCGGCCGTGTGACGATCACCAGAGAATATATCGAGGGGAACGGCGGACCGGTGATTGACATTCGCAGCAGGAGCGCGGAGCATCCGGACCGCCTGAATGTGATACAGAATCCGTCTGACGGATGACAAAACGGGCTGTTCCCGCATATGATAGCGTAAGGAGCATTGGGCGGAAAGGGTATGTAGATAAGTTTGTCTTATTTATGTGCGTGAAAAATCTTGACCTGTCAGGAAATGATTTTGTCGGAAGATTTTCTGGATATTATTGTCGATTATGATGTGATCGTGGAGATTCTGGAGGGGGCGGATGTAGAATACTGCTATCGTGAAATTGATGCCGGGTACGGTATTGCACATGTGAGGCGCAGTCAGGTGCGGCCGGTATCTATAGGTAACTATGGATATTCGACGATTCCCAAGCTTTACGGGCTGATGCAGGCTGGCGAGCGTGGATTCGACGCTTCCCCGCTGACGGTGATGGGCAATATCCGTGTACAGAATCCGCCGCTTGCCTTACAGGGAAGCGGCGTTATTGTTGGGTTCGTTGATACGGGAATTAATTATCGGGAGGACGTGTTTCGCAGAGAGGACGGGAGCAGCCGCATACTCTCCATCTGGGATCAGACCATACAGACGGGTGAGCCGCCGGCGGGTTTTTCTTATGGCACGGAATACCGCAGGGCGGATATCGACAGGGCGCTTGCCGCGGATGAGCCGGAGACGGTTGTGCCAAGCGCCGATACCAACGGACACGGCACGAGGATGGCCTCTGCGGCCGCAGGCAGTCTGCTGAATCAGGGACTGGCCTTCCGGGGGGCCGCACCCCTTGCGGACATAGCGGTGGTGAAGCTCAAAGGCGCCAAGAGATATCTGCGTGACTATTATCTGATTGATGACCGCGCGGAGGCGTTTGCGGAAAACGATATCATGGAGGCTGTGAAGTATCTGCAGCAGATGGCGGTGGCGTTCAGCAGGCCCGTGGTGATCGTAATCGGGCTTGGCACGAATACGGGCAGTCACGATGGCACCTCCGCGCTGGATTCTTACCTGAATGTCGTAGCCGGCCGGAGAAGCAGAGCCGTTGTGGTGGGCGGCGGCAATGAGGGAGATAAAGAGCATCATTATGAGAATTTTATGCCGGGTAATGTGGAGATCCGCGTCGCCGGGCCGATGAAGGGCTTCTGTGCGGAAATCTGGGGGAGCCTGCCGGACGTCTATGCGGTTTCGATCCGCTCGCCCGGCGGGGAAGCATCGCCGGTGATTGATTTTCGAAACGGCATGGACAGGAATGTCTCTTTTATATTTGAGAGAACCCGCATACAGGTGGGTATTGTTCTGGTGGAGAAGGACGCCGGTGATCCGCTTATTTTTCTGCGTTTCGAGGATCCCACACCGGGCATCTGGACGGTGTCGCTTACGGCTTCCGTGCAGCAACAGGGCGGGGACGGTATGTATCATATGTGGCTGCCGATTGAGGAATTTTTAGAGCAGAGCGTTACTTTTTTGCAGCCAAGCCCGGATGTGACGCTGACAGAGCCGGCAAACGCGTCGCAGGTGATTACGATTTCCGCCTATGACAGCTATACGGACAGCTGGTATGCGCCTTCCAGCAGAGGATTTAGCAGAAACGGCAGCATTAAGCCGGATCTTGCCGCTCCGGGGGTGGGGGTGCACACCGCGCTTGGGGAGACGGACGGTTCCTGCATGGCGGCCGCGCTGACGGCAGGCTGTGTGGCGCAGTTTCTGGAATGGGCCATTGTTGACGGAAACGCCTTTGCTGTGGACAGCAGGGGAACCAAGAGCTTTCTGATTCAGGGGGCGGAGAGGCCGGGGAATATCCGCTATCCCGATAAACGCTGGGGATACGGGCGGGTAAACATCAACGGGACGTTTGAGACGCTGGCGAGGCTGTAAAAATATGGCAAACCTTGCTGATTCCCCTCACTTGTGGTAAGGTGTAATAGTGAGTGTTTATTTTGGGGTAGTATATCCGCACAGCGGATCTGAATATTTATGGAAGGCGGATACAGTGGAATGAGAAAATGTAAGCTTGGGCTGGCCGGGCTGATTTTAATTTTGCTTCTGGCAGGCTGCGGGAATCCTGCGCAGGAAACCGTGTCGTCTGCGAAGGACGAGGCGTCGGAGGAGGCACAGCGGGAGAAGGAAGAGGAAGAAGAGGACGCGGGCGTGGAGACGACGTCATGGCGGGAGTCGGTGCAGAAGATGTTTGAGGATCCTTACGGGGATTACAGCGAGACAGGCGGCGAGATCGCGTTTCTTGCGGACGGTTCCGTGGAGGATGGCGGTTACAATGAAGCCATATATAACGGCGTGCGGATGTATGCTTTGGGGGCGGGGGTATCCTTCTCTTATTATCATGCGGATCCGAACGAGCGGGAAAGCTACAGGGAAGCAATACAGCGTGCGGTGGAGGAAAATGCCGGACTGATCGTCTGTGCCGGAGAGATTTTCGGCGAAGCCGTGGGCGCTTTGCAGGAAACGTACCCGCAGACTTCTTTTTTGCTGGTGGATGCCGTACCTTACGATGCGGAGGGGGAGGAGGTTCCCATTGCAGAAAATGTGCACTGTATTCTTTTCCATGAAGAGCAGGCCGGTTATCTGGCCGGTTATATGGCTGTCTGGGAGGGTTACAGGAACCTTGGTTTTATAGGCGGATCGTTTGTCGATTATGATCTGGCGGATTCCGCTGAAGGGTACCGCACCATGGAGCCGCCCGTCCTGCGTTACGGTTACGGATATTTACAGGGAATCAATGCGGCGGCCAAGGACTTGTCGCTTAATGACGTGACGGTCAACTACTGGTATGCGGATTCTTTTACGGCGGATATTTCGGTGAGAGAGAAGGCTGACAGCTGGTATGAGAACGGCACGCAGGTAATTTTTGCCTGCGGCGGCGGGCTGTACGAGTCTGTGCTGGAGGCGGCGGAAAATCAGGACGGCCTGATGATCGGTGTGGATGTGGATCAGTGCAGGGTTTCGGACCGGATACTGACCAGCGCGGTCAAAAACATCGGTCCGGCGGTGACGGACACGCTCGACGAATATTACGCGGCGGGCGGCTGGTCTGAGGAGGACGCAGGGCAGGTGAGACGCTACGGCGTGGAGGAAGGCTGTGCGGCGATACCGGTGATAGATACGGAATGGCGGTTTCAGCAAATACCGACGACCCATTTTTTTGAAATATACAAGCAGATGAAAAGAGGCGACAGGACGGTGACGGATGCGATTGATGCACCGCCGGAGGTTGCCGTTTTCGTGAATTTTGAATGAGCACGGGAGGTTTGGGAGTGTACAAGAAGAAGAGTAAGATGCGTTCCGGGCGTCCCCTGCTTATCGGCGTTTGGCTGGCTCTGGCGGCGCTTTGCGGCTGCGGAGAGAAGGCTGCGCCCGCAAGCGGGTCTGCCGTGCAGGAGGCGGCCGGAGCGGATGAGGCGGCCGGACAGAGGGAAAAGGAACTGTCAGAGCTGACGGCAGGAGAGACAAGCCTTTCCCTGGACGAACTTTCGGATTATGCGATGGATGTGGATTTTGCCTACGACGCGGAGCTGAAAAAAATGCGGTATTCTCTTACGATGCCGCTGATTCCGTCAAGCGATGACGCGTATCTGTATCTGTTCCGGGCGGACACCTGGGAGGAGGATGGTGAGGCGCTTAAGAAGGAACCGGTCACGAGGGGACGAAAAGACAGGGAGTGGGAGACGACGTTTCCCTATCGGGAGGCGTATCTGTACGAGCGGTTTATTCCGGCAGTCAAAATGGACGGAAACTATGTGCAGGTGGGCAGAAGCGTGTATTTGTCTAATCCGGAGGCACTTGCGGAGAATCAGGATCCTTACCCGGAGACAGGATCTAAGAAGGGGATTCTATTAGACCCCACGATGTTAGGCACACCGGAGTTGACGGACCTGGGCGTGAAACATGCGATCTACAATATCCCGCTTTCGCATATTATGGGGGAGACGACGGATCCGACTTTCCCTACCATCACATATACTTACAAGGGAAGAAATTATGCCTTTAACGGGGCGGCGATCAACGGCTACGACGGGCTTTTCACCTATCTGTCGGACATGGGCATGACCGCCACGGCGGTGGTGTTAAACGACTGGAACGAGGCGTTTCCGGAGCTGATTCATCCGGACGCGCAGAATCAGGAAAGCGGCGCGTACTACTACATGTTTAACGCGGCCGGGGAGGATGGGACGAGAACCATTGAGGCGGTGGCCGGATTTCTGGCCGAACGGTATTCGAGTGGGGAGCACGGTATGATACATAGCTGGGTGATCGCCAATGAGATCAACCAGAACCGGGTCTGGAACTACATGAACACCAGAGATGTGCTGTACTACACGAAGGAATTTGAAAAATCCTTCCGGATCTTTTATCAGGCGGTAAAAAGCCATTACGCGCAGGGACGTGTGTATTTCAGTATCGACCATGCATGGAACAGCAACGAAGGCGACAACTCCGGATTTTTTAACGGCAGGGATATTCTGGCGGGATTTAACGAGGCGGCGCTTGCGCACGGAAATTATGACTGGGGCATTGCGATTCATCCCTATCCGGAGCCGCTTACCAGAGTGAACTACTGGTCGCAGGAGTACGATAAGACAAGGGATGCCTCCCATTTATCCATAATGAATCTGAATGTGCTGACGGACATACTGTCTGACGAGGCGTATCTGGACAGATCCGGCGGAGTGCGCAGCGTGACCATCACGGAGCTTGGTTTTTCTTCCGGCTCCGGGGAACGGCTGCAGGCGGCGGCTTTCGCATACTGCTATTATATTGTGGAGAATAATCCTTATGTGGACGCGTTTTTGATGAACCGGCAGACGGATGCACCGGAAGAGGTGATGGCCGGTCTGGCCTTTGGCGTGTATGAGTACGACCATTCAGGGAAGTATATAAAAGATGTTTTCCGCTATATTGACACGGACAGAGCCGGAGAGTATACGGACTTTATGCTCAATATTCTGGGTGCGGACAGTCTGGAGGAGGCGCTGTCATGGGCGCAGGCGGAGACGGACGCGAAGTAGCGGCGGCGGTAAGCGCTATTGTATGGAGAGAGAAACGGTATGAAGGTTTCCTTGCTGGTTACGGTTTATAATGCGGAAAAAAACCTGCCGCTTACGCTGGAAAGCATCGACGAGCAGGATTATGACGATCTGGAAGTGGTGATCGTGGACGGCGGTTCCACGGACGGTACGGTGGAGCTGATTCAGGCGTTTGCCGCCCGGGCTGCCGGAAGGAAAGGGTTTTGCGTGCAGTGGATCTCGGAACCCGACGGCGGGCTTTATGACGCCATGAACAAGGCGTTTCGCATGAGTACGGGCGAGGTGGCTGCGGTCTGCAATGATAAATTATGTAAACCAAATGCGGTGAGTAAAATGGCAGCGGCATTGGAGCAGGGCGGCGCAGACTGCGTGGGCGTTCACGCGGATCTGGTTTATGTGCAGGGAGACCGGGTAATCAGAGAATGGCGCATGGGGCAGGGAAGGATTTCCGAGGGCTGGATGCCCGGGCATCCGACCCTTTTTCTGCGGCGCGCGGTGTATGAGAAATACGGGATGTATGACACGTCTTACCGCTGTGCGGCGGATTATGAGTTTATGGTGCGCTTTCTGAAAGATGCGGAAAACAAGCTGGCCTATGTGCCGGAGATTCTGGTGGCTATGTTCTATGGCGGCACGAGCAACGCGGGGATTTCGAACTATCTGGTGTCTTTCAGGGAAGGCTGTCAGGCGCTCCGGAAAAACGGTGTGCCCCATCCGCTGTGGATTACGCTGCGACGGAGTATGCGGGTGCTTACGCAATTTAGACAAAAACATTGATTTTACAGGGAGAACGGTATGGCGGTAATCGGATTTGCGGCTCTGGCTATGGGAATTTTTCTGCTGGATCTTTTTATAAAAAATTTTATTGAGAAGAGCCTGGAGGTGGGTGATGAAAAACCCTTCTGCAAGGGAAGACTTTTAATCAGGAGATATCATAACAAGGGCGCGTTTCTGGACGTGGGAGAGAAGAAACAGGGGCTTGTGACTGTGCTTTCCCTCGGTTTAACCCTGTTTATGACCGTTGTTTTTCTCGCAACATTCAGCTTTCGGGGGAACTCTACCCTTAAGGCAGGGTTGGCGCTTCTGCTGGGCGGCGCCTACAGCAATACTTACGACCGCCTGACAAGGAAATATGTGGTGGATTATGTCAGTTTTCCCGTGAAGAACAGGCGGTTTCGCAGGATTGTGTTTAACATATCGGACTTCTGCATTATGATCGGGGCGCTGCTTCTGGCAATCGGGGAGGCAAAGAGAAAGTAAAATACCCTGCAGCAAACGGCATTCGCCAAATGCCTGCGGAAATAAATGAGAGCCGGGAAAAGGGATTCCCGGCTCTGCGTATATGCAAATTTATCAGGCGGTGATAACCGTGCCGCTTTTGCCTTTCAGGGCATCCCCGACACAGTCGAGTGAGGTGATCAGCACGCTTCCGTCCGGATTTTCCCCGAGATAAGCGATGGCAGCCTCGATTTTCGGCAGCATGGTTCCCGCCTCGAACTGGCCGCTTTCGCATAACGCTTTCGCCTGCGCGACAGTGAGGGAGGGGATTTCTTCCTGCCCGGGCTGTCCGAAATTCCGGTAGACGTAAGGGACGCCTGTCAGGATAATCAGCTCGTCGGCTTGAAGACTGACTGCCAGCCTTCCGGCCACTGCGTCCTTTTCAATCACGGCGGATGCCCCTTTCAGGACGTGGTTTTGTTCGATTACGGGTATACCGCCGCCGCCGCATGCAATCACGATCTGACCGGATTCGGCCAGCGTGCGGATGGCGTCGATTTCCACGATATCAATCGGGCGGGGAGCCGCGACTACCCGGCGAAATCCTCTGTCAGGTTCCTCTTTTACATAGTTCCCCTTTTTGACTTCTGTTTCCGCATCCTCTGCGGACATATAGCGGCCGATCATTTTGGTGGGGGCGTAGAATGCTTCGTCGTAAGGATCTACGGTCACCTGTGTCAATATGGTGCTGACAGTCTTTACGATGCCGCGGCCCAGAAGCTCGGCGCGCAGCGCATTCTGGATATCATATCCCACATAGCCCTGACTCATGGCGGAACAGACGCACATAGGAGCGGGCGTGTAGTCGGTATAAACCCGCCGCAGCTCTGTCATGGCCTTGTGGATCATGCTGACCTGCGGGCCGTTTGAGTGCGTGATGGTGAGCTGGTAATCGGCCGCAACCAGATCGGCAAGAGCCCTGGCGGTCGCTTTCACCGCATCCCACTGTTCCGATGTTGTATGGCCGAGCGCCTCGTGGCCGAGAGAGACGACTGCTTTCTTTTTATTCATTCGATTTCACACTGATCCTTTCAAACGTCAGATTTCCTTACCGGTTCCTATCCGCGCCATACATTTGCCGTATCATGCCGGATCGTATACTGCAAGTATAGCAAAACGGTGCGGCTTTGTATAGGACGGTTTTTGGAAAGTTTTATGTTAACTGATGCAGGTATGCAATCAGCCCGTACAGCTCCGTTTAAAAGCCGTTATGGAGGCGGCTGCTTTGAGCGGCTCAGTAAGAAAAGACTTGGTGTTATGTAAACGATTGTGTGTATTTAACAAAAATATAAATCCTAATTTGCAAAAAATTAGGCAAAGTAGACAGGAAATTGTTTGACAATATATGGGATGGGCAGTATAATGAAAGAATATAATATGTACAATAATTCAGGAGGGGAGGGCAGAACCGGCGTTTCGACAGGAGTTGGTGAGCGCCGGTACGTGAGATGAATTACCTGAGAGCATTACAGGATATGTCGTTGGAGCAGATCCGGTCAGTCATTGAAATTATGCAGCAGTCTTCCGATGCCTATATGTTTATTCTGGATCTGACGGTGGATACCTATATGGTGGCAGAGAAGGCGACGAAGCGGTTTCCCTTCCCGTCTATTGTGATTGAGAATTGTTCCGATACGCTGAAAAGTGTGGTGTACCCTTCTGACTATGAGATGCTGTCGGCGGATTTGGAGAAATGCCGTTCGGGGGAGAAGGACGGACATGCGCTGGAATACCGCTGGCTGGATCGTATGGGCCGTGTGGTGTGGATCAGCTGCAGGGGGACGGTGGTGACGGGAACGGAGGGACACAGACTCCTGATCGGCACCGTCAGCGAGATGGGGAAAAAGGCGAAAGCCGACAATATCACCGGTCTTCGCCGGGAAGCGAGACTGCGGCTCAACATGGAATCGACGCTTCGGGACGCGCCGGAGTCAGTCCGTTTTCTGATGCGCATCGGCATTGATAATTTCAAAGAGATCAACGAAAAAGAGGGTGTGGAAGCCGGTGACGAAGTACTTCGTGAGCTGGCGGAGTGCATCATAAAGAATGTAGAGGAGACTGTGGATGTATACCGCCTCGTTGCCGATGAGTTTATGATTGTGGACATCGGAGAGGGCAAAGGACAGGATGCAGGCGCCGTTTACAAGGAGATTCAGAAAACAATAGCCGCTATGGCTAAGAATAAAGAATACAGCCGTTTCTATACCGTATCCGCGGGAGTGTTGAAGGAAGGGTTTTCCGGCACGACCGTGGAGGAGATCATGCGGTTTACGGAGTTTGCCCTGAATGAGGCGAAGCGAAACGGCAGAAACCAGATGACGGTGTTTGACTGCAAGGCTTACGACGTATATCTGAAAAGGCTTGATATCCGCAAGTCACTCAGACAGGATATCAATCATGATTTCAGAGGATTTGAAGTGTACTACCAGCCGATTGTATCTGCGACGGACTATAAGCTGATCGGCGCGGAGGCGCTGCTGCGCTGGAAGAATGAAAAGTACGGCTGTGTGTCACCGGCGGTTTTCATTCCGATTCTGGAGGAGAGCGGTCTGATCATACCGATCGGGCAGTATGTGCTCTGGGAGGCGGCAAGGACATGCAAGAAGTGGAAAGAGTATATACCCGCGTTTCACATCAATGTGAATTTATCCTATGTGCAGCTTTATAAGAGCGATATGATGCGGGATGTGGAACACTGTATACAGGAAGTGGGACTGGATCCGGAAAGTCTGGTTCTGGAGCTGACGGAGAGCGGTTATATTGAGACAAACGAGCGCATCAAGGAATTGTTTAAGGATCTGAAATCGAGAAAGATCGATCTGGCGCTGGATGATTTCGGTACGGGTTATTCCAATATGCGTTATCTGAAAGAAATTGACGCGAAGACGGTAAAGATTGACAGAAGTTTTGTGGTGCAGGCGCTTAAGAATGAATATGATTATAATATCATCAGCCACATCATAGACATGGTGCACAGTCTTGGCTCCGTGGTCTGTATGGAAGGAATCGAGGAGAAAGAAGAACTGGCGAAAATGATGGCCACCAAGCCGGATATGATACAGGGTTACTATTTTGGGAAACCCACTCCGGCAGAGCAGTTTGAGAAAAAATTTTTACAAGCTACAGATTCTCCCTGATCCGTATGTCCACATCTACATAATTGTTTTCCGCGGCGGGCATTTCTCCTGTGGCCAGATAGGCGAACAGGATTGTGAGGGGGAGAAAACCCTGTTGAAAGGGCTGTTGGCAGATAGTGGCTGCGATCAGTCCTTTTTCCATATATTCTCTGGTGGTGGGCACCAGATCGTTGGTTATGACAGTGATGTCAGTTGCGCGCGCACAGGTCTCAATGGCCTGACAGCCGCCGCATACACCGCCTGCGGTAAAATAAAAGGCATTGATTTCCGGGTGATCCGAGAGGAGCCGTTTTGTCAGCTCGAAGCTCACCTGATCGTCGTCATTGTTGTTGACGGTGTCTACAATGCGGATATTCGGGTATGACGCAGTGATGTGTGCGAAACCGGCGATACGTTCGGTATGGCAGAGAATATTCTGCGAGCCGGATATGATGCCCACGCGCACCTCGCCCTTTGTCATCAGGCGCATAAGCCCCCCTGCAGCTTCCCCGGAACGGTAAAAGTTACTGCCCACATAGGCCAGACGGCTGGCGTTTTCGATATCGGTGTTCAGAGTTACCACGGGAATCCCTCTGCCGCAGAGCGCGTCAATTTTTTCGCGCACGGCGCTGTCGTTGTAGGGAGAGATGGCAAGGCCGTTTATGCCTTCCGAAAGCAGCTCGTCTATGGCGTCAAGCTGCTGCTGTAAACTGTACTCCGTCTGGCGGATGATAACGTTACAGTTGTAACCGGCAAGCTCCGCCGCTTTTTCGCGCACACCGAGAAGAACGTCGTCAAAAAAAGGGGTGCCGATACCTAACAGCAAAACGCCCAGTTTCAGGTTCTTTTTCTGGGCGGCAAGAACGATCCCCGCTTTGTTCGGCTTGTAGTCGAGGGCGCGGACGATCTTCATGATTTTTTCTTCGGTCTGGGGGTTGACGTCGCCGCGGTGGTTTAAGACGCGGTCCACAGTGCCCCTTGATACCCCCGCGAGGGCGGCGATTTCTTTGATGGTTGCCATGGCAGATTTCCTTTTGTTGTCGTTGACAGCAGTGCGGAGAATGCCGGTTCTCAGGCATTCTCTTGCGCGGGATTTAGTACTTCTTAACGAGGCAGCCTTTGCTGCTGAGTTATTTTAGAAGTACTTCCCGCGTGTTTTACTTTAGCATATCAAGTGGAAATAGACAATGCGTTCCGCCCTGTTTTATATAATGCCAGTAACGGTTCCGCCTTGCACTATTCCGCGGGTAAAATCGCTCTGTATGCGGTTTTGCGAGTTGTGCAGGCGCCAAAATGCGACTTTGGAGCATTTTGTGTTCATTGTGGTTACTTCGTAACCACGGTGGCAGTGAAGCCGAAGGCTGAACTGTTAATAATATTACGAAAAACAAATACGGTATTGCTTTTATCGGCGGAACGGATTATCATGGAAACAGCAGGATCGTGCACGGGCACGGAAAATTTTAGCAGGAAGAATGGGAGGGTTAAGATGCTTTATATTGGGGTGGATTTGGGAACCAGCGCAGTGAAGCTGCTTCTGATGGAGGGAAACGGAAAAATTGTCAACATCGTATCGAAGGAGTATCCGCTGTATTTCCCGCATCCGGGATGGTCTGAGCAGAAGCCGGAAGACTGGTATGAGCAGAGCATCGCGGGGATTAAGGAACTGATCGCGGATGTGGACAAGAGCCGGATTGCGGGCATCAGCTTCGGCGGACAGATGCACGGACTTGTGATTCTGGATGAAAAGGACGAGGTGATCCGTCCCGCGATTCTCTGGAATGACGGAAGAACCACAGAAGAATGCGATTATCTGAATAATGAGATCGGGAAGGATAAGCTGTCCGAATACACGGCGAACATTTCCTTTACCGGCTTTACCGCGCCGAAGGTGCTCTGGGTGAAGAATAAGGAGCCGGAGAACTTTGCGAGGATCAAAAAGATCATGCTTCCCAAGGATTACATTGCCTACAAGCTGACAGGGGTGCACTGCACGGACGTTTCCGACGCTTCCGGTATGCTTTTGTTTGACGTGAAAAACCGCTGCTGGTCCAAAGAGATGTGCGGGATCTGCGGCGTGAAGGAAGAACAGCTTGCGAAGATTTACGAGAGCTATGAGACGGTGGGAACCGTACTGCCTGAGATTGCAAAGGAACTCGGTATTCCTGAGAATGTAAAAGTGGCGGCTGGCGGCGGCGACAATGCGGCGGCGGCTGTGGGAACCGGCACCGTGGGAGACGGCATGTGCAATATCTCCCTTGGCACCAGCGGCACCATCTTTATTTCATCGGACAAATTCGGCGTAGATAAATTCAATGCGCTTCACGCTTTTGCCCATGCGGACGGGCACTATCACCTGATGGGCTGTATGCTCAGCGCCGCGTCCTGCAATAAGTGGTGGATGGACGATATCGTCGGCACGGAGAAGTATGCGGACGAGCAGAAGGCGATCACAGACGATAAGCTGGGTGAGAACCATGTGTATTTCCTGCCTTACCTGATGGGTGAGCGTTCCCCCCACAATGATCCCGACGCGAGGGGTACGTTTATCGGCATGACCATGGATACAAGCCGGGCGGATATGACCCAGGCGGTGCTGGAGGGCGTGGCCTTTGCGCTGCGGGATTCTCTGGAAGTGGCGAAGTCGCTTGGCATTCACATTGAGCGCACGAAGATCTGCGGCGGCGGCGCGAAGAGCCCGCTCTGGAAACGGATGATCGCTAACATTATGAACCTGAAAGTGGATGTGATCGAGAGCGAGGAAGGGCCTGCCATGGGCGGCGCGATGCTTGCAGCGGTGGCCTGCGGCGAGTACGCGAATGTGGAGGAGGCTGCGGCGAAGATTGTGAAGATTGTGGACACGGTGGAGCCGGAACCTGCGCTTGTAGAGAAATACGAGAAGAGATACCAGCAGTTTAAGGAGATTTATCCGACTTGTAAGGAGTTGTTTAAGAAGATCCGATAGACAAATTGCGGAATAAATAAATCCCATGTGTGAATTGATCTGCTATAATAAGTTATACAGTTTTCAACGTTCGACGGAATGATGGGGGAGTGGGAAGAGAAAGCGGGGATGACTGGAGTGTGGGATTTAAAGAAAGTCCGGGCGAAGAAAAAGGCGCTCTGGACGGTTATTTTAGCAGAAATACTGTTTCTGCTATGCTACAGCGCAGTTGTGGTTTTGGGGTTTTCCGAACAGGAGCAGCTTTCCTGCCCGGCAGACGACATGCAGTTAATGTATGAAAGCGGCGAAACGGAGAAGGGGAATTACACGGATTTGTCGTATGTGGATGTGAAGGCGGTGGTGACGCCGGCCTTCCGGCTGCGCGATGGGATTTACGAGATACAGGCTTCTTTTGCCGGCAGGGGGATCGTCAAGGCAGGGTTGATTTACGATGACAGCCGCAACGGCAAAGAGCTTTTTGACAACGAGGAGTTTTTTGTTGTGCCGGAAAGGAAAGCCTTTTCTTTCCGGGTCAGGATACACGAGGATTCTCCTGTGCGCCTGAAGATCAGGCTCACGGGCGATGCAGTGGATGGGGATTACATCCAGCTTCTTGGCGTTCAGGTTGTGCCGACTAAGCTGACCTGTGTGTATCGGATTTTTCTTGCGGTGGCATTGATTGGGTTTATGGATCTGCTTATCCTCGGTTATTTCCGGTTTTACACCAAATGGGACAGCAGGCAGCAGATAGCATTCCTGATACTTTTGTTTACGTTTCTTCTGACAAGTGTCCCGGTTTTTCAGAAAGGGCTGATAGACGGAAAGGATATGGTGTTCCACTTACAGCGCATTGATGGGATTTATCAGGGACTTTTGTCCGGGCAGTTTCCGGTGCGGATTCAGCCGGAATGGATGTGTGGGCACGGTTATGCGGTTTCTGTTTTTTACGGTGATATTTTCCTGTATTTTCCGGCTCTTTTGCGGATGGTTGGTTTCACCGTGGAAGAAGCCTGCAAGTGTTATTTGCTTGCGGTCAATGCGGCGACGGCGGTCATTGCCTTCTATTCTTTCCGAAAGATCACGGGGAACGGACTTTCCGGCATGGCGGGTACAATCCTTTACCTTGGCTGTCCTTATCGGCTGGATTGTCTGTTCAACATCAAGATTGGCAGAAGCGGCGCCATGATGTTTTACCCGCTTATTGTTGCCGGATTCTATCTGTTGCTTACGGAAGACGTGGACGGCGAGGAATACAGGGGAAACTGGAAATATCTGACATTTGGCTTTACGGGGCTTCTGATGACACATATGCTCAGCGGTCTTATGGCGGCAGCTTACGCGGCGCTTGCCTGTGTCATTTTCTGCAGGCGGGTATTCAGAAAGAAGACGCTTGTAGAAATATGCAAGGCGGCGGGCAGCTTTATCTTGCTGAACCTCTGGTTCCTGGTACCGTTTACTGATTACATGATGAGAGAGAAACTGAAAATCAATGCGAGCCTTGGTTCCGGCGTGGAGGAAGGGGAAGACTATTATGCATTGCTGGAGGACTTTACGCAGGAGGGAAAAGATCTCTTTCATCTGCTTGTCGACAGGGATTCTCTTGGGTATGCGCTGGTGTTTGTGATTGTTCTTTTCGTGATTCTCATGCCGCTGCGGAAAAAGGAAGAGCCGTTGGTAAAACATGCCGGATGGATGCTCGCGTGTACCCTGTTTTCGGTGTGGGTCTGCATGAAGTCGTTTCCGGTTGTGGAGCTGGCAAAGGCTTCTGAACTGGTCTGCAGGTATTTCCTGCTGACGCAGTACCAGCTTCGGTTTATGAGTGTGGCGGTCGTATTTGCCGCCTGTCTGGGAGCCCTGCTTTTTGCCGGGGTTGTGCGCGGGCGGAAGGAAGGACTGCTGGTCATAGGAGTATTGCTATGTGTGACTGTCTGGCAGTGCGACAATTATTTCCAGACGGTAGCAGCGCAGGAGACTTTTCTGGATGCGGCGGATTTGAACTTTTATGAGGGAGGCAATAGCCGGGATTTTTCGGTAGGCAATGGAGAATATCTGCCCGTGGGCGCAGACAGGAGCCGGTTTACGGAGGCTGTTGTGCCGCAGGAGGGAGTAGTGCTTGGGGAGGTGGAACGGGAATACCTGACTTATCGGGTTGCGGCGGTAAATACGTCTGAGAAAGATAAGGAAATCACGTTGCCCGTTCTTTATTATACAGGATACCGCGCCCGCGACATGCAGACGAAGACGGAGCTGGTTACCCATATGGGGGACAATGGCTGCGTTGCCGTCAGGGTACCGGGTAATTACGAGGGAAGTTTTGAAATGAAGTTTTGCGTGGCATGGTATTGGCGGGCGGCGGAGGTTGCTTCTCTGGTGTCACTTACTGCGTATGTGTTCTGCCGGATGAGGCTTTTGGAGCGGTGGAGAAAGCGCCGCTGTGAAAAACAGACAGTCCGTTAAGACAATTAAGAATATGGGAAAGGAGTATCGGACAGATGGAGATTAAAAAAGTGACAGACCCGTCATTTCGCAAGTATGGCAGGGTCGTGGAGGGAATCGACTTCACCGATCTGGTGGAGGCGATCAAAAAGGAGACGCCGCTTCCCGACGGGGTAGCTTACGAGCCTTCCATCAAGGCATTGGAGGAGACGGCGGCGGCCAAGGCGTTACAGAGGAGAACCTACGGTGAGCTTCCGATTGAGGTGGGTTACTGCAACGGCCATAATTATAAGTTAAACGCCATCGAGTATCACAGAAGCTCGGAGATCAATGTGGCGGCTACGGACGCGGTGCTGATCGTCGGTATGCAGCAGGATATCACCGACGATTTCAAGTACGAGACGGCTAAGATGGAGGCCTTTCTCGTGGAGGCAGGCACGGCGGTGGAGCTTTATGCGACGACACTGCACTATGCGCCCTGCAGCGCGGACGAGGGCGGTTTCAAGGTAGGCATTGTGCTTCCGGCAGGCACCAACTATCCGCTAAAAGAGAGTCATGACGGCTGGGAGGATTCTCTGATTACGGCACAGAACAAGTGGCTGATCGGCCATGCGGAGGGCGGCCTCGATGCGGGTGCGCACATCGGACTTGTGGGAAAGAATCTGGATATTCGTGAGTGATTAGTTGATTGAAAGCCGATTGCTGCGCGCTATGCGCTCTCGCAATCGCCGCCGGTATTCGCAATCCGGTCTAATGACCTTCTTGCTCATACCGGCTTGCCCGTCCGATGTCTGTACGTCCTCGCATGCAAGCATGCAGTCCGTTCAGCCGCCGTCCGGGACTTTCATAGTAAATATACCGGCAGAACCGGTTAAAAGGAGGATATAAGATATGAACAATTTACCGAAGGTAAAAATTGGTATCGTGGCTGTAAGCCGCGACTGTTTCCCGTCGTCTCTGGCGATCAACAGAAGGAAGGCGCTGGTGGAGGCTTACGCGAAGAAGTACGACGCGGCTGACATCTACGAGTGTCCTGTCTGCATCATCGAGAGCGAGATCGACATGGTGAACGCGTTAAAGGATATCAAGGAGAACGGCTGTAATGCGCTCTGCGTATATCTTGGCAACTTTGGTCCGGAGATTTCCGAGACACTGCTTGCGAAGCACTTTGAAGGCCCGAAGATGTTTGTGGCTGCCGCTGAGGAGTCTCAGGGTGATCTGATTCAGGGCCGCGGCGACGCGTACTGCGGTATGCTCAATGCCAGCTATAACTTAAAGCTCAGAAACGTAAAGGCTTATATCCCTGAGTATCCCGTTGGGGATGCGGAGGACTGCGCGGACATGATCCACGAGTTTGTGCCGATTGCGCGTGCGGTTGCGGCTCTTTCCGGCTTAAAGATTATATCTTTCGGTCCCAGACCGCTTAACTTCCTTGCATGTAACGCACCTATCAAGCAGCTCTACAATCTGGGCGTGGAGATCGAGGAGAACTCTGAGCTGGATCTGTTCGAAGCGTTCAACAAGCATGCGGATGATCCCCGTATTCCTGATGTGGTGAAGGATATGGAGGCTGAGCTTGGCGACGGCAACAATAAGCCCGAGATTCTGCCTAAGCTCGCACAGTACGAGCTGACCCTGCTTGACTGGGTAGAGGAGCACAAAGGTTACCGTGAGTATGTGGCAATCGCAGGAAAATGCTGGCCCGCATTCCAGACCCAGTTCGGCTTCGTTCCCTGCTTTGTGAACAGCCGTCTGACAGGCAGAGGCATTCCGGTATCCTGTGAAGTGGATATCTACGGATGCCTGAGCGAGTTCATCGGCGAGGCGGTGAGCGATGACATCGTAACGCTTCTCGACATCAACAACTCCGTTCCGAAGGATATGTACAAAGAGTCCATCGAGGGCAGGTTTGATTACAAGTTTACGGATACTTTCATGGGCTTCCACTGTGGCAATACCTGCTCCAAGAAGCTGTCCAAGTGCAGCATGGAGTACCAGATGATCATGGCAAGATCCCTGCCTGAGGAAGTGACGCAGGGTACGCTCGAGGGCGATATCGTTCCCGGCAACATCACATTCTACCGTCTGCAGAGCACGGCTGACAACATCCTGCGCGCATATGTGGCAGAGGGCGAGGTGCTTCCTGTGGCAACTAAGTCTTTCGGCGGCATCGGTGTATTCGCGATTCCCGAGATGGGCAGATTCTACCGCCATGTGCTGATCGAGAAGAACTACCCGCACCACGGCGCGGTTGCGTTCGGTCACTTTGGCAAGGCGCTGTTTGAGGTATTTAAGTACATCGGTGTGGATGTGAGCGAGATCGGTTATAACCAGCCCAAGAGCCTTCCTTACCCGACGGAGAATCCGTTCGCGTAGAATCGGAGAATAAAGAAGCATTAAAGTTTTCGAAACGGTGCAGCCTGCGGGTTGTGCCGTTTCCTGCGCGTATGGGCATCTTGCGCAGGATTGTTGAAGAGCCGGAAAGCGGCATAAATTCATGAAAGGGTATGGCTGTTTCTATGGCGGATATTTTACTGGTTGAGGATGATATTTCTCTATCGGCGGGGCTCACGTATGCCTTGGAAAAAGAGGGTTATTGTGTGACACATTGCAGAGATCTTGCTGATGCGGCTGCAAAAACTGCCGCGCATCCGTATGACCTTGCGCTTCTTGATCTCCAGCTTCCCGACGGCTGTGGCAGAGAGACTGCAGGCGAATTAAAGCGGTATCATACGCCGGTCATCTATCTGACTGTTGTGGATGATGAGGACGAAATCGTGAGATCTCTGGATGACGGTGCGGCGGATTACATCACGAAACCGTTTCGGATGCGGGAACTGCTGGCGCGGATTAAAAAGGCGCTGCATGAAAAGGGAAACAGTGAAATTCTAAAGCTCGGGGAGGTGGTCATCGACGTTGAGGCCGGCAGAGTCCGGATCAGGGATCAGGTGATCAGCCTGACGGCTTTGGAGTACCGGCTGCTGCTTATTTTTGCACAAAATCAGTCCGTGCTTTTAAAGAGGGAACAGATTCTTGAGCGCATATGGGATATAAGCGGTAACTTTGTCGAGGATAACACGCTAACCGTATATGTGAAACGGCTGCGTGAAAAATTGGGAGATGCGGTTAACATTACAACAGTCAGGGGGATCGGGTATCGTGTGGATCAGTAAAAAGGAACTGACGTCACTTTCCGAGGGGATTCGAAGGGCGCTTGACGGGCAGCCCTTTGATCCGCGTGATCACAGGGAAGGCGCGCTAAGCATGTTGAAAAATGATATTTACACGTTAACACATGCCGGACAGGAACAAAGAAATGTTTTGGTAAAAGAGAAGGCATTATTGACGGAATATTTGTCCGATATATCCCATCAGCTAAAAACACCGATTTCCTCTATTCTTCTCATGACGGAGCTGATGGTGGACGCGCCTGAAAAGACGCAGCAGGAATTTCTGCTAAACATGAAAAAGGAAATCTGTCATATGGAATGGCTGGTTACCGCTCTGTTAAAGATGGCTAAGCTTGACTCGTCCGTTACGAATTTAAAAAGAGAAGAAATAACAGTCAGCAGTCTGCTGGGAGAGGCTCTTAAGTCCATAGAAATTATATTGGATATCAGAAACCAGACCATTCGTCTGGAGCATGATCTGTCCCTGTATTGTGACAAAAAGTGGACTGCGGAGGCAATGATCAATCTTTTAAAAAATGCCTCGGAATGTTCCGTGGAAAACAGGGAAATCATGGTAGACTGCGGTGAAAATCCGCTTTATGGATGGATATCGGTCACAGACGCGGGAGAAGGGATGAAGAAGGAACAGATTGCCGGTCTGTTTCACAGATTTGAAAGCTCGAAAAAGGAAAACGGCTACGGAATCGGACTGCCGCTTGCTCTTTCCATCATGCGGGCGCAAAATGGGGATATAGAGGTTTTGCCCGGCGGGAATGGAGCCGGGGCAACATTTCTCATGAAGTTTTATAAATAGTCACCGGAGAGTCACTTTTCTTATATATAGTATTGGATAAGATAAGAAAAGGGAGGTATCGTATGACGCTTTTAGAAGTAAATGAACTGACAAAGATATATGGAAGTGGCGATAACCGGGTCGCTGCCTTGGATCATGTCAGTTTTCGGGTGAGGAAGGGAGAATTTGTCGCCATTGTAGGCGCGTCAGGCTCAGGAAAATCCACACTCATGAATTTAATGGGCGGGATAGACCGTCCTACATCGGGAAATGTCATTGTTGACGGCAAATCCATTTTTGACATGAGCGAAAGTGCTCTGGCGATTTTCAGGCGCAGGAATATCGGCATTGTCTATCAATTTTATAATCTGCTTCCGAATCTGACCGTAGATGAGAACATCATGCTTCCCTGGCTCCTGGACAATCGAAAGCCGGATGGGCAGAAATTGTCAGGAATTGTGGAAATGATCGGACTGTCCCATCGCAGAGAGCACCTTCCGGGAGAATTGTCCGGCGGGCAGCAGCAGCGTGTGTCCGTAGGAAGGGCGCTCATTAACGACCCGGCATTTATTCTGGCAGACGAGCCGACCGGGAATCTGGACAGTAAGGCGGGCAGGGAAATTATCGAGCTTCTTATGGCAGCTAACCGAAGAGCAAATCAGACGCTGATTATGATTACACATGACGAGAAAATCGCTCTGCGGGCGGATAGGATTCTTACGATCAGCGACGGGCGGATCATCAGGGATGAGGTGATGCGCGTATGAACATCTTATTTTCGTTTGCCTTAAAGCAGCTTAAAAGAAAGAAGAGCAGAACTGTGATCACGGCCGTGGCAATTGTACTGTCCTCTTCCCTGCTTACGGCGATAGTTAATTTTGTGGCGAGCGGCAGCGCCATGCTGGCGGGATTTTTGGGCGAAGATTACGGTGTGTATGGCAATGCCTGTACTGTGCTGCTGCTCGTTCCTGCCGCGGTTTTAGCGGCGCTGATCATGGCGATGTCTGTGATTGTGATTTCGAACATATTCCGCATGAGTGCAAATGAACGAGTCGCGCAGTTTGGCACTTTGAAATGTGTGGGGGCAACCGGGGAGCAGATCCGCAAAACGATCATGTATGAATGTATTCTGCTCTGTGTTTTTTCGATCCCCGCAGGTATTTTGACAGGATACTTGCTCAGTTTTGCCGGCATTGGGGTCGTGAATCTTTATGTAGAAGACCTGAATGTACTGGTACGCTCTATGATGAAGCAGGGCAGTTTTCGCCTTTCTTTTGTTTTTTCGCCTGCCGCGCTGATCATATCGGCCGTGACTTCACTGGGGACAGTTTTTGGGGCTGCTATGATTCCGGCCGGGAAAGCGATGCGGATTTCCGCTCTGGACTGTCTGCGAAACGGCGGTGAAACGGATACGTCTGGGTATAAGCGCACGAAAATTGCCGTGGACGGGAAAAGAAAGATCGAATATCAATTGGCGTGTAAAAATGTGTCATCGCAGCGTAAGCGGATGCACTCGGCGGTCACGGCATTTTCCATCAGTATTATGCTGTTTATAGCGATGAGTGGATTACAGGGAATTGCCGACGGCATACAAAATTATATTTACAGGGATTACGGATATACCGTGATTGCGGATTATACGGCCAAATTCAAAAACAGCGTACATCCGGAAACCGGGCGGAGACAGCAGATATGTGCCTATCCGATTGACGGCGGGACGGCCGGAGAAATCACGGATCGGCTCAGGGCGTATGACGGCACGGAAGTTTATGGAAGCGGGCAGGACTATTCCACGTATACCGCGATTCTCACGCCGCAGGATATCACCGAAGACATGCGACGGGCTTTAGCTGATGGGGACGGAGGGGAACAGTCGGAAATCACTCTGGAAGTGGAAAGAATTATTGTGGATGATCAGCATTACAGCGAGCTGTGTGCGCAGGCAGGCATCGCCTGTGGCGGGACGATACTGTTGAATGATTATGCTTATAACGATAACGGAATCGAACGGCATATTGCACCCGTGTCAATGACGGCACGCACGCTGCATTTGGAGAAGGCAGACGGAAGTTCGGAACGGATCATGATTGATGGTGTGTTGACGGCGGCAGAAATTCCTGAGCAGCTGATGTATCCGCATACAAATCCCATCCGGCTTGTTGTTCCTGCTGAGGGAATATCGGTGCGGGGCTATAACTGGATGGCGGCTCCCGAAAATGAAGCCGGATTTATGGAGTATGCCCGTGCGGTGTTGGAAAGTTGTTTTCCGCAATACGGTATGGACTATGAGGAAGCTGGTTATACGAGCAGAGTGTATGGCGCGCAGGATTTTGTAAAAATAATGAATATTGCGATTGTTCTCGCAGCCCTTTTCCTCTATACCTTTGTTTTCATTTTGGGCCTGATCGGTGTATTGAATGTGATATGCACGGTCAGCTTCCAAATCAGACTGAGAGCGAGAGAGTTTGCGGCGCTGCAGAGCGTCGGGATGTCGTCCGCATCGGTACAGAGGATGTTGGCGATAGAAAGTATTCTCTGTGCGGGAAAAGCGCTGGTCATCGGTCTTCCGGCGGGGATGTGTATTGTCTGCATGATGGTGCACTGCGTTAAAATGCTGTTTCCCATTCGGTTTCATATGCCGTGGCCGGCAATTGTGATATCGATCATAATATCCGTTCTTGTCATGTGGGGAACAGTGCGGATTTCGACAGGTGCACTGAAAAAACAGAACATCATAGAAACGATCAGAATCTGAGCAGACTGTAAAAACGGTATAAAAAGAAGGCGGAACCAACTGCTAACCGGCTCCGCCTTTTGTGTATTCTTCGGACGGTAACGCCCGATTTGTTATAGAACAGCATCCACCATGGATCCCATGGTCGGTACATTGACGCCGCTTCCGCCGTTGTTGTAGGTCTTCTTCGAAAGAGAATCGCCCTGTGTCGCATACCGGTAAATCTGGTTGACCCTGTCGGTCATCTTCTCTGCGGTGGAGTAAACGCCGCTGAACAGATTTTTGACGCCGCTCATATCCGCATCTTTAAATTTCTTCTCGTCGAGAGACAGCGTCTTGTCGGAGTTTACGGTAACGCCGATTCTGGAGAAGGCGCTCTTGCTGCCGCTCACGATGCTCTTTAAGTAGCCTGCCTGGTTGACTACGTTGGAGTTCGCGCTCTTATCGGTGTTTTTGATCAGCGCATTGTAATCTTCCACGAAGGAGGAGAACGCCTTGTAGACCTCTTCCTTGTTACTGTTGCTGATATTCATGGCACTCAATTTCTCGATGGACTTGTAAAGCGTACTGGCAGCGTCAGCGGAGGAAGCGTCCGTCACGGTCTTGTTTTTATCTTTATCCTTTGCGGAGGATGTACCGGAGGTACTCGTCGATGAGCCGACACCCGCGTATTTCGCCTTGGAGGAGGTAACGGACTCGCCGTCACCGGCAGCTCTGTAAATCCTGCTCGCTTTATCGACCGCTTTGTCAGCGAAAGAGCCGATGCCGCCGAAGAGCGTCTTCACCGTAGCGCCGTTTCCGTGCTCCGTGTCGGCGAGCGCCTTCTTCATGGAATCCTCGTCGAAGGACAGTGTCTTGTCGGAGTTTAAGGTGATGCCGACCTTGGCGAAGAGCTTGTAATTACTGTAGTAGGAGTTATACAAAGACTCCGCCTGCTTCTGCACCGTGGTATTGTCGCTCTTATCCGCGCTCTTCATCAGGCTGTTATAATCCTTGATAAAAGCGGAAACCGAGTCCGTGATTTTGTCGATGTTCTCTTCGCTGCGGTCGTCGTAGTTCAAAGAGCCGAGTGCGGAAGCGGATTTGTAGAGAGACGCCGCTGCGGAAGCGGACGCGCTGTCCTTAATTTTTCCGGCTTTTTTCTGATCGGTTTCGCCGGATGCCTCTGCCTCCTGCTTTTCAAGCTTCGCATAGTAGGATTTCATCATCTTGCCGTAGCTGCCGTTTTTGATGGCGGCGTAATCGCCCAGAAGAGAACTCACTCCTCCGGCGCCGTCAGAACCGCTCATCCCGCCAAGCAGCGTGGAGTAGGTATCCGCCATTCCTGAATTTAAACCGTTTAAACTGATTCCCATGTTATAGCCCTCCTTGTCATGATAGTTGACATCCTTGTCATGTATATGTTTGTTCCATATTTTCCTATATCTATTATTTCGTCTTTTTGGCCGATTTGTAAAGAGGTTTCCTGAAATTTATTTGTAAAAATATTTATAAAAATTTTCAGAATTTTCTTGACTTTGCCGAACAAATGTGTCCAATAGAAAAATGTCTAAAATGCACAAAAAATGACACAAAAAGGAAGATAATAAAGGCAATACAACGATAAGTATTTTATGTTGTTGACACAAATTGTTTAAAATGCTATAGTAATTGCAATATATCGAGAGAAAAAATAACAAAAATGTAAAAAGAAAGGCTTTCGCGTTTTGTATATATTGCAAAGATAGCATGCGTATGGTTTATGGATTGGAGACGCGGAGCTTTAACCAGAATCGGGCGCGCGCGGCTGCCCGGCTTTTTTATTAGAAAGGAGAGTGTTATGGGACTTTTTCAAAGTATCTTCGGAAGCGGAAAGAAAGATGAAGGCATAACGGTCTTTGCGCCGGTGGCCGGAAAGCTTGTCCCATTGAGCGAGGTCAGCGATCCTACATTTTCGGAAGGGATTCTGGGGCAGGGGGCGGCAGTCATTCCGTCGGGAAATCAGTTTTTCTCACCGGTGGACGGCACGGTCACCACGGTATTTCCTACCGGACACGCGGCGGCGCTCACTTCGACAGACGGAGTGGAGATCCTTTTGCATATCGGATTGGACACGGTGAAGCTGAACGGACAGCATTTTACCATCCATGCGGAGGAAGGACAGCAGGTTAAGAAGGGGGATCTGCTTCTGGAGGCTGATCTGGAGCAGATCAAAGCGGCCGGATATGATGTCATTACACCGGTTATTGTCTGCAATACGGAAGAGTTTGCGGACATTGCGATGGCGGACGCGCAGGATGTGGAGATCGGCGACGCCGCATTGATTCTTAAAAAATAAAGATTTGGATTAGCGGAGGCGGGGATGTATAAATACGTTGGAAAAAGCGTGATGAGGGGAATAGCCATAGGAAGGGTATACCTTTATAAAAAGGTGGATATTCAGGTGACGGACCAGAAGGTGCCGGATGCGGCGGCTGAAAAGGAACGGTTTCTGGAGGCTGTGGACAGGGCGAAGGCGCAGCTTACACGACTCTATGACGAGGCGCTGCAGAATGTGGGCGAGGATCATGCTGCTATCTTTGACGTGCATAAGATGCTTTTGGAGGATGAGGACTATCTGGAAACGGCCGCAGGTGAGATTGAGAGCGGTTACAATGCGGTGTATGCGGTAAATCAGGCCGGCACACAGTTTGCGGAGCTGTTTGCATCCATGGACGACGAGTATATGAGAGGACGGGCGGCGGATATCAGGGATATCTCCCAGAGAGTGATCCGCATTCTTCTGGATCTGCCGGAGGAGGAGATTAACTCGGATGAGCCGGTGGTAATCGTGGCGGAGGATCTGACGCCCAGTGAGACGGTTAAGCTTGACAAAAAGAAAATCCTCGGGTTTGTGACGGTGAAAGGATCGGCCAATTCCCATACTGCGATTCTTGCAAGAAGCATGAATCTGCCGGCATTGGTGAATGTGGATATCGAACTTTCGGATGAGCTGCACGGAAAAACCTGTGTGGTGGATGGGTTCGAGGGTGAGTTTGTGGTGGAGCCGGAGGAAGAGATTCTGTCTCAGAAGGTCGTGCGGAAAAACCAGTGGGTGGCGGATCTGGAGGCACTTGAGAAGCTGAAAGGGCAGGACAATATCACAAAGAGCGGAAAGCGGATAGACATATTCGCAAATATCGGCAATGTGGAGGACGCGGATGCGGCATGCGAGGCGGACGCCGGAGGAATCGGTCTTTTCAGAAGCGAGTTCCTCTATCTGGGCAGAGAGACTTTTCCGTCGGAGGATGAGCAGTATGCGAGCTACAAGGCGGTTCTTGAAAAGATGGAAGGGAAAAAGGTTGTGATCCGCACAATGGATATCGGAGCGGATAAGAAGGTGGATTATTTCGGACTGGAACCGGAGGAAAATCCGGCGCTCGGTTACCGGGCGATCCGCATCTGTCTGGACCGGGAGGAAATCTTCATTACCCAGCTTAAGGCGCTTTACCGCGCGGCCGTTCATGGAAAGCTGGCTATCATGTTCCCTATGATTGTATCTGTGGATGAGGTACAGCGGATTAAGTATATCGTGGAGATGGTGAAGGAGGAGCTTGCAAGCGAAGGGAAGCCCGCAGGGGAAGCGGAGCTTGGTATTATGATCGAGACACCGGCGGCGGCTGTGATTTCCGACAGGCTGGCGAAGGAAGTGGATTTTTTCAGTATCGGAACCAACGATCTCACACAGTATACGCTGGCGGTAGACCGGCAGAACCAGAAGCTGGAAGGGATTTGCGACACCCATCACGAGGCGCTTTTGCGACTGATTGAGATGACTGTGAAGAATGCCCATGAGGCGGGCATCTGGGTGGGCATCTGCGGAGAGCTTGGCGCGGACACAGAGCTTACGGAGTGGTTTTTGAAGATCGGGGTGGATGAGCTGAGCGTTGCGGCCTCAGCGGTACTCAAGGTACGCGGGGCGGTGAGAGCGTTGCCGTAAATATGCTTCCGGAAGCTGAAAATTCCGGAGGTTCATATAAAAATTTAAGGAGGGAGGATAAAGAAATGAGGGATTTTACTTATGTAATCAAGGATCCGGTGGGGCTGCATGCCAGACCTGCGGGTCTGCTGGTAAAGAAAGCGGGCGAGTTTGCCAGCAGGATTACAATCGAGTCCGGAGGGAAAAGCGCTGAGGCGAAAAAGCTGATTATGCTGATGGGACTCGGAATCAAGCAGGGCGCTGAGGTTGTCTGCCGTATTGAGGGGGAGGACGAAGACGCCGCGCATGAAGCGCTCGCTAAATTCTTTGAAGAAAACTTATAACAAATTGGGAGGTAGTGCTTATGATGAAATATTTACAAAAACTGGGAAAATCCCTGATGCTGCCAGTGGCGTGTCTGCCGATCTGCGGTATTTTAATGGGAATCGGATACGCGCTGTGTCCGGAGACAATGCAGGGTGGTGATATCGCCGGGACAGGATTTTTAAGTCTTCTGGGATTCTTCCTTGTGAAGGCGGGCGGTGCCCTGATTGATAACATGGCCTGGCTTTTTGTTATCGGTGTAGGCGTAGGTATGGCAGATGACCATGACGGCACGGCAGGTCTTGCGGCGCTGGCATCCTGGCTGATGATGACGAACCTGTTGGCGGTGGGCACAGTTACGACGCTGATGCCTTCCATCGCGGATGACGCAAATAAGTCACTTGCTTTTGCGAAAATAGGAAATCCCTTTATCGGTATCCTTGCAGGCGTGATCGGCGCTTCCTGCTACAACAGATTTAAGTCCACGAAGCTGCCGGATTGGATGTCCTTCTTCAGCGGCAAGCGTTGTGTAGCTATTATTTCAGGTGTGGTATCCATACTTGTATCGGCAGTTCTGCTGTTCATATGGCCTGTTGTGTTCGGCGCGCTGATTGCAGTAGGTCAGGGTATTGTCGGAATGGGCGCAATAGGCGCAGGTATTTACGCTTTCCTGAACCGTCTGCTGATTCCCACAGGTCTGCACCATGCACTGAACAACGTGTTCTGGTTTGACACCATCGGTCTCGGCGATCTGACCCATTTCTGGGCAGGTCAGACAAGTGCGGATGTTGATTGGAGCCTTGGTATGTACATGTCCGGATTCTTCCCTTGTATGATGTTTGGTATTCCGGGCGCGGCTCTGGCTATGATTCATACGGCTAAGAGTGACAAAAAGAAAGTGGCAATCGGTCTGGTTGCATCTGCGGCAGTTTGTTCCTTCGTCTGCGGCGTTACAGAGCCTTTCGAGTTTGCATTCATGTTCCTTGCTCCTATGCTGTATGTGATTTACGCTCTGCTTTACGGTATTTTCACAACCATTACCGTACTGCTCGGTTTCCGTGCAGGTTTCAGCTTCTCTGCAGGCGCGACAGACCTTCTGTTCTCGGCATCGCTGCCGGCGGCTCAGAGCACACTGCTGATTATCCCTCTGGGTATCGCAGCGTTCGCAGTATTCTATGTGGTGTTCCGCTTCGCTATCGTGAAGTTTGATTTGAAGACACCCGGCAGAGAGGACGACGATTTAGAGGCAGAGAAGAGAGCAGTTCTGTCCAACAACGACTTCACGCAGGTGGCTTCCATCATTCTGGAAGGTCTCGGCGGCAAGGGCAATGTGAAGTCTCTTGACAACTGTATCACAAGACTTCGTCTGGAAATTAACGACTATACACAGGTAGATGAGAAGAAGATCAAGTCTGCAGGCGTGGCAGGCGTTATGAGACCCAGCAAAACTGCGGTGCAGGTTATTGTAGGTACCAAGGTGCAGTTTGTGGCGGATGAAATGAAGAAGATGCTGTAAGGCATTTGGAAAGTTTTAAAGCTAAAAACATGAAATGTGTGTTATACGGGCAGCCTCTTGCGGGGCTGCCCGTTGACGTAGATGCTTTTTGCTGAATGCCCGGAAAGGAGCGTATATCTACATGCTTTTAGAGAAGCTGCAGGCACAGGATCATTTTACAAACAACGAAAAAGAGGTGGCCGGATATATTCTGGAACACATGGATCAGATTCCGGAAATGTCGAGCGCAGAGCTTGCGCAGGCTTCTTTTACCAGTAAGGCTACAGTCGTTCGTTTAAGTCAGAAACTCGGACTTGCCGGATATCAGGAGTTCCGGCTTAAACTGGTGGAGGAGATTAATCAGAAGAACCGGCTTTCACGGATGCTTGAGGGGGAACCCATTACAGATCAAAGCACTTATACGGATATTATTCACACACTGCCCGTTCTGTATGACAAGGCAGTGACGAACACACGGCTTGCCCTTGATAAGAACGTCATGAACCGGATTAACAGCGTGATACAGAGAGCGGATTGTATCGATATTTACGGTACGGGTATCAGCTATATACTGGCACAGTCGGCAGTGTTCAAGTTTGCCACGCTGGGGCTGGAATGCTCGGCCTATGAAAGTATCAATGGCCATTATCTGGCGGCCAGAAAGAATAAAAAAACGATTGCTTTTTTAATCAGCTTTACGGGTGCGAACCGGTCTGTGATTCAGATGGCAAAATATCTCCGGGAAGGGACGAATAATTATGTGGTAGGGCTTATGGGCCCGCATAATCAGGTGATTCGCGAATGGTGTCATGAAGTCGTAGAGATTCCCAACAGGGATTCTCTGCTCAGTCTGGATGTAATCACTTCTTTTTCCGCCGTCACCTATGTACTGGATATTTTCTTTTCCCTGCTTCTTGCCAGACGTTATGAGGAGCACGCGAAATCGTCGCTGGAAATGCTGACGCATATGGATCTGCTGCTTGACCGGACAAAAAAGGACGCTTGAAGCGGTATAATAAATAATGACTTTGGACCTTTGTTGCAGAGACAGAGGTCCTTTTTTTGGTTTGCGCGCCATGGGCACGCTCTAGCGGGTGCAAGTCCCGAACATGCCCGGGTAGTGGGAAATGTATAGC
>ERZ808037.126-NODE-126-length-79945-cov-5.184166_pt1 | contig 79945 bp, 73 predicted proteins | sample MGYA00380190_ERZ808037 | MGnify/ENA primary metagenome ERZ808037 (study PRJEB31490, sample SAMN06133399) | mouse gut metagenome | isolation source: J9 | host: mice | place: China: Chengdu | collected 2015-05 ... | reverse complement strand
CTTTGGATCAGTGGGAATATGCAGATGATGCACCAAATCCAGAAGAAGTTGAATGCCAAATTGTTAGATTTATGTTATCAAGGGATAATAAAAAAGAGTTAAAAGAAATGGATACCCAGATACTTTATAAAAGCGATGGTAATTACTATATTGAGGAAATAATTCCGGGTGAATATAGTGATCGGGGAGAATTTATAACACATTATCAAGTGTCAGAGGAGATAGCAAAATATATTTTATCATATATAGGAATTGCATCAAATTGAAGCAAATGTAGAAGTATCGCTTAGCGGTATTATCAAAAAATGATATGATACCACTGAAAGCCATGCAGCCGTCCCACTCTCCGGCACTTACCTCTTTCCTGACGTTTTCTTTCAACTGCATATGCAGTCTAGCCAGAATGCGGTAAACGCCAAACCCATTCAAAGCTCGTAAGGCACTGCCCTCTGGCACAACACCTTATATCAATGCTTCGACTGACACTCAAGTTGCCCGTCGTTATTATTATATTACAATGGGCATGAAAATATATCAATCAGAAGATAGTAACAAGACCTCCGTCATTGCAGAAATCCTCATGATAGAATACTTCGTCTACGCTCATTCCCTTCATTTGGCAGTATGGGGCAGCCATAATTTCAAGAAATCATTTGGAGCATATATCACCTTCTGCCCCCTGCCAAATCCCTGATCACCTCACCGGCCAGGATCAGACCCGCCACTGACGGCACGAAGGCCACGCTGCCCGGCACCGCCCTTCTCATGCTGCTGCGCTTCTCCTCCGCCCTGATCTCTTTCTCCTGCGGCATCAACGGCTCTTCCTCCGAATATACTACCTTCAAATGTTCCACATTCCGCTTTTTCAACTCTCTGCGCATCACTCTTGCCAGTGGGCAGACCTTCGTCGCGTAGATATCCGCTACCCGAAACGCACTGGCGTCCAGTTTATTCCCCGCCCCCATGCTGCTTATGACCGGCACCTGCTTCTCCTGCGCCCGCAGGATCAGCTCAATCTTCGCCGTCACGGTATCCACCGCATCCACCACATAATCATACTCCGCAAAGGGGAACTGCTCCGCATTTTCCGGCAGGAAGAAGCACCGGTGCTCCCGTACCCGGGCCGCCGGATTGATCTCCAGGATCCGCTCCCGCATGACTTCCGTCTTATAACGGCCCAGCGTCTTATGAGTAGCAATGATCTGGCGGTTTAAATTCGTCAGACATACCCTGTCATCATCGATCAGGTCGAGCTCCCCCACGCCGCTGCGGGCCAGCGCCTCACACACATAGCCGCCCACGCCGCCGATTCCGAACACCGCCACCCTTGCACGGGCCAGCCGTTCCATTGCCTCATCCCCCAGCAAAATCTCCGTTCTTGCAAACTGTTCCGTCATATACAACCTCTCTCCTGCTTCCTTCTCTTTATGTTCTTTATTCGATTCGCTTTCCAATATACTCTCTTTCCTCCTGTTTCGCAATCCTTTCCAGCCAACAGTCCGGCGTCCGGCCATCCTCTCCTCCAGAACCATCCTCCTCTGTCCGCCTGATCATCACTGCAGCCTATACCGGTTCCGCCCATTCAACACTTTTCCACCGCCTCAAATTTGCATTGATTTTTTCCCGATATCGCCTATAATATATAGTAATTGGCATAACAAATTGTTAAATTTAAAATTTTATGACAAAAGGAGTCTGATCAATGGAAATCACAAAGGATATTCGATACGCAGGTGTAAACGACCACGAAATAGACCTTTTCGAGGGTCAGTACAAAGTAGAAAACGGCATGGCATACAATTCCTATGTCATCATGGACGAAAAGATTGCCGTTATGGACACAGTGGACGCTTCTTTTTATGAGGAATGGATGCAGAATATAAAGCAGATCCTTGGTTCCCGCACACCGGATTATCTCGTTGTACAGCATATGGAACCGGATCATTCCGCCAATATCAGCGCTTTTCTGGAGGCTTTTCCGGATACGGTCATCGTCTCTTCCGCGCCGGCCTTCAATATTATGAAGCAGTTCTTCGGCACCGACTATGCCGACAGACGGCAGATCGTCAAGGAAGGCGATACCCTGTCTCTGGGCGTACATACACTGCAGTTCATCGGTGCACCGATGGTGCACTGGCCGGAAGTCATCGTGACTTATGACCAGCAGGATAAGGTGCTTTTCTCCGCAGACGGCTTCGGCAAGTTCGGCGCGCTGGACGTGGAGGAAGACTGGGCATGTGAAGCCCGCCGCTACTATTTCGGCATTGTGGGCAAATTCGGTATGCAGGTTCAGAACCTGTTAAAGAAGGCCGCAGCTTTGGATATTCAGGCCATTTGCCCGCTGCACGGACCTGTTCTGAAAGAAAATCTTGGATATTATGTAAACCTCTACCAGACCTGGTCCTCCTACGGCGTGGAATCCGAGGGTATCATGATCGCTTACACCTCCGTCTACGGCAACACGAAAGCTGCGGCGCAGCTGCTCGCCGACAAGCTGACCGAAAAGGGCTGCCCCAAGGTAGTAGTGGCCGATCTGGCACGTGAGGATATGGCCGAATGTATGGAAGATGCCTTCCGCTATGGCAAGCTGGTTCTGGCCACCACCACTTACAATACGGATATGTTCCCTTATATGCGGGAATTCATCCATGAACTGATCGGACACAATTACCAGAACCGCACGGTGGCACTGATGGAGAACGGTTCCTGGGCTCCCCTCGCTGCCAAAGCCATGCGCGCGAAGCTGGAAACCTGCAAGGACATTACTTTTGCGGAGCATACCGTGCAGATCCGCTCTGCCCTGAATGAGGACAGCATCGCCCAGATCGAGGCGCTTGCTGAGGAACTGTGCAATTAATCAACAGTCAGTAGCAAAACAGGATACCTATGCATCAAAAAGATGCAGGAAAGCCTGACCTGTACCGGTCTTCTTCCTGCATCTTTTTTTACGAAAGAATCTGGATCTGTACCAGGATTTTCCATCTGAAATACTGCTGCGCGCTACGCTATGCGTCCACTCCCAGCCTGCGCAGTTCTTCGATTGCCTGCTCCCGATCCCGGAAATGGATCGTATGGATGCCGAACTTCTCTGCACCAGTCAGGTTCACCACCGTGTCATCCATAAAGACACACTCCTCCGGCACCAGATCATAACGGTCGATCAACATCTGATAAATCTCCGGCATCGGCTTAACGACCTTCTCCCGATAGGACAGGATACCGCCGTCCGTATAAGGAATAAAATCCAGCGCATGGGCGCAGTCCGTCTCCGCCTTATTCGAGAAATTGGATAAATATAACACCCGATATCCTTTACTCTTGAGTTCCTGAATCCACGGGATCGCATAGTCAAGCCGCTTTATCATGGTGCTCACATTCTGCAGCACCTTCCAGATATCCTCCTCAATCTCCGGATCCGCTTTCACGAATGCCTGCACGATCTCTTCCTCACTCATGGCGCCTCTGTCGAATTCATTCCAGTCCGGATTCTTCACCGTAGCCTTCGCGATCCGCTCCACCATCTGTTCATCATATCCAAAACTCTCATAATGCTCTTTCCAGGTAAACCCGGCAAGCACATTGCCGATATCGAATATAATCGTCGTAATCATTTTCTCTCTCCTGTCGTACCAATTAATAACACCTTCTATCAAACTCATGAAAGCAGCAATTCCAGCATGTTCCCTGCCGCCACCGTCAGCGGGTTCTTCGGGTTTGTCACCACGCAGAAATGCCGGCCGGGGATCTTCCTGTTAAACCGCAGCTCAAACAGCCGCCCGTCCTCCAGATACTCTCCCGCAAAATCCCTGACCACACAGCCGATCCCGAGACTGCGCAGGGCAAACTGCACGATCATGTCGCTGGTGGCCAGTTCAAATTCCGGCCGGATCACCACATGATTTTCTGATAAAAAGGCATCCATATAACTTCTGGTGCTGGTGTCGCCTTCCAGACAGATCAGCGGCATTTTCTCCAGCTCCTGCAGATCCAGCATCCGGTTCTTGTACTGTATAAACCGCCGGCCTGCCACGAACACATCTTCAATCTCCCGCACCGTCTTCACGCACAGATCGTCCCGCTTCTCAAAAGGGGTGCTGACCACACCGAAATCAATCTTGTTGTCCCGCAGATTTGCCAGTGTCTCCGGCGTGGGCGCATTGCTGACCGCCACCTTGATTTCCGGATACTTCTCATGAAAACGCTCAAGATAGGGAAGCAGATAGAACCGCAGCGTCATGTCACTGGCGCCGATATGGATCTCTCCCAGCTCCAGCTCCAGCATCTGCCTCAGCTTCTGCTCTCCCGAAAGGATCTGCTCATATCCCCTGGCCACATAGCCGTAGAGCAGCTCTCCCTCTGCCGTAAGGCGCACGCCTCTGGAGGCCCTTGCAAGAAGCCGGACCCCCAGAGTCCCCTCCAGCTGCTTTAACGACTGACTGACCGCAGGCTGTGAAATGTTCAGTTCCCTGGCCGCCACGGTCAGACTGCCGGCTCTGGCTGCATGGTAGAACACTTTATAGTATTCCAGATTGTTCAGTATCGTACTCACTGTCAGGTTCTCGCCAGCCCGTCTACGTGAAGTACCTCGCCCGTAATATAGGAAGCACGCTCCGATGCCAGGAATACGAAGGCATTGGCAATATCCTCAGGCTGCCCCATACGCCGCAGCGGAACCTGGGCGATCATGGGTTCGATCACTTCTTTCGGCACGGCACGCATCATGTCCGTATATGTGATACCGGGCGCTACCGCGTTTACGCGCACCCCCTTCGGCCCCAGTTCTCTGGCCAGAGACAGGGTGAATCCGTTGACTGCAAATTTCGAGGTCGGATAGGCGATTCCCGCCGGCTGTCCGTAAATACTCACCATGGAAGAGGTATTGAGGATCACGCCGCTCCCCGCCGCCACCATATGTTCGCTGGCAGCCTTGGAACAGTTGAATACGCCCTTCACGTTCAGGTCCATCACCTTCTCAAACTTTTCTTCCGTATAATCCGCAAAAGGCGTGCTCTCCGAGACACCTGCATTGTTGACAAGAATATCGATCCTGCCGTATTTCTCCACGACAGCGTCAAACGCCTCCTTTACCGCACTGTAATCCGACAGGTCAGGCCAGATCCCTTCCACGGCCGCATCCGCATATGCTTCCTTTAACTTATCCACCGCCGTCTGCGCGGTCTCCTGCCGGCTCGCACACAATACGACTCTGGCGCCCTCTTTGATAAAGGCTTCCACTGTCGCATAGCCGATTCCTCTGCTGCCGCCCGTTACGATCGCAATTTTATTCTCCAGTAACATTCGTTCACCCTCCTTAATGTCTTTGCCTTAACGCTGCCTATAGTATAGCATAAAATTCCATCCGCAGCACATTAAGTATGAGATTTATTTTTTCCTGTAGATGATATCGGAGCGGCCCGGGCCATTGGAGACCATGGTGATCGGATAGCCGATCTGCTCCTCGATAAACTCCACATAGCGGCGGCAGTTTTCCGGCAGGTCCTCATAGTTGCGAATGCCTCTGATATCGCATTTCCAGCCGGGCAGCTTCTTCAACACCGGCTTTGCCCGCTCCAGCTTACAGGTAACCGGAAAGTCTGTGGTCACCTCGCCGTCAATCTCGTAACCCACACAGACCGGTATCTCCTCCAGATACCCCAGCACATCCAGCACCGTAAAAGCCACGTCCGTGGTGCCCTGCAGACGACAGCCGTACCTGGAAGCCACGCAGTCAAACCAGCCCATGCGTCGGGGTCGTCCCGTCGTTGCCCCGTACTCGCCGCCGTCTCCGCCGCGTCTGCGCAGCTCATCCGCCTCATCCCCGAAGATTTCCGACACGAAGGCGCCTGCCCCCACCGCCGAAGAATACGCCTTGCACACCGTGACGATCTCCTTGATCGCATGAGGCGGCAGCCCCGCACCGATGGCGCCGAAAGCCGCCAGTGTGGAGGAAGACGTCACCATTGGATAGATACCGTGGTCGGGATCCTTCAATGTACCCAGCTGCCCTTCCAGCAGCACGGTCTTCCCCTCCTTCAGGGCCCGGTCCAGATAAGCGGACACATCGCACACATAGGGCGCTATCTTCTCCCTGTACCCGTACAGCGTGTCAAGCAGCTCCTGCGGCCTGATCAGCGGTTTATGGTACAGGTGCTCCAGAATGACATTCTTCATCTCGCAGACACGGTTCACCTTTTCCTGTAAAAGAGCCTCGTCAAAAAGCTCACTCACCTGAAAACCGATCTTCGCATATTTGTCTGAATAAAAAGGAGCGATCCCGGATTTCGTGGAACCGAACGACTTACCGCCCAACCGTTCTTCCTCATACTGGTCGAACAGGATATGATACGGCATCACCATCTGACACCGGTCGGATACCAGGATCTTCGGCATCGGTACATTTCTCTCTGTGATCGACCGGATCTCATCTATCAGGATCGGTATGTTAAGCGCCACGCCGTTGCCGATCACACTCGTCGTATGGCTGTAGAAAACACCAGACGGCAACGTGTGCAGAGCAAACTTTCCATAATCGTTCACGATCGTGTGTCCCGCATTCGCGCCGCCCTGAAAGCGGACGATGATATCCGCCTTCTCCGCCAGCATATCCGTGATCTTTCCCTTGCCCTCATCTCCCCAGTTGGCTCCTACGACTGCCTTTACCATTGTAATTCCTCCTCTTCTTGCTTTCCTGCCGCAGAACAGTCCGCCGCAGAACACAGGTTTACTTTCTGATTATACAGCACATTTAATCATAAGTAAAATCAATATTAATTATATATATCATAATTTATATTTATACAACATTGGCAGCATACGTTATGGTCAATGCCGGGCTTCCTTATAGTACAATGCCCTGGTCGCATTCAGCACCGCGATGATCATCACGCCCACATCTGCAAAGATCGCCCACCACATATTGAGTGTGCCCACTGCGCCCAATCCTAAACAGATAAACTTGACCGCCAGCGCAAACACGATATTCTGCTGCACGATGCGGAGCGTCTTTCTGGAAATGCCGATGGCTGTCGCGATCTTCTCAGGGTTGTCATCCATCAGCACGATATCTGCGGCCTCGATGGCCGCGTCGGCTCCCAGCGCCCCCATGGCGATTCCCAAATCCGCCCGGGAAAGCACGGGCGCATCATTGATGCCGTCCCCCACAAACGCCAGTTTCTCTTTTCGTCCTTTTTCGGCCAGCAACGCTTCTACTTCCGCCACCTTATCCGCCGGCAAAAGCTCACTCTTGACCACATCCACACCGAGCTCTGCGGCTACGGCATCGGCCACGGCTTTGGCATCTCCGGTCAGCATGACTACTTTCTCTACACCCGCCGCCTTGACGCCCGCAACGGCCGCCTTCGCGTTTGGCTTCACCACATCCGCGATCAGGATATAACCGGCATAGCTGCCGTCCACCGCCACATGTACCTCCGTCCCGATCTGTTCCGGTATCTCATAAGCAATGTGGAGGCGCTCCATCAGCTTCCGGTTGCCTGCCGCCACCTGCCTGCCGTCCACCCGTGCGGTAACGCCGTGACCGCCGATTTCCTCCACATCGCTTATTCGCGCCGCATCCACGGGCCTGCCGTAAGCCTCCCGCAGGCTGCGGCTGATAGGATGATTCGAATAGTGCTCTGCATAGACCGCCGCCTCCAAAAGCGCCTCCCCGGCACTTTCCGATGTACTTCCCGAAGCAGGAATAACATGTGTTACCTCAAATACGCCCTTGGTCAGTGTGCCCGTCTTATCGCACACAAGACAAGTGGTCTTTGACAATGCCTCCAGATAGTTGGAGCCTTTGACCAGTATGCCTTTGGCCGAAGCGCCGCCGATCCCGCCGAAGAAACTTAGAGGAATCGAGATCACCAGCGCACAGGGACAGCTGATGACCAGCGTCGTGAGCGCCCGGATGACCCACTGTGACCATCCGGCAGGCTGTCCTGTCAGCAGGTTGACAAGCGGCGGCACGACCGCCAGCGCCAGGGCCCCCAGACAGACGGCCGGCGTATAATATCTGGCAAATCTGGTGATAAAATTCTCGGATCGGGATTTCTTCATGCTGGAGTTCTCCACCAGATCCAGGATCTTCGACACGGTGGATTCCCCGAAAGCCTTCGTCGTCCGGATACGCAATACCCCCGACATGTTCACGCAGCCACTGATCACCTCGTCCCCCTCTGCCGCTTCTCTCGGCAGGCTTTCCCCTGTCAGGGCGCTTGTGTTCAGTGTGGAAGCCCCCTCCACGATCACGCCGTCGATGGGCACCTTCTCTCCCGGCTGTACCGTGATGATCGTCCCCGGCTCCACCTCCTCCGGATCCACCTGCACCAGCACGCCGTCCTGCTCTATATTGGCATAGTCCGGACGGATATCCATCAGGGCCGTGATATTCCGGCGGCTCTTTCCGACTGCATAGCTCTGGAACAGCTCCCCGATCTGATAGAAAAGCATGACCGCCGTGCCTTCCACATATTCGCCCAGCGCAATGGCCCCCACCGTAGCCACCGCCATAAGGAAATTCTCATCGAAGACTTCCCCGTGAAGAATCCCCTGAACTGCCTTCCGCAGGATATCGTACCCGATAACAAGATACGGTATGAGGAAAAGCCCCAGCCTCACATAAGGATTCTCCACCGGAAGGAAGCAGAAGACCGCCGTCAGCAGCGCCGCTATGATAATACGGATCAGTACTTTCTTTTGTTTCTTTGTCATGATGACTGCACCTCCCAAAGTATGATATGCATTCTTTTTTTATAATTTTATTATATGAACATTTAAGCATTTATTTAATCGTTTGTCAAGCTGATTTTAAAAAGACCGCCCTGAAATGATCAGGGCAGTTCTTTCACTACGGCGATTGCCTGTTCGATGATATTCTGGAATGTCTCGATCAGCACACCTTTCTTACTGTCATCAATGTCCATCTTATCAATGATGTCACTGTAAACGCCTGCAGTCCCGGCCAGAGAATTCTGAACGGTCTGTACATAGGCACGGTTCCTCTCCACTGCACTTTCGATCGCTTCCCGCACCTCGGTTGTGCCGGAAACACTTTTCTTCACATCATCGAAATATCTGCCGGTCTGTTCTATGCTTTTGATATTGCACAGCATCGCCTCATCGGAGGCTTCAATAAACTTGTTCAGCTCGTTGCTCTGCCGCTCCACTTCCACGATATTGGCGTGAATACCTTCGACCATGTCCCGGCTCATCTTCGCGAGATTGCCGACTTCCTCTGCCACTACCGCGAAGCCTCTTCCCTGTTCACCGGCTCTGGCCGCCTCGATGCTTGCATTCAGCGCCAGCAGGTTCGTCTGGTCGGCAACCGCCCGGATCCCTGTCAGGCTGTTCCTGATCTTATCCAGTGCATCCTGCAGCATCTCAAAGGTTTTGGACATATTTCTAAAGTTCTCCTGCAGGGCATTGGAATCCTGTTTCAGCTGTTCCATCTGCCGCTGTGCTTCTGAGACAGATTCGTCAATCTCCGCCTCCACATCATTAAAATGATCTGCCGCCGTGGTGATATCCTGAAATCCCTCATCCAGCGCGCTCACCTCGCCCTGCGGCCCCACCATATCTTCTTTCAGTTCCGAGAGCCGCTCTGTCGCATACCGCATCTTCTGTGTCGTCAGAAAGACATCCTCCGCCAGTTCATTCACGACCCTGTATGCACTTGACAATGCATAATCCAGAGGATGCTTGTCAAAATCCATCTGCTTCTCCGCCGTCACAACGGACGCGGAACTCTTTTCCTTATCTTTATTCCCAGCGTTTGCAAATAATTTAAACACGTCTTCCTCTTCCTCCCCTACTCAAATGCCAGACAGCACATTGTCTGATTCACAAACTGTGTATTATAATGTTCACCGACACCGACCATGCCTGCATGTGAAAAGCTGCGGCACATCTCCGAAAGATAGCTGTCCCAGTAATTCTCGTCATTGAACATGATATACCGGAACAGACAGTTGACGGACAGCACTGCCGAGGCGCCGCCGAGGTCGCTCTTGATCCTCGCGATCGTATCCTGCACCACCTCACGGTAGTCGCCCATACTCAGTATCGTAAGAAAGTCCATCCTGTTTGCAGGGCGGAAGGTGGTAATGCTTCCATCTGATTCAACGCCTTTGATCGAAACGATATATGTATCATTATTGCACACATGACCAAACGGGTTCTTGAAAGTCTGGGTCGTGATCTTATCCCTGCCGATTCCCAGCTCGGAAGTGTACACCTTCTCGGCGGACGTGTTCTCCAGCGTGCGGATCTTATATTTCTTCGGATCTGCCTCCGTCACCATGAACTGTTTGGCATTCTCCTCCGGATGTACGTAGATGTTTTCTTTATATGATTTTATCTTTCCTCTGAGATTCTTGAAGATGAAAAAGGCACATGCATCCTGGTACACCCTGCCGTTACAGGCGACCATCGCCGAATTGCTTGTACCACCCGCAAGGTCATAGCCAAGACGGCACAGATAGTCGGACAGTGTTGTGACAGCGCGCACGTCCGCGCCCGCCGAACAGATATCGAAACATGCCGTATTGCCCCGTTCGCCGCCTACTGCCCTCACGGCATTCTCCAGCCGTCTGATATATTTGATCGGCATGACAGATGCCTGTTCCAGAACGTCCGCCACAACCTTAATGTTTTCTTTCATCGCGATGACCGTGATGCCTGCGTCAAAAAACTGTCTGTCAATATAGGCCTGCCCGACGCCTCCGATGGATGCCACACCGGGAAAGGTCTTCTCGATCTCACTGGCCACACGCTCAAGCATATCCTCTTTCGCAACAGAAAAAAACAGGGCCGCAGGCTCTGTAATAGTTCTCAATGCTTCTGACACATCGCCTTTCTTACTGCTGCCGTATGCAAACTTCATATCAGTTTCCTCCATTCTCTCTATCAGCTTATCATTTCTATTCAAAAATACCTTTGACGATCAGATCTTTATAATCATACCATATAAGAAGTCCATTTCCTACTGTTTTTTCACAAAAAACAGCAGGAAATGTAACAGGTTTGGCAGGGGACTCCGCCCCTGCGGCAAAGTCCCTGTAAACCTGTAAGTCCGGCCGGAAGATCTGTCCCTCACCGCAGACACGCAGAACACCGCTATACCGGAATCTTAAGCACCTGCCCGATCTGCAGCATATCACTTGTAAGCCCGTTTAACCGCCGGATGGCGTCCACTGTGGTGCCGTACCGGTTCGCCAGAAGCCACAGCGTATCCCCGGAGCGTACCGTGTAGGTGATATACTGCTGCGCCTGCGAAACCGGGATCTTAAGCACCTGTCCGATCTGCAGCATATCGCCTGTAAGCCCGTTCAGCTGCCGGATGGCGTCCACCGTCGTGCCGTACCGGTTCGCCAGAAGCCACAGCGTATCCCCTGAACGCACCGTGTAGGTGATCACATTCCCCGGGTCGGGCGACGGAGACGGTGAAGGTCCGGGCTGCGGAACATTCTGGTTAATGCCCTGCCAGGTCTCATAGAGGGCATTCCAGGTCGCGTGCCCCACTATCCCGTCCGGCACCAGCCCCATTCTCTGCTGGAAGGCGACTACCGCCTGCTTCGTGCCGCTGCCGAATACCCCGTCCTGTGCGGGCGCCGGAATGCCCGGATAATATTCGGAGATGACATTCAGAAGATACTGCAGCGTGATCACATCCTGCCCGGCGGACCCCTGCCTGAGCACGGCAGAGGGCGGGACCGTGCCGATCCCCAGCGTATTGCCCTCACTGTCCAGCTCTGCCAGCCTGGCCACCGCCGTATAAAGGCTGGAAATCTTGTACCAGGTGGATTTCCCCACAATACCGTCGCTGGCCAGATTGAAGACACTCTGGAATTTCGTAACGGCCGCCCTGGTACTCTCGCCGAAAGTGCCCGGCGCATCGGTGATCACCGGAATGGCCGGATAATTCCTGCGGATCCTGCCCAGATAAGTTTGTATCGTCTGCACATCCAGCCCCGAGCTGCCCACCCGCAGCGGCGTCCCCGGATATGAGGAGAGCATATTTGTCATGATATTCGTCTCCGCGATCTCAATATCGTCCGGATAATAGGTACGCAGGATCGCCAGCGGCGTCTTCCCCTGCTCTGCCAGCGTCACCGTTCCCCACTGGGATAAGCCCTGACAGGTAGCGGTGGTGCCGTTGCAGAAGGAAGTAAAATACGGCGCGCTCTGTCCTTTTCTGCGGACATATTCATTGAAGATCTCATCCACGATCCGGCTGATGGAGCCATAGATCGGCCTGCCGTATACAAAAGCCTGATCATAGGCCGTACTGTTGGTGATGTCAAAGGGATACCCCTTGCTCCTGTACCACTCCGTGTAAATCCTGTTCAGGGCAAAGGTGATGATCGCATAGATGTTGGCCCTGAGCGCCGCCTCCGGCCACGTCGGATAGATCTCACTGCTGGCCACATTCTTGACATAATCGGGAAAGGTAACCTGCACATTGGACGCCGAGGAAGCCGGCGTGCCCAGATGGACCGTGATCGGGTTCGGAATCACCACCTGCCGCAGCACATACGACGAATCTTCCGGTGCCGGCCCTTCCTGTCTGCGCTCTCCCGACATGCTGACCGCAGGCGCTCCGACCGCAATCTGCGTCTGCATCTGCCGTCCCTGCCCCGCCTGCATCGGTACGAGCGTCAGCGGCAGCACCGCCTCCTCCCCGTCATAGATCGGGATATCCGCTACGTAAACGGAATCAAACCCTTCCGCCTGTGCCAGCACATTGTAGCTGACAAAGGGTGTGCCCGTAAAATCCTCATTCAGGGAAAACCTCTTGTCCACCGTTTCAAGAGGCACCCGTCTCGTCTCTCCGTTCTCGTCCGTCCGCAGCTCATAGACACGATTCTGCTCATCGTCCAGCACGGTGACAAGCACGCCCGCAAGCGGCACCGCGTCGTGGGCAGTCCTCGTCTGCATCGTTAAATAGCCGATAGCCATAACTCTTCATTCTCCTTTTCGCATAAGCAATGCGCAGATACGGCTGCACATTCTTTCATATGCTATAGAGTATGATAAGATATGGCTATCAGTTACAACATAAAACTATTAAAATATAAGGCACCCGCGTTTAATTCACAACGCCGTCATCCGTTCTTGTCCACACGATGTTCTGGCTGATCATCTGGTCGATATCCATGCCGATGATCTCCGATGCCCTTGCCTTGGCGATTCCTTCGTTGGCCGTCCCCAGATTCTTGTAGATCTCATAGGCCGGCTTCCTGTTGCCGTTCAGGTCATATAATCCCAACGCCAGATTGCTTTCCATCTCGTGCGCGTCGTCTGTCTGACGGAACAGCATGAACGCGTCCACATCCGGCAGAGAAGCCGCCTTCAGATACCCGTAGGCAATGGATGCCTCCTGCGCCGCGTCGCCAAAACTTGACGTATAACCGATCTCCGCCAGGGAAATACTGCGCACCTGTCCAGCCGGATTCAAGAACTCCGTCCTGTGCATATAGTCGATCAACAGGTCGATATTCTGCATCGTGATATAGGGCGTTGACAGATCCTTGCCTACCCACACTGCAGGGCCGTTCCATGCATAAGGATCATATAGCGGGGAATTGTAGGGATGATAGGAAAGTCCCCAGTCGATATTGCCCTCTCTGTTGATATAGTAGTTAAACTGGTCCAGATAACCTCTGGCCAGAAAACTGCCCGGATTGGATTTCCTGTTCCATTCCTGGTCAATGGAATTGTAGACATTCACATTGGCATTGGCGCTCTTTAATTCATTGTAGAGAAGCCGGAATGCCTTCACATAGATATTCACATTAAAATCCAGCGAATCAGAGCTGGTATACCACCAGGAAGTCCTGGCATTGACTTCATTGCCCACGATCCAGTTGTCTACCTGCCCATGGCCGGCCCGACCGGAATAGCGCTGTCCCAAAAACGCGCCGATGGCTTTGATATGATTGGTTCCCGCAGCATCCGCCACGTTCAACGCATAGCCGGGACAGTCCCCGCCTACCGCCATCGGATGGATCAGATCCTGCGTATAAGGACTTCTCCCACCGTTTAACAGAACCATCGTCACCTGCATACCGTAGACATTCAGGCTTCTGATCATGGAGTCAAACTTGCCCACCATGTTGCCGTCAAAATACCAGGTCTGTCCGTTATAGTCAAAAGGTATCGCGCCCGGAACGGATGCGTCGGCGCAGATATCGTCCACATACATGTTATAGACGATCTGTTTGACACCCAGCTCCTGCAGCTCCTCTTTGGACGCCTTCGTCAGATCCGGCAGAAGTCCCTTGATACCGGCATCCATCCTCGCAGAAGTGAAGGCGGCAATCGCCTCCGGATTGGTAATATAATGCTCATCGCTGACCTGCACCATCTGCCCGCCCTGCTTCACGGCGATCAGAAACTTCCGGCTCAGATTGGACTGCGCGGTATTGTACTGCAGCGGAAAACTCACAGAGACAGACGTCCCTGCCGGCACGGCAGCCACAACCTGCCCGGTCGTACCGTCCTGCCACACTTCATCCGCATAGACATAATAATTGCCGTCGTCGGTGGCGGGCACCCTGCCTGTGCTGACCTGACACACCACGTCCCCGCCGGAGATCGTACAGGAGTCGATCGACACCGGACGCCCCTCCGCTCTGGCCATAAGCGTACAGCCCGGCGATACCACCACGGCTCCCACTGCCAGGATCACAGCCGCCAGCGCCGCAAACAGCACTGACCCTACACTTCTTCTTTCGTTTCTGTCTCTCTTCATCTTTCCTCTGCCTGCCCCTCTGTTCTTCCATCTTGTGCAACGCCCGGTTTCCGCCTTCTTCACTGCAAAAGCCGCCGGCACCGGACCGTTACCGTCTTGTCTGATTTTATCTTAAGATACGTTCACGCTATTTATTATAGCTGTAAAAATCCGGATAAGCAACCTGTGTTTTACGCTTAAGAGAATTTTAATCTTTTATCCTGCTGTTCACAACGCCTCCCCGGGATTCACATGCACCATGATATGTTTTACCTTGGGAAAATTCTTCTCGATCGCGTCATGCACCCGTTCCGCGATGCCGTGCGCCTCCCTGAGCGTCTTGCTGCCGTCCACCCGGATCTCGATATCCACATAGATCTTATTGCCAAACACCCGCGTATGCAGAAGGTCTATGCCCTGCACACCATCCTGCCCGGCGGCGCACTCCCTGAATGCCTTCTCCACCTCTTCGCTGCAGGCCTTATCCACCATCTTGTTCACCGCGTCCATAAAGATCTCGTAAGCTGCCTTCTCGATAAAAAAGCAGATCACCACGCTGGCTGCCGGATCCGCGATGGGAAAGCCCATTCTTGAGCCCGCGATACCGATCAGCGCCCCCACCGACGACAGTGCGTCGGAACGGTGGTGCCAGGCATCCGCCAGCAGCGCGCCGGAATCGATCCGTTTCGCATGGATCTTCGTGTATTGGTACATGCCTTCCTTGACGACGATGGACAAAACAGCCGCCACAAGCGCCAGCACTCCCGGCACCGCCAGATTTTCATATGCCCCGCCTGTGATCTTTGTCAGCGCAGAATAGCCGATCCCCAGGCCGGTGACCGCAAGCACCGTTGCCAGGACGATGGACGCCACGCACTCCATCCGCTCATGTCCGTAGGGATGGTCCTTATCCGACTCCCGGCCCGACATCCGCACGCCGACGATGACCACGATGGTACTGAATACATCGGAAGCCGAATGGATCGCATCCGAGATCATGGCGCCCGAGTGGGCGATAACTCCGGCCAGCAGCTTGAATACCGTGAGCACAAGGTTCGCCACGATACTGACCAGGGAAACCCGCATCGCCACCTTCTCATAGTCCCTTGCCGTTTCCGCATTTCTCTGCTCTTCTGTCATATTACTGTTACCCGTTCCTTTCTCCCGGCTGACAACGCAGCCGGCCAACACAGAGCCAAATGATTACGATGACCGGAGCCCGCCCTGCTGGGAAGACTCCGGTCCTGATTCTTGTTACTGTGCCCACGAAAGCGCTTCTTCCAGGCTCTCCGCCCCAAGGATATTCAACATGAATTCCGTATGGCTTTCCGCTTCTTCAGTATCTATGTATTTAAAGGTATCAAAAATGTATTTTGGCGACTGGTCCAGACCGTAGATCCCAAAGGACAGTCCCTGCTTGACTTCTTCCATGGCATCAGTCTGCCGGTTCATGATAAAGGCGTCCACATAAGGATTCGCCTCTATGATGTAATAGCAGTAGGCAAACGCCGCCGCCTGCAATTTCTCCCCCGAGGCGGAGGTAAAACCAAGCTCCGTCACCGTGATACTTCGCACTTCCCCGTTCCTGTCAAGGTATTCTTCCTCTTCCAGTACATCCGTCAACGTACTTAAGTTCATCAGCGTCAGGATCGACGCGTCCGGCGTCTTATCATAAGTCTCCGTCCAGTAGTTGACCCTGGTGAGCGGATTCGGATAAGGATGAATCGCCAGCCCCCAGTCGTAATTCCCCTTCTGGTTGGCGATATCATTGATCGCCGTCAGAATATCTCTGGCATTAAAGTGATGCTCGTTGTCTCCCTCGTTGTTATTCCAGTCGTGATCAATGCTGAAATAGACATTCGCCTCCGCGTACTGACTTCTGGCCGCATTGTAAAAAATACGCATCGCCTTCTCAAACTCGGCCGAATAAAACCGGAAGTCCACCGTATCCATATAGTTCCAGGTCTTATGCTGGTTGATCTCATTGGCGATCACCCAGTTGGATACCAGCCCGTACTCTTTGCCCGAATACCGCTCCGTCAGGAAACTGGCGATAGCCTCCAGATACCGGCATCCCTCTTCCTCCGCAGTATTAAAGGCGTAATAGTAGGCGCCCGACTCATGATTTCTGGACTGCGGATGAATCAGCTCCGGGCAGGCATCGTTCCAGTCATTCAGCACAATGGCCGTAGCATTCATGTTGTTTTCCGTCAGATATCCGAAAAGATAGTCGTAGCCGTTGATGCTGGCGCCGTTAAATTTGTACGTCTGCCCCTGATATTCATAGGAAATGGTCGGAAACTGCTCGTTGGAAGTCTCCCCCAGGATATGGGACAGCGGAATATTGTAGATGGCATATTTCACGTCCAGATCCGTCAGCATCGGCGTATCGATCATCATCGGATCCAGCAGCAGTCCCTTCTTGGACTCCGGCTCCGGCACGCTGACCGAACCGTCCGCCAACATCTCCGGATTACAGATGCACATACTCGTGGACAGAGGGACATACTTTCCATCCAAAAGCAGCGCCGGGACAAACTGCTCAAACAGATGCGCCTTCTCATACTGCCATTCCAGCTCACAGGCCGTCGCCTTCTTCACACTTGTCAACGGTTCCCTGTCAAATTCCTCTGTAAATTCACAGTCCTCATACAGCTCAAAGGCAAACAGATAAATCATCGGATCGTCACTTTGGGGAATGTCCGGCATACTGAATTTCATGCGGACCGTCTGCTTATCCTCCTTCACCAGACACTCCTCGATCTCGCCATATGAGGCAAGCTGTGCCCCGGATAAGACCACATTCCCTTCCGTCAGATCCTGATCCGCAGTATCCTCCTCAACGGCAACCTCCGATACGGCGGGAGCCGCCCCGCCGCACCCGGTAAGAACAAAAACAATGCCGAGAATCAAAGAGAAGACCGCTGTTGTTAAGCTGTGATAAATTGTTTTTATGCTTCCGGTATTCAAGAATCTTCTTCCTCCTGCTGATTATGGTAGACAACCGAAACAGCTGTCTCCGGCAGCTCCTCCGTATCGGCAAGAATCTGAATCTCACCGGTTCTCAAACGGGCAAGCACCTGCAGGTACTCCCCCACCGTGACGTTCTGAAAACGCCACGCGTCGTTCTGCATCGGAAGGCCGATGCACTTTTCCATGGCACCGTAGGAAAGAGCCGCCCCCGCCAGATCTTCCGGCCATTTCTTGCCGTTGGCGAAGAAATCATCCAGCGCAACGACGACCGAAGATTCGATCCCCTTCTTCGCCGAAGTCAGAAACCGCCCGGAAATCTCACTCTGATCCACATCCGCACCGATCATCATGCCGTCGCAGGCTTCCGCAGCGGGCAGTACCGCCTCATACAGCATACCGCCGCAGGTGAAGATGATCTCCGTACCGTCCTGATACCACGCTGTGGCCATCTCCCCGATTTCCTCCACCGGCAAAGCCGCATCCGCATACCAGTAATCTATCTGTACCTCGCTGTCAACCTCCAGCCCCTGCGCGGCAGCGTCAATCCCCTGCAGATACCCGCTGCCGTATTTCTCCACGGCAGAGCGGTCCTCCCCACCGATAAAGCCAAATTTCCTGTATCCTTCCAGGACCGACATATATCCTGCCAGATAGCCGGCCTCTTCTTCCTTATAAATAATGCAGTGGACATTGTCCGCGATCTCTATTTCCTCTTCTTCGGCATCCTTCGGCACGCCGCCCAGCAGAAGAAAATAGACATCTTTGTACTCTTCCTGCAGGCTGCCCACCGCCTCCTCAAAATCAGGCCCCACGCACACGACCAGCTCCGCGTCGTCTTCGATCGCCGTCAAAATGGCCTCCCTGTAAGCAGTCTCCGTATCCTCCTGTGCACTGTAACAGGCATACGGCACACAGGCTGCATCGGCATAAGTCTCCACGCCCATCAGCGCCGCCTGGTTAAAGCCGTTCTCCATGGCAGAACTGCCGTCTGTGACCAGAGCGGCCTTACGGCCCTTCGCGCCCTTGTCTTTGTCTTTGGACTTCTCTTCTGTCTCCTGCACGGGGGTCTGCTCTTCGTTGTCCTCTTCCTCACTGTCCGGATCCGCCGGCTGCGTGCTCACGTCCTCTGCCGGTTCCTCCGCCGGGGACGACACGTCGCCGCACCCTGTCAATGTCAGTAAAAATGCTGCGGTCATAAGTATCCTTTTTGTTCGCAGTTTCAATCCTGTCTCCCTGCCTTTCCCTTACGTATAAAATCGAATCCCCCTAAAAGTATATCCCTATCAGGCCGTTTCGTAAATACCCAGTGAGGATAAATTTTCCTGCACCATGTTTTGGATATAAAAAAAGCCGGCTGATCTTCCAGTTGAAAACCAGTCGGCTGCAGATAAACTTCTATTTTATGTATTCAATCCGGCTTGTCTTGATGGTATTAATGCCGCCTTCCTGACTGAACAGCGGGTTGTCCGCTCCCATACCGCCGAAATATTCATAATCCCGGTTGATCGCAATATAATTGCCCAGCATGAAGAACGGAATGAAATTCATGATCGGATTGATACTGTCATGCGGTGTGGCAGGCAGCCGGCACACAACCGCCCCTTCCGGAAATGCCTCTCTGCTTCTGTCTGAGACAACAAGTACGTTCCTGCCCGACTTTAACATGGACCCGACAGTCTCTACCGTTCTCGAGAAGGAAGCACAATTCCCGAAGGCTGCCACGGCCGTTCCGATCTTGTCCCGGTCTGTCTGGAAATAATCAATATGGCACCAGTCTTCCGAGTCGTTCAGGCAGTTTAGACTGCCGCACAGTTCAAAAAACTTTGCCGTCCCAAAGTAAGCCGTCGCGAAGTCCGTGCCGCCGCCCACAAAATCAAATCCGATAAACGTCTGCCATGTCTGTGCCAGCTCATACATCTGTTGGTCGATCCTGCCCAGAACCTCCTCACAGCACACGGCCCTGCTGTATTCCAGAATCTCCCTGCGCATCAGCTCTGCCGCCTCTTCTGTTATGCTGCCGAAGAGCTTCCCGGCATGCATACCAAACAGCAGCGTCGTGCAGAGTGCCGCCACATAGGTTCTGGCCTGATAGGCCGGTGAAAACGCTTCTGCCGCGGGTATCCTGATCGTCAGGACATGCTCTGCCTCCTTCGCCATCGGCGAATCCGGATTTCCCGTGACTGCCAGTGTCGTACAGCCTTTCAGGGCCGCACGCCGCATTGCCTCCGTCACTCTCGCACCGCCGCCCGACACACTGATCACGATGACCAGTGTCGCTTCCGGATCCTGTGTCGGAAATACGTGGTGCCGGCTGACATCAATACAGCGCAGCGCCTGGTATTCCAGATTATGGAACATTCTGCTGTTAAATTCTTTTGTCGCCAGGCAGGCCGCATAGGAATCCCCGTTTCCGGTGATGATCACCCTTTTTATCTTCTTTATCTTTTCATCCGGTATGGCCTTTGCTATGGCCTCGTCCGTCAGCTCCCCCAGCAGGGTCTGCAAAAACGCCGGGAAATGCAAAAATCCATTTTTTACGTGATTATCTCTTCCGATTACTTTCATAAAAATATCCTTTCTTTTTTCCTCTGTTGACAGAGACCATCCCCATCACCCCTGCTGCCACATACAGGACGATCCCCATCAGAAATGCACCGCTGTAGGAGCCGAACCGGTCATAAAACAGGCCGATGGAAGAATACAGTCCGCCTCCGATCAGGCTGTTGACCATCATCATAAGTGCCCAGATCTCAGAATATTGCCTGTCCCCGACGATGCTGCCTGCAAGAAGCGGACACTGTACCATATACATACTGCTGCCAAGACCCGTGATGAAGGCCGCAGGATACAGAGACAGCGGATTGGTATAGCTCAAAAACATCATCGTATAACCGATTCCCGTAGTGACTGCTCCCCATGCCAGGCCTGCCTTAACGCCGAATCTGTCATTGATCCTGCCCACGATCAGGCTGCTGAACGTACCGCCAAGACTCACGATCACAGCGGCCATCGCACCGAAGTTTACCGTCTGGTGCAGCTCCATTGTCGCAAAGGGCGTGATATATCCCTGTACACCGCTGCCATAACTGTAAAATACGCACGCAGTCCAGGCAAGATAGAGCAGAGGCAGTTTGAAGGCTTCCTTCTTCGACAGTCCACAGACAGCCTCCCCGCCTCCCGGCATCACCTTTTTCTCTGCTTCTTCTATTCCATAGGGTTCGCATCCCACTTCTTCCGGGCTCTTGATCAGGATAAACACCGCCGGAATCGTGATCACCGCCGACATGAGCGCCATGATCAGATAAGCCCACCGCCACCCGAAAGAAGTGATCAGCTGCCCGGAAAGCAGCGAATAGCCCATCGTGGCCGCCGTCCCTACTGCGGTAACGATGCCAAGCACCGTGCCGTTCTTCTTTTTGAACCACATGTTCAGAAGGATCGGCATCGCTACGAAACCGCTGAATGCCTGCGCAATACCGATCAACGCGCCCGACAGGTAAAACATGGTCACCGAGCGGTAAGACGCCATCAGCGCCAGCCCGCTGATCTCTACAACAGAGGCGGCGCCTATGATCAGGCCGGGCCGTCTGGTGGTCAGCAGTTTTGCCGCCGTCGTATAAAGAAGCGCCATGGCAACTGCCTGAATGCTCGTAAACATGGTCAGCTCACTGACCTGGCAGCCCAGTTCCTCCACGATCGGCGCCACGAAATTACTCATCGCCGCATGGATCGCTCCGGAAGATCCCAGCTTGATCATGATACAGGCTGCCATGATCTTCCAGGCATAATGCACAGTCTGTCTTTTGTTCTTTTTCATTGCCTTGTTCATGCCTTTCTCTCAGTCTTCTTCCAACTCTCTGACATTTCTCACATATTCCGCCACGATCGACCCGATGACCGGGCCGCCCCATTTTCCGCCTTCAAAGGCAGTGCCCACCAGCGCACCGTCCGCGTAGCGCAGCCTGTCCTTACAGTTCTCCACTGTCGTACCGCCGCCCAGGATCACAGGAAAGTTGCCGGCTTCCTTCACATCCTTTACAAGACGCTCGTTCATCGCAAAATCCTTATCGTACACCTCGATCGCATCTGCACCCAGCCGCATGGACGCACCGGCCAGGGCTTTGATCTCATCCGGGTTGTACTGTGTTGCATGATGATACCCTGATATTTCCGACAGCATACCGATCTTCCAGGCATTGATCCTGCTGCGGTATTCTCCCACCTTCAGCGGATCGCCCCAGACCATTCCGTAGGGCGACTCTGCTTTTCCTGTCAGCACGGAACATCGGGTGAAATCCGCGCCTGCCGCTTTACAGACTGCCAGTGATGGCGTGATACAGTTCCACATGATCTGTGCGCCGATGATAAAGCTGTCTCCCACCGCATCCCGTACACGGGCCGTCACTGCCGAAAGCCCCGCCACACGCGCATAGTCCGTATCATCCGTAGACGGGTAATAGACATCCACCGTCTGGATCAGACAGCCGTCCGCACCGTTTGCCTGCAGCGTCTTACAGTCCTCGACCGCCTTTCTTGTCATCTTGTCTATGTTGCCCTCCTCATACAAAGGCGTACCCGCCATAGGCAGAAGGTGCACCAGTCCGATGACCAGTTTCTTACCGTTTAAATCGCTGAAACATGTTTTCATTCTTTTTCCTCTCCGGCAGGCAGACGCCCAGCAGAAAGATGAGCGCCCCTGCAAAACTAAAATACGATGTCACATAAAATACTGCCCTTAAATCCACAACAGTGACCAGCCAGGCCCCAAGCATATTGGCCGCTATCATGCCGATCCCACACACCGATACCGCGCATGTCTGTGCCGTGGAGGCATAAGCCGCCGGTGTACAGGAGGCGATAAAACTCTGACAGGCCGGCACCGAAAGCGCCAGGCCGAAAATCTGCAGAACAAGACAGGCGATGGCCCAGCCCGGATCTGCCGCCAGGCTTACGCAGATTCCCTTCACCCCATACCCCAAAATCGACAGCAGAACCAGCCATCTTACGGGAATCTTCTTTTCCAGTGCGGCGTAGAAAAGCATGACCGGCACCTCTACCACTGCCAGTACGAACATGGCGATCCCAAGCTGCCTGTCCGTGCCTCCAAGCTGTGCAAAATAAACCGGGAAATAGGTAAAAAAGATACCTGACGGAATCCCGTATAAGATGCTGCACAAAAGCAGGATCACATACGGCCTGTTATGGAGAAGTTCTGTCAGGGCCGGCAGAAACGCCGCCTTTCTGTGTCGTTCCCGAATCGCCGGCTGGGCCGGCAGCCTGATCGTCACCACGAACAGCAAAACCCCGAAAACAGCCAGAAAAGCCGGCAGACAGCCCGTCCCGAAACGATCGACCACACTTCCCAAAAGAACCGAGACAAAAGCAAAACTGAGAGAGCCAAAAGCTCTGGTCCCGGAATAACTGATCTGTCTTCCTTCTGCATTCAGTGCAGCGATCCACCCTGCCGGAACAGACTGGAGGCAGATACAGAAGGCATAGAACACGCCGCCCCACACGGCAGCACCGCCGAAACTGCCGGTATGCTGCATCGCATAAAAGGAAAGCGGTGCAACGACCGCTCCCAGGATAAACAGCCCCCTGTTGATCTGCCGTCTGTCGCACAGCCACCCCCACAGGGGCGGCGCAAGCAGCGATGCCGTACTCGTCACGACAGCCACTCTTCCTATATCGCCTTCCGACAGCCCCTGTCTGGAAAGCGTCAGGGAAAAATAGCCCGTCTGAACCGCTATGATATAATAATACGCCGCGAACAACAGCGCAAAATACCCCTGCTGTCTTAAGCCCTTTCTCTGTCCCATCCTCATTTGTCCTTTCCAGAAAGCGCCGGATATGCCGGCGTCAGCTGCCAAACACCTTGACCTGATACACCCGCTCTTCTGGCTCACAATATTCTGCCAGAAAGATTCCCTGCGAGTCTCCCAGCACCAGTTCCGCATCCTCCACGATAAAATCCATCACCGTTCCCGCTGTCGCGGATTTACCGTGCGCCGCGCCCCTGACCACGCTGCCTGCAAAATGAAAGTTATCCCTGGCCGGCCAGATACGGACAAAATCATCCATGATATCCTCATGTCCCTTCGGATCATAAAATGAGGTACACAAAATCCCAGCATCCACATGAGGCGTGCTCACGACGGCAATCCCCTGCCGTATGCCGCTTGCTCTCACCGTTTCTTTGACATACTCGGTTATCTCAGCCAGCATGCCTTTTTGCTGTGCCTGAATGGTTCTTGTCTGAAACATCTTCTCCCTCCTTTACAACACCTCTATCTCACTGGAACGGATCGTATTGCTGCCGGGCGCCGCCCAAACACCGCCACCCCTGAAAAGAGGTTCTCCGTTCATCGCGCCTATGTAGCCGGCCAGGAGCGCTCCCGGCACGTAATTCATCATCGCCAGCAGAAACGCAAACCCTTCCGGCGGATCCGGCACGATGCAGGTACTGATCTGCGCATCGATTCCGAATGCGTCCTGCCCGCCGTTTGCGATCAACAGTACCGGACGGCCAACGGCCGCAGCCCGCAGGGCAGTCTCCCCGATGCGGCTTCTGTTATGTGCCTCCTTATCCGCCACGATCACCGTCCCCACCGCCTGCGGTTCCCGCTGCCGGATACCTGTATGGCACCAGTCCTCGGAATCATCCGTATATGCCATTTTTCCGGCAGCCTCCACGATCTTTGCCCCCATGAAAAAGGCGCTCGCCCGGGAAATATCGTCTCCGATAAAATCATAGGTCTCAAAGTCCTTCCATGTCTCCGCCAGCCGGTACATCTGACCGTCAATGCGCTCCAGCGCACTTTCCCACCGCTTCGTATTCTCCACGATCGCCGCCGCCAGTTTCTCTGACGTCCCCGGCCCGCTGCATCCTGTAGCTTCTCCCAATCTGGCTGCCAGCATATAGAGTCCTGTCAAGGACGCATAGTAATTCCGCAGTCCGGGATTGGCCTCCGGGAACGCAGGCGTATGGACGATCAGGCTTTTTTTCGCTGCCGCTGCCGCCGGTGACTCCGGATTGTTGGTCACGGCAAGTGTCATACAACCGTGCTGTCCCGCACGTCGCAGCACTTCCTCGATTCTGGCGGGAGAACCGGAGCAGCTCACTGCCACCACCATCGTCGCATCGGCCTGTTTTTGGTCAAACACCAGATAGCGGGCCGCGTCGATCGCACGCACATATCTGAATTCCGATCCAAACCGCCCGGCAAACTTCTTAAAAGCCGGGATGGCGGCTCTGGCAGCGGCATAGGAATCTCCGCATCCTGTGAGGATGATGCGTCTGTACTGCAAAAGCTCTTCCATCGTAAACGCATCGTCAAGTCCCTTCTGTACGCCCTCGATCTGTACCCCGCAAAGCGCCGGCAGGCTCATACACTGCTTTCTCAGCGAATTATCATACAATACCCTGTCCATCCGTTTCTCCTCCGTTTTCTTTTCCTGCGGTATCCGCCAGCACCGCCGCATAGTAGTTTCTGGGCCTGGGGCCGTCAAATTCCGCGAACACAACAGCCTGCTCCTGTCCGAGTACGATCCTGCCGTCGCATACCGGCAGCGTGATCTGGGATCCCGTCAGGGCCGTCTTCACATGGCCTCCCGCATCGGAAGCCGTCTCCCTGTGCTTGAAGTCTACCCGGGTCGGAACCATCCGCTCGATATCTTCCATAATATCTTTTGCCGCTTCCGGATCCCTGGACGCGATCAGAAGCCCCGCTGTCGAATGCAGCATGGCAATATGGCAGATACCATGCCGGATCCCGCTCTTGTCGACCACCGCCTGTATACTTCCGCTGATATCGTGCATCCCCATATAGACCGTCTGCAGGCTGCACTTTTCCATAGTCATATTCTTTGCCACGATCTGCACATGAAACTTTCTGTCCCGCGGCCCGTCGAATTCCACGAATACCAGTCCCTGGGAAGAACCCAGCACAAGCCTGCCCTCATGAATCAACAATGTCGCCGAACTGCCGGTCAGGGCAGATTTCACATGCCCCGACGCATCATACGGAGAATCCTGATGCTTGTAGCTGACACGGGTGGGAATGTTCCTGTCGATCTCGTCCATCAGATCCGACAGCCCCCTCGGATCCCAGAAAGAGGTGATGGCCAGACCGGCCGTCGTATGAGGCAGAGCCACGATACACAGCCCTTCCTGCACGCCGCTCTTTGCCACCAGTTCTTCCACCTTTGCCGTAATGGAAATGCAGGAGCGGAATTCCGTTCTTAAATTTTCTACATAAAACATGGCATCATCTCCTTATATATAGATTTCGATCTTACTGTTATCCGTTCTGTCTTCTTCCCCGCCGATAGACCGGCTGCTGCCGCCAAAAGCAGAAAGATACCCCGCAAGCAGTGCAGCCGGAATGTAATCCAGCAGCGGGAGCATCCAGCCAAACCCTTCCGGCGCGTCCGGTATCGTGCAGACTTCCGCCCCCGCTTCAAATACTCCGGCATCCGCATTCGTCACCACCAGAACCGGACGGCCGATGCGGACAGCCGAACCAACCGTCTCCCGGATCCTGCCGAAAGAAGGCTGATTTTTGTCTGCCAGTACGATCGTCCCCACCTTTTCCGGACAACCGATGAAATAGTTGATATGGCACCAGTCTTCCGAGTCATCCACAGATACCGCACACCCCGCACACTGCAGTAACTTCGCTGCCCCGAAGAATGCGGAACCGTACTCTACATCGTCGCCGATCAGATCAAACCGTGTCAGATCCCTCCATTTCCATGCCAGCTCAAAGATCTGCCTGTCGATCTGCTCCAGCCTCTCTCCAAAACGTTCGACATAAGAACGGATCGCTTCTTTAAACTGTGCCGGGCCAAAAGGCGGCAGGGTTCCTCTCACATGCCCCATACGGGATGCAAACGCGATCAGTCCCACCAGAGATCCGAAATAAGAACACAGTCCGAACGCCCGCTCCCGGATCGCCTCTGTCCCGGTCACATAAACCCGCTTTGCATACTTCCCGGCCGCGGCCGTCGGATTTCCTGTCAGCAGGATCGGGAAGGCACCCAGCCTGTCCGCTTTCATCAGCGCCTCACAGACCCGTGCCTCATCTCCCCGCTCACTGATCACGATCACCAGCGGGCTGTTGGGTTCCCCGATCCCGATATCCGCCCCGGACAAAAATCTGGTAAACTCCACCATCCGCATCGTTTCCACCCCAAAACAGTCACAGTACTTCTCAATGACCGGCGCCATCGCCAGCGCCGCGGCATAGGAAGCGCCGCAGCCGGTCAGGATCACCTTTCTGGCATCAAAGATTTCCGCCATGGACATCAGCCCTTTCAGCTCCGGCCCAAAACATACCTGCAGCTGCTCTTCGCAGAACGCCGGCAGCCAGAATACCTGTTTTCGGATCGCATTGTCATATTCCATCCTGTTCACACATAAACCTCCTTCGTCTCATGATTTTTATCAGCCATAGTTATAAAGGAACAAAAGTCCCAGCCCGGCAAAATAAAGCAGCAGCCCGGCAGCCAGTGTTATCACCGTCTTCTTCTTTGCCCCTTCAAATTCCCTGTAATAGAACCCCCAGAAATACGTCCACAGATTCGCCGTCTTTCCGAAAAGGAAAGACATCGTCGCGCTGATCGCCGGCATGGCGTAGATCGAGATCACATTGCCGCCGTAATGGCAAAGCGCCGCTGCCACGCCGAGAAAAAGCGGTTTCTTGTCGGAACCGATGCAGAGCACGGTCTTCCACTGCCTTTTCCCTGTAAAGACCACGCTCCCGATCACTACCACCGAAAGCGCAGAACCCGTAGCCATAAATGCACAGGTCAGAATCGGCGGCAGGCCGGCCGACGTGCCTGTTGCCGTCCCGCTTGCCCATCCGTTCATCAATACCGAATTCACGATGATCAGCGCGATCACCTTCACCGTGACCGGACTTTTTTCCTGTTCCTTCGGCCTGCTGTCCTGCTCTCTGTCCTGCGCACACATCGCGGATGCTCTGGAACATATGTATCCTGCCAGCAGGAAAATGGCCGCCGTAGCTGCGATCACCGGCAGCGCATATGGCGAATCCGGCAGACCTTCTTTGTAGATGGAAGTAAGAACGCCCAGAATGCTGGTGACGGCCCCGGAAAGCGTCGTTGCCAGAGTCAGACCCAGCCGCTGCATAATATCAAGGCTCAGGATCATTCCCGCCGACATCATGGCGCCGCCCAGCATGATCTCCCACATAACGTCCCTGCTTCGCCCGATGGTCGTGACCAGCCCCTCCGGCAGAAGCGCCGGCGCCAGAAGCAGCGTAATGGTCCACACCAGGATAAAAGAAAACAGATACAGCAGAAACGTCAGCCCCAGAATGGGATATTCTTTTTTGTGTTTGATTACCTGCATCCAGCTGCCCCACATGGCTGCCGCCAGCAATGTGAGCACGATGGAAACCGGTGTCGAAAAATATATTGTCAAGATCCTCACCTCTGCATCTTCGTATAGAGCCCGTCGGCCGTCTGACGGGCAAGCTCCATCTTCTCCTGTGTATAAAGCGGATACGGTCCCCGCTGCGCCGCGTTAAAACCTGCCGCCACATTTGCCATGGCCGCCACCATAGCCGGCTCCTCTCCCTGAAAATATGCGTAAGCCGCTGCGCCGGTGGAGCAGTTGCCGCAGCCTGTAGGATCCACTGCCGGCCCTGCCGGAAGCACCGAAGGTGCAAAGTATGCCGCCGTCTTCGTCACCGCATAAGCGCCTCTTGCTCCCACACGGTAGAAGGTAAAAGCGATCGGCAGCTCCTGCAGTCTGCGTATGATGGCATCATCGTCCTCCCGCGGAAGATCGAACAGATCCGCCGCCTCGTTATGATTCAGCGACCAGGCGTCCGCGGTCTGCATTACGTTTCTTATCTTCTCCAGCATATGTTCTCTGGAAATACCGCACTGTTGTCTGTATATGCCCGCATATTCAATTTCCCACATGATCTTAAGACCATGTTTTTCCTTGATCCGGCGCAGATTTTCCCAGACCACCGCATCGCAGTTATGTGCCATATACATGCCTTTGATCCGGCAGCCGGCAGCCGCCTCGTCAATATCGTCCGCATGGGTTTTCAGATACCCCAGATGCTCCATGGAAAAATGCGGCGTCGGCGTAAAAGAACCGTCCCTGTTATAGCGCAGGGTATAACGCGTATGCTCTTCCAGTTCCACCCGCACCGACTCCCGTGTCACGCCGTTATCATCCATCCACCTTCCGTAAGAATCTGCATAGTCAGCCCCCGTCTTACAGACCAGCTTCACCTGCGGCGTCCAGATCCGCATACCGGAAAGCGCATAGAAAGCCGGTCCGCCCATGTTCCACTCCGAATAACTGCCGTCCTCACTCTGAATCCTGTCCGACATGATATTGCCGCACGCAAGATACTCTACTCCCATTGTTACAGCCTCCTTTCCACCGGGCATTTCTCTACCTGTCTATCACATCGATCGGGGAATAATACGTCGGTATGAAAATAGAAGGATCCATACCGCCTCGAAACATCGGTTCCCCGATTGTCGTGTGACGGAATCCTGCAAAAACCGCTCCCGGAAGCCAGGCATGGACAGCCGCAAGAAATGTCCATTCCCTGTCCGGCACGGGAACATGGCAGTACAGCACACTTTCCGGCATTCCAAGCTCTCGCGGCGTCCGGTCGGCAAAGAGCAGAACCTCCCTGCCTTTCTTCACCATATCGTGCACGGCCGCGGCCATATTATCCACATTAGAATCATGACTGTTCAAAAGGACAAGCTCTCCGAATGCTTCCCCGGGACCCATAAATCCATTGACGTGTCTGTAATTCTCACTGTCCGTCACCGTACAGGCATCCCCCGACAGTTCTATGATCTTGGCTTGAATAAATTTCCCCGCCCAGAACAAAGGTCCGTCCGCCGTGATCTCAAAATACTTTTTGTCCATCCAGCGGATGGCAGTGGCGAAGCATGTCCGGTCCATATTGTCCCATTGCTCAAAAAAGCGGTCGTGATACTTCTCTACCTGCTCCTGCAGACATTCCAGATGCGTTTCCCCGGTACGCGACTGTGCCATGGCCGCCGCCAGCAGGATCGTACTCATCACATTGACATAATAGGTTCTCAGCCCCGCATTGTTGTCGCCGGCAGGCGTATTTTCATACAGTACGATATCTGCTTCCCTGGCTGTGGGAGATTCTATGCTGTCCGTAACGGCTACCGTCGTGATCCCGTGTGCTTTGCACTGACGCAGGGCTTCAATGGTGCGGAAGATCCGCCCCGAAACACTGATAAAGAGCGCTGTCGTTTTGGAACCGTCCTCCGGAAATATGTAATGCCTGCTCAGCTCGATCGCTTCCACGGCCTCATATTCCACATCCGGCAGATAGTGGGCAAAAGCCTCCTTCACCGCAAAAGCCGCAATGTTGGAATCCCCGCAGCCGGTGGCGATCACATGCTTTACATCTTTCAGGGCAGGCTCATGCATGATCTTCTTTACCGCCTCCAGTGAACGTCGAAACTGGATCATCGTCAGCGGACCCACATCTCTGCACTGTGCATAAAAGCTGTCCTGGAAATAAAATTTACGATAATAAGACGTATCGTTTAATCTCTGGTACATCAGTCTTCTCCCCCCTGTCCTTCCATCCATTCCTGCGCCCTGAAATCATACCTGCCGCCGAAATACTTCTTCTCATTTACAGCCGCATGATATCCGGCCAGAAGGCTTCCCGGTATAAAATCAACAAGCGGTGTCATCCACGGTTCCGGCGCTTTCGCGATCCGGCAAAAGGCCGGCTTTCCGGCCGCGGCTCTGGAGTTATAACCGATTGCCGGCATCTCAAAAGGCATATCCGGTATCTTCGGGTCAAAGGCAAACCTGTCCGGGTCTGCATCCGTGACGATCAATGTAGGCCTGTGCTGTGCAAGGGCGCCGATGATCGTATCCTTCATTCTGCCAAAGCTCGGATCCTTCTCCTGAATCATGACGATCGTGCCAAAATCCCCCGGCCTTCTGTACATATAACTGATGTGCGCGAATTCCTCCGAGTTCGTATGGTCGCAGTAGACACCACTGCACTCGATCATTTTTTCTTCTACAAACTGTGCGGAGAACCCCTCGTTACCGTCTGCGATCACCTCAAATCTTGTCAGTGCTTTCATCCGCTCTGCCTCCGCAAACATCTGATCGTCGATGACCTCAAAATCTTCCATAAACCTTTCCGTATAAGAGACGATCTGCTCCTTTACCTGCCGGAATCTCTCCCCGTCAACAGTCCCGTTGCAAAGACCGATAAAGGCTCCCAATGCGGCAAGTCCGACCATGCTCGCGTAATAAGAACGCAGGCCCGGTGTATTGCAGCCCTCCGGCGTATCCACGCCAAACACATGGCCCGCCGCCTGCCCGCCTGCAGACTCCGGATACCGCGTGATCAGTAAGGTCTCTGCTCCCAGACTTTCCGCTCTTTTCAGCGCATCGACGATCCTTGCCGAACCGCCGCTGAAACTTACCGCAACCAGCAGTACCTCCTCCATCCGAAATCCCTTCCTGATCTTTTCCTCCGGATAAAAATGACAGAAATCCATGATATCCGGCGCGTTGCATTTTGGCAGCCCGCTTAAAAGTTTGAATCCCGGCAGCATGGCCCCGGCGGCGGAATAGGAATCGCCGCAGCCTGTGATGATGACTCTCTTTATCTTTCTGCCCGTTTCCTCAGGCAGCGCCTGCCGGAGCCTGTCCGTATCGAAACACAGCGCCGCCTGTATACCTGCCAGATTCTTTAAATCACTTACCTGACAGGTGACAGAATTATAAAACTGCTCTTTGCCCATATTGATACCTCCGCCTTTCTCCTATTGTGTTTTTTTGTACTGCCGGTAAAGTTCTTCGGCCTGCCGCAGCGCTTCTTTTCTTGCCGCCGCAAAATCCTGAATCACGCCAAACTGTCTGATATTCCAGGAAGCCGCCACATTGGCCATGATCCCCGTCATCAACGCGTCATACCCTTCCGCATAGGCATACAACGCCGCCCCTGTAGACGTATTCCCGCAGCCGGTTGGATCAACCACCGGTCCCGGCACAGGAGGCAGATAGTAAGCCTCCTGCGGTGTGACCGAATACGCGCCCCGCTCTCCGACCCGGAACAGTGTGACCTCTACCGGCAGCTCCTGCAGCCTGCGGATACATGCCTCGTCTCCCTGCACACCAAACAGCCGCTGCGCCTCCTGAATATTAATGGAAAAAATATCCACGTACTGACAGGCATAGAGCACCTTCTCCAGAAATTCCACCCTGGCGCTCGGCCCTTCGATCTCCCACATGATCCGAAAACCGTCCCGTTTCCTGATTTCACCCAGACGATCCCAGAATACCCGGTCGTAATTCTGTGCCAGATAAATGCCCTTTGTATCACCGTCCTTCGTAAAATTTGCAAAATCCTCGGGCGATGTTTTCATATAACCAAGGTTCTGTGTCCATTCGCCTACTGTTTCATAGTCGAACTTATCCTGTCCGTAAGTGCCGTCTTCGTTATAGACCAGAAAGCTGTGGTTGCACCGCTCCGATACAACCTGAAACCCGCTGCCTTCTATGTTGTTGCGCGCCATCCACGGGTCAAACAGCTCATGAAAATCCTCCCCCACTCTGCTGCACTGCATCACGGAGTCGGTCCAGAGCTTCACACCGCTGTAGGCAAAGGTAGCCGGGCCGCCGATGCTTTCTCTTCTGTGCTCGGAACCGTCGGCGAAACGGACAGAATCCAACATCACATTGCCGCCAATCACATATCTCATCTCAGACCCCTTTCTCTTCTGCCGCCTGCTGCAGCTTAATCTCTTCTTCCAGCTTCTGCCTTGCCGCCTTTAACCTCCGCGTCTCCTCACCGGAACGCCAGGCACTGACCAGAAAATACAGTATGATGATCAGCAGAAACGGCAGCGCCGACAGGAAATACGAATCCACAATATAAGGTTTCAGATAGTTGGTGACCGCATAGGCAAGTCCGAAGACAAAACTCATCACGGTTGATCCGATCGGCATGCCGTTTCCGATCGTTGAAGCCGCCATACCGATAAAGCCGCGGTTTGCGGTCATATTCCTGGAGAAGAAATTCTGATACCCCATGGAAAGATACATGCCGCCGAAGCTGCCGATCGCCGCCGCCAGCACAAACGCCAGTGTGTAGACGATACGGGGATTGATGCCCACGGATTCCGCTGCCTGCGGATTCTGACCGGCTGCCCGGATCCTTAATCCGATCTTGGTGCGGAACAGCAAAAACCACACCACAAATACCATCAGCAGGGAAATATAGGTGAAGACGTTATGGCCGGAAAGGATCGCGCCGAGAATCGGAATATCCTTAATGAACGGAATATCAAGATTGCCCAGAGACAGACTCTGCACAACACCCGCCGTAGTATTCTTGGTGCCGGTCAGCAGATAGACCACAAACACAGTACCGGCCATCAACGACATGTTCAGTGAGATCGACATCAGATACAGGTCAACCTTCATCACAAACGTCGCAAAACACAAGAACAGCACCAGCACGACGGAACAGGCCATCCCGGCCAGGATTCCGAGCCATACATTACCAAACACCGCACTGAACACGCAGCCTGCCAGACAGGAAGTCAGCATCATGGCCTCCGCCGCCATATTCAGCAGTCCCGCCTGTTCCGAGATCGTAGAGCAAAGGCCCACGAACACGATCGGCGTCGAAATACGGATCAACGAGTAAATAAAATTGGTGATATATTCCACATTTGATATTTCCATCATGCCACCTCCTTCTTGTTGTCTTCTCTGCTGGAAATGTTATAGACCGCCCTGCGGCGAAACGTTCCCAGGAAATCCTCTGCCGCTACAAACAGTACGATCACAGCCGACAGCATGGTGACCAGCTCGATCGGGATATTTGTGTTGGCGTTCAGCACAGCCGCAGCCTGCCGGATATAAGCCATCACAAACGCCGTAACCGGTACGAAGATCGGTTTCTTCTTCGCCATAACGGCAACCAGCAGTCCGTCCATCCCGACATTCGTCAAAAGACTCAGAAAATACATGTCATAAAGCCCGAAGATCTCCACAGTCGCCGCAGCGCCCGCAAACAGGCCGCCGATGATCTGCGCAAGATACATCATCCGCTTCGCGTTGATACCCGAATAAACCGCAAACTGCAGATTATCTCCGCACAGTCTGATCTTGCTGCCCAGCGGTGTGCGGTAGAACAAAACAATCCCGATTACCACCCCAATGACCGCCACATAAATGCCGCTTGTAAAATTACTGCCGTTCCAATATCTGGTAAAACGCATATTATCCGGATAAGCGGGCGTCGAGAGCGCTGGGTTGCTCCTGTCCGCAATCGTCCCTTTCAGGATCCACAGCGCCGCATACAGACAGAAATAATTCATGATTGAGGAGGTTACCATCTCATGGGCGCCAAGCTTCTCTCTGCCGAAAGCCGGCACCAGATGGATCAGGGCACCTGTCACCATCGTCACGGCCAGGATAATCGCCAGATTCACGATCCTGGGAAATGACGTCATGACATTTAGTCCGAACCCGGTGCCGAACATCACCACCAGAATCGGCATCGGCGCCAGATTGATACATCCCTCTCCGGCCATATTCAACCTGCCTGCGGCATAGATAAAGCACATCCCCATTCCTGCCAGCATATAGGAGCTGTACTTCGCAAGCAGCTGTCCCATCCGCCGCGTAGACAAAAACGGACCGATCACAAAAGTACGGATAGACTCTCCTGCACTCGTATCACTCATCAGTGCAATGATGATGATGCAGATCGCAAATGCGATCAATATACCAAGGAGAACCCGCAGCGCTTCAAAAAACATGTCCACTCTTTCTATTTTTTTCAAAATAAGTCCCCCATTTCTTCCGACGTCATTTTCCTGACGCCCAGCATATACTCGCCAAGCTCGTCCACTGTCAAAGTCTTTAAATCTGTCAGATGAGCCGTGATCTGTCCGTCATGCATGACAAGCAGCCTGTCCGAAACCTCCATAAGCTCATTCAGATCAGAAGAGATCAGCAAAGAGCCGTATTCCTTCTCTCTCGTATAACGTACCAAAAGCCTGCGGATCAGATCCGCCGTGCCGATGTCAATGCCCCTGGTCGGCTGATTGGCCAGGATAAAGTTGGCGCCGCTGCAGAACTCCCGGGCAATGATCACTTTCTGGATATTGCCACCCGACAGAAAACGTACTGCGGAGCTTCCCCCGGTACATGCGATCTCGAAGTCCTCGATACACTGATCCACAAAGCGGTTCAGCGCCTTTATATTCAGGAAGAGACCCTTCTTAAATCTGGGATCTTCCAGATAAATAGATGCAATGTTCTCGCGGATCGACAGATTCGAAGCGATCCCGTATTTCATGCGGTCTTCGGAGATATGTGCCAGGCCAAGTCCCCTGATCTCTTTGATCTTCTTTCCTGCCGTCTCCGTACCGTTTAACCGGATTCCCCCTGCCGTGCGGACGCGCAGCCCGGCAATGATCTCCGAGAGCTCCGTCTGGCCGTTCCCCTCCACGCCGGCAATGCCGACGATCTCTCCCGCGCGGACTCCAAAGGTAATATCCCGCAGAACATGTTTCCCTATGTCATTGACATAGTTGAGTTTTTCTACACGCAGTATCGTTTCTTTCGGCTGCACCGCTTTCTTGTCGATTTCCAGTACGACATCGCGTTCCACCATCATTCTCGAAAGCATCGCCGGGTTCAGATTGCTGATCTCCCCATGTCCCGTAACACGTCCGTGACGCAGTACGGTACAGCGGTCACACAGTTCCATCACTTCTTCCAGCTTATGCGAGATGAAGATCAGCCCGAATCCCTGCTCCCGCAGGAGCTTTAACTGCACGAACAGCTCCTTCGTCTCCTGCGGTGTGAGCACAGCCGTCGGCTCATCCAGGATCAGCACCTTGACGCCGCGGATCAGGGCCTTCAACAGCTCCACCTTCTGCTTATAACCGACACTCAGGTCACGGACCAGGGCATTCGGGTCCACATCCAGCTGATACTTCTGCGCCGCCTCTCTTACCATCTCGACGCCCTTCTTCGCATCATAGATCTGCCCTTTGCCCGGCTCCATGCCCAGTATGATATTGTCAGCCACACTCAATTTGGGAACCAGCATAAAATGCTGATGTACCATACCGACTCCCTTTGCGATCGCATCGAGGGGATTGGCGATCTTTACCTCCTGCCCCTCGATATAGATCCTGCCCTCCTGGCAGTTTTCATGTCCAAAGAGAATCTTCATCAGAGTCGTCTTCCCTGCACCGTTCTCACCGATCAGTGCATGGATCTCTCCCTCATTTACGGAAAGCGTCACATTCTTATTCGCCATAAATCCATTCGGATAGACTTTCGTTATGCCTTCCATTCTAAGAAGTTCTTTTGGCATTCTTTCCTCCATTCCAAAGCATCCCGCTTTCGTCAATCTGTATTCTACTTGACAAACTCTGCCTCAGGATTGTCCCTGTACTGTGCGAAATCACTGTATTCAGGGAAATCGAAGTAAGAAACCACGTCTATTTCGCCGTTTGCGATCTTGTCTGAAATCTCACGGATCTGATCCTGCACCTCCTGCGGGGTATTCTCCTTATACCAGTCGTTCTCCACCAGTCCGGTGCCACCGACTGCGATCCCGTATACGGAATTGCCCGGTTTGATATCATCCGCTTCCCCGTTTATGTTTTCATAGATCAGCGCGCAGCAGTTCTCGATATTCTTCAACATGGAGGTGACCATCGTCTCATAGCCCTGCACGTCGCCGACGCTCTTGAAGTAAGCATACTGGTCATAGTCTGTTCCGATAATGAATTTTCCGGCTTCCACGCCGCCCTTTTCATCGGCTGCCTGCATGGCACCCATAGCCACGGCGCCCCCTATGTTGTAGACATAATCACAGCCGTTGTCCATAAGTACATTGACCGACTCGTAATCCCCCTGCACGGTAAGCTCTCCCATGTAGGTGTACATCATATCCACATCCAGGCCGAGTTCCTTCACTGCATATTTATAACCGCTCAGCCAGCCTGTTCCAAAATCGTTGGTGATCGGCGCATCTACATTTACGACACAGCCGATCTTGCCGGTCTTGCTCATCAGCGCCGAATAGACACTGACAAGGAAGGAACCTTCATTCTGTCCGAAGGAAACGCCGTAAATATTATCCAGTCCCGCCAGATCCAGATCCGGTGCCGTGTCATAGAGGATAAAGGTCATATCCGACCATTCACCGCTTCTTGATTTCTCAACTACCGTATCCGTGATGTACCATCCCATGGCCATGACATAGTCATAATGCTTCGTCTCAAGTGCATCCACCAGCGAATTGACTGCCTGGGAATTATCATTGCCGTACTCTACCAGCGTCACATCATAACCGTATTTCTCTCCCGCTGCCTGCGCTGCGCGCCATCCCATGTCAGCCAGGCCAAAGTCACCGATATACGCTACATAACACAACAACGACTCCTTCTCTCCGGAAGCCTCTTCCCCCTCACCGGAAGCTTCGTCTGTGCCGCCTGTCTCCTCTGCTGCCGCCTCTTTCGTGCCGGCTGCTTCTTTCGTCTGACTGTCCGTACTGTTCCCGCAGGCCATCAGCCCCATACACAACGCTGCTGCTAAAATAACCGCCAATACCTTCTTCTTCATTTGTCTTCCTCCTGATCTGTAATGTCTGTTGTTACTTTTACTTATTTCCAATCAAATAAATTTTATCAGCTCCTTTCTTCCGCACATCCTGCTTTTTTCATTTTGTTCACAACTTCGAACATTTTGTTTTCTCTTTACAACTTTTTGTTTTATTTTATAGTTGCACTATACATTACCAAACATAATATGTCAATTATTTTCGTAAAAAAGAACAGAAGTGGCATGTTTTGTTCTTTTCCATTGTTCGTTTTGATGAATTTACTATTTCTGTGAATAATACACCACTCCTATAATCTGATTGACATTGTCTTCGATACTATTTTATAATTTAAGTTAAATTCCATTTTTTGTTCATATACGAAAAAAGAACAAACATAACAGACATGTTTGTTCCATTCCTTTTTTACAATTCGCTGTTGATTCATTTTCCGTGGAGGATATGCCGTGAGCAATTCATTTCGCCTTGACCAGATTTATACCCTGCTACTCCATAAAGAACGTCTGACCGTCGAAGAGCTGGCCCAGACTTTCAAGGTAACACCGACCACGATCCGCCGGGATCTGCTGGTATTGGAGGAGCGCAACCTGATCCACCGTACAAGGGGAGCCGTCATGCTCTCCCAGGATCCGAGACGTACCACCAACTTCCTCCTGGATGAGAAAAAGAGGATCGCGGCGGCCGCTTCCCGCTTTCTGTCCGATACGATGTCGGTCATCTTGGATTCCGGGACAACTGTCGCGGCTTTTGTTGACTACATTCTTGAGAGCAACAACTTCGACAAAATTAATTTTATCACCCATTCTCCTCAGACCGCACTGCGGGTATCCGCCAAATACGCTGTATCCCTTCCAAGCGGCTGTCTGATGCCGCAGTCAGATTATATCGTCAGTTACGATGTAGAGAACTTCTACCGCTCCGTGAACGTGGATCTTGCCGTCCTCAGCAGCACAGGCGTCTACGATTGTCCGGGGCTTACCATAAGTTTCCCGCTCCAGCTAAACGTAAAAAAAAGCGCTGCCGAATGTGCCAACAAACGGATCGCGCTTCTCGATTCTTCCAAATATTTCCGACGCGGTATTTACGTCTTCTGTGATTTTCAGGATATCGACACCCTGGTCACCGTCGAGACAGAAGAAAACAAGCCGCAGCTCGACCGCATCAGCAAACTGGGCACCGATATCATTCTGGCCTGACCGCCAGATGCCGGCACACAAAAACTGCGTGCCAAATCCTTGGCGTCAATATCATTCCGGCCTGACAGTCCTACTCCACAACCTCCACATAGAAAGCATAGTAGGCCGCACCGCCGCAGCCGCTTCTGTCCGTATCCCAGCGGGCGCTGACTTCATAGATCCAGCCGCCCGCTTCAAGAGTCATCTCATTCCCCCGCACGGACACTGTTTCGTCTGCCGCAGCAGTGTCGCCCCAATGCGCCCTGCTCCAACGGCAGGCAGTCACCTCATCCGGATCCTGCCCGAAACGAAGCGTTGCAGTCGTCTCTGTCGTCTCCAGCACAGGCAGCTGCCCCTCACAGTCCAGCGGATGCGGACCGTCCGCCTCTCCTCCCGTAACCGTACCGTCGCCGTTCTCACACTGCCAGGAGTACGACCCCGGCAGGACGCTACAACATGTCTCATCACTGACCACATCCAGCACAGGCGGCTCCTCCAGAATGAACACGACATCCTTCTCCTGCAAAAGACGGTTGGCATAACCATTCAGCGCTTCGCAGGGCTGATACTTCGTCCGGTATCCGACACCGTCAATCACGAGAAACGGATTATAGGCCATAACCGTTGTCTGTGTACCATCTGTCATCGTCAGCGTATAAGTAACGCCCTGTCCGGCATACTCCGTATAGGAATCATCTTTCTGATAGATCACCACATCCCGCAGATAGCCGGCCAGCGTCTCCGTCTCCGGAAGCCGGATGGTCACATCCGGCGGTACCAGCCGCACCGCAGCCGATGCGAGCTTCGCCGCCTCCAGATCTTTGAACGGCTTCGTGCCGACTGCTGTTTCCAATGGACTCCTGCCTGCTTTCAAAGTGTAAACGGCACTGCCGATACAACCCGCCAACAGGATACCGACTGCCATGACGATGATAGATTTTTTCTTAACCTGTTTCATAATGCTCCCTCTCCGCCTTTCGTATCTATATTGATTCTATCATAAATACCTTTCAGGCACAAAGCAGGTTTCAAAACCAGGCTTTCATCGTATCCAGTACTCTGACCAGTTCCTCCTCCGTTATGATATAAGGCACCATGGCGTACATGCAGTTTAAGAAAGGACGGCTGAACACGCCCCGCTCATATGCGAACTGCTGATAGCCCTGCAACACGCCCGCATCCTTCACTTCCACACAGACACATCCGCCCATGATCCGCACCTCCTTGACCCTGTGATCCGCAAAGCCTTCCATCTCACGTCGGGTGATTTCCTCGATGCGGCGGATCTTCGCCATATAGTCCTCCCTCTCAAAAAGCTCGATCGATCTGAGCGCCACACTGCAGGCCAGCGCATTTCCCATAAAAGTGGGCCCGTGCATCAGCGCCTGATCCGGATCGTCGCTGTAAAAGCCTTCGTACACCCTGTGGTTTGCAACAGTCACCGCATGGCCGATGTAACCGCCCGTCAGCGCCTTGCCCAGCACCAGAATATCCGGCAGTACCAGATCCGCCACAAAACGGTTGCCGGTCCGGCCAAATCCCGTCGCCACCTCATCGAAGATCAGCAGCACACCATACCGGTCGCACAACTGTCTCGCCCGTTCCAGAAAAGAAACATCATACATGCGCATCCCGCCAGCGCCCTGCAGCAGCGGTTCCACGATAAAACAGTTAAGCTCCCGGTGATACTTCTCAAAAGCCGCTTCCAATGCCTCTGTCTGTGCAGGAATATGGATCACATTTTTCTTCTCCCCGTAAGCCTCCAGAATAAAGTGATAATCCGCATCGTCTCCCACTTCCATTGTCTTGAAGGTGTCGCCGTGGTAGGCATGTGTCAGGGCAAGTACTTTCGTCCGTTTTTGATCCCCCTGGTTAACATAATATTGCAGAGCCATTTTCAGCGCCACTTCCACGGCAACACTTCCGGAATCGGAGAAAAAGCAGTAATCCAGATCCCCCGGCAGAAAACTCTGTAATTTATCCGCAAGCCTCTGCACCGGTTCATGGGTCAGCCCGCCCAGCATCACATGGGAAAAAGTATCGGCCTGAACCTTAATCGCCTCCGTCAGCGCCGGATGCTTATACCCATGGATCACGCTCCACCAGGAGGAGATCGAATCGATCATCTCCCGCTCCGGCGTTCTCAGCCACACCCCCTGCGCGTCTATGATCTTATAGGGTTCTTTCATTGTTTTCATCTGCTGGTATGGATACCAGATCATCTCGTATGCCTCCTTTTTCCTGCCCTGTTTTTGTTTTCCGGCAGTCCATATATAACATTGCCGGCTTTCCGGCAGTCCTCATACAGCGCTGTCTATTTTCCGGCAGACTTCTATCAATCCTCATACAATGCAGTCAACTTCTCGATCTCCATATCGAGTGTCCCGCTGTCAGCTTCCACGCAGGCAAGCACCGGCAGTTTCGTCCTGTGCTCACACATGCGCAGATTATCTTCCTCCATCCTGTCTCCTGGATGAAAACGATTGAAGATGATACCCTTCACGGGAAGGCCTTTCGCACGCATGTATTCCACAGTCAGCACCACGCTGTTGATCGTACCAAGCCCCGCATCGGCCACGATCAGGCTGGATAAGCCAAGCTCCCTGATCACATCCTCCAGCCACAGCTCCCTCTCATCAAAACAAATCGGACACAGAATGCCGCCGCTGCCCTCCATAGTCACATAATCGTACTGCCGGCAGACCTCCTCGAAACCCTTTACCACCTCCTGCAGCATGACCGGATTCCCCTCGATCCGTGAGGCAAGATGGGGCGAGACCGCAGCCTCATAGACATAAGGGCACATGCAGGCAAGAGACTGTTCAATCCCCGATACCGTCTTCACATACTGCGCATCACCGGGAAGCAGCATCCCTTCCTCCGTCCGCTCGTTGCCGCTCATGGCTGCTTTATAGTAGGCAGCGTTCATGCCGCTTTCTTTTAACTTTTTTACGATCAGGCCCGTCACATAAGTCTTGCCCACATCCGTGCCGGTGCCGGTAATAAAAATTTTCTTAGCCATCGTGTCGCTTCACCTCGAATCCTGAACTGCGCAGCAGTTCCATGTCCGTCTCCACCGTAATGCCGGCCGTCGTCAGCATATCGCCGGAGATGGCCGCATTGGCGCCGCTTAAGAAACATGCTTCCCCTTTGTCGCCCAGCAGCCCTCTTCCGCCCGCCAGCCTGATCGACGCATCCGGAATCAGGAAGCGGAACAGCGCCACACACCTGCACGCCTCCTCATTGTCAAGCGGGACCCGATTCTCATAGGGCGTCCCCGGAATCGGATTGAGAAGGTTCACCGGAATCGACTTTACCCCCAGCTCCCTGGCCGTCAGCACCATGTCGATCCGATCCTCCATCGTCTCTCCCAGACCCAGGATCCCGCCGGAGCAGATAGACAGCCCCGCCCGCTTCGCCGCCTGCAGCGTCCGGATCTTCTCCTCATAAGTGTGCGTCGTGCAGACTGACGGAAAATAACGTGCCGAGGATTCCAGATTACAGTGCACCCTGGACGCACCCGCCGCCTTGATCTTCCGAAACTGTACCTCATCCAGCAGGCCGAAGGAGACACATACCTCGATTGGGACTTCCGCCCTGATCCTGCGGATGCTCTCGCAGGCCTGCTCCACCTCCTCTTCCGAAAGCCTCCTGCCGGATGTCACGATCGAATACCGCAAAACGCCCTGCTGCGCGTTGCGCCTTGCATCCTCCAGCAGCTCCTGTGTAGAAAGCAGCGGATAACTCTCCTCACAGGCCGTCCGGTAATGGGCACTCTGGGCACAGTACCGGCAGTCCTCGGAACATCTGCCGCACTTTGCATTGACGATCGTGCACAGGTCGAAGCCGCTTCCGCACACCTTCCTGCGAATCTCATCCGCCGCCTGCCGCAGCTCTTCAAGCGGTTCCTCTGCCAGCCGCAGCGCCTCCTCGCGGCCGATCCATTTTCCCCGCAATATCTTATCCTTCATCTCTTCCGTAAAGCTCATCCACTTTGACCTCCTTCTTTACATCTTTCCATTCTTACATTCTGGCGATCACCGGTTTGATACGCTTCGTCAACACCGCCGCCACAAAGCACAGACAGATATCCCCCGGCACCGCCAGCAGAAAGCAGTACAAAAACAACGGCCACAGCCCGATCGGCGTATTGATCACATAATTACAGATGATATAGTAGTATACCATGCCGGCCCCGTAAACGATAGCCAGACCGATAAAATTCGCAGTCAGAATCCTGCCCAGAGTCAGTCCCTCCAGCTTCTCCGTCAGCCTGCCCGTCACATAAGCCGCCAGGATGAAGCCCAGAATATAGCCGAAGCTCGGTTTCAGGACATACCAGAAGCCGCCGCCTTCCGCAAATATGGGAAGCCCTGCCAGTCCCAGGATCGCATAGGCTCCCACACTGACCGCTCCCAGCCTGCCGCCCAGAAGAAGCCCCGCCAGCATCGTAAACAAAAACTGCAAAGTAAAAGGAACGACCGGAACCGGTATCCTGATAAACGCTCCTACCGCCGTCAGCGCCGTAAACAGGCTGCACACAGCCATTTTCTGAATCCTGCTTTTCTTTTCCATCTCTTCCTCTCCTTTTCCCATCTCAGATGTAAAAATTTTCCGGTTTCCATCCCTCCGCAATCTAAAGTAACAAAAAAGAGGCATATTGTCAACCATATTTTTATATAGGTTAACAATATGCCAATCATAGCAATATGACGTCGTTCTCTTGATTTTCCCATGCCGCCGACATATACTGAAAAAGCAGGAGACTGCACAGATTAAACTGCACATATTAAATGCACATATTAAATGCACATATTAATTCAATAGCGCACACACTCCTCGAGACAGCATCCTCAGGCACATAGAAGAAAGGATAGAAGAAAGGAAGAGAACATGTATACTGCAAACTTACCCCATCATCATGGCGAAGGCCCAAACACTGCCGCTATCCGAAAACAACTCGGCTGCGTAGATGACTTCCAGGCCGTAGCAGACGTCTTCAAACAGCTTGGCGACACTACCAGAATCCGCATCTTCTGGCTCCTGTGCCATCAGGAGGAGTGTGTCCTGAATATTTCTGCCCTGTTGGAAATGTCCAGCCCCGCTGTCTCCCACCATCTCCGGCCGCTGAAGACCAGCGGACTGATCATCAGCCGCCGTGACGGCAAGGAAGTATATTACCGTGCCGCAGATACCAGGCAGAGCCGCCTCCTGCATCAGATGATCGAACAGGTCATGGAGATCACCTGTCTGAATCAGTTATAATGAGGAACCGCAGGCACTGACAGCAGACGTTTTACAGTCCCGCATCCCGCTGCAGGGGAAGGATCTCGCTCATGATCACATGCAGATACTTATCCCAGAGCGTAAAATCATGCTTATATCCTTCCACACAGGTGTACGTAATATCATAACCAATCTCTTTGAGCGCGTCCGCATCCGCCTTAACCCGGTCAAAGATGAATTCCTCGCTCCCCACGATCAGATGAAACTTTGGCAGGGTTACGCCTGCATTTTGTTTTTCCAGTGCAATCTTTCTCAAATCATGGCGGGAGCCTTCCAGCTCATCCGGATCGCCAAAAGTCGCGTTGTGAAGAGGAAATGCATTGCGGAAATGATCACTTTTGATCTCCGCTTTCAATGTATCCGTATTGAGCGTATAACCGATCCCGCCTGACATATCTACACAGGTATGATACCGTTCCGGATACATGATAGCACTGGCCAGGGCAACATTCCCGCCCATGGCATACCCCACGATAAAGTTATCTTCCCGCTTTGGTGACGACGCGAAGAGTGTCTGGATCACTACCGGCAGCTCTTCCCCAAGGAAGGTGGCATATTTTACCCCGTAATTGGTATCGGCGCCAAAGCTGTTCGTGATATTCGGCGTCACCAGCATGACATTGTTCTCCAGCGCATAACGCTCCGCATTGGTATAACGGTATGTGAGGGTATCATCATCCCCGCCGCCATGAATCAGATAGATTGTCTGAAATTTCATACCCGGCCGATATACAGCCTTCGGTTCCTGTCCGGGTATCAGATGATACCCGGGATCCGCAGACGCATCATAATAGCAATAATTCTCAGCCGGATATACAATACTGATATCCACAAAGCGTCCCAGGGCATCACTCCTGTAATTAAATCGCATATAACTCATAGAATATTGTCCTCTCTTTCTTCAAACCGCAAAGAACCATCCGGCATCCGTGAGAACTGTGACACAAAGGCCCACGCCTTCTCGATCAGCCTTCTCTCCACCGTGTGCGGCAGATCCTCCACCATAGTGTAGTTGTAATAATTTATATTTCCATCATCCAGTGAGCGGTACTTGTGTGTTGTAAAAACAGTTTTTCCGCCAGGCCCAAATTCTCCCCACTCCAGGATTTCATCCCCAGGTGTTCCCACGCCGGATGGATCTTCCGGAAGCAGCTTCCTTGGCTCAATATTGTTAAACCACTTCCAAAACTGCATCTGCGTAAACTGTCCACATCCCTCCATCATTGGATACTCCGCATCTTTGGTCCCATAGTTGTAGAATACCGGCATACGGTAATCGTATTTCTCCTTGGATATTCTGGCTTTCTGATACATAATATCCTCAACCTTGTATCTGGTGTTAAATGCGATCAAACCCGCAAAAAGATCTGGCCTTATTCCCGCCATCACCTGCGCCATACCGCTGCCGTTGGAAAACCCGCTGACGTAAACCCTGGAGGGATCCACAGGATAAACACGCTTTAAATACTCCACAAGGGCCGTGATATATTCCACATCGTTGGCACGCTCCGGCCGAAATACACTGTTCCAGGAATTACCGACGGACGCATTGGCATATACGGTGATAAAACCTTCCCGCTCCCCCAGCTCCTGCAGCTGTACTTTTGCCACAGAGGTTTTGGGCCAGCAGCCACCGCCATGCATTTCAACGATCAGTGGACTGCGCAGACCTTCCTCATTCCAGCGACGTTGTACGCTCTCCGGAATAAATTCATACCAGTGATGGGGAATCCCTCCGTTATCCCCAAGCGAACGGTCATCAATATGGATACATGGGCGATGCCTTTCTATCATCTCTTCAAAATTAAAAACCTTGCCGTTGCCGATTCCCGGGATCCGCACATTTCCACGAAAAGCTTCCTCCCAGAAGCGTAACAGGATGCCGCCGTCAAGTCCCTGCCTGCCTGTGTTTGTCATTCGTATCTGTTTTGCCCTGTTTGTCTCACAACAGCGAATGACAGTATCCCCCCTGACGATCTCCGGTGCATCTTCCAAGCCGTCAGCCTTACACCAGAAGCGGTAGCCGTCACCTTCCTGATTCACCATCCAGACAAACATCTCTGCATCTTCGGCCACAGCCGGCATTTGCTGTGCAGTGACTCTTCCGCCAAAAGTCAACAGAGAATTAACATGCTCCGGATGCCGGGCCATAGCAATCTGCGCCATGGATGCGCCATCTCCAACTGCAACCATTCCCATCATAAATCCAAGGCAGCTTTCCCTGCCGGGGAACAGATACCAGTCTCCTGCGGCTGCCAGTGCATGGTTTATGATATCCACATCATCCGGCTTGTCCGGATCCTCGTTTACATTCCAGCCTGCTGTCGAGGCGAGGGGCAGAATCACAAAAGCCTTCTCCCGCTCTGCTAATTCCATCAACCCACTCTCCACCAGCAGACGACCTGTTCCCTCTTCCGTCTCATCCGACAATACAAACAAACTGCGCGCAAGCAGCATCGGCTCGATCGTAGAAGGCCGATAAAGCATAATACATCTCTCATTCCCTTTAGAATCCAGATACGGCCTTTCAAAATCCGGCTGAATCCCATAGGGAATTCCCTGAGGATCATATTCCGCTTCCGGAAGTTTGTCATAATACAATATGTGTTTTTCTAACTTTCCTGGCAAATGCAGCATTCTCACACCTCCTGCTATTTTACTGAATTCCGCTCAATGTTAGCTTCAATCTTTTTTCTGACAAATATGTAATAAACCAGACCGATAAGGATCGGCGCCATCATCACATAGAACATCATCGAATATCCCGTCACCTCGCTTCCGGCAGACGCAGCTACTTTATCCACAAAAAGTCCGGCCAGAAAAGGGCCTGTCAGCATGGAAAAATCCGCTCCCAGATAACTGGTACTGGCTGCTGCACCGCGACGGCTTTTGTCTGCACAGTTCATACTCAAAGACTGCATGGCAGGATAACAAACGCCATACCCAAAGGCATTCACAACAGCAGCCAACAGGAAGCCGGACAGGGAACGCGAAGACCCGATGATCAAAAATGACAGGGCAAAACAAATCATGCCCGGAATCAGAACCTTCCCATAGCCATACCGGTCTATCAGCCTGCCACTGACAGGTCTGGTCAGCAGAAGGCAGACTGCATAAACCGTAAAATACAGACCGATCTTCTCCACGCCCCGCAGCTCTCCATATATGGCCAGATAACTGCCGATACAGGTATAAGCGATCATAAGACAAAACATCAAAACCGCCGGGTGCAGGGAATCCTTCTCAATGATCTTTCCGATAGAGATCTGATAAGGCTCCCTCTCCACTTTCTTCTCCTGAATAAACAGGGAAAACAGGATCGACAACAACATCACTGCCGCACCGATAAAAAAGGTTCTCGGATAGCCGATCTGCTGACTCAGATTTAATCCCAGATTCGGCCCGACTGCCTGGCCTACCGCCTGGCAGAGAGAAAAAATTCCGATCCCGCTCCCCATACATGCATCCGGCAGGGAATCTCCCGCGATCGCCAGACTCAGTGGAGCCACACATCCCACACAAGCCCCATGCAACAGACGTGCTCCAAGCAGTGTATAGACATTTTCTGAGATTCCATAACCCACAAATACCACAAAGATCCCGCAAAGGGCGGCTATCAAAAGTTTTTTCTTGCTGAAACTGTCAAAAGCAGGACCTGCAAATGGCCTGATCAACAGGGAAGACACTGCAAATGCCGTGCCCAGCAATCCCACCAGATAGGCACTGGAACCAAGCGCATTGGCATACTTTGGCACCAGCGTATTCATCATCTGCTGCCCCATCTGATGACAGAAGTTCACCGTCAATATGATGATAAAGGCCCGGTTCCACATGGTAGATCCGGCAGGATTTCTTTTTTTGTTTTCTTTTATATTTCCCATCTTATCTCCTTCGCCTGCTCAATGAGCATTTCTGCCGACCAGGGAAGAATCCACCCGTCGTCAACCATCTTCTCTGCGCATGCGCGCACTCTCTCCACATAATCTGCCTGATCCCGGTAGAGGCCATCTCTCACCCGGCGGTCAAAGAATGTATATTCCGGCCCGTCTGACCAGGCGGCAACAGGTACTTCCACATAGGGATGTCTGATTCCGCCGATATGATTTCCGAGAGCATCCTTCTCGAAAGAAACCTCCGGATATACGCCCTTAAGATGGATATACTCCGCCTTCGGCGGCTCTTTTCCGTACAGGACCCAGCTCTTCAGGTTATGGTAAGCGCCGGCATAGATATGCAGGCACATCTGATTCCAGTACACTTTATCCACCTGCTGCTTCCTTCTTTGCATACCACGCTTTTCATAGTCCTCGTCACATGCAAAACAGGATATATCCTGACGAAAAGCGCCCTCAACACTCAACCCCGGAATCTCATACCACCTGGACTTCGCCCCCTCTTCATCCGAGTCCCCGCACCTCCAGACATATCCCCAGAAGGGATGCGGCGGAATATCGGTCAGATCCCCCGCCGTTTCCACACGGATCACCGGCACATTACATCTTTTGCTGCAGCGCGGATCGTCAAAATCAAACATATCCTCTTCAAAACTGATCCATCCTCCTCCGCCGGACATATACATGAGATAGCCGTCTATCACCGGGGAGTCATCGGGAAGCACCATCAGATCCTGAAAACCGGCAATATAAGAATTGTAGTCATTGATGCCAATACCGATCACTTTCTTCACATTGTAGTCTCTGAACGGACTGTCCTTTCTCCCGCTCTTCACAAGCGCCATGATCTGGAATACCATATCATACACCAGCCCTCGTTCGTAGGCAGAATCGAAAGTCAACGGAAAGTCAAGGTTGTGTTTTTGAAAGAATTCGAACATAGGATCCCAGCCGGGCTTCCCGCGCTCCTTTTCCGGTAGCGGATTCCATAAACCGACTTCTCCATATTTCTTTGGATTGATCATCCGTAAGGATTCCAGGCAGTTTCCATCCTTCGTATATCCGACCCAGGCATCACCTGCATTCATGATCTCTTCACAGCACAATCCCCAGCCGGCGTTGCAGTGGTCTATCGTAAAAGAACCGTTAAAGCTCTCAAAAGCTACAATACCGCTGAAATCTGCAGGGTTCTCAGGTTTACGCACAATAATCCTGGTACAGTATTCACCGCTTCTGAGAATCTCCGGAACATCATCTTTGTCGGGCCATGTATAGATATTTGCAACTCCCGCAACCAGATATTCTTCTTCCGTATATCCTCTTGCTTCCAGATTCATCGGCGTCTCAAAACGTGCCGCACCGTCTACCACAGGCCCTTCTTTTTCCAGGTCAAACCGTCTCACCTTAAGAGGTGGGGCAACAATCGTCTTTGTCAATTTCATATGCATTTTCACCTCCAGCTTTTTCGTATCATGTATTGAGCTCCTCTGTTCGTACACAGCTTACAAAATGGCCGGGTGACAATTCTCTGAGCTTTTGCGGCTCCCTGCATCTGTTACAGGCATAGGCACATCTTGCCGCAAAACGGCAGCCGGGTGCAGGTTCCACCGGTGATGTCACTTCGCCCTCCAGCACGATCCTTTTCATGGGCGTATGAATATCCGTCGTAGGGATCGCGGACAGCAGCGCTTTGGTATAAGGGTGCAGCGGGTGAAGGAACAGCTCCTTTGCCGGACTTTTCTCCACCAGATTCCCCATGTACATCACACAAATATCATCCGACACATGCCGCACCACCGACAGATTGTGCGTAATAAACATAAAAGTCAGATCATATTTGTCCTGCATATCCTGGATCAGATTCAGAATCTGTGCCTGAATAGAAACATCCAGCGCAGATACAGGCTCGTCACAGACCACGAATTTCGGATTCAGCGCCAGCGCTCTTGCAATGCCTACTCTCTGCCTTCTTCCACCGTCAAGCTCATGAGGATAGGAAAGCACAAGCCTTCTGTCAATACCCACCAGATCCATCAGGCGATCCGCCTCTGCATCCAGTTCACCGCGGGAAAATCTTTTAGAAAGGAGCAGCGGCTCCAAAATGGTCTCCTTCACTGTAAATCTGGGATTTAAGGAGGAATACGGATCTTGGAAGATGATCTGTGCATTCTCACGAAACTTCTTTAATTCCCTGCCTTTGACATGTGTTACATCCTTTCCCTCAAAAAAGATCTGCCCGCCAGTACTCTCCAAAAGATGAATGATCGTTCTGCCCAGCGTAGATTTTCCACAGCCGGATTCCCCCACGACTCCCAGAGTCGATCCCTTCGGAATCCCAAAAGATACGTCATCTACCGCGTGCAGATCTCCTCCGCTGGTCCGAAAATACTTTTTCAGATTTTTAACTTCCACCAGATTATCCATTTGCAGCCTCCTTCCTCTCGATATTCAGACATCGACAGTAATGTGTTCCGCCAAGACATACAGACGGTATCTGCTCCTTCCTGCAGGCATCCGTAGCATATCTACACCTTGGATGAAATCTGCAGCCTTCCGGAAGATTTGACGGATCCGGCGGCAGGCCTTCGATGGACTGCAGCCGCGTCTCGTCTCCTGTCAATGTAGGAAGTGAGCCGAACAGTCCCAGCGTATATGGATGAGACGGATGATCGAATATCTCTTCCAGCGAGCCGATCTCGATGATCTCCCCTGCATAGACTACAGCAACCTTATCGCACATCTCCGCAACAACACCCAGATCATGGGTGATCAGGAGCATAGAAGTCCCCTGTTCTTTCCTGAGCTCCCGCATCATATCAAGCACCTGTGCCTGGATCGTCACATCCAGAGCTGTTGTCGGCTCATCTGCCAGGATCAGGGCCGGATCGCAGGCAAGCGCCATGGCGATCACGACCCTTTGCTTCATTCCTCCTGAGAACTGATGAGGATACTCCTTATAGCGACTGACCGGGATGCCTACCTTTTCCAGCATCTCACAGGCACGAAGCATCGCATCTTTTGGAGACAGTTCCTTATTATGAAGCGATATCGCTTCCTGAATCTGATCTCCGACTTTCATGACCGGATTTAAGGCAGTCATTGGATCCTGAAAGATCATGCTGATCTTCTCACCTCTCACTTGACGCATTTCTTTTTCCGGAAGATCGAACAGATTTTTTCCCTCCAGTTCCACACTTCCGTTCTTCACTTTTGCCGGAGGGTCCGGCAGGATCCGCAGGATAGACTTTGCGATCGTGGTCTTCCCTGCTCCGGTCTCTCCCACCAGCCCCAGAGTCTCTCCTTTTCTGATGACAAAAGAAACACCATTCACTGCATGGATGATTTCTCCTGCCGCTGTATACTGTACCTCCAGATCTTTGACCGAAAGGAGGATTTCATTTTGATTGTCCTGTTTCTTTATGTCGGTCATCTGTGTTTTCTCCTTTCCGTCAGTCCTTCAGCCGGGGATCCATAGCATCCCGCAGACCGTCACCCAGCATATTCAGAGCAAGTACCGCCACCATAATGGTAATGCCCGGCACCAGCACCAGTCTCGGATACTGTCTCAGATAAGAACGTGCACCGGCCAGCATTGCGCCCCATTCCGGCTCCGGCGGCTGTACACCCAGTCCGATAAAAGACAGGGACGCTGCCGTCAGAATGGAACCGGCCACCTGCATGGTCGCCATAACGATCAACGGCGAAATAGTATTCGGCAGAATGTGTTTGAAAATGATCCGCGCACTGGAGCAGTTGATGGATGTGGCCGCCTCCAGATACTCCATCTTACGAACATTCAGAATAGACGCCCGGATCATGCGTGCGTAGCCCGGCATGGTCCCGAAAGCCAGCGCGATAATACAGTTGGTAAAACCTGCTCCCAGAATTGCCGCAACCGCTATGGAAAGCACCAGTCCCGGAATAGAATTAATAATGTCCAGAATACGCATGATCACATCATCGAGCAGGCCTCCGAAGTACCCTGCAATGGATCCAACGACGATTCCCACACTCATGGCCCCCAGCACCGATAAGATTCCGATCTGCAGGGAATATCTGCCGCCATACATCAAACGGCTCAGAATATCTCTTCCCAGCTCGTCCGTCCCAAGCAGATGCTCCTTTGTGAACGGCTGAAATGTGCCGTAGAAGTCCGTCTGCTCATACGGATAAGGCATGAAAAACGGTGCAAGGATCGCTATAACGGACATAAGCAGAATGATCACAAGACCTGCCATCGCCGCTTTATTCCTTGAAAGCCGCTTCATGATCTCCATAAACTGGCTCTTCTTTTTTACTTTGATGATCTTTCTCTCCCGTTCTGTCATCCTTTACCACCCGCCGACACAGCAGCCTTACCCTTCTGTAAACTTGACTTCTTCTTAAATTCTCCCTGATACACTGCCTTGATTCTGGGATCTACAAAAGCATAGAGCAGATCTACCAGAAGCATAACAATGCTGAAAGCTATGGAAATAAATACGATGGTTCCCTGTACTGCCGGATAGTCCCGGGCATTAATGGCTGATACCGCATACATGCCCAGCCCCGGAAGAGAAAACACCGTTTCGATCACCAGTGCACCGCCCAATGTAGCACCGAAACCGGTTCCCGCAGAAGTAATGACCGGAATCAGGGCATTCATCAGCGCATGCTTGTAGATTACCTTTCTTTCCGTCTGGCCTTTGGCTCTTGCTGTCGAGATATAATCCGCACGGATCACTTCCAGCATGGAAGACCTTGTCTGTCTGGCCGTGCCGGCAATACCGCCAATGCTGGCCGCAAGACAGGGCAGAATATAATACTTAAACCCGCCAATCCCGCCAAAGGGCAGCAAAAGCAATGTCACTGCAAACAGCAGCTGCAGCATCTGTCCCACCCAGAAACCGGGCATGGACACACCCACCAGGGAAAATAACATAGCCACACGATCTCCCAGTTTATTCCTGTGCGTCGCCGCAATAACACCCAGAGGAATTCCCGCTGCCAGCGTAATGATCATGGACACAAAGGAAATAGAAAGCGATCGGGGAAAGCGTGAAAAAATTTCCTGAGAGACGGATGCACTGGTCAAATAAGATTTTCCCAGATCAAAACGCAGGAACACATCTCCCAAATAAGTCAGAAGCCGTGTCAGATACGGCTTATTCAAGCCCAGTGTTTCCCGCAGCTCATTGAGTTCCTCCTGCGTAGCATTAGAACCCAGAATCGTCTGTGCGGGATCTCCGGGCGCAAAGTACATGATCGTAAAGATCAGCACCGTTACGCCAAGGATAACCGGGATCATCATGAGTAGTCGTTTCAAAATATATCTGATCATATAATCACCCCTGCACTCCTAATTGTTAGGATTATTGAAAAAAGCCGAAGGCTTTCTGCCAGATTGAATGCAGCAGAAAGTCTCCGGCTTCCAGTTATTGTTTATTTAATTAAACAGAGAAGGATCATACTCGGCAGCTCCAAACAGGAACGCGTTCTTATCGGAGAACGGGCAGCTCTTGATCTTGCTGGTTGCCGGGAAATTGTAATAATCATAGTAGATGCCATAGGAGATGGCTGTTTCTTTCAAATACTGATGGAAAGCATCCACCGTCTCTTCACTGTGCGTCTCTGCATCCATGGCGGCTCGCAGAAGCACCTGCATCTCTTCGTCCGTGTAACCGCACTGGGTAGCGCCGCCATACATATCCTGATCAAAAGAATACTTGTATATGGAGGACATGAAATCACCAGCGCCTTTGTTATCTACAACCATGTCCCAACCTTCCCAACTGTTTCTCACATCGACGAATACAGCCGGGTCTACACTGTACAGTTCCGCTTTAATGCCCATAGCGATCAGACAGGACTGAAGAACTTCCGCATTTTTTGTGAATACGGGACTGGAATTAGTCAGGATCGTCAGAGACAGTTCTCCTTCCCCATAACCAGCCTCTGTCCGCATTTCCTTGGCTTTTTCCAGGTCGAAATCATAATATTCCTGGTTTTTCCAATCCTGTACAAAATCAGGATAAAACTCATTACCGTAGGTATACGCCACATCACCGTTTCCTGCAGCCACGGTAGCTACAAACGCCTTCTGGTCAATTCCGGTAAGTATGGCTTTTCTCAAAAGTACATTGTCTTCCACCACACTTGCCTTACCGGAGGCAGATTTGGAACCACCCATATTAAAAGATGTAAGATAGGTCAGTGAATTCGGAAGCGAGAAGATCGTATAATCACTGTTCCCTTCGAACAGATACATCTGCGCGGATGTCACACGAGAAGCAATATCAGCGTCTCCGGTCTGAATGGACATCGCCCGGCTGGCATCTTCTGTGACGATGGTGATTACGGCTTCATCAACGTTAGTCTGGGAAAACATGGTGCGCAGCTCATCCTTTTGCCAGTAATCCTCATTCTTTACGAATTTGAAACTTGCGCCGGAAATAAAATCCACCAGCTTGTAAGCAGAGGTTGATACCAGCTCATTCACAAATCCACCATGCTCTTCGTAAGCCTTCTGGGAAACAATGCCCGGCTGGGTAATACAGTTCTCAAAAGAGCCTGCCTGAGTATTGTTCAAAACAAGACGCACTTTATAGTCATCAACTTTCTCGATCGACTCCACGCCTCCCATAGTAACCGCCAGTTTGCCACCATCGATACAGGTCTGGAAAGAGAACACCACATCATCTGCTGTAATGTGATTACCCTCTGTATCATGCACATAATCATAAATCTCCACCTCATATGTGTAGTCATCAATCTTCTCCCAGGCTTTTCCAATACCATTATAAAGCTCCTGCGAACCATCACCGCCCACAACGCCGTTATTCATGGTCTTATAGAACAGCGGTTCATAGCCATACACCTGTAGATAAGCAACCGCGTCGCCCATTCCCTGATATGGATCCAGGGATGAAAGTGGATCATGAAAAGCAATGTGAACAACCTTTTTTGCCCCGCTGTCAGTTTCCGTCCCTGCAGACTCCGCAGAACCCTCAGCCGGAGCACTGCTTTCAGTTCCGGCCGCTGAATCTCCAGACGATGAATCTGCCGCCCCCTGGCCACAGCCGACAAGCGTTGACACCGTCATGCCCAGTGCCAGGATAAGTGATAAAGCTTTTTTCATTTTTCTTTCCTCCTTTGAATTTGAATTTGTAGTATGCAGTTTTTTTCATACCGCAGACCATTGATTAGGTTTCTCTATCCTTCTATGTTTATACATAATGAGAGGTCCTGAACATCTCGGGAAAGTCTGTCGGTATATCAGCGAATGGTAGTGTTACCCTTTTGCAGTGAAACAGGAAAACAAATATCTTTGGGAACATACGTATCATCATTCGTCATGGAGATGGCTGCATTAGATACCTCTTTTGCCATCTCATACACCGGTACCTTGATCGTGGTCAAAATCTGAAAAAAATTCGGATAATCGGACACCGCGCCTGCACCGATCACCTGTACCTCTTCCGGAACCCGGATCGCTGCCTCCCGCATATGGAGAAGCGCCCCCACGGCCGCCCAGTCTGTCGCACAGAAAATTCCGTCTACGGAATTCCCCTTGTCCCAAAAACTCCTGATAGCGCGAAACGCACCCTGCGCCTCTGTCAGCGGATTCAAATAAGGTTCACAGGGAATACAACTCATCCCCAGTTCCTGTGCCCGTCGGAAGAAAGCATCTCTCCGGACTGAAACAGCCCAACCTTCCATAGGTAATGCACTCAGATAAGTTACCTTCCTGCACCCCGAGCGGTAAAATTCCTCAGCGGCGATCACACCACTTTCCTCGTTATCTGAACAGATACTGACAAAACGCTGCTTCGATAATAATCCACTGTTAGATTTAAAATTCCTGTTCACAAAAACCATCGGAAGACCAATCTTAACAATATCCTCATCTGCCATGTGATTACAGATATTGATCGCCACTTTTACATTGAGCGCCCGCAGCATCCGAATACTTTCTTCCAAAGATACCCGGCTGTGACTTAAATCTATCAGGATCGGATAATATCCCTGCAGCAGAAGTTCACTCTGAATCTGTTTTGCGAACAGTGCATAAAAATCTATGGAAATATCCGGGAGCAGAAGTGCGATGCATTTCATCTCAAGCCCATTTCCCTGCATCATCTCTTTATAACCACATTCTGCCGCAACACCCTTAATAACATCCGCAGCTTCTCTCGAACATTTTCCAGTACCGTTCAACACACGCGAAACCGTTGATATGGAATATCCCGATATTTTTGCTATTTCTTTAATTCCGACTTTCTCTTTCACGATCTCATTCCATCCTTTATTCATTCTTGTTAGCGAAAATATTTTCATCATTTTTTCACAAATTTTTCATTTGTTTTTCACTTTTTATCATTTAAACATACAATCTCATTAATGTCAATACTTTCTTCATTTTTTCAAAATAACTAATTTTATAATAAAATTTATTATTTTTTGTTATATTATTCACAATAAATACTTTCGCATTTTGAAAATATGTTGAAAATCTATTGAAAATATTTTCATTCTTTTCGCAAGTAATTGTTTTTTTATTTTTTATATGGTAAGTTAACGGAAATTGATAGTTTTACTGGAAATACAAAATCAGTGGCAGTATTTACCAGCCCGGTTTCCGGCGCCACACCGGACAAGGAGAAGTTTAATGCACCCAAACAAACACGACCTGTTCGGATATAACCTGAAAGAATTCTGTGTATATCCCGAACGAACCTATGCACTGATGGACAAATACCGCTGTGATCTTCTGGCTGCACCTTTTACCGAAGATGGAATCGTTTTCTTCTCCTTTGAGGATTTGAAACGAATTTATTCTCCACGGCTTACGGATGCAGACCTTCCAAAAGATACACAAAAAAAGAACGGATTTCATTATGTCCCGCTCTACTCTTACCTTGAAACGAATATGAATCTGAAATGTACATCAATGCAGGGAAGACTGGTATTTGCTGAAGAAAAACCCGTGGAGACACGCATGAAAAATCTCTTCTACGACCTGTATGCACGAGACAAAAAACTCGGGGATCTGTACCATGTTTTCTGGTGTAAGAATCTGAATCGAATGCTCCCTTACCGCCTCTATGTTCCCACCTGGTATAACGACAATGCCCCGTTAAGACTGATGGTGCTGATGCATGGCGGAGGCGGCAACTCCGATGAATTGTTTGATGCTTCCCAAAATCGTTTGCAGAAATTTGCAGAAAAAGAACGTTACCTTTTACTTGCAGTGGACTGTGGTGTAAAAAACAGCACCTACGGCTGCCTTTCGCTGCCAAAGGGCGCCGATGTACCCAGTATTGACGATACCTGTCCGGACAATCCCCTGCATTTGAGCCTGGAAACCATACAGGCCCGGAAGTACTCCGAAAAAGCCGTTGCAGAAGTGATCGCACTCGTAGAGAGCAGGTATGCCATCGACACAGAACATCGCTACCTGTTCGGAAATTCCATGGGCGGCATGGGCGCCTTCCACTTCCCCCTGAACCACAGGAACTTTTTTCGGGCAGTGATTCCTGCCGGTGCCGCTCCCGATCCCAGATTTTTTCATTTTGACGAACTTCATGACCTGCCGATTCTTATCATTGCCGGAACGGAGGATTACCACGGTTATGACCATATCTACGAAGTTTACGAATACTGCCGTTCGCTCGGCCTTAATGTCAACTTTCTTCCTGTAGCAGGCGGACGGCATGAAGACTGCTGGGCCGATGTCCTTCCGGAGATTTTTGCCTTCTGCCGGAAAAACAGTTAAAGAACAAACAACACTGAATAAGCCTGTCACGGACAGAAACATTTCTGTCTGCGACAGGCTTATCAAACCTGCTTACAGTCCGTAAGCCGATTCATTCAAATAACCCACTCTCTTTTTCTTCATCCGTCAACTTCAATGTTGTCATACATCAAATATCTTGTCCTGATCGTCTCCAGCGTCATCTTGTAGTTGATATAGCAATATTCCCTGCCGTCTGTATCTGTATACTGCAGGAACAGGCTGTATCCATTTGCACGCTGGGCGTCCGGCTGATCCCAGAGTTTCAGGACCGAACCGTCTCCATACGAAAGCACGATCGGTTCCCCTTCCGGTATACTCCTGCTCTCTTTGCCGGACTTGTTAAAAATAATATAAGAATAGATCCCGTACATATTGTCTGCCGATATTTTGTAATGCCTGCCGTCCATCTCGGCGATAAGACTCTCATTCTCATAGGCGTAAGTGGTGCTGTTTGACAGATTTTTGACAAAAACCTTGAACCGCCTGTTATACCCTACAACCCAGCCACCGACAATCAGGACCACCGCAGCCAGGACCAGGATTCCCGCGATAATAACTGTCAGTGCTTTGTCATGCCCTGTTTTTACATCCTTCCTGATATTTGCATACAAATCATCCATCCCTTATTCCCCATTCTTTCCACTGCGCTGCCAGACTGCCGCCTCTGCACATACCTGTTTTGATCAATGCCGTCATTCTTTCTGTTTTCTTAAATTATAAACCTCATCCATGAAATGTGCAATCTGTCAGCATACATTGGAACAGGCATCTGAAATCGTTGGTGTCGCAGTTATCGGTCAAATGCCCTGCTGCGAGAAATCTCCTATCCTGCCAAGCAGTTTTCCGATGCTGTGATACATGCCCGAATAAACTACCGGATCCAGTTTTGTAAGGTCAACATCAAAAGTATCTTCGCACGCAACCTGCTCATCTACCTGAACATTGCTGATGCGGCAGAAAAAAGTGGTCGAATCTCCGGTTTCGACTGAGCGCACCACTTCACATTCATAGACCCACCGGCTTGCGTCCAGAATCGGGACATCCACGACCTCTCCCCTGCAGACATCGTATGAAATATCCTCCTTCTTCCCGTCTTCGGCGTGATGTGTGCCAAAATAGTCCATAAGCTCCAGCATATCCGTACTGACGAGGTTGACACTCAAAACACCCGTCCTGATCACATTCTGTTTCGTTCTTTTTGTCCCAAACATACTGATGATCAGCAGATAATCGCCGTCTTTCTCCCCTGTAATGCTGACCCATGTGATCGGCGCAAAGTTATGGCTTCCATCCTCATTGTTCGTGCCGATGATAAACGCCGGCTGGACGCACATCGAAAAATGTGTTCCCCTTGAACTTCGTTTTACAGTTTTCATACTGTTCCTCCTTCTCCAATCCCCAGCAGAATACGGCTCTCCCGCAGTGCCGGGGCCGAATCATAGTCATATTCGATGGTATGTATATTCACACCCGGGTAGCGTTCATGCAGTTTCTTCATAATCCCCCGTTCACACACGTGGCTGACAAGGCAGCCGAAAGGATGCACGATCAGAATATTCTCATACCCTTTTTCAACCAGGTCTGCCACTTCTGCCGCCACCAGCCAGCCGTCTCCGGTGTGACATCCCTGGCTGATCACCGGCTCCGCCATTTCTTTCATTGTTGCAAAATCCGCATCCGGTACAAACCTGCCGTCCTCGGACATACTCTGACTGATATCATGCTGCATACGAAGCAGATAGCGGATAACCATATCATGCGCTTTTAATATCATCCGCCCGGAGCAGCGAAGTTTGTGATCTTCCAGCTCGCTGTCCACCAGATAAATGACATAATTGATGAATCCGCCCATGCGGTATGCACAATCCCGCTCCTGCAGAAACTGTTCCAGATGGCCGTTGCCGACAGGGGAAAACTTCATGTAGATCTCTCCCGTGATCCCCACCCTGCGGCTCTTGCGCTCCTCCACCGAAATTCCGGCAAAATCGCGGACAATCTGCCGATAACGCTCCTTCCGCTTCTTTCCGGAAATGTTTCTGCCGGCCCTTATGTCCTCGCACAGACTCTTGATCCAGCGCTCCCAACATGCCTTCGCCGCTCCCCGCCTGCACTCACAGGGTCTCACCTGCTGATAAAGCGACATGAGCAGGTCGCCGAAACAAACGGCGGCAATGGCGCAACGCAGCAGCTTCGGGGTGATCGTAAACCCGGCATGTTTCTCTTTCCCGAACGCATTCAGGGAAATGACCGGAATCTGTTCATACCCGGCCTTTTTCAAACTCTGTATGATGGTATTGTAGATATTGCCGGCGCGGCAGGCCCCTCCGGTCTGGGGTTCCATGAACGCGATCCGCTCCGGTTGAAACCGTCCTGCCCGAATCGCCGCCAGTATCTGTCCAAGGATCAGCACTGTCGGAAGGCAGTAATCACCGCTGATATAAGGCAGAGAATATCCCGGCAGATTCTTTTCTTCCGGCAGTATCTCCAAATGATACCCGCAGGCATCAAAAGCCGCCTGCAAAAGCGCGTTGTGATAATGCAGCATGTCCGGCAGCAGAATCGTATGTGTGGCTTTCATCGCCTTTGTAAACTCCGCCGCTTCCACTTTCTTCACAGGGAAATCTCCTCCCGGTCTCTTTCTATAGTCAGCGCCCTGGAAATTTCACTTACTATATTTATTATAATATCGGCAGAAGATGCCCTTTTGATTTGTCATCATGCTTCTTTTTTCTGCCGATTTAGTCCGGGACATGATCCGCCTTGAAAACGCTGCAGCTTATGAGCGGGCAGCATGAACGCCATAGCGCCGGTGCGCTCTGCGCAACATGTGCGCAGAGCTGTTACCAGAATTCTTTTTTTAATAAACGGCACTAATTAATACTTAAGCCAGCGCTTGCATATCCTACGACAGTATTGAGCAGAGACACCCCGCTTGCCGTTGCCGAGAATACCAGCATCAGACGGGTTTGCGCCGTTACCGGAATATTGAGCCCTGTCAGAGAACCGTTTAACAGAGTGCCAACCGATACCGCTCCGGTAAGTGCCGGCGCCAGATTTAACAATGTTCCGGAGATCGGAGAAAATACGTTATTCGGTGTCGCCGACTGATAAATCTGTGCTCTTACCGTAACAGTCGAACCGATTAATGAAAGCGCCAATGTTGTACTAAAAAAGGCACTGAACGAAGTAATGATACCGCTGCGCGGAACCTGGAATGCGAAGTTGGAAAGCGTTCCACTGGCATTGGTGATATCTATAGTTGATCCCAGAAGCGTTAACCCCTGTGCGCTGCTTCCAAAGCCAACAAAAGCGGGAAGCCCTGCAAGCCCTCCGGCGATCGTCGTCACAGAAACCGGAACCCCTGATGCAAATGGAATGATCGCTCCCGTACCGGCAATCCCTGTTGGCCCGGTCGGTCCGGTCGGACCCGTTGCACCGTCCGCTCCTGTTGCTCCCGTCGGGCCTGTTGCCCCATCTGCTCCCGTTGCTCCTGTTGCTCCCGTCGCTCCTGCTGCTCCTGTTGCCCCCGTCGCTCCTGCTACCCCTGTTGCACCCGTCGGCCCAGTCGCGCCGTCCGCTCCTGCTGCACCTGTCGGACCCGTCGGGCCCGTTACACCGTCTGCTCCCGTTGCACCTGTCGACCCCGTCGCTCCTGCTGCTCCTGTTGCACCTGCTGCTCCCGTCGCGCCTGTCGGCCCCGTCGCGCCCGTCACACCGTTCGCCCCCGTTGCACCTGTCGCTCCCGTCGGCCCGGTTGCGCCCATCGGGCCATCATCACCCGGACACCCCTTCGGCCCCTGCGGTCCGATCGGGCCCGTCACACCCTGAACGCCCTGCGGACCTGTTACACCCTGGGGCCCCATGGCACCCGTTGGGCCTGTCGCGCCCGTCGGGCCGGGAATTCCCCTGGGTCCCTGCGGCCCCACCTCTCCCTGCGGCCCCACAGGTCCTGTCGGGCCCGTCGGTCCTGCCGGCCCCTGCGGCCCGGCATCTCCTCTGGGGCCTTCACATCCCGGATCCCCTTTCGGGCCAATGTCACCACGAACACCCTGAATGCCCTGAATCCCCTGCGGACCGGCATACCCTCTTGGACCGGCATACCCTCTCGGTCCCGTGTTTCCGGTAGGTCCTACCGGACCTGTATTTCCTCTGGGTCCCCTCGCTCCAGGAGTCCCGGGAATACCCTGCGGCCCCATAGGCCCCGGCTCACCTCTGTCCCCCTTCGGCCCCGGACAGCCGGTATCTCCTTTGATTCCCTGGGGACCCATCACTCCCTGATCGCCCTTCGGCCCGGCAGGACCACGCTCACAGCAGGGTGCACAACAATGATGCTGACAATGCATTTGATAATTGTTACACGAATTGTTGCATGAACCGTTACCAGAGCTGTTACATGTGTTGTTTCCGGAACTGTTACCTGAATTGCTACATGAATTCTTATTATCCATAAAATCCGTATCCTTTCTACTCAATGAATTAAAAAAATACATTTAAGTATCTTTTTCTACAAATAATTTATGCTTACCCGAAATTTCTGTTACATATTGTAAAAAAACAATAGAGCGTGTCGAAAACACGCTCTAAGAAATCTGCCGGCTATCAAAATACTGTTTATTATAAAGATATGCTTTAGAGTAGGGCTTAAGGATCCCTGCCCTTTCATTGTATTCTTTTGCCCTTTTTAAATCGCCCATTTTATCAAAGCAGACACACAGCTGTAAAAGAGGTATATAATCATAACAATCAGGAAGAACAAACCCGTTTGCCTGCTCATTCCTCGGTCGGTTCAACGCAGTTTCATACCAATAGGCAGCCGTAGGGTAATCCCCATGCTCCAAAAAATATTTCCCGATCCCGCAGCACAATTCTGCTCTTGGCTGGTCAAAACTCATGCTGCGAAGCAGCGTATCCAGCGCAGACCGCTCACGCCCCAGACCACGGTAACAATCGGCACAGATCGAACATGCTTCTATCTTATTCTCAATCCATCCTTCCTCCGAGAGCAGAAATCGTTCCAGCACTGAAACAGCCTCTTCGTATTGCTTATGATAATACAGCTCCCGGCCAAAGTAATACTGCTGCCGCGGATCCAGACTTTTTCCCTCTGCAAGCAGCTTCCGATAGATGTTCAGATTACGGTCCGGGTCGCCGGCATTTATTTTTTTATGGCTGACCGCAATATCGGAATACACAACATTGCCCGCCGGAGGGATCACTTCATGCACCGCACCGACCCAGCGGTATTGAGGACAGTTTCTGATCCATCTTTCCCGGAAATAAGAAAAAGATGGTTTCCCGGCTTCATCAAAAGAAGTATGATATTTCATCATCACAAAATCTACATCCGATGACAAGGTCTGCTTTAACTGCAAAAACTTACCCTTTTCCTTTTCTTCCAGAATGTCGTCCGCATCCATCCACATACAGTACTCCATGGATGCCCTGGAAAACGAAAAATTTCTGGCATCAGAGAAATCATCTTTCCATGGATACGAATAGATTTTGGAAGTATAGTTGGATACAATGTCCACCGTCCTGTCTACGGAGCCGGTATCGACAACAATTATTTCATCCACAAGTTCTGTTATACTCTCAAGACAGCGCGCAATGTGCATTTCTTCATTCTTAACGATCATGCAAAGACTGATTGTCGGCATATTAGTCTCCCTCTCCTCCGGTTCATTGTCTGCCAAGTTTTTCTATGATCAGATTCATATCGACCTGCACTTCCCCTGCCGAAGAATCCCATACGAAGAACAATGTGGACTCGCATGGTAATTCAACAATAAAATATCTTGACAGCACGGACATTTTATTTCTTTTTTCCGCCTCTGCATATGCACTGTATACTGTCTGCGCACAGTCGTTAATGACCGGCGTAAGTTTCATAAAGCCATGCCGCCTGGTCTCTGCTGCAATATAATAGTAAACAGCATAGCAGCCGGAATTCAGCAGCACGGAATCATCATCGCAAAGGAAGATGCTGCCGGTCAAATCTGCTATATCCATTTTAAGCGGAAGTCTGATCTTCTCCGGCAGGATAAGCCCCTCTCCTGAAAAAGAGGCAACTATACTGTTTTGCGGATGACCGGGAGGACCTGCCGGACCGCGCGCCCCAGGCTCCCCTCTCGGCCCCTGGGGCCCTGGTTCGCCCTGCGGGCCCTGCGGCCCTGTGACGCCCTGCGGGCCCGTCTCACCGCGGTCCCCCGGACAACCGGGCGGGCCGGCTTCTCCTCGTGGTCCCTGGGGCCCCGGCTCTCCCGGTTCCCCGGGATATCCCTGGGGCCCCCGTTCACCTCTTGGGCCCTGCGGGCCGGGTTCTCCGCATCCACCGCAGTGACCGGACCGGTCACATCCCTCTCTTATCCGCTGCCGGTCACATCCCTCTCTCATCCACTGCCGGTCACATTCTCTGCATTCCTCCGGACAACCTGTCAGATCCGCTTCCTCTGCCGGCCCCATCTCTCCGGATTCATAACAACCGGATTCGCAATAACCGGACCCACGATCGTGCGGAGGCCGCGCCGTGTTCTGATCATAGTTTCTGTTGTAATTTCTCCTCATCCCGAACAGATTCGGCGGATTAAACATGCAATTAAAGTTATTCATTGAAACAACCTCATTCCGGTATCGATCGCTGTTATTTGTATCCTGTCTTCTCACCGCTCCGAAGCATTCCATATCGTGCCTGCCGGAGGGTATAATAAATTATATGCGTGACATACGATTTTGCCTTTGTTTAATATCCATACCGCTTTTTATATTTCAGGAACATGAACGCGGACAGCATAAGCGCCATCAGCTCCGCCGCCGGAGTCGCCAGCCAGATACCGTTCACGCCAAGAAGCAGCGGAAGCACGATCATGGTGATCAGCATAAAAACAAACGATCTGGAAAATGCCAGCACGGCCGAAACGATCCCGTTGGACAATGCGGTAAACATCCCGCTGGCAAAAATATTAAATCCGATAAAGAAAAGAGCCACCGTACAGATCCTGTTCCCCGTTACCGCCAGTTCGTACACCGGATTATCCGGCCGGGCAAATACCGATACCAGCGGCCTTGTCAGCATAAAGGAGGCGGCAACCGTGATCAGGCAGATACATGCGATCACTTTCAGACTCGTGGCAACCAGCTTTTTCAGTTTTTGGTGATTTTGTTCCCCGTAGTAATAACTCAGCATGGGCGCCACACCGTATGAATACCCCGTATAAAGAGAGCTGGCAAACATCAGCACATACATGATAATGGTGACGGCCGCAACCCCGTCCTCCCCGACATAGTGAAGCATCGTCCAGTTAAACATCATCGTGATGATCCCGGTGACAAGCGCGGTAGCCATCTCCGAGCATCCGTTTGTGGCCGCACCGGCGAGAACCTTGAAACGGCATACCGGTTTCGTAAAATGCAGCAGACTCTTTTTGCGGCTGAAAACAAACAGACCGGCAACCGCCGTCACCGAATATCCCAGCCCTGTTGCCACCGCCGCACCGCTGATCCCCATGGAAAACCCTGCGATAAACACGTAGGCTTGCCGGCAAATATGACGAGTATTCCAGACTCTTTATCGAGATTCCGTTCCTGCCCTGCCAGCCGGATCTTCACACGGCTCCCGGCGGACGCTATCTGAAGGCCTTCCACAAAGGATCCTTTGACAGACTTCCCGGGCGGTATGAAGAAATTTTTGCTTTTGCCGGAGCACACGGCCTGACACTCCACGAATTTTCCTATGAGACGGGCATCAATGAGAATGTCATTGACCGGATCGAAGACTACATTGTACAGATTGAAATCCCTGTGAAGGGATGACCGCAACCCAATGACCGGGGGGGGAGCTTGAAGCAAGCTGTTTTATGCATGGGTTTTCGCGAACAGTTTAAGAGGATGCTGCCCTGGTCATCATTTTCCCTATAGAAAGCGGGAAATGGTACGTAAGCATCATCTGCGCCGCCTGGCCCGCACAGTGACAGATCACAAATTTCTTCGACCAGATATGATCCGCCAATCCATAGCCGACTTTTCTGGCATCCGCCTTAAATTCCTTCGGCACAGAAATCCCCGATGCGGCTTTTGTGTCTGTCAATGGCGGGTGAAACAGGTGAAAAGATATTCCATATCCTTCATTTTCTATTTTCAAACACTTCGCCAGTGATTCTATCGCCCCTTTTGACGCGGCATAGGGAGAAATATTTAAAAAACCGGTAACGCCCACCCCTGAACTTGTGAAGATGATACGTCCTCTTCCAGCCTTGCGCATAAACGGCAACACTGCCTTGGTCAGCCTCAATGCCCCAAAATAGTTTACATCCATTACTTTTTGATAGACTTCACAGCCGGTGTCACGCTCATTTTCAAACGTACACAGGCAGGCATTGTGTACCGCGATATCGACAGCGCCAAACTGCTCCACCGCCCGGCGTACACCGTTCTCAATACCGGAAGCATCACATGCGTCCGCAAGCACCGTCAAAAGACCTTCCGGATACCTTTCTTTCAGCATCTCAACATGCTCTGTCTGCCTGTCCAATACCGTCACCGAATTTCCCACTTCCAGTAATCGCTCCACAAGATAATATCCGATCCCCTGATCAGCGCCGACGATCAATATATTTGCCATGCTGTTACTCCCCCATCTCCATAAAAAAATTCTGTATATGTCTGTATGCCCTTTCCCGAAATGCCTGTCTGCACTCCTCCGTCAATGCGCCGCACAAAAGGAAACGCTGCATAAGAAGAAAAACCGGTGCATAAAATTTGACCGCCAGGTATTCGATCTCTGCCGGTTTCACAATTCCCGCCGTTACCAATACAGAAAACACTTTCGCCTGAAACGCAAGCGGCCTGTCAATCATCCAATGATCGTATCTTTTCTGTATCTCATCATTGCAAAAACGCTCAATCGAAAGCAGGCGCATAATTTTATTGCAGAATTCATCCATAAGATACGCTTCAAAGAAGCAGTCACAGGTCTTTCCAAAAAAATTTTCCTCAAAAGTGTCTGGTGCGGTCTTTAATGCCTCTTCTAATTGAAGCATGAACCCAGCAGCTGTCGCTTCAAAATGTTGCAGCAGTTCGTCCAGAATAGCCTGTTTGTTCTTGAAATGATAATAAACGGAACTCTCCCTGATCCCTACACGCCCGCAAATATCCCTGATGGAAACAGCAGAAAACCCGTTTTGAGAAAATAAATCCAAAGAAATATCCAGTATTTTTTGTTTCGTCCCGTTCATTGACACGCCCTCATCTAACAGTTGTTAGGTAACATTATATCTAACAACTGTTAGATTGTCAATAGCAGACAAAGTGCCATGACGCATTTCATACACTTCATCACAAAGCACCTCGATATCTTCTTTGTTGTGACTGGCCAATAGTATCAATTTCCCCATACTCCTTTGATCCGAAAAAAATTTTCTCATTTCCGCAACCCCTTCTTTGTCGAGACCATTCATCGGTTCATCCAAAATCAGGATCTCCTGATCTTCCATGGTCGCCTGTGCGATTGCCAGACGCTGACGCATCCCCAGTGAATAGTTGCAGACTTTTTTCCTGGCACAGGGGTCAAGTCCCACCTTCAACATGGCGGCGTGAATTGCCGCCGTATCTTTTTTGTTCGATATCCGGTACAGATATTCTAGGTTACGAAAGCCCGATAAGCTGCGGATATATCCGGGTTCCTCAATGATGATCCCCGTATGCTTCAACATATCCAGATCCTTTCCCATCACTTTACCGTTTATTGCTATATTGCCGGAATCCACCCGCAGAAAACCACAAATACACTTAAATAATACGGTTTTCCCGGAGCCGTTATGACCGACTATCCCATATATGTTTCCACCGCTGCAGGTCATATTTACATCGTTCAATACCTGCATCCCCTTAAATGACTTGCTTACATGTTCAATCTCTATCACGCACTGTCCCATCCGGCATCCCCCTATTCTTCTTTATACCACTGAAATTCCATCGTTTTGATCTTTATGCATATGAGACCTGCACAAACTGTAATACCAACTGCCAATGCCGCCAGCATATACACAACCGAAGGCTGCATAAAGCTGTCATGCATTTTGCTCCCGATCTGGGTTACCCGCATCCAGTTGACCGGTACAAACATTGCCGTCCCTCTTCTTAACAATGGATGAATATTCTCAACCAGATAAATCATGACCACCATAAGAAATGCCAGCGTGACCGCAACGCTTCTGTTTATGTACAGACTGACAGCAAACATCAGAAGACCGACAAAAGCGATCACCAGAGTGCCGATCAATACCGTCAGGCCAAGCAGTTCCAGCGGTGAAAATCTCTGCATCGCTTCATAGGAAAAAGCGAACAAAAGCCGATACGCCTCAGAACCACCTGTTAATGCCAGGGTATGATACAGCTTTCCCCATTCCAGTGTATACTCACAAGATCCAGCCAGTAAAAGCATGGGAAAAAGCGCGTTTACAGCCATAAGCAAAAAGGCCTGTGCGAAGATCACGCTGATCTGTCCTGCTGCCCATCTCATCCTTCCTGTACGAATCACCTGATACATGTTTTTGTTCTGCATAAATGGAACGTCTGAAAAAGAGTAAACGATCCCAACCATAAACAACAGCAAAAAGAAAAGATTCGACGAAAGAAACGGAAATACCCATGGTGACGCACCACACTCCATATCCTTTGAAGCACGTACAACGGGACGCATGTACAGATACAGGATAACGCCCTGCAAAAATACCACGCTGTAAGTTCTGGAACAAAACACCCGCTCCGTAAGCGCCTGCCGGAAAAAGCGACCATATAACATTCTGCTCATATCCTCCTTTTCAGCTGCCATATGCCTGCAAGGCCAAGGAGCAGCCATGCCGCTCCTCCTTGTGCAAGCGCCCATGTGAACATCTTAATATCGCTGTTCCATATATTGTATCTTGCGTCGAAAATCACACGGGGATCAAATGCCGCCGCTCTTCGAAAACTGTCTGCACCAAATTCAGTCAACACCTGATAAAGCAGGACCGGTACAGAATATACGAGCAGCTTATTTGATAAAAAAAGGGAACAAAACGCTGCCGCCATCGACAAAATACCCGCCAGCATACCCCACTGTATTCCATAAAGTAAAAACCACAGCAGATAATGTCCATGCGCCAAAAAGTAACGATAACCGCCAAACTGCAATATGTATTCCGCCATTCCTTCGTCCAGCCAGGGCATACTTACCGCACAGCATACAGCAAAGCAGGTGATACCGATCCCCATCGCCAGCACGGAAGATATAAAAATGACAAGCATTTTGGAAAAGACATAGCTTCTCAGGTTGCCGCGGATCACCAGATATCTGGCATAATTATATTCCAGTTCCTCGGTAAAAGCGGTTGCATATGGAATGGCCGTCAGAGAAAAAGCCAGCAAAAATCCGGCATCATAAGATGACAGCAATACAGCCGCCAAAACCGAATCCCCCATATGCCCCATTCCGTCATTCGCCGACAAAAACAGGATCAAAACAATTCCCGCAACAGAAAAATAGAATTCCTTTTTGCCAAACAGGCGGCCGACCTCTGTTCGTACATATGCCTGCCGTTTTTTCACGAAAGAAACACCTCCCTCCCGTCTGTCGCATCAACAAACATATATTGTGTATATTCATATGCCTCACCGGTGTCACTGTCCTTTCCTGCCTCCTGCACTTCAAACAGCCATACGATCTTTACATCATAGGTACTGTCCGCCGTTTTCACCGGCATCTTGTATAATTCTGCACGCTTCACGGTATAGGAAGGCCCCACGATATCTCCGTATTTCTTCGATACGGTTTGCACGATCGTATCAAGATCCAGCAGACTTACGGCTTCGCCCGGCTCAGAAAAGGAATATAGCCGCGAGACATCCAGTCTCTCTATTCCGTTCGCGGAACACAGCGCGTGGATCGGCCGATTCCCCTCTTCGTCTTCCGGAAAATCCTGACTGCCAAAGTATATGGGAAGTCCTTCCTGAAGCTGGACTGCTGTATAAAAATAACAGTCATCCTCCACGCCCCAGGAAATCCCTTCTGTGCTTACGGTTTCACCCGTTTTATCAAGCAGCATGAATTCTTCCGCCATAGTCTCATGGTCCAGTGCAAAGTAATCATATGCGGCATCTTCAAGCTGATAACCCGCGTCACGGATGCTCTTTAGCACATTTTCAAACAGCATCTGCGGATCGCCGGCTTCCAGTACAGCGTCTTTTGCATAACGGTCCGCATTATTATGAGAATAGAGGCGGAATGCTCCATTGATCTTCTCAAACACAGGCGTATGGCTGTATGTCAAATTTGAGCTGATATTCAAAAAAGTATCGTCATCATAATCAGCCCGATAGCACGGAAATTCGATGCCGTCCTCCCCTGATCCGGTCTCGTTCTGCTCCTCCACCACCGTCCTGCCCGCTGCAAACACTGCTTTGGCTTTTTCTATATCCGGCCGCTGAAGTGTCGCCGACGTTCTGTGCAGGTTCTCCATGTCTGCCTCTTTAGAAATCCGCACATCCATATCAAAACACACGCCATCTATGGTTTCCTCAAACCTCTCCGGGAACACCTGTCCGGAAACAGCATTTTCTGTCTGCTCTGTTTCCTCTGTCCTGATTTCGTTGTCCATCTCTGTCACGGGCTCTGGCTGTTCTTTCGCACAACCCGCACAGGTCAGGCATGATAATGCTGTCACTAAAATAATGCTTTTCTTCACTTTCATAAATACTCCATCTCCTTTTTTGCAGTTTATTTGTAGAGTATAGGACACCCTGTCCAAAAGTGGTCTGTTATGTCCGTAAACCCCGGGTTTTATGTCCGCGAATCTCCCGTAACATAAAAAAAAGAAGCCATCCTGGTACGTGGCTTCCTTCGTTTCGCGTGTTTCACTGAAAAAACAACATGACTGTTATTTTGAATTCCGTTTCACTAAACTGGTATTGCATGGTTCCGTTATACTTTTCCAGGGCGGCCTTTACACTCTGCATTCCCCAGCCGTGCTTTGTCTTGTCCTCTTTGTCCGTAACCAGCCTGCCCGTCCTTTCATCGATCAGTGGCCGGCTGGAGATCGTATTGTAGACCCGAATCACGAGAAACCGATGTACCCGGCATATTTTCAGACACACCTCTGCATTTTCTGTTGCTTTGCTTCCGTCGATCGCATTGTCCATCAAATTTCCGAGAATCGTACAGACATCATTTGTGCGGATGCCTGTATTTGACGGAAACTCCACATCCATGCTCACCTTTATTCCAAGCTGCTCCGCTTTTTGCTTTTTACTGCTGAGGAGCACGTCAATGATATCATTCCCCGTAAAACTTTTCAGCATAAGTTCCTTCATTGGTTCGCTGATCTGACTGATATATGTTCTTGCCTCATCCAGCCGTTGTGCAGCGATCATCTGATACAGGATGTTCAGATGATTGTTCAGATCATGATACAGCCTTGCATTGCTTTCATACAGATCGCTTACCATCTGATAGTTTTCCCGCAGCAGTTCATTTTGCATTTCCGCCATCCGGTTCCGGATTTTTTCGTTGCGGTTTTCCAGATAACTATAGACGATATAGATTCCCAGACCGCAGAGAACAACCGTCAACCCCCAGATACTGGACAATTCCACCATAAAAACGCTCTGTGATCGTTCTCGATAATATAAAAAGCCTAAAAAGGCGGCTCCTGTTATCAACAGTATACTTCTGTCATAATCGCTTCTTATGACCGGGATCAGCCACTTTTTCATTAAAACTATAAACGCGGTCATGACAGACTTTGCCAGAACGACCAGTCCTATTCTCTGCAGGGAGAATGTCATGATCGTATCACCATTTATGTTCCATCGGTCGCCAAGAGAGAGATAGAGACTGCTTACCAGCATGTCTGTGCTGCAGAAACAAAACGTATAAAACAGAGAAGCAGACAGGAGCTTTCTATAACTGACCCTGTAAAGGGCCCGTGCCACCATACTGCTTATGACCACAAGCTGCACAAGCGTAAAGGATGAATAGAGTACTATATTATTGATGAACAATACCCATGTCGCCATACACACTACATAGATATAATCCCAGTATATGCCGGCATTTTTCCGCTGCTCTTTAAACGCTTCCCAAAACAGCCAGGACAGTAATCCAATCTCGGTCAGACAGGCCACCCACTCAATAAACTCAGATAAGAATATCATACATACTCACTCCAATATATTACCATCCGGTTTTTGACTTCCTCCATCCTTGTGTGGCTCGCGTGAAGACACACGCCGTTGCTGAGCAGGATCTTATCCTGCCGGATGCCTGTGATCTGTGCCAGATTAACGATACTGCCCCGTTCCACAAAGACAAAGTCTTCCGAATGGAGTTCCTTGTATACCTCCGAAAGACTCTTTCTCACTTTTTTCACACTGCCATCTGTGCAGATGAACATCGCGTTCTTCCCGTCTTTCTGAATATAGATGATCTGTTTATGCATGATTTTTTCTATTTTTGTGGCTGTCTGTATCAGGTAGCTCTTATCAGCCTGGCTTTGCATCCGCTTTACTACGTCGTCCAAAGCCCGCGGCAGTTTTTCATCCAGACTGCTTTTTGGAATATAGCGAAAGATATCCAGTTCATAAGCATCCACGGCATATTTCAAATATGCCGTCACAAAAATGATGATGGCGTCCGGCAGACAGCTCCTGACCTGCTCCGCAAGCTTCATACCATCCGTATCAGGCATCTCAATATCACTCAGCACAAGATCGAAATATTTTCCTTCCTGAATGTCATATTTCAACAGGTCGCTGCGGTCATAGGTTTCCAGCATCGCCATGATATTTTTTTCCTTAAAATAATTCTGCACCTCGTTCTTTATGTTCGCAAGCAGAGAACTGTCATCTTCACATACTGCTACATACAGCATTCTTTCTCACTCCTGTCTGCCCTGTATTCTATCATGATATGGTTGCTCTCTTTATCCAAATAACAGTATTTGCGCTGAGCGGATCGACGCATCAACGAATCACCTCATAACGTAACCGCAAATAGGAATTCTCCAACATCACACATTCCTGCAGTTTCAGAACTCCTAATTGTGACAATTCACTTTGTGAAACCAGTGATTTACCATCAATTAAGGTAGATGTGTCTTTGCCGCCAATCAAAACCGGCGCAACGACAATATCCACATAATCAAACAGTTTTTCACGAAGAAATAAACCATTTAGTGTGCCGCCGGTTTGTATTGTTATCCTCTCGCAGCCATATTCTGATTTAAGGGTTATAAGTGCATCTTTCAGCGATAATTCTTTTTGATAGACAATATGCAGATTACTCTCCTCCATGCTGAATGCCGGATGCTTATCATTCGACGTGACCAGCACAAAGTTTTTTGATAAAGCACAGAAATACCGTATCCCATTCTCGTTCAAATGGCTGTTATCCAGTACCACAAAAGATACGGGCGTTTTATTTGGCATTTCCTTTGTATTGACACCCATCTTGGCTTGAACCCGCCCGGAATTGAACGACCACAAATCTGTCGTCTGCTCTATTTCATAATATTGATGCAGGCCTTCGGTAAGCCCTGCAATTTTCGGAAAATCCTTATCTACATCCAGATCGTCCGTTGCGCCGGTACTTATTTTTCCGTCAACCGACATCAGCATAAACAATGTTGTAACAGGTCTGTCCATAGTATCCTCCTGATCTTTCATTTGCCGCCTGCTCTGTTATAACTGTTCCCTTCCAAAAGTCTTCCCTGTAAAACTGCGGCCGTGTATTTACCTGAAAATTCTGTCTCTAAAGTTACCTCTGCACTTTCTTTCTGACCAACAGGGAAATCAGCATTGCCGCCATTCCCAGGGCAAGATAGACCGCCGCGTACATAATAAATGCCGGTTCCCCCATATGAAAGAAAATCCATGTGCCAGCCAAAAACAGCACCGGCGGGATTACCGGAAGGCTCCATAAACGCCTGACGTCTTTTCCCGCACAGGCGCCGATGATCACAGAATATAAGGGATCAACTGCAAAGAATAAAAGAAAAGATACCGCCATTCCTGCATCACTTTTGACGAAAGTAACCGACAGCCACGGCAGCGCCAGCATGACCAGCGCCGAAACGGCCAGCCATAAAATAATGTCCTTTTTCATGTCACACCTCCTCAATGATCTTCTCTGCCTGATCTCCAGGGTATGTATCGGAAAAAATCCGGCCTTCTATTACCCCGAAGATGATGCAGATTTGTGCGGTATTCCATAGACCGCTCCCTTCCGGCTTTCCCTGTCACACTATGCCATGCAGTATTCCAACCGCACCCGCGCCCAGCATGACATAAATGGGATTTACTTTCCATTTCCTTAAAACCCAAAAACCAACCGCAAAAATGATTACGGAGATCACATTGATTTCACTCAGATCAGCCGGCAAAACTCTTTCTCCGTAAAAAGCCATGGTCACTAAGGTAATGCCGGCAGACGCAATCATGGCTACAACTGCAGGACGGATGCCTGCAAGCACTCCCTGTACCATTTTCAACTCTCGAAAGCGATAATAAATAGAGGCAAGTGTCATTACGATCACACAAGACGGGAGAATACAGCCTGTGGTGGCAATCACTGCACCCGGAATCCCTGCAACCTGAATTCCCACAAAGGTTGCTGAATTGACGGCGATCGGTCCCGGTGTCATTTCCGCGATCGTCATAATATCTGCAAACTGACTCATAGTCAGCCACGGATGAATATCGACAACCTGACTTTGAATCAACGGCATGGCAGCATATCCACCGCCTATACTGAACAACCCGATCTGAAAAAAGCTCCAAAACAGTTCAAGATAAATCATAATGTCTTCCCTCCTTTCCTGCCAAGGTACAGAGTATCAGCCGCGCCAATTACAGCACAGATCAGAATAATCAGTATAATATTAATTTTCATAAAACGAACAGCGATAAAAGACGCAGACAAAACAGCGATCGGCAGAACCCGTTTTTTCTGGAAAATACTTTTTCCCATTTTTATTACTACATCACAAATTACGGCCGCTACTCCTGCAAGCATACCTGTCATAGCCATGTTGACAATCGCATTATCACGAAAAGCAGCATAGAAAAAGGAGATGACAGAGATAATGATGAGCGGCGGCAGCACTGTTCCCAAAACCGTTATCAAAGCCCCTGCCATCCCTGCTACATGATAACCCACAAGAATAGAGGCATTGACAGCGATCGCACCAGGTGAGGATTGCGCGATTGCTGTCAAATCCATCATTTCCTGTTCTTCTATCCAGTGCAGCTCATCCACAAACTTTTTCTGCATTAAGGGGATAATAACAAATCCACCGCCGAACGTACAGGCGCTCAACTGAAAAGTCGATAAAAATAACTTGATGAATATTTTTTGTTTCAATGTGCTTCCCTCCTTATGTGCATAAGTATATCACTTGCTTTTCGATATGGGAAATAATATAAAGGTCATAAAACAACCATATCGCCGCTGGTGCTGCCATTCTTGAAAAGTGAGGCGTATTGCGAAAAGCAGGTGACACTTTTGACAACAGAAAGATATGAAACGACTGGCCGGGGCGCGGTCAATTTGTCTGGACGCTTATGGAACAGATACCATTCCAGTGTGATGGACGTGGAAAATCTGGATGCCGGGCAAGAGTTTAGCGAACTGCCTTCTGATGAATAAGTGCATGGAGCCGGCCATCCCCAAAGCACTTATTCATGCCACAGAACATTTTACAGGAAAAGGCGGATGCTTTGAGATCTTAAGCTTCTTTTACTGTACCAGAGCACCCAGCTTTTCCAAAAATGACTGATAAAATGCCCGTTCCTTCATCTGCTGCCGCTGTACATCTATGCTGTTTAAATTCGCCGTAGAACGCGGGTGGTCTAAATCATACAGCGCCTGCTCTGTCACCCTGATTGCCGACTGCACCGTGCTTCCGAGCAGATCATTTGAATCCCTGATTCCTTTCATCCATTTATCTGCCCTCTGTACCATCATCTTCGAAATATGCGTCAGCATACCGTTCCCGGACATTCCAAGCCCGTTCACGCCTGCTTCTTTAGCCGCATCCATCCATGCCTGCTTCACCGCCTCCGGCGCGTGGGCGCCGACTGATGCAAAGGCTTTCTCCTCGGAATTATTTCTCTCTTCCGCGGCCTTCTCTGCCACAGTTTCTTTGAATGACAAAGTTTCTGAGACCGCACTCTGATCTGCTTTCTTTGTTCCGTACCATGCCGGACTTCCCATCGCTCCTATTCCATTAACGCTCATTTCCAAATGTCCTCCATTATTTTATTTATGTGCTGCCGTTATTTATTTTATCGGCAGATTTTTAAGTATTTTGGGATACATGGAACGAAAAGCATATAAAATGGAATGAAAAACCTGCATCCTTTTCTTCAACATAAGGCAGGCATAAACCTGGCAAACAGATATAACCCCTCCGGACCGGCGCTGACTTCATGCGGCACGCCTGCCTGCATGATGGATATTATACCGGGCTCATATAGAATAATGCTGCCTGCATTGACACATTTCCCACGCCCCTTTATCACCTCATGCATTTCCAGCTGCGTTTCATGGATATGATCCCCAATCCTGCAATCAGGAGCAATCCGCACCAAATGACAGCTGAACTTCCCCTCAGTGTCCTTGGCTGTAATGATGTGCTTCAGCTCCACTCCTGCAAACGTCGCATGCTTTGACCATCCAATCTCCGCAAAGCAGACCTCTCTTTCCGGCAAAACCAGTTTTCCGTTGTTAAACACCTCGAATGTATCCATTCTGCACCTCCGATAAAATATGTGATCTGTCTTACGTTTCAATCATATTCTCCGGAGGCAGTCATGTCTTGTAAAAAATTGCCCTGTGTACTTAACCTTATATACTTAGCTCTATCTGTTTTTTTGAGCGCATGTATTCTGACGGGGATATCCCGACGATCCTTTGGAACGCCCTGTCAAAGTGGCTCTGATCATAAAACCCCATTTCTGCGGCAATCCCGCTGATCGTCTTTTTCCCATCCAGCAATCTCTGTGATTTCCGTATGCGGTTCTGGATACAGAACTGGTGCGGCGTCATTCCGATACTGTTTCTGAATTTTCTTATAAAATAATATTTACTGACAAAAATATCCGCCGCCAATGTTTCTACAGACAGCTCCACTTCCGGATGACTGATAATTTTATCTGTCAGAATCTTAATGCCTGCATCCATCTCTTTCCGTCCGTTATCCCGGTGGTGGTAAACCTCCCGCACCGAAAGCAGCAGTCTATCGCCCTGTTCTTTACCGAAAGTCCCCTGCTCTGCCGCCTGTTTTAACAACTCCCGAAGAATTTCCTCTGCTGTTTCTACAGCATTCTCCTCTATAAACGCAGTTCCTATACACATGGACAGCAGACGCGTATCCTTTCCCTGACGCACGGAATGTACCGCATAGGGCGGGATCACGAACACATCTTCCCTGCAGCATACCGCTTCCCTGTTTTCCAGACAAAGCGTAACCGCTCCCTGCATGACCACTGATATGACATAATGACCGACATGGTTATGGGAAGCAAAATGCTTATCAATATTCTCCGACAACACGAACTCGATTGGGTATTTATCACATTGATGGTATTGCATTTTTTCCTCCTGTCAGTTCATATCAAGCAATGTCTGATGCCGCCGTATCTGTTTCTCAGGAAAAATATTCATAAATCCTCCTGCTTTACAAAATCAGCTTCATACCGTTCAATAAATCTGCCTGCATTCCGCTCATATCACCCACCTTGAATATCATAGATATCCCCTGCCGCTTGTAGACTGCCTGCATATCCCGGTATTGTACAAGCTGGCTTTCCGTCTTTCGATAAGCTTCCTCGTTCTCCTGCATTTTCCTGCTTTTATCCAGAATCTCCCACAGCAGCCAGATGACAAGAAAATTCATGATACTAAGTCCGACCGCCACAAAGATACAAGCCGTCTGCAGCCCTTCTACCCCGCTGAAACAAAAATAGATCACTAAAATAACAATCAGCGTAAACAAGGGCATCAGGCACAATTTCATCCATTCCATATCCGTCAGTTCCCGATAGTTACTTCTCTTTTTCCAGATTTTGTGAAAGACAAAAAGCAGGCCAAGCCAGTTAATGGATTTTGAATTCTTAAGATATTACCGGTGCCGCTTTTCTTCCTGTAGAAAACATATGGATCATGAAAATCAGGCAGCTGGATCCCGCCTATACTGCCTGTTCCTGAAAAACACCTGTTGTGCAAAGAACCACGAACCGAACTGACCTGCATTATTTCACTTCTTCTGGTAAGTTACCTGCTAATATCTCAATACAGTAACTTTGTAACGATACCCATTATTCTCCAGAAATTCTTCACCCCAGAATACCACTGCCTGATCACTTACAATCTTTATCCCGTTCATGCTTTCATAATTATCGTTATACAGGACGACGGGCTGGCCATCGACTTTCCCGTCCACAATGCGCACACCGCTGATCTGATACATGGAGTAATTGACCCATTCCATCAAAAACATGTGATCTCCGTTTGCGCATACACAGACGAAGGGATCATAAGCGCCCGCGTTACCCGATAGCAGTTTTGTTTTTACCGGCTGCGAACGAATATCCTTGATCAGATAAACATCCCCGCTCTCCTCCTGGACGAACAGACCCGCCTGCGTATACCTGACAGGACAGGCAGGCGTCTTTGAATATTCCGGCAGCGTTTCCACGGTAGCAGTATCCGGCAGGAGCAGCCAATTATAAGACATCGTATTGTCAAAAGTACCAATCTGCTCCCGAACATAGATCTCCGTGCCGTCAGCATTGGGACAGACATTCCTCCATGCAGGTCCATTTCCCTTCATCTGAAACGAAACGACTGTATAGCCAAAGCCATCCTCCGGCTCAGTTTCCATCTCATAGCGGGTCACCTGCCATTCCTTATAGGTGTCTCCGCTATCGCCGTTCTGCCAGGAAAAAAGCATAGTGCCGTCATCACTCCAGATATAGGAAAAATTCTCCTCCTGTCCCCGCCATCTGTGCAGAATCTGCCTGGTCCCCTGACTCGGACAAAGAACGCTCAGCGTCATCTCCTCCCCATCCTGCACTTCATAAGAAAGATATTCTCCACCCGGGGCGATCGATACATTTGCCAGAGAACGATCGTCCACAAACACACTGCTTAAGACAGTATCTTCCCTTGTGTCAATAACCTGATAGACATATCTGCCATCTTCTTTTTTCAGCAGGCAGAGCATATCTGTCCCCACATCTCCCCATGCCAGACTGATCACATTCTCTGTATAACCGCTGCCAATGTACTGCTGGATATGATCGAAACGAAATTTTTCCGAATCCATTACCTGATTCTCCAAGGGAGGAAGGACAATGGTCTTATCCTGCTCTCCCACGCCGCAGCCGCTTAAAACTGCCGCTGTCAGAATCCCTCCCCCAAAAACAATACAGCGTTTACGTTTTCTTCGCTTCATATCTCCATTCCTTTCGCCCCGCTTTTAGACTTTCTCATGCTGATCCACCGCCGGAAAACAGATGGTAAATATAGTCTCTTTACCGGGAATACTGGCCGCCTTAATGTACCCCTGATGCTCCTCCATGATCTTGGCGGCAATGGAAAGTCCAAGGCCGGCACTTCCCAGCTCTCTTGATAACCCCTTATCCGCCCGGTAAAACGGTTCAAAAATTGTTTCCAGATCATCTTTCCGGATTCCCTGCCCCTGATTAGATACCGTGACCCGAACCTGCCCGCCTTGTCCTGTGAGCTGAATATGGATCGGCTTTCCCGGTTCTCCGTATTTGATGGCATTGTCGATCACATTGATCAGTACCTGTCGGATCTTATCTTCCTTTCCGACCACAGGGAGGCATTCTTTTGTCCCTTTCAGTATCAGCGTATTATCATAACGGTTGGCTTTAATCTTCATGGTTTCCGTGACATTCTCTACAATCTCTGCCAGATTCAGCCGCCTCACATCCTCTGTATCCGCCTTATCCTGCAGCTCCAACAACTGTACCACCATTCGGTGAAGCCGGGTACTCTCCTTCAATATGTGTCCTGTTCCGGTATAAAACAGTGCTTCATCCCCGGGTCCGTTTTTCTCCATCAACTGCGCATACCCGGAAATCGTGGTAAGGGGCGTCTTCAATTCATGGGTTACATTATTGTAAAATTCCTGGCGGCTGCTCCACAGCGTGAGAATACGGTCCTTGTCATCCCGGATCTTTTGAAACTGTTCCTCTGTTACCTGAAGCATTTCCATATAATTGGAACACAATTCCCCGATCTCATCCCTGCGCCCCTGAAGCTGCAGCCTGCTTAGAATCATGCTTCCCTGCCTGCCGTCAGCCAGATGGGTGGAAATCTCACTGGCCGCCTGACTCAGCCTGCGGATGGGCAGCAGTATCCGATAGACTGTAAACCA